>Ga0307508_10000399_pt1 | contig 52260 bp, 45 predicted proteins | sample 9_EM_MG_FD_203089 | JGI IMG/M metagenome (GOLD analysis project Ga0307508, IMG submission 203089) | Populus trichocarpa ectomycorrhiza microbial communities from riparian zone in the Pacific Northwest, United States - 9_EM | ecosystem: Host-associated > Plants > Roots > Unclassified | place... | reverse complement strand
CCGCGTAACCGGTGACCCGCTCGATCGATTTGGGTTCGACCGCGTAATGCACGAGACTCCGTCGCGCCGCGTTGGCGCGATCGGCAGAAAGCTCCCAGTCGGTATAATTCCCCGTTTTCTCCTCCGCAGCCTGCATGGTGTGTCCGTCAATGGTAACTCGAAAATGATGCCGGTCGATCGTCCACGCGAGGCCTTGCATCGCATAGGTCCCCCACTCCGTAAACTCGGCGCTGTCTTTCACAAACAGTCGCTGCTTGGGCCGGTCGTAAAGGGTGATGCGAAGTCCGTCCGAGGTGACCGTGATGTCCATCGGCTTGTCGACGGCCTTTTCATCAAGATGGAGTAATTTGAAAAAGTCGGCCGCGACGGAATTGAGAAAAACCGTTTCGATTCGTTTTCCTTCCGTTGCCTTGGATCCGTCATCGCTGCTCGTTGAGCTGGTCGTGCGATTGTTGAACGGCATCACGCCCGCGCTTTTATCGAGCGGGGAATTGAACGGATTCTTAAAATATTGGGAGGTGGCGATCAGGATTTTTTTGTCCTGTGCCGAAATCCAAAGCACGAGGAATAGCGCCATCATCGCGGTCATAAAGTCCGCGAAGGCCACTTTCCATGCTCCACCACTGCCGGCCATGATGATTGGGCTCCGTTATTTGGCGCCGAGCCCCTTCAGCGCGGTTTCAAGTTCTTCGCCACCTGGCTGCACCGAACTGTCGAGGGAACGGCGCGCGATTTCCACCGCAGTCAGCGGGGCGAGGCCCTTCGCAAAACCCGCGACCGCTTGCATGATGCAGCGGAGACATTGCAGGTCGGAGGCGTTGTTGGAACGTATGCGTCCGGCGAGCGGACTCACAAATCCATAAGCAATAAAAATACCGAGCAGAGTGCCAGTGAGCGCCGCGGCGACTTTTTCACCGACCGCTTCAGGACCTTCCGAGATGGCGCTCATGGTATTGATAATACCGAGCACGGCCGCGACAATGCCGATGGCAGGAAGCGAATCGCCGATCATCTGCAAGGCATGAACCGGATGGTCCATTTCGGTTTCCTTGGCCTTCAACTCGGAACTCATGAGCTCCTCGAGCTGGTCGGGTTTGATCTTGCCGTCGATGACGGGCTTCAGGCCGTTACAAAGAAATTCGAGCCGCTCGTGGTGCGAAAGGATCGCAGGATATTTTTGAAACACGGAACTCGTTTTCGGATTCATCACGTGTTCCTCGAGCGCGATCAGGCCGTTGCGCCGGCCGATCATGAAAATTTCGTAGAGCAGCTTCAGCATCTCGAAGAAATCCTTTCGTCCCGGCGTTTTTCCGCCGAGCGCCTCTTTCGTCTTGTGCACGATCTCCTTGATCACGTGCAGCGGCGTCGCGATGACGAGCACGCCGAAGGCGATGCCCAGGATCACCACGAATTCCGAGACGTGCAGCAGCACCCCCGGATGACCGCCGGCAAGCATAAACCCGCCAAGCGTCGAGGCAAAAACAATGATTCCTCCGACGATGATCAGCATGCGCGTAGATCACCGGTTCTGGGCACGGCTCAGGAAAGCCCGCAAGCCGAGGATCGTTTGGGAATGAATCTGGCAAATGCGCGACTCCGTCAGGCCGAAAACGGCTGCAATTTCGGCAAGTCGCATATTTTCAAAATAATACATGGCTAGGATCTTCCTTGGTACATCGGGCAGTTCCTTGATTCGTTGAGCGACAATTTTCATCATCTCTTCTTTCTCGATCTTGTCGCGGCCAGTGACATCCGATTCATCGGCAAGCATTTCGTGCAGGGAAGCTCCCTCGGAGTCCTCCATTTCGGACCGTTGGTCGATCGCGATGAACGTAACGGGCTTCGAATCCTCGAGCCACTTGGCAAATTCCTTCTCGCTGAGACCGAGATCTGCGCGGATTTCCTCCTCCTTGGCGACACGACCGAGCTTTTGCTCGAGCACATTGATCGCCTCCTTCATCTTGCGGGCGCGGGCGCGGGCGCGGCGTGGGCACCAGTCCATGCGACGAAGTTCGTCGAGGATCGCACCACGAATGCGCATCGAGGCATAAGCGGCGAAAGTGCTGCCCTGTTCAGGGTCATATTTGCGGACCGCGGCGATCAGACCGGTGACACCTACGCTGTAGAGGTCATCGGCGTCGATGTGCGACGGCAGGTTGAGCTTGATCCGGTCAACGACGTTGCGGACCAAGGGAAGATAGCGGAGGATCAGATCTTTTTGATCAAGATCGCTGGTATTGGCGCCCTGGTAGGCGCGCCAAGCGGTGGCGGGGACTGCATCTGTGCCAGTGGCGGGAACAGTGGAGTTCATGGGCAGGGGCTGGGTTTATTGTTGTTTACCGGACAGGGCAGCCGCAGCGGCGGCTTTTTGCCGGATAAGGAATGTTTCGCGGAGGCCGCGCAGGAGCACGGACCAGAGCCAGCGGAAAAGGACGGCACCCACGAGACAACCGAGGGCGGAATCGAGCAAAATACGATCAGCGGAACGCTCCGCGAGCCAGCCAGAGAGGGCGGCAACGGAAAAGCCGAGGACTCCTCCAGATAAAAATACAAAACGCATGGGATTGGGTGTGGGTTGGAATTATTCGGAAATTGGCAGCGTGCGGCGCGCGACGGCTTGAACCGCATCAGGCTCGTAATCGCCAGTGAGCGACGGGCCGGTGGAGAGGAACAAGGGCTCGAGTTCGCTCTCGATCAGGTAGTCCCATAAACGGCCCCATTGCGGGGTTTCGTCGAGGTGGGTGAAAATCACATGCGTCGCGACAAGATCGCGGCCCACGGCAAAAGCGCGGCGGAGCGCGTTGTGCTCATAGGCGGCATTCAACACGAGGACGCGCTCGATGATTTTCTCGTCGTTCAGAAATTTTGCGATCGGAGTGTTCTCCGAAGGATTGCGCATCGAGAGACCGGGCAGATCAAAATAAACGAACGCCTCAGGCATTGAGGGCTCCGTGCTGGCGGGATAATGCGCGAGTGGAACGCCGAGGGCTTCGCAAAACACGGGAAGCGGGCCAGGCGTATTCGGACGATCAAATTCCGTGGTCACAACATGGCCGGTGCGGGCGCGGCGAAAAACTTCCGCGGCGAGCCATTTGCAAAGCGCCGTGCTGCGACCGACTCCGGAAGCGCCGATAAAAGCCGCGCGGCTGAGTGGAGCGCGAGCGGGACGGGATTCAATTTGTGAGCAAAGATGACGACCTACTTCAACGAGCGAGCGATGCAGCGGAGCGTTGGAGACGTCGTTCCAGATTGTCGAAGCTTGCAGGCGATTGACGATCGACTCGGAGAAGCCGGAGCGCGTGAGCAGTTCGGGCAGCGAGCGGAAATTGTCGGGTTGAAGGCGGCGAGTGGCTGAGACCGGCGCGCGATCCGAAATGGGTGAAGCGCTTTCAGTGGAGGCGACAGCAACTGTGGGCGCGGCGGAGGCGACTGAAGCGGCGGGCGCATCGATCTGCGCGATCACTTCGAGTTTTGGAGCCGAAACCAATTTGCGCCAACCCGAGCTCGAAACGGAGCGGACGGACAGCACGCGGGCGTTCTCGCCGAGGCGTTCGCGGATCAAAGTCGCGGCTTGGTCGGCGGATTCCACCACAAACCGGTAGCAGGCACCGGCGACGGGAGCGGAATCTTTGGAGAGCAAATTCATGTGGTACTCCCTCTTTAGCAATGGGGATGCCAACTGCCGGAGTGCACATTTTACTCATTAAACCACAGTGACTTGAGAATTTATGGACTTCGAAAACCTAAAGTTTTTCGACCTGTCGTCGACGACCCCCGGTGCAAAGGGAAATATTTGCCGCCGCTTCCCCACTCCTTTTTGGCCGCGAATTACGCTAATTCCCGCGAATAGAAATTCCCCGTATCCGAACTTTGCCCGCGAAACACACGAAAGACGCGAAAAAAGAAACAGAAACATCACGAACGTAGCAGCGGATGTAAATGCTGGTCCGGCAGGGACCGATGCCCCATCGGTCTGTTCCGCGATCTCCGTTCGACCCACGGTTCGCAAAAACACGCGGTTCCAAATTCCTTTTCCGATCGATAATCACCCGAATAAATCAGTCCGCTTCGTAACTCAGGCTTTCACCGGAACGTTCCCCTCCTTGGAAACCCAAATTTAAAAATCGAACGTTGAAAATGAATGGATGCCGTGTTTCTTCGCTCGATGATCCAGACCAAACTTAGGCTTTACACCAAGGCCGAATAACCCTGTTGGCAAAGAACGATGTCCGCCATCGATTGCTACCACCATCAGCGCCTGGGCTGGATTCGCTGCCACGTCGAAAAACCACCGCGCGGCTATAGTCGGGCCAAAGAAATCGCCGTCTATCGGCTTCTCGAAGATACGGACCCCGCAGACTCCCTCCGCGCAAAAAAGGAAGATCTGCTTGTTGGCGGCGGTAGTGGCGAGTGGGGATTTTTCCGGCTCGCGTCTCCGGCCGGCGTTCGTTTTGCACTCGATCTCGATGGGCCGTTCGATGACGACCGAAAGAAGCTGTATGAGGCAGTATGGTCCTGGTCGGTTGCTTACGCCCTATGCGGAGGCTTCGAAAAAGTCGGCTGGCATCATGAAGAGGATATCGAGACATGGTTGGCAGAGCGATTGGCTGGTTTCGCGGTTTCAACTTTTCCTCAGTTATTTCTGGGGATTGATGCCTCTAAGGCTCCGGGTGATTGGCCTTCGATTATTCGTTCCGACTTCGAGGAGAAGAATGCGCCTCATCAGTGATTAGCTCCCGGCTACCTACACCACTCTCCATGCAAGTTCAGGCTTTCCAAAAAGAAGAATCGCTCGTTTGTAACGTAATACCTGGATTCCGAAGTCGGGTCCGGGAATTGCGTGGGAATGGATGCTTTACGGTGGAGCGGTCGCGAGGTTGAGATCCAACTTCGGCGAAGTAGGATCTAGCGCGGCTATGATGCGATCGAGGAAGGTTTTGCGGGCAGCGAGACCACCCCAGCTTTGGGAGAGGAAGAGGACGGTTTTGTGGCCGCAGCGGCCCGCGATGGCGCCGCAGACAAACAAGGAGGAGCGCAGAGTGGAGGGGCGACGCTGGGTGGGGCGGTTCTTGAGACTTTGCAGCCAGCTGAGCAGGTTGAAGACGAAACAAACGGAACGAACCGCCGCCTCGGTGGGATAGAATTGATCCAGACAAAAATCGTCCGCACCCAAATCGGACTTCAGTTCAGAAAAGCGCGGCTCGATGGCGGCGCGTTGATCGTAGTGGTGCCACAACCACGCGGGCGACTCGGTCCGATTGGTGACAAAAATCCGGAACTCGTAACCTGGGACATTGAGCAAACGTTGCTCGCGAGGATCACGCAGCCGCACCCGCACGACGACGAAACGGCGGGCCCGCTCCCAGGAGGGCATCTGGAAAGTGAACTCGCTGACGGCGGTGTCGGCGTCCAGCTCAGTCCACTGGGCAAGGTGGTGGACTTCGTGCTGAATCGCGCCGTTACGGCGCACGACGATCACGTACGGCAACTGCCGCTCTTCGAGAAACTCGAGTAACTTTTGGTCGAAGAACGCCGCGTCGGCGCGTACGCCCTGGATCGTCCAACTCGGCGGCAGGAGCTGAAGCGCTTCGGTGAGAAACTCGACCGCGCCCCGGTTATCGGCGGTGTTGCCCATGCGCAGCCACGTGTGCAGGACCAGCACCGGCTCGGTGACAAACGCCACCAGGGGATGATGACTGCGCCCGTTGCGGCGCGTCCGGTTAAATCCCCGCTCGGCACCTTCCTGCTGTCCGTAGCGCTGGAAAATCGTCGAGTCCAAGTCCAGCAGGCAGGCCCGCGGGGTGAGTTGGCGAAACAGCCATTGCCACAGCGGCGGAAAAAACTGGGCGATCTGCGCCGGTCCGAAGCGCCGGAAAAAGTTGCGCACCGTGTCGTCGCTGGGGAAAGCGCGCACGCCACACAGCGCCTGCAGCGCCCGGTCGCAGCGCAGCATCTGCAAATGCGAAAAGCGTCGCGCCCCGGCGCTCACGCCAAGCCAGAACGCCAGCAGCGTGTGTTCCGGCGCGATCGCGTTATTCGAGGTGTACCGGAACGGCAACAGCTCCCGCACCGTTTCCAAGACCCGGCTCGCGCGCAACAACTCCACCAACACCACCAGCCCGCCAAAGGGCGTCACCGCCCGCTTCGTCTCGCGTAAAATCGCTTGGCCTCCATCCCCAATCCGTCGAAACTCATACTGCATCGTTCTGTTCCTCCTGCTTTGAGTGGTTCATCACCCAATCTCCTAGCGGATCTTAACTGTGGAATGGAACGATGCTTTTTCGTCTTCGGAATCCAGGTATTACGTTACAAATGACCTGAGCCCATTGTCACCCGATTCCGGAATAAAACAGTTCGGATCGCTGAGTTTTAGCGCCAATGGCGTAGAGATTTTCGAACGTGCCGTTGCACGCGACGGCCCAACATTTTTCCGATTTCGCCATCGCGAAAAATTCCGTCCAAGCCCCGGCTCCGGACCAGCGGATTTACATCCGCTGCTACATTCAATACAGTAACTTCCCGGATCGAACTTTGTGCCTCGGTGTGCTTTGTGGTGAATCCCGCCTGACTACACGGCGGCTCTGACGGGGCGGCGACTTCGGTGCGGACGTAATTCATTGGGATCGGCACGATGCCGGCATTTTCGATTTCAGTGCTCGCGGGCAATTCCTGGAACGAGGGCACTACCAACCTCGGGAACGAGGCTTCGAAGAAGCGCTTCAAGGGCAAACGTGAGTCGACCCCACGACAAAAGCGCCGCCTCTCTCGATAGCTACTGACAACCGAAACAAGGCGGTGACCAACAGGGGCGCCCATTCGATTCGGCGACAACTGACCGTTTATTTGCCGTCGAAGATATCAAAGAGGACCTGGATATTACGCGGGCCGGTTCGTTCTCCAAATTTGGCCATGTTTTGGCGTGCATCGATGTTGGGATCGGCTCCGTACCGAATAAATAGCCGCAAGGTTTCAAGCGGGACTGAATTGTTTCCGCAAGCCAGGGCAAATATGCTCGACGGATAATCCCCTCGGGTGAGTTCATTGGGATTAGCCCCGTGTTTAAGCAGCAGTTCGACCATGGCCGGAGTACCATTCACAGCGAATTGGAGGGGGCTCGATCGATCATATCCGCCAGTGCTGGTACCGATAAGATTAGGATTGGCTCCCTTGCTCAACAAGTAGTTCACCAGTTCAATATTTTGAGTACTGACCGCCCTCTGCAGGGGCGTCAAAACATCGGAAAAATTGACATCCCCACCAGACGAAAGATAGGCCTCGATTTCCGGAATTGAATGCGATGCTCGCCAAAAAATCGACGCGCGGGCCTCTTTCGAACCCTCCAATTGCCCGAGTTCCTCCATCACCTCCAAACACGCCCGATAGTCCGGATCATAGTGCAGTGCGCCCAGCTCGGACGGATCGGGCCGGTTAGGCGGTTGTAGATCTTTTACCATGCTTACCGCCATCACCGCAGCATTCGGATCTCGCAGACCCAATTCGAGGAGTTTTCGAACTGAATTCGGTGCCCCCCAGCGAACCGCGGTGATCAGTGGAGTCCAATTGTCTTTGCGTTGGTTGAGGTCACATTTCAGATCGGCAAAAAGCTGGATCAATTCCGGGTTATTCGATCGGGCAGCCGGAAAAAAAATGGAAAAATCTCCTGCCAGCCGATGAGGATCGTCACCCCTCCGTAGAAGTTCAGCGACCACCTTCGGAAGATTGCTGAGAGTGGCTTCAAAAAGCGGAATCGTCGCAGGCTTTCTGGGGTGAGGCGCATAGCTGGCACCAAGCTGAATCAGTTTGAGCGCCATCGTCTCATCCCTTCCATCGACGAGGGCTTGGTCAAGCGCACGATTCGCGTTGTTCTGCACCTCGTCGAGCTTCGCGCCTTTGCGGACCATCGCCTCTACAAGCGCGATGTCGCCACTACGGGCAGCATAACAAAGCGGGCTGGAGCCGACCGTGTCGAATTGGTCCAGCGACGCTCCCGCGTCCAAGAGCTGCCGGGCCATACCGGTCGCTTTTTCTTCACAGGCAAACATGAAGGCCGTTTGACTCCAAAAACCGCGATATTCCAGACAGCCCGGTCTGGAAAGCGCCGCAGTGAAGGCGGGTTGGTCACCAGCAGCAATAGCCGTAAAAAGGTCAATCCCCGCCCGGTCGTTGGCGGAATGATCGGATGAAGCTTCCAGTTCAGCGCGAAGAAATGCCGCGCGCAGAGCGCGCTGGGTTGCCCAGCGGTGTGGTTTTTCTTCATGCAGTTTTTCCCGAAAGTCGACGCGACGGGTCGCGAGCAATACTTGGGCTCCTTCGAGCCAGTTTTGTCTCGCGCAGTAACCGAGAGCGCTTCCTCCGAGTATATTCCGGTCGAATTTCTTCCATTCCGAGCTCACTGCAAGACCTGAGCTCATGCTGATCGAATGCCCAATCAAGATAGACGGATCGGCTCCCCCTTCCATCAGGATTGTCAGCGATCGCAGATCACGGTTACGAATGGCGTAATAGAGGGGTTCAAGCGTGCGGTCCAAGTGACCGTCGGGCTTGGCGCCGGCCTTGACGATGGTTTGGAGCAATTCAGGGCGGCGGGATTGCGTCAGCCGCCCGACTGCATACAGCCCTGCGTCGCTCGTCGGGTCAAAACGAACTCCTTTTTTGATCAGCATTTCGACCAACTCTTTATTTCCTCTAATCGCAGCCTCGGCTAACGCAGTTCGTCCGGGATGGTCTTTCCAATTAAGTTGTTCCACCCGCGTTTCGAGATCAGGCCATGGCGCAGCAGGATCGTAACCTTTCTCCAAGATGAAACGCGCGGCGGGCCATTGTTCTGCCTGGATGGCTCCTACCAGCGCCGAACCCGCTGCGGCGACAGGAGCGCCCCGGTCAAGCAGTGCCTGTAGCGAAGGCAGGTCACCGTTACGCGATACTTCAGAAAGATAAACCGCCGCTGATTTGGGATCGCTGAGGTTGTACTTGCGCTGGCTCCATTCGGGAGAAAGCGAAGCAGCCACAGTCTGCGATTCCACGCCTGCTTCTTTTTGAATCCGGTCGGCGAGTGCGCGCATCGGCTCAACTACCGCTGCGGGATAGCCCTCGGCTTCGCGTTTGGTCGCAATTTCCCGAAGCCAGGGTATTTGGAGCAGCTTGGCGGCTTCAGGATATGCATCAAAAGGAGGATGAAACATAGTGATGCTGTCCGAAGCGGGCCCATTGATCAGGTCCGATTCAGTAACAGTAACCGGCGTGCCGGGAGCCGCATGGCTTTCCAGGAATGCCGTGACGCGCCAGCGGGTCACGCTCGAAGTGCCGCGCGCTACGAGCAATCGTTTTTCAAGGTTATCGATCATTTTCTGCCGGCCCGCATCGATTTTGCCGAACCGGGCGTTCCTTTTGATCGAAGCGATACTTTCCTCGATGGAAGTCGCTTCAACGTCACTGTGCGCGCCCGACGCACCCGGAGGCGCAGACATGGAGAGGGCAACAGCGAGCTCAGCTGGAGAAAGAATGTTCAAGGCATCCGCTTCGGAAAATTTTTCCTGACTCGTATAAAAATTTCGGAGCAGGCCGTCGAGCTGGGTCATCCGGCTCCCGCCCGGAGTCCAGGCACGCTTTAGAAAAATCCCGAGTTTCAACCGCGGCCAGAGTGCGTCGATCGCCAACTGTCTTTCCTGGTTGGTAAAAGGATGTTCGAGTACTGACGTAAGGATAAATTCCGCCGCCTCCCGGAAATCGTCGTCCTGTCCGGGTGCTGCTGTTTCCAGTTTTTTGGCCAGACGCGAAAGGTGAACCCGATGGCTGGAAGCCAGGCGTTCTTTTAGGACGAGAAGGTTTTGACCGAGATAAATATCATGCAGATCCTCCTGAAAATCGTCAAAATCCAGTTCAAGCTCGCGCGTTCGGTCAGTCGAAGACTCGCTCATCGTACCGAGGCCGTACAAGCTGTGTGAATCGATTTTACCCTGCGCCGAGACCAGGAAACGTTCCGCCACTTCAAATCCATATTCCAAATCGCCAACCCGGCGCAACAGCGCGGGAAGTGCGAAGGTGTGTTGATCGCTTAATCGGAGACTGAGTAACTGGGTCCAACCGGACGGTTCGGTTGGCGCGAAAAAAATGGCGGCCGCCAGCAGACGCCGTTGTTTTTCGCGGACGGCTTCCGCCGCCTCACCTTTTGCGCCCGAAGTCCCCTGTGCCAGTTTTTTCGCTTCCGCGCAAAGCAGTGCAGCAATTTTCTTTCGCTGGTCCTGTCCCGCATCGCTCGTGGAATTAGTGGCAGCCGGGATGGCAGCCTCGAGAATTTTCGTGGTGAGTCTGGCCGAGAAGGCGGGCAAATCATCCGCCGGTCCTGTCTCGATGATTTCCCGAGGTTGTTCGCGACCATTCCACAGAGTCAGGGTCAATTTAATGTCGGCGCCGATCGCTTCATATGAACCCCAGAGGTAGTAGTCCGCCACTTGCATCCAGGCGGCACTATCCGCCTCAACCAACCCCAGCAACGCCAGTTCGCTTTCCTGGGCAGCGATCTCGGGACGGTCAAGCCGCAGCGTCCGGTGCGTGGTGGAAGCGGAGGAGCTTTGCTCCAGTTTGGCTGCGATCAGCCGTTCGATGCCGGCCAATGAAGGATTGTTCGATTTATTCGAAAGGAACAGCAGCTTTAAAGTAGTCCGGTTACGCTGGGCTTCGACATGCGCCGACGACGCTTCCAGCAAGCGGGCGGCCTCGGTGACGATTTTCTTTAGATCTTCCGGCGACGGTAATATAAGATGGCCTTTGGAAATTACGTTTTCCAATTCGATGCGCGCCTGTCCGAGCGGCTCGGCGCGGCTCAACTCGTCGCACTCGAGCACCACGTAGGCTTTACTTCCTTTCGTGCCGAAAAAAGTCCCCGACAACAGCAGGTCCGCTTTCAGCAGCTTGCCTACACGGGCGGCGGTATCGGCGGAAGTGAGCCCGCGACGGCTAAGTCCGATTTCCGCAAAGATGCGCTCCATCTCTCCGCGCTCGACGAATTTCCAGCGTGCTTTCGCATCGAGTCCGGCCTGGATCGCCGTCACCAAACCGGCCGAAGTAGCCGGGTCATTGCGCTCAAAATCAATGTGTTCAAATGAGCCAAGAGCCACGGTTTCGGCCCGGGCTGAGGGAAATAGCGCCAATATGAATACACTGGCAAGAGTTGCCGTGAATGTCGTCTGGAAAAAACAGGTCGAAGGGAGAAAACGAATGCGCATCGAAAAAATAGAACCACAGAAAACCGGCCTCTGTTACTTAAGAGCGGCAAACTGCGCCACAATTCTCTCGGCGAGCAATGCTCCCGCTTTTTGCAGTGCCGTCTTGGCCGCGATGGTTTCCGCCCCAGCAACCGCGACTTCTGTCTGGCGATCTTGCAACAAAATCCGCCCGGACGCTGTTTCAATCACCTTAACCTCTACGCGGGCGCTGCACGAAATAAAATCTCCCCGCCGGATGGTGGCTTCGCTCACACCTTCACCAATGACCTGGTACGTGGCTGCAGGACTGGCAGTTTTCGTCACCAGCACAAAGCCCGTCTGGCCGAGAGTATTGGCGATTTCCGTTTCAGCCGCGGGATCCACCATCCGATGCGAGACATGTTGCTCAGGAATGCTCACGGAAATTGTCACCGGCTGACGCCCGTTCATCAGCTTTATCAATCTCGCGGTACGATCATCCGAAGTTTCGGATCTGGCGGTCAACTCATCCGCGTGCTTATGGATCGAGCCCGCAATTTTTTCAGCGAATGCCCGCAACGTTTCATTTTGTTTTTCTCCCGGTGGAAGCGAGGTGATTTCCGCAAAGCTGCGGCCGGTTTCAATCCCGACAATTTTGGTCATCAGCGTGGAGGTTCGACCCTGCAGAAATATGCGGCTCAGTAGGATTACCTTCGCACCTGTAAGCTGGCCAATTTTTGCGGCACCTTCAGCAGCCACGAAGCCGGCCGCGCTGAGCGATTGCTCACCCAGGACAGATTCCAGCTGCTGGCGCTCAACCAGGATGATTGAATCCTGGGCGGACAGGAAACCACCAAGCAAAGCGCTGGTGTTGCCAGCCTCGATCTTGAGCGATGGATCGGCAGCCTCAATTTCGAAAACCGCGGTCGCGAGCGGACTGGCGGGAGTGACCGCCCAACCAGGGGATGAAAGGCATAGTAATAGTGAGGCGGCAGTGATCAGGGAGGTGATTTTCATGGATAGATTGATGGATTTTCCAGCTGGGTGATAAATCGAAGTAACTCTGAAAAATTCCCGGCGGCTTCGCGGTCGTTTGTTTTGGTGGATCGAGGCAACCGCGCGTCGACTTTCCAACCCATGCGAAGTGGGCGACCGGTAAGCTCCAGCGTGCGGCTCGAACCGAAACTGACTTCAATCAGGATTGAAGGCACCTGCGTAGGATCGACAGAGACTTTGTCGCTTGATTCAAACAACGCGAGAGCGCCTGGGCCGTCGCTCTCTGATTGATCGGCAAAAGGAATTTGCCATACGGAAAAAAGCGCCCGCAGTCGTAAGCTCGGCCCGACGAGGACGATTTGTCGACCACCTACGCCGCGTCGCAGCTCTTCCACCGGATCAAATTCCGGAATTTGCAGATTCGCAGTGCCAAGAAGTTGCCTCCCAAGGGAGAGACTCTCGACCCTGAGGACAAATTTTGCCCCGGGATTCGCCGCGGGAATGGCGACGCTCAATGAAATCCGTGACCCGGTTTTACCCTCGGCGACGGCAGGGAAATGGGACGTTTGGTCGCTGAGTTTCGCCACTGAAGTGGCACTTGCGGCAAACAGGATGACACGGAATTCGTTTTCCACGGGAAGCGCGCTCCGTAATAACAGGTCGATATGCGCCTGCTGTCCGCCAAGCACCTGAAGAACGGGCGCTTCAGGCTGCAATTCCCCGGACAGCACAAACGTCCCTTCTGCCCGGGCCGAATTCCAGGCACCAAAACACAAGCACGCGAGGGCCGTCATTACGCGAAGGGAGGGGCAGATGAAACCAAGGGTAGTCGAAGTCATCAGGCCGCCCAACGCTTTCATCGAAACAGAGTGCGGTCGAGAGTTTTGGCTTTCGAAAAAACCGCCGAAACGAATTTTAAAACAATTTTGAACAATGCTCATGCGCGAGTGTACAAGCTACCAATGGCGTTTTTGGCCAAAACCGGTGCTCCCACGAAAGTGCAGTCTTAAGCAGCGACCGCCACCTTGGGGAGTGCAACTTCAGTGCGCACGTAATTCATTGGGATCGGCACGATGCCGGCATTTTCGATTTCAGTGCTCGCGGGCAATTCCTGGAACGAAAGCACCACCAACCTCGGGAACGAGGGCTCGAAGAAGCGCTTCAACGGCAGACGTGCATCGGCGGAAACCACCAACACCGCAGCTGAACCGGCCTGCGCAAGCTCCGTCGTGCGACGGCTGAATTCGTCGAGCAAGTGACGGCCAATCGCCGGTTCGAGCGAAAGCCCGATGTCCGTCGCAGTGCGGTGAATCTTGCTCGTGAGCACCTGCTCAAGTCGCGGATCGAGCGTGATTGCCTTGATGATACCCGGTCTGCATTCCATCTCGGGGACGAAATAAATTCCCAACCGACGGCGAACGAGTTCCGACAGGTCGTCGGGATTTTTAGAAAGCGAGGCAAAGTCCGCGATGCCTTCGAGAATGATTGGCAAATTGACGATCGCCACGCCTTCACGGAGCAGATTTTGCAAGACGCGTTGCACGATACCGATGTTGACCAGGTCGGGCAGCAATTCTGACACGAGCGCGGGATGCGTGGCCTTGACGTGATCGATGAGCGACTGAACGTCCTGGCGCGACACCAGCAGATGTGCGTTCGCCTTGAGCGTTTCAGAGAGATGCGTGATGAGAACCGACGCGGGATCGACCACCGTGTAACCGTTGAGCTCCGCCGTCTTCTTCTCGGTTTCGTCGATCCACGTGGCTTCCAGATTGAATACGGGTTCGCGGGTTGGCACGCCGCGCAAGCGCACGGTGCTGCCGGAAACATTCATCGCCATCCAGCGACCGGGCGTCAGCTGGCCGCGTACGAGCGGCTTTCCACGAAGCAGGAAACGATATTCGTTGGCTTCGAGCTCGAGATTGTCGCGCACCGACACTGGCGGAACGATGACGCCCTTTTCTCGGGCAAGCGTTTTTCTTACTCCGGTGATGCGCCCCAATAAATCGCCGCCCACTTTCGCGTCGGCCAGACTGAGCAGCCCATAGCCGATCTCGATTGAAAATACATCCACGTCGATGAGCTTGCGGACATCCTCGGAACCCGCGACGGCTGCAGCTGGAATTGACGCACCACCACCCTCGCCCGCCTTGCCTGGTTGAGCGGCGCCAGCTTTTCCAGGCGCGGCTGGAACGGGGGCCGAATCAAACATCGCATCCTGTTCCTTCAATGTCTTTGCCGCATAAGCCGCGATGCCCGCGAGCACCAGGAACGGAATCGCCGGCATGCCGGGCATCAGCCCGAAGATAGTCAAACACGCCGCCGAGATCGCGAGTGCACGCGGATAGCGGAAAAGTTGACCGGCGATTTGTGAACCAAGATTGCTGTTATCCGTGGCGCGCGTGACCAGAATACCGGCGCCGACCGAAATGATCAGGGCCGGGATTTGGGAAACAAGACCGTCACCAATGGATAACAGGGTAAATTTTTGCAGCGACTCGGCGAGAGAAAGGTCCATCTGCATCACACCGACGGCGAAACCGCCGACGACGTTGACGAGCGTGATGATAATGCCGGCAATCGCATCGCCGCGCACAAACTTCGACGCACCGTCCATCGCACCGTAGAAATCCGCTTCCTTCTGCACCTTCACGCGACGCGCGGTCGCGGTCGGTTCGTCGATGATGCCGGCGTTCAACTCGGCATCGATCGCCATCTGTTTACCGGGCAACGCATCGAGGGTGAAACGTGCGCTCACCTCGGCGATACGACCCGCACCCTTCGTGATGACGACAAAGTTGATGACGACGAGAATCAGGAATACGACCGCACCGACGATGTAGTTTCCTTGAATGACGAAATGACCGAACGACTCGATGATTTGTCCGGCATAACCGTTACCCAGAATCTGGCGTGTCGAACATATGTTTAGTGCAAGCCGGAACAACGTCAGCGTTAGCAGCATCGTGGGAAAGCCGGAAAATTCGGGCGGATCCTTCACATACAGAATTGCGAGGAGAACCAGCAACGAAACACCGATGCTGAGCGCGAGCAGCGCATCGATCAGGAATGGCGGCACTGGCACCACGAGCATGAGCACGGTGCCGAACAACCCGGCGGCGAGCAGCAAATCCGCGCGCTTAAAAACCTTGGCAATAATAGTGGTGGGGACGACGGGTTGCATGGATTAAGCGGCAGTTTCGAGGCGGCGCGATTTCAGACGGTGGAAATAGTAACGATGCGTGCGGTAAACGACGGCGAGAATGGAAGCCACCGCTTGATAAAGGTCGGTCGGAATGGTTTCGCCGACTTCACCGAGAGCGAAGAGCATGCGTGCGACAGGTTTGTTTTCGACGATCGGCACGCCGTTTTCGGCGGCGAGCGCCTTGATGCGCTGGGCAAAACGGTTCTCGCCTTTCGCGAGCACAACCGGCGCCTGATCACGGCCGCGTTCGTAACGCAACGCCACGGCATAGTGGGTCGGATTCGTAAGCACGACGTCTGCCGTCGCCACGGCGGCAAGCATCTGTTTCTGCATCAGACGCCGACCCAAACGGCGCTGCGCGCCTTTCATGAGTCCGCTACCTTCCGAATTCTTGCGCTCATCCTTCACCTCCTGCTTGGTCATCATGAGGTCACGGGACGTCTTGAACCGCTCGTAACCGTAGCCGATCGCGGCGATCACGCCGAGGGACAGAAGCAACCGACCGAAAAATTCCTGGGTCGCGCGCTGAAGAAATTGCGCCAGATAGGCCACTTCGATTGGCGAAGAAAACAGCGGATCGACCGCGAGCTTTTTTGCGCCGGCCCAGAGCGCCATGCCGATGGCGATCAGTTTCAGCAAGTCGATCAGACCGCGCACCACCGCCGCCTTTGAAAACACGCGTGAGAAACCCGCCATGGGATTAAGATTTTCCAATTTGAAACCAAAGGCCTCGGGCGAGAGACGGAAGCCGCTCTGAATTCCGCCGCCCACGATTGCCGCGATCACACAGGCCAACAAGACCGGGCCCAAACCGCGGCCAACCGTAAGCATCAGCTCAGTCAGTTGCGCTGGGATGGTATCGGCCGACAATTTGAGTTCGGCAAACCGCGTGAACATCCCCACCGAATATTCCGCGATATCACGCGCCGTGGTGTGCGCGGTAAACGCCAGCACACAAAGCGAAGCGCCGAGTAACAGCAAAACCTGCAACTCCGGCGACTTGGCGAATTGCCCCCGCTCCGCCGCTTCAGACAATTTCTTGTCTGAGGCTTGTTCTGTTTTTTGGTCTTGGTCGACGTCGGACATGGAGGGACAGCCCAAGATAGCAATGCCGATGCCAGTTACCGCATTACACCTTGTAGTGACTGGTAGCAGCTGAGTTGCGAATTTATCAGTCCGCCGCCATCAACATACCTCAAGACCCTCGTCAAACCGCCTCAAACTTAAGGAAATATTTGCCCCTCAAACAGAATACAAAAAGCACGGACGCTTTCGGACGAGACGCCACTTGCCAAATGTAGGGCTGGCCCTTGCGGCCATGCCTCTCCGGCAAGTGCTGACGGCATGGCCACGAGGGCCAGCCCTACAAACTGAGCAGATCGGGCCTCTTAAAACGTCCTCAGCAAACGCAGCATGTTAATCGGCATGTCTCCAAACTCGACATACAGATAACGCGTGATCAAGCCGCCGGCCCCCGCGAGCAGAATAATGCCGGCAATCAATCGCACCGAGAAACTGAGAATGAAGACATTCATCTTCGGTACGGCGCGACCGAGCACGGAAAACGCGAGCGTCACGAGGAAATTCAACGCGATAAACGGTGCGGCGATCCGCAGACCGAGCTCAAGCACATGCGAGGTCGCTTTGATAAAATATTCCGGCGCGTTCCCCTGAAACATGGGATGGCCCGGCGCAGCCAGTTCGAAGCTTCGTGCAAATGCGGTGATCGCGGTCAAATGTCCGCCCAGCACAAAAAAGATCATCCCGGCAAAGACCGCGAGAAAGGCAGCCAGGGGTTCACTCGAAGGCTCGGGAACACCTATCCCCGGCGTCGCAGAAAATCCTATTTCCGAGGTGATAATGCGCCCGGCCATTTCCACGGCGGAAAAGGTCAGACGGCCGATAAATCCCATGGCCAGTCCCAGCAAGACCTCGCCCGCAGAGGCGTAAGCAAGATCCCAGGTGCCCGTCGGAAGGTGGGCCGGTGGTACAACTCCCGCAACCAGCGTCGCCAGACACATGCTCAATGCGACGCGCACCGTCACCGGCAAAGGCCGTCCGGCAAGCGTGGGAATCAGCATCACAATACCCACCGAGCGCAGCAGCACCATCATCCACGTGAGCAGGTAGTCAAAGCTCATGGGGCGCGAAGGAAACCGTGTCAGCGCTCTTAGTGCGACATCGTCGCCATGCGGGCGATCGAGGAAATAGTAAATTCGGAAAGCGAGCGCAGCAGCCACGGAGTCAGCAGCAACATGGCCGCGGCGAGCGCGAGCAATTTTGGAGCGAACGTTAACGTGGGTTCCTGCAGGCTCGTCACCGATTGCACGAGACTCGCGATCAGACCGATCACAAGAGTGATGCCCAGGAACGGCGCGACCACGTAAAGCGCAAACATGATCGTGGTTTTGAAAATATCGACAGCGAGTTCTGGATTCATGGGATTGAGAAATTAACCGGCGAAACTTAGCACGATATGCTGCACCACCAGGTGCCAGCCGTCGACGAGGACGAAAAGCAAAAGTTTGAAGGGAAGCGCCACCGCGACCGGCGGCATCATCATCATACCGAGAGCCATCAATACTGACGATACGAGGAAATCGATCACGAGGAATGGCAGGAAAAGAAAAAATCCCATCTGAAATGCGGTCTGCAATTCACTCACGACAAACGCCGGTACCACAACCCGCATCGAGAGATCCTTCACCGCCGTCGGTCCGAAACCGCCCAGCTCCAGAAAATATTCCAGATCACGTGTGCGGGTTTGCTTGAGCATGAATTCCTTCAGCGGCACCGACGCTTTATCGAGGGCCTCCACTGAAGTCATTTTGCCCGCAAGATAAGGTTGGATGGCTTCCCCGTTCATGCGGTCAAACACCGGCCCCATCAGGAAAAAAGTCAGAAAAAGCGAGAGACCCACGATAATTTGATTCGAGGGCGCACTCGGCACGCCCAGCGCGGTGCGCACAAAACCGAGCACGATCACGATGCGCGTAAAACTCGTCATCAACAGCACGATTGACGGAGCGAGCGTGAGCAGCGTCATCAACACGACGATCTGTACCGCGACGCTCACGTCGCCGGTGCCCTGTTTGCCTTCAAGGCCGATGGTCAGATGCAGCGGATTGGAATTGCCTGGCGCAGCCGGGGTCGTGGGCGCTGCCCCCGGAGCGCCCGGAAGCACCGTTGCGGGATTTGCATTACTCTGCGCCGTTGCGACCGAGGCGAAAAAGCCGAAGGCCAGCATCGTCGCGAGGGCCAGAAAAATAAAGCGCGCGCGCTTCATGACGTTTTGGCCGGAGGTGTTGAACCATCCAACGGGGTGAGCAATTCAATGCGTCCCGGGCAGACGCTCAGCAGAAATTTTTTGTCCTCATACGCTGCGACGACCAGGTACTGGCGGTTGCCGAGCGATTTGGTTTCCGCGATGGCGAGTTTGCGCGCGTTCAGTGTTCCGACCGGCGTTGCACGCCCGCGCCAGAACAGCCAGCCGCCCGCGCCCGCGAGTAGCAAAGCGACCACCAAAATACCACTGCCGTATCCGGTGCCGTGCGTAGCCGGCGTCTCGGACTTCGCCGTCTCGGCATTGCGGGGATAAATAATCGCCGCGTCTTTCGCCTTTTCCTCGGCCGTCGCGACCGGAACCAGCATGAGCGAAGTCCAGAACGAACACGCGAGGAGGCAAAACCTCAGCGTGGAAAAGTGAGGGAAACGGGTCATGCCTCAGTTACGGGAAAAACCTCCCGACACTCAAGCCGGCTTTACGCTACCGACGAGTTCGGTGATTTTAATGCCGAAATTGTCTTCAACCACGACGACTTCGCCATAAGCGACGAGCTTTTCGTTCACGTAGAGACCCACCGGATCGCTCGCGTGCTGGTTCAGCTGCAGGACGGATCCCGGGGAAAGTTCGAGTACTTCGCGCATGGGCAGCTGGCAGGAGCCGAGCTGCACGGTGACCTTCACCTTTACGTCGAGTACGATATCAAGTGTTTTTTCGTCCATCGGGTTTAATGTGGTTGATTTCCTCTTGGGGAATTTTGCGACTCAACTTCACCGCCACCCGATCAGTATCGAGTCCAACAGTGCCGATAAATTTCGGTGTGCCATTGAGCAGCACAGAGGTTTCTTGCAAATGGGTCGCGGGCATTTCCAGCACGTCACCGACGCGCAGGCTCGTGATCTCGCGCAGGCTCAGCTCAAACGCCTGCCACTCGGCGCGGACCGGCATCGTGATGCGATCATAGGATTTCTGCCAGGTCGCGCGGCGCTCGACCTTGGTGATCGTGGAATCCTTCTGACGGCGGGCCTGCATTTTTTTCACCAGCGGCTCGATCGTGTAGTAAGGCAGGCCGAGTTGGATTTGTTCCGAGCAGTCGCCAAAATTAACTTCGAGGGTCAGCGCGAGTACGATGGCGTCCTTCGGTGAAGTTTGCAGGAAACTGCCGTTGGATTCGTGTCCGATGATCAAGCCATGCAACTCCTGCTCGCTCTTCCATTGGCCGCACCATTCCTCGAGCACCACCTGGATGATGTCTTCAAGCAGTGCCACCTCGATCTCGGTCAAATAGCGTTCCGCCTTCACGGAATGGCCGCGACCGCCCAACAGGCGGTCAGCGATCGTCAGCGCGAGGCGGGGATTGATGTCCAGAATACCGACACCCATCAAAGGTTCGATTTTGAAAAGGCAAAGATGAGTCGGGCTTGGAAGCGCTTCGGTAAATTTGCCGTAGGTGACCGTCGTCAACTTCGCCATCTTGATCCCCATCTCCATGCGAAGGGTCAGTGAGAGCCGGGCGCTCAGGTAACGAATGAAATCCTCGTGGAGGATACGCAGCCGGCGCAGTTCGATTTCAGAAAGGAAAACCGGGTTGCGGAAATCATAGGGCTCGACCTTGAACGTGGTCGCTTCCGTCGTCCGCTTGCCGTTTGCGCGCAGCAGCTGCTGCTTCGGCGCTGCTTTGGCCGATTCTTCCGAAAGCAGTCTATCGATCTCTGATTGATCGAGAAAGTCGGTTGTCGGTTTTTGGTCGTCGGCCATGGGATGAAATTACTGCACTACGAAATCCGAAAAATAAACCTGCTCGGCGACTTTTTTGCCGAGCGCTTGATTGTATGCCAGCACGAGCTTTTCCCGAAGAACATTCTTTGCGCCGGGTTCTTCGAGATCAGCGAGCGAAAGCGAGGACAGGACGTTCAACGTAATATCGGTGAGCTTCGCTTTCTGAGCTTCAAAGGTCTCTTTGATTTTCGAATCGGTACCGGTGACGATGAAGGTCGTTTTAAGATAACGGGTGCCCATCGTACCGGCGAGATTCACGACAAGATTTTGAAATTCATAGGTGGCGGGATTACCGCTCTCCTTGCCTTCCTTGCCCTTTTCACCGTGGCCCTTGCCTTCTTCCTTGCCCTCGGCGGCCGGGGCTTCGTGTTCCTCGGCGGTTTCGCCTACTTTCACGGACGCCAGTTTCTTGGCCATTCGGGGCAGAAGAACGAATTCCGCCACAGCGAAGCTGAGCGCCGGAGCGAGAATGAGCGCGGCGATCGCCGGGATCCACTGCTTGATTGCCCCACCCTTCTTCGCCGGGGCTGCAGCGGCAGCGCCGCCAGCAGGAATCGGAGGAGTGGTGGTGCCGTGGGCAGCGGCGGGTGCGTCGGCTTTGGCGGCCATGGTAGAAGTCGATTAACGATTAGCGCTTCAGATTGACGATGTCTTCGAGCACGGTGTCGGACACCGTGATGAGACGTGAGCCAGCCTGGAAGCTACGCTGCGTGGTGATCAAATTGGCGAACTGATCGGTGAGATCGACGTTGGAAAGTTCGAGCGTGCCGGATTGGATTGCACCGAGACCGTTCGTGCCGGGGGCGTTGACGCCGCCCGCTTGGAAAGCGGTGGAACCCGTGGCTGCACCGACAGGACCCGCGGCCAGTAAGCCGGAGAAAAGATTGTTACCTTCCTTCACCAACGCAGACTGGTCGGTGTAGCGTTGCAGTTGCACCTGGTTGTTCGTTGCCGAAGTGCCGTCGGAATAAAATTCAACGACGTTACCGCTTTTGTCGATGGTCACGGACTGTAACTGGGTGCCGGTCGGTGGAGTACCGAGTTTGATATCGCCAACCGTGGCGAGAGTGGCACCGGTCAAACCTTGCACGTGGTAGCCTTGAGCATTCACGAGGTTGCCTTGATCGTCCCAACGGAAGCTGCCGTCGCGCGTGGCGAACTCCGTACCGTCGACGGGATTTGCCACCTTGAAATAACCTTCGCCGGAAATACCGAGGTCGGTGCCCATGCCCGTCGTCTCGAGCGAACCCTGACTGAAATTGCTATGAATCGCGCCGAGCTTCACGCCGGTACCGACCGTGATTGCGGGACTGTTGGAATTCGGATTCGTGGACGGTGCCGAGCGCTGCAAAATATTGCTGAAGCTGTCGACATATTGAGCGCTGCTGCTCTTGAAGCCCGTGGTGTTGACGTTGGCGATATTGTTACCGATGACTTCGAGGCCTTTCATGAAGGTGCGGAGGGCGCTGACGCCGCTGCCGAGTGTGCCGATGAGTGACATAATTATAGGATAGTTTGAGGTTAGGATCCGCTTTTAAGCGGCGGGCGTCGTAGAAGGAGGTGTGGGCTGGACGTACAGCACCGAGGAAAGTGAATAAGCTTTATTGGCGACGATGAGTTGCGGCCCTTCGGTCGCGTCGATTTGGACGCCAGTGACCGTTCCGGCGACTTCGCCGCCCTTGCCATTGTCAACCACGACGTCTTTGCCGAGGAAGCTGTTCGCCGCCGTGAGCTGCTGATTCGAGCCAAGCTTTACCATCTCGGCGGTCATCGCCTGGCTCTGCGAGAGCGAGGTGAACTGCGCCATTTGCGCGATGAACGCGGTATCCTCCATCGGCTTCATCGGGTCCTGCGTCTGGAATTGGACGGCGAGGAGTTTCATGAAATCGTCAGAGCCCAGAGTTTTCGGGGCCTTCACAACCGGCGAGCTGATCGTCGGATCAATGGGAGCAGCGACAGAATTTACGGTCATGGTGGTGTTAAGCTAGAACGTTGAGGAGTTGCGACGAGTTGGTCGCAGTGCTGGCCGCCGGAGCAGCCGTTTCTTGAACGGAAGAATCGTAGAACTCGCGCTTGAGGGCGGAGGTGAAAGTCGGAGGAGCTTTTTGTTGTTCGCGCTGTTGTTGCGCACCCTGTCCGAGCGAAGTCGAAGAAGAATCAGAACCTGACGTTGCCACGGTATTGAACACTGGATCGGCGAGTTTGATCTCACGACCGAAACCGGTTGGCACCAGCGAATGCCACTCGCGGGCAAGCGCGTGATTCATTTCTGGAGACTCCGTGCGGAAAGTGGTGTGGACCGCGCCGTCTTTTAGTTCGACGCGCAGGCCAAGTTTTTCGTTGCCCACATGAAATTGCAGATCGACGGATTTTTGCTGAATGTCGGCGCGGCGTTCCATCGCATCGACGGCGGAAATCACGGCAGCCAGGGTTTCGCGGACAGTCGCGACCGGAGCCGGCGCGTCCAGGGTAAACGTAGCCGTCGGCGCAGCCTCCGCGGAAAAAACGAACGAAGCTGCGGGCTCAACGAGCGGAGCGGACTTGGATCGGGCTGAGGTGGATGCGGACATGGCGGCATTCACTTTAGCAACGGCGATGCCAACACTCGCAGCTGTTGCCGTAACTGCCTTTTGTAGAGGCTGTAGAAAGTATTTTTCAGTCAACTTCGCCGCCGTTTCCGAAGCATCGTCCGAGACGGGTGATTGGGAGGCAAATTTTTCCTGAGGTGTTTGCAGCGCTGATTTCTTGGAGATCAGCGCGCCGTCGTTGATCGCGGAAACAGGAATTGAAGTCACCGAAACCTCCCCTGCTGGGGTTGCTTCGACTGCGTCCGTACTCGTCACATCGGTGGGAACGGTCGCACCAGTTGAAATTTCGGTATCCTTACCCAACGGCTTCGTTCTGCCGGAAATTTTCGCAAACACTTCGGACAGCTTTGTCGCCGCCACCTTGGTCGGAGCGCCCGTTCTCGACTTTTCTATCGCAGTCATGGCTCTGCTCAGACCCGGCGCGACGGTTGCGGTTGCGACTTCAGCCAATACCGGAGTGTCAGTCTCTACCGCCACCGCGGGTACACTTGGCGCGGTCGGCGCGGCATCAGCTGCAGGCGGGCTATCAGCAGCGACAGGATCATGGCTCGTGTTAATTAAATCCGTTGCTGCAGGATCAGCGGAAGGAACGGACGGCGCAGCCACTTGTTCGAGAGAAATCAGGCTCGCGAACGCGCGGGATGAAGTGAGTGCCGTGCACGGAGCCTCAAAAACATTTCTGCCCGTACCGTCAATCCCAGCCAAGTCGGTTAGCCCTTCGTCTTCCGAAACGGCGCTCGTCGCTGCAGCCAAGGTCGGCTCAGGCAAAACCGGCACCGTGTTGGCCGCAGGAGGAATTGGCATCCACAGAAGTGCGGCCATGATTCCAGCGGCTTGTTCGGCGCCCGGATTGGCGGCGTCATCGCCCGCGCTGTCGTCTTTATCCTGCGGCTGATCCTTTGACAGCAAAGCGTCAAATGAATCGGCGGGCGTGTCGGCCGACTCCGTCGACGTGGTCGACGTGGCGGGAGTTTTTACACCGCAGGAAGGAGCAGCGGCAGGCGTGGGGAAAGTGGCAGCAGGAAGTGAAAGTTGCATGTGAACATTTCCTTCCTTGGAAATTTCGCCGCCCGATCCATGGGCGGAGTGACTGACTGTAAAGGTTAGGGACTGGAAGCGGTCTTGGTGGATTTGATCAGACGCAGGCGGTCGGAAAGCATGGCGGCGCGACGGGCAAGCGGACCATCAGGACCGCTCGAACGGCTCATCTCTTCAAAAATCGGGGCAACCACATCGGGTTTCATCACCGAAAGAATTTTAACGACGGTAATATCATCCATCTCGCGGATGATCGCGACGGCGGCCTTGGGCGTAAGACTGGTATAAGTCGCGGCAAGCGAGCGGATATTTTTGCTCTCATCTGCGTTAACCTCGATGATTTTGGCTGCGATTTCCTGGCGGATCCCTTCGATCTCCGTACGCACTTTGTTGAGCTCCTGGCGCTCGGCCGTGAGCTGCGCTTCGCGACGGTCCATTTGCTCGCCTTGTTTGCGAATACGGTCGCGCTCCCCTTTCAATTCGTTTGCGAGTTCCTCGATTTCGATCGTCCAGAAATTCCAGCCGCGTTCGCGCTCCTCGTGGATCAACTTGTCCTTGTGTGGTGCCAGGCTGATCGCACGGTCGAACACAACTTGCGCCGCGCGGTAAAACGTAAACAAACCGGTGCCCAGACCCAGAAAGAGTCCAAGAACCGCAACAACCAGGGGACTGGCGAGTTTTTTCATGTGGAGGTAACGGTGGATTCCGCCAGTCGGCGGGCGACACGAAGACCGGCGAGCTCATCGCTCTCCACCTGGGCTTCGTGATCGGCCGCCTGACGGTGTTTCGTCCGCGCTTTCTGCTCGAGTTTCTCGACTACTTTGACCGCCTTGTGCGCTTCCAAATATTTTTGCCGGCTGGCTTCCATCGCACTGCGCGCATCGCGAACCGCCTGTTCAGTTTTCAGCTCTTCATCGCACAGACGGCGATAAACGTCCCAGAAAGAAATCTCATCCGCCGCCTTGAAAGTCGCGCGGCGCCCGTCGTGCATGACCGCTTCGAGATCATGCCGCTCCGCGCGTTTCGCTGCCAGCCGCGACTCGGCTTCGACGAAATTGTGGACGGCGGCGGCAAATGCCTCGCGAGTGCGGGCCTGCTCGTGCTCACGCAAAATTGCCACTGGACGCAGGGGAAAGCGGAACTTTTTCATACGGCAACAATTTGTTTAAGGTTGGCGAAGGTCTGCGCGCGCCCGGTATGGTCTTGCACAGATTGACGGGTAAATTTCCCCAAGGGATCGTGCAGGGCGATCGCTTGGTCCAGCGCCGCATTGGCGCCTTTTTGATAGGCTCCGATCGAGACGAGATCTTCGTTCTTTCGGTAGAGCGCCAGATGTTCGCGCGCCTTGGCCGCCAGTGCGACCTCCTCGGACGTACAAATATCGCGCGTCAGACGACTGACACTTTCAAGGATGTCGATCGCCGGATAGTGGTTGAAATGTGCGAGATGACGGGAAAGCACCAAGTGTCCGTCAAGAATACCGCGGACCGCATCCGCCACAGGTTCGTTCATGTCGTCGCCTTCCACGAGCACCGTATAGATCGCGGTGATCGCACCGGTTTCGCCGGCGCCGGAGCGTTCAAGCAATCGTGGAAGCATCGCAAAAACCGAAGGCGTATAACCGCGCGTCGCCGGTGGCTCGCCGATGGCGAGACCGATTTCACGTTGGGCCATCGCGAAACGCGTGACCGAATCCATGAGGAGCAAAACGTTTTTCCCCTGATTACGCCACGATTCCGCAATCGTTGTGGCGGTGAATGCCGCGCGCAGGCGCAACGGCGCGGGCTGATCGGAGGTGGCGACCACCACGATCGCACGCTTCAGTCCTTCCGGTCCCAAATCCTTTTCCAAAAATTCGCGTACTTCACGACCGCGCTCACCGACGAGCGCAACAACCACGACATCGGCCTGCGTACCACGCGCGATCATGCCGAGTAAAGTCGACTTACCCACGCCGGAACCGGCGAAAAGACCCAGACGCTGGCCACGTCCGATCGGCACAAAGGCGTCGATCGCGCGAACCCCCGTGGGAAATGGCTGGGTGATTCTTTGCCGACGCAGCGGGTGCGGCGGCGTGCCCGTGCTTCCGTCGCTTTGTTCAACTGAAAGTAGACCGAGCCCGTCGAAAGGACGACCGAGTGCGTCGAGCACGCGCCCGAGCATTTCCGGACCGGGACGTGGCAGCGGCGGGCGCTCCATGGCGGCCACTTCACAACCCACGTGAAGGCCGGCGGTTTCACCAAGCGGCATCAACAATACCCGGTGTTCGCGAAATCCAACGACTTCGGCTTGTACCGAAAAATCCGCGCGCGGAGAGCGCAACAAGCACAGTTCGCCCAATCCTACGTTCGGGCCATCAGACTCGATGATCAATCCGGTGACCGCGGTCACCGTGCCCAACCGTTGCACGGTGGGCAGATGCCGCACCTGCGTGCGGATGGCGTCGATCAGCGGTGAAACGGAAACGTTCATGCGACGGCGAAAGCGCGGGAGAGCGCGTCAAGTTTGGTCTGCTGCCGGCCGTCGGTGAGTCCGAAGCGGCTGCGCACCTGGCAATCGCCCGGCGTGAAGGTGGTGTCCGGCTTAACCAGCAAACCTGGATAACGCTCGAGCCAGCCAGGATTCAAGCGATGAAAAAGTTCAGCGTCGCGCGGACAAAGAATCAATTCGAGGTTTTCCCGTTCAGGGAAAAGTTGATCGAGGGCATCGCGACACAGCCGTTCCACAATTTCCGCCGGTGGCTCGTAACCGGCCAACAAATGTTTGGCGATGTCGAGGGCGAGTGCGGGCAAGGCATCGTGCAGCTGCTTGAGCAGACCGGTTTCGAGATGGGAAATCTGCGGGAGTACTCCGCTGCTGAGATGGGCGACTTCGGAGCGAAGATCCACCATCTGCTGATCGGCCAGGGAGCGCGCACTGTCCACGCCACGGCGATAGCTGGCCTCGCCGTGCGCGTTGTATTCCGCTTCCGTATACAAACGGCCGGTGCGGCCTGGTGTAACGGTGCCGACGAGCGGACGATCGAAAGGGATGAGCTTGTTGTGAACCATGGGGATCAGGCGACGAGGCTTTCGGCACCGTCGGAATCGAGAGTGATGGCGCCCTCTTCCTCGAGGCGGCGCACGACTTGAATGATCGCATCCTGGCCGGTCTCGACGTCCTTGAGGCGAACCGGCCCGAGCAAATCGATTTCCTCGCGCAAGCTTTCGGCGGCACGCTTGGAGATCGAAGCATAAATTTTCTCGCGCAGCATTTCGCTCGCGGACTTCATCGATACCGCAAGATTTGCAGAATCCACTTCGCGCAACACGCGTTGCAGATCGGCCGATTGCAGGCGGTTGAGGTCTTCGAAGCTGAACATTTTCTTGCGAATCGCCGCCCCGAGCTGGGCGTTGCGCTCTTCGAGACGCGTGAGGAGCGTTTTCGACATGTCTTTGTCGAGTTCGTTGAGCAAATCGGCAACCGCACGAACGCCGCCGCTGCGGTGAAACGCGGGACGGACTTTCGTATCAAAATGTTTTCCAAGCGACCGAACGATCTTCGAAACCATGTCCAGAGAGGTGGATTCGATCGTACCGAGACGCTCCACCACTTCCTCGCGCAATTCCGGACTGAGCATCGTGAAAACCGCGGTGGCTTTCGTGGTGTCGAGATAGGAAAGCAAAAATGAAATCGTCTGGGGCTGTTCGGATTTGATCAGATTGTAGATCTGCTGGCCTTCCATTTCCGAAATATCCTTGATCACCTCCACCGAGGTACCCACTGGACCAACGCGACCGATGATCGCCGAGGCTTTGTAATCGCCTTTGGCGATTTCCAAGGTGCGTTGCGCGTAGGACAAGCCGCCCATCGCGGAGTTTACGCTCTGTGCCACGATGCCGCTGAATTCTTCCACGACCAGTTTTTGCACCGTGTCTGAAACCATCGGGAACGTGGACATTTCCCGGCAAAGCAGTTCGATGGTGGCATCGTCGAGGTGCTTCAACACCTCAGCGGCCGCATCGGGACCGACCACAATGAGGAAAATGGCCAGTTTCTGCTGGCGGGAAAGTTTGGAGTAGTCGATGTCAGCCATGGTGGACCTCAGTTCTTGTTAGCCGGAGTGGCGACCCAGTCGCGCAATGCGGCGCCGATATTGGCGGGCTTCTGCCGGATCAACTGGTTGAGCATTTCAGGTGTGATATTTGCACCCGTCTGCAGACTGCGATTCATGGAATCAGGTGGCATGGTGAGAACTTCCACCGGCACCGGCTCTGGCTTCTGCTTCGCCAGCATTTTCATGAAAATACCGAGGACAGCGAGCGCGATGACCACGGCGCCCCAATGACTGGATGCTTCCACCCAACCCATCAGGCGATTTTCCGTGCGAATGGCTTCGATCTGCGCCGGGAGATGTTCGACCGCCTGAAAAGGAACTTCCTGCAGTGAAACGAGAGAATCGAGCGATTGCCCCACGACGGGTTTCAACCCGAGCGCGTTCAGCACGATCTGGCGGAGCGAATTGAGTTCTTCCGGGGTGCGCTTCACGGCGGCAGGTTCCACCGCCGGTGCTCCGGCAGCAGCGGGAACGGCAGCGGCGGCCGGGGCCCGTTGGGCGATGAAAACCGCGGCGCTCAAATTTTTAACGGTGCCGGGATTGCGCGTTGTATTTGTCGTGACGCGGTTGATTTCGTAAGTGGTCGTGCGATTTTTCCGGTTCTGTTCGGTAAGCGAAGTAGGACGGGCGCCCGCATCGGGCGCGGTCTTGTCGGGATTGTTCGCGCTCACGCCCACCGCACCGCCGTTGGCGCGTTGTTCGGAGGCATTGGTGACGTCTTCGGTGATCGTTTGGGAGCGAACCACCTGCCCGTCCGGATCATATTTTTCCTGGGTCGAAGTGGTCGCCTCGGTATCAATCTCGGCGGAAACACGAACCACGGCGTTGCCGGGTCCGATCACTTGCGCGAGCATGGTCTCGACTTTCTTGGAAAGGTAATCCTCCACCTGCTGGCGGTATTTCATCTGGCTCGAAGCGGTGCCAAGCGCGGGATCAGTTTTCAATTCGTCCGAGAGCACGTGACCGCGGTTATCGACGACGGCGACCGCGTCGGGGACGAGGCCTTGCACGGCGTTGGCGACGAGATTGCGCACCGCGTTTACCTGTTCCGGTTCGAGGCGGGAGCCGCCCACATCAATAAAAACCGAAGCGGAAGGTTTCACGCCTTGCTCCGTGAGAAGGAGCCGGTTTTCAGGCTGTACGATCATCACGCGCGCAGCGCGCACGCCTTGCAGCTGGGTGATCGTGCGGGCGAGTTCGCCCTGAATGGCTCGAAGATAATTCGTGCGCTGCACAAAATCCGAGAGACCGAACTGACCCTTGTCGAAAATTTCAAAGCCCACGCCATCGCCGCTGGGAAGGCCTTTCGACGCAAGATCCATGCGCAGTTTATAGACGTGATCGCTCGGCACCATTACCGCGGTACCACCGGACGTAATCTGGTGGGGAATATTGAGCGTTTGAAGGTGGCTGATGACCGCCGCGGCGTCTTTTTCGCTCATGCGTGCATAGAGCAATTGCATGTCTGGGCGACGCGACCACAGTACCACCGCGATCAGTCCACCAATCACCGCGAGAGCAGCGACGATGAGGGAAACGCGTTGGTTGAGGCCGAGTTCCTTCCAGAGGGCGACTAGGGATTTGGCAAAATTGTTCATTTAGAAAATCAGGAAAAAGTTCAGGCCTGCATCCGCATCAGTTCCTGGTAGGACTCGATGAGCTTGTTGCGCACCTCGACCATCAGGGAAAACGATACGCCCGCTTCTTGCATCGCGATGACGCTCTGGTGCAATTGATCGGAATCGCCGAGGAGAACTTTCTGAGTCAGCGCGTTGGCATTCGCGGCCTTGGCATCGACTGAAGCGACGAGTCCGTCGAGCATCTTGCCAAATCCTTCCGTCGGGACTGCCCCGGCCCCGCCGAGGTGAATTGCCGGCATCTTGGGCAACGGCGCATCGATCTTGGTGAGCGGGGAAGCTCCGGAAAACTGCGTGGAAATTGGGCCGACGGGTGACATGGAATAAAATCAGGTTTGAGAAAATTACTTTCCGATTTCCAAAGTGCGCATCGCCATCTGGCGGGCGTTTTTCACCACCGAAAGATTGGCCTCGTAGGTCCGTGAGGCGGTGATCAGATCCACCATTTCCTGCGAAATATTCACGTTGGGCATCGTCACGAGACCGTCGGCGGTCGCGTCGGGATGCTGGGGATTGTAAACTTGCTGACCCGGCGTGTGATCGGTCGTGACCTGGGCAACCCGCACGCTTTGGAGAGAAGCGCCACCAGCGCCCTGACTGCGGAGCAATTCGGTTTCAAACGAAACGACCTGGCGTTGGTAAGGTCCACCCGCGGCAGTACGCGTCGTCTGCGCGTTCGCAATGTTTTGAGCCACCACATCGAGCCGCGTCTTTTGCGCCGTCAGCGCGCTCGCGGTTACATCAATTCCGGAAATGAGATTCATGAGGCTCGGGAGTTAAAAGGTCAGGAAGAATGGCCCGTGATAGCCATTTTAAGCTGCTTGATATTCTGCGTGATGACTTCGGTCAGATACTGGTGCTCGACGGAGTTCTTATTCATCGCGAGCAGCTCGTGCTCGATATCCACCGAGTTGCCGTCAGGACGGACCGAACGGGCATTGGGATCATCGGCGAGGTGTGGGCTGAGTTTGTCTGCACCGGCGGCGAGATCGCCGCTATTCAGTTCGGCCCGCAGGTGTTGTGCGAAATCCGGCGCAACATCGATGCGGTGGTAGCCGGGGGTTTCCGCATTCGCGATATTCGAGGCGATCGCTTGATGGCGAACGACCGAAGCATCCAACAGTTTCCTGGCGAGGACGTAGTTATCGGATTGGAAAATGGGGTCGACCATGTCCCTCCCTAACGCAACCCGCATGCCACTATCCCCTGCCGTGCCGGAAGTCGTGATTTTACAGCGAGATAAAACTTTTTGACGTGCCCATTCGAACCGGTTTCAAATTCCGTCGGCTTCCAATTCAAACGGTCGGGCAATTTTTGCCGGGGCCAATTAGCAGATTTATCATAACCGCTACATTTACGCGGGATTGCGCCGATAAATGGCACTAATCCCATGAGGGAAACCGAATTCGAATTTATCCGCGGCCTTGTTTACGAACATAGCCGCATCAGCCTTGGCGCTGACAAGCGTGAGCTTGTCTCTGCCCGACTGGGCAAGCGGCTGCGCGCCACCAATCTGGCAACCGTCACCGACTACTGCCAACTGCTCAAAAGCGAGTCCGATGGTGACGAGCTTGCTCATTTGATCGATGCGATCTCCACGAATCACACGTTCTTTTTCCGGGAAATCGCGCACTTCGATTTTCTAAGTGGCACTGCCCTCCCTGAAATGAAAGCGCGGGCCAAGCAGGAACATTGGGCACAATTCCGGATCTGGAGCGCCGCCTGCTCGTCGGGCGAAGAGCCTTATTCGGTCGCCATGCTCCTCGACGAAACGATCGGTGCGACCTGGAATTGGCGCATCGAAGCCACGGATATTTCGAACCGCATCCTTGAACGGGCGCGTGCCGGAATCTATCGGGAAGAGACCGTCGGTAAACTCGAGACCGCCCGAGTCCGGAAACATTTTCAGCGCGGACACGGCCCTCAGGAAGGCAACTTTCGCATTAAACCGCGGTTGCAGGCAGCCATCAATTTTCAGCGGCTGAATCTCCTCGAGGGTCCGCCACCTTTCGACCAGCTGTTTCACGTGATATTCTGTCGGAATGTGATGATTTATTTCGACCGTGCGACGCAGGAGGAATTGGTGCAAAAACTCACCCGTCAGATCGTTCCCGGTGGCTATCTTTTCGTGGGACACTCCGAAAGTTTAACGGGAATCCGCCATACCCTTCAGATGGTTCGACCCGCGATCTATCGCCGGCCACTCAATTCCTAACCTATGTCGCCCCGAAAAATACGCGTTCTCATCATCGATGATTCCGCTGTTGTCCGAAAGATGGCGACAGATGCATTGAGCAGCGATCCGGCGATCGAGGTGGTTGGCACCGCGGTCGATCCGTACGCGGCGCGCGACAAAATCAAGGAGCTGCTGCCCGACGTCATTACGCTCGACATCGAAATGCCGCGCATGGACGGCCTGACGTTTCTGGAAATATTAATGCAGCGACGGCCAGTGCCGGTGATTGTGATGAGTTCGCTTTCGCAGCGCGGGTCCGAGCATGCACTGGAGGCGTTGAGGCTCGGTGCATTTGATGTCATCGGTAAACCAGGCGGATCCTATTCCTTTGGCGATCTCGGTCCTGAGCTGATCACGAAAATCAAGGCGGCCGGCGGCACGATTCTTCGGGCGCTCCCACCGCCGGTGAAACTCACACCGCTGACCCGCAAACCTGCCGCGACCAGCAATCCAAGAACTTTCGATCCCCGCTCCATTATCTTACTTGGCGCTTCGACCGGCGGCACGGAAGCGCTGCGGACCGTTATCACCAAGCTGCCAGCGAATCTTCCCGGCATCGCCATTGTTCAGCACATCCCCGCGATGTTTTCCCGCGCGTTTGCTGATCGCCTGCACAGTCTGAGCGCGTTGGACGTGCGCGAGGCGGTTGACGGCGAAAAACTCCTCCCCGGCACCGCGCTCGTCGCTCCGGGTAATTTTCATCTCTTGTTGCAATGGCAGGGCGATCACTACCGGGTGCGAGTCACCAACGGTCCGCAAATCTGGCACCAGCGACCCGCGGTGGACATGCTATTTAAATCTGCGACTGACTGTGGAGCAGCACCTCATGCCGTGGCCGGCGTCTTGACCGGCATGGGCAAAGACGGAGCGGAAGGTCTGCTTAAACTACGGGAAAAAGGTGCAGTTACCTTCGCTCAGGACGAGGCGACCTCGATTGTCTATGGCATGCCGCGAGCGGCGTGGGAAAATAAAGGCGCTCAACGTCAGATTCCTCTCGGCCATGTTGCTGATTTCATTATCCGTCAATTTGCCCCCAGTACGACGACGAGCCCCGCCGTCAGCCACACGACATGACCACGCTCCCGCATTCATCTGAGCAACCCGCCATCCTGATCGTCGACGACGAGCCTTTTGTGCTGTCTGCACTCAAGGAAACCCTCGAACGCGAACGCTACAATGTTGTCGCGATCTCCAGCCCGATCAAAGCGCTTTCGATTCTGGCCGAGCGCGATTTCGCCGTCATCATTTCCGACCAGCGCATGCCCGAGATGATGGGTCTCGACTTTCTCATCGAAAGCAAACGCATCCGCCCGAACACGTCGCGCATCCTCATCACTGCGGTACTTTCGTTGCCCACGCTGGTTGATTCGATCAACAAGGGCGAAATTTTCCGCTTTATCGCGAAACCGTGGTTGCGTGAGGAACTCACCGCCACCGTTCGCAACGCCGCCCACCGCTACGATCTCATTCAGCACAACACCGCGTTGCAGGCCGAATCGCTGCGGCTCAACGCCGAGTTGAAAGTCGCGAATACTGCGCTCGAAGCCAAAGTCCACGACCTCGAACAGCAGCGCCAGCAGCTCGACATTGTCAATCGCGAGCTCGCCACTTCTTACGAGCACTCGCTCGAACTTTGCCGCCGTATTTTGACGACATTCGATCCTGTGCTGGGTGGACAGGCGAAGACTCTCGTCGAAGTTTGCACCCGCATGGCGGAAACCGATCACTTCACGGATCAGGAACGCCATGTCCTGCGTTCCGCCCCCCTGCTTTGCGATCTCGGTCTGATCGGCGTTCCGCGCGAACTTTTCCGTGCGTTCCGTTCGCATCCCGATCGTCTGACCGAACGCGAACGTTCGATGCTGAACGATCACCCGATTTATTCGCAAACCCTCGCGACTTTCGTGGACAGCCGCCCGGCGCTCGGCGAAACGATCCGCGCACACCACGAACGTTTCGACGGACGCGGTTATCCGGACGGAATTGCTGGAAAAAACATTCCATGGACCGCGCGATGCCTCGCGGTCGCTGTTGATTTTGTTGAATCCGGATTGCCCAAACAAGCCGCGCTCGACGCGATTCTCGCGGGTTCGGGCCATGCCTACGATCCCGAAGCCGTCCGCCTTTTTCTCAAAGTCACCCAGCTCGCTCGACTTCCCCGCCAGGTACGCGAAATCATGCTCGAGGAACTCGAGCCCGGCATGGTGCTCGCGAGCGGCATCTACAGTCCGCATGGTTTGTTGCTGATCGGTGAGGGCCAGGAACTCGCGCCCGCAACGATCGCGAAGATTCGCAGCCACAATCAAGTCACACCCATTCAGCAGCGCCTCTTGGTATACCTTTAGAATCATTTTAATTTCCCGACCGTCCTTCCCTATTCCGTGGTTCATCTGAACTTCAATTTCGTTTCCTGCCGCCGGTCTTTGATCCCGCCCCGGCAGAGGTCCTGAGCATGGCCGGACCAAATATCGCCTCCCTGTTCGCACAACGCGTCATCATCGGCGTGGGCGACATGGCTGTATCGAATAATCCTCAGGTGGTGCTTAGCACGTATGCGCTCGGCTCGTGCATCGGAGTGATCGCCTATGATCCGGTCGCCAAGGTCGGGGGCATTCTGCACTTCATGCTGCCCGAATCGTCGATCTCTCCGGACAAAGCCGCGAAACAACCCGCTATGTTTGGCAACACTGGGTTGCCGCTTTTCTTCAAAGCGATGATCGGCATGAAAGCCGATCCGCATCGCCTCCGGATTTTCGTCGCCGGCGGCGCGGGAATGCTCGCGGGTCAGGATCCTTTCAAAATCGGTGAACGTAACTCCGCGATAACATTCGAGTTTCTCACCAAACACGGATTGTCCCTGCGCCACCGTGAAATCGGCGGCTCGATCAATCGCACCGTTCACCTTGAAGTAAACACCGGTTCGACGAACCTGAAGACACCGCTCGCCAACGAGCAATTCAGCCTCGCGGCGTGAGGGGAGTTTCCGAGCCGCGAATCACGCAAACGCCGTGAATTCAGCGCTCACGCATGGCGCCGTCGAGTGGTTTAAAGCGCTAAATTCGACCAGGCAGGAATATGCTTTCGAAGCCGGAGAGCTTTGTTCCCGGATAAATTCCGGCGGCGAAGACTGGATTTCCGTGCAAAGTCTATAAAAGTCTGAATAAGTGCAAACGAGTCTCGGATGTTAAATGTTCGCAGACTTCCGTCTACCGATGGGCTCGAGCGTGAGAGCGATCCTTAGCTGGCTCAGTGGATTGCTGATCGCCGACAATTCCATGCCATCCCTCGCCCAACCCGCCACCGCACCGCCGCACCCCGCAAGGGTGCTGGTCGTGGACGATCAATTACTCATTCGTGAAGCCGTGGCTCGCTACCTCACCCGGCAAGGCTACGGAGTGGAAACCGCCAAAGATGGGCTCGATGGTCTGGAGAAACTGGAAAAAAAAGCGGGAGATCCCGAAATGGCATTTGAGCTCCTCATCACCGATATAAACATGCCCAACCTGGGTGGAGTGGAGCTCATTCATGCTATCCGTAATCGTCGGATGCGCCTCAAAATCATCGCTTTTTCTGCGGCTTTTACAGCGGAGTCCCTCGAAGAATTGAGGCTGCTTTCAGTCGATGCGACTCTGGACAAAATTTCCATGGCCGAGGCATTACTGGACGTCGTGGATAGAGTCCTGTGGTTTAGACCGTAGTGATATTCAGGATGCAACGTTTGAACGCGTCCGCTGCGAGATCCTGAAACCCAACACTGTTTAACGGCCCACGTTGAAGAGCGAATCGATGCCGTAAGGTCAAAAGACTTCGCTTAAGTCTAATATAGTACGTGGGATTCTGATTAGCGCCATGCGGTGCTATTGTGCTTTCTACCTCTATGGGCGAACAGCACCTTGTTGCGTGGCCAAGCTTTCAAAATCGAAGTCGGCGGATTTGCCGGCGAACAATACGGTCAAACTCACCGAATCTTTGCGGATTCGAGTGGCGAATGCAATGGAAGCGGGCGGTTTCGCCGTTTGGTCGGAATATTGTCGCGTCGCATTAACGGAGAAATGTCAGACTATCGAACGAGAACTGCGACAGCGTGATCCCTCGGAGTTTTCACGCATTTACGACAAGCGGTAAAACGCGTCGAAGGAAACTTCCACGTCCTGTCATTCCCGGCGCGACGCACAGTTGAATGCCGATTCGGTTTTTTTGCGACTCTTCGTGGCAAAACCCGGGGTCTACTGATTGGCCTTCGAGAATAGTCGATCTAAGATAGTCGTCGCGCGCACGTAGTGAGAATAGCGATGTTTCACTCTTCTCACTTCAAATCCATGATCGCCAGGCGATGGAATCTGACCGTCGGCGTATTCGTCCTACTCGTCTGCTCCGCTGTCACCAACGCTACGACTGCAGCCCATAAACAGTTTCAACTGAATAACGATGTGTTCACGCGACGAATTCAGGAACAATTACGACGAAACGCTGCACCATTAATTCTTCCCAAAACATGGCAAACGAACGTGTCGGTAACGTCCAGGTATCCGCCGTGGGCAATGAGTCGGCGCAGTTTCCTTTGGGCTGGCTGCGGGTGGGGAACGCCGGGCAAATTCAACTTTGAACAACGTCAGACGAAACTGCCCGATGATCCGACTTTGATCCTGGCGGCCGGTTATCAGAAGTGTGAACGGATCGACATTTCAATTCTCGATTCAAGCGTTCCGGTGTATGCCTACCCGGCAGGGTATTTCGGCGACTACGTTTACGAAAGCGTTTTGATCGCGGACCGCATGGAATTTTCCGATGAGGATTCGCTTCGCCATATTTTTATTTTGACTGTCGAGGCTGCGGCCATGGTGGACGATATCTGGCCATTCTGGCTCGATGAGCGTCCATCGGAGGTAACCCTCGTTGATTTCCGGAAAGAGACCGGGTTCAATCCTGAGTTACTGATCGAGTTTGTTGGAGAAACAAATGTTCGCATCGAAATAAATCTCACCATGCAACGAGTCTTGATCCTGTCGGGTGACCGCTGGGAAAGCTACGCGCTCGACCCTGGGAGCGCCGCCGCACTTCAAAATATCGCGTCAGCCAAACAAGCGAAACTCCGGCAAAGCCGGGAGTGAAGCTCCGCGAATCAAGGGGCGTGGCATTTGATCAATCCACCCGTGGGGCCGAACCCAATCTTCTGCATTCGCGTAGCAGCCGTCGTAAGACGGCTGGCCAGCGGTGTTACCACCGCTGCTACATCCAATCCGGAGCCTGTTCGACGAGCTCACGGTCGGCGACAAGCTCCGGGGTTATTAAACTTCAAGGGAATAAATCCCAACCAAGGGGGTCGTCGATTGCTCCGTTCGACAAGCTCCTCGACGATAGCGTCGGTGCGGAGACCGACGCCCACCAGCTCCTACTGCTAACGACAATTTCCCCTGTCTTTTCCGCGGAGCCACCCGGCCGCTATCGCGCCCTTTTGGCCGATCGGCACCAATTCGCGTGATTCACCTACAAAAACTCGCTCCGCAATGATCGTTTCGGCGCGAAAATTTCGCATGAGAGCCTAGGAAGCCTTGCTTCCGTTCCCGCCGTGAAAGCCAACAGTCGATCTCCCTGAAGCCTTGTCGCGCGATTTGTCCGTGCTCCTTTTGATCGTCATGCCTCGGGTGTTGTCGAGGCGTGGTTCTTTGATCGGCCGCCCGGCAGCAGACGCAGACTAATCAAACGTGTCGTCTGTTGCCGAAGCGCGCCCCACTCCCTTCTCTTTGGGCAACTCTATGCAAAATGCATTGCACATGGCTTTGCCGACTGAATTGCGGGAGTGAGCTTGCTCGTGGGTTTTTCCTGAACGCCTCCGAATGGTAGCACCGGTCTCCCGATCGGTGAGGTTCGATTCCCGATTGGCGAAAGCCAGTCGCTACGTTCCACGCGTGGCGGATCGCGATTCGTCGCAAAATTCGCGGGCAAGCTCTCTCCTTCAGTTCACCACTGGCCTCCATCGCGCAGGGGTTCACGATGGTTTTACACCGAACGCATTTTCACCACCCACCATGCGGGCCGCGGGCAGTATAATCTGTAAACGATAGATTAAAGATCCCCGGTTCGAAACTAAGAGCAGCCTATGGAAGCCCCGTCCCCAGTATTATTGACGAAGCTCCCATCCACTGCCCCATCCACACATTCGTTATGAATCGTTCGACCACCGCTTGTTTCGTTCTGCTGGTTTGTTTCGTAAAGACAGTTTCCGTTTCAGCCCTGGTTCCCGCCTCATTCCAGTGTCGAGGAGTGGGCGGTGGTGGCGCGTTGTATTCTCCTTCCATCAACCCGACGAACGACAACGAATATTTCGTGGCGTGCGATATGAGTGAACTCTTTCACACGACCAATTTCGGAAATTCCTACTCAACGGTGGATTTTGCCAATGTACAGGGCGGACACGAATCGGCCGTACGATTCACGAAGAATCCTTTGATTGCCTACACCGTCTCGTATCCCGACGGCAACAATGCCCAACCCGCCAAAACCACGGACGGTGGCGCCACTTGGTTCATTCTTTCCGGAAATCCACTTCTAGGCGACAACATTTACAGCCTGTGGGCTGATTACAATAATCCGAACCGCGTCATCGTCGCCGGCTACTCCGATCTGTATTTTTCTTCCAACGGTGGGACTTCATTCACTCCCATCAGCGTCACGGCAAACACCGCCAACGGCATTTTGATTTGCGGGGTATTTTTTGACGGAAACAATATCTACCTCGGCACGAATGCAGGCATGCTCGTCTCCACCAATGGCGGGACTTCATTCACCAACGCAGGTACTCCTGGCATTCCCGCGGGTGAACTGATGCTTTCATTCACGGGTGCGAAAGTCGGCGGCCAATTGCGATTTTTCTGCCTGACGGTGCAATCCTCATATCCAGGCATCGATCTGGGTTCGGACTATTATGGAAATTTCCGCGGAATCTATTCCCAGGAAAACGGCACGGGCAATTGGACGCGCAAGGCGACGGGAATCGACTCGGGAAACGATTTTCTCCTTTCGGTTGCCATGGCGCAAAATGACCTGAACACCGTGTACGCCGCCGGTGGTGGGTCCGCGGGCGTACCGGAAATTTTCAGAACCACCGACGCCGGTGCTTCGTGGACCAATACATTTCACACCTCGAACAACCAAAATATCATCACGGGTTGGTCCGGCACGGGTGGAGACCGAAGCTGGGGCTATGGTGAAGTGGTGTTCGGACTTGCAGTCGCACCAAACAATGCCGCCAAGGCGATCATCACCGATTACGGTTTCGTTCATCGCACCAGTGATGGCGGCGCCACCTGGCAACAAGCGTACGTTAACACGAGTGACCAGCATGCCGCCAATACCACGGCGATCTCGTCAAAAAGCTACCACAGCATCGATCTGGAAAACACTACAGCGTGGCAGGTCTTATGGAGCGATGCGCAACATCTCTTCGCCGGTTTCTCCGACATCAAAGGCATCCGCAGTGTCGACAGTGGAACTACATGGACGCTCGGTTACACCGGCCATAGCGCCAACTCGATGTACCGCCTGGTGAAGCATCCCACCACCAACGCACTTTATGCGGGCACGTCCGACATTCATGACCTTTATCAAAGCACGCGACTGGCCGACAGTCCGCTCAACAACGCTGACGCCAATGGGAAAGTGATCGTGTCCACAGACCAGGGTGCCAGCTGGCAAACAGTCCACAATTTTGGTCACCCCGTGTTTTGGGTGGCGCTCGATCCCACCAACGCAAATCGACTTTACGCGAGCGTCGTGCACTCGACCGCGGGTGGCATTTTCGTTTCAAACAATATTCAAAGTGGAGCCTCGTCGACCTGGACAAAATTGTCGAATCCACCACGCACCGAAGGGCACCCCGCTACGATCGTGGTGTTGAACGACGGGAAAGTAGTGTGCACCTATTCCGGGCGCCGCGCCACCAGCTTCACCGCAAGTTCCGGGGTGTTTTTGTATGATCCAGCGACGCAAACCTGGTCGGATATTTCCGATGCGGGCATGCGTTATTGGACGAAAGACATCGTCATCGATCCCAGCGACGCGACGCAAAACACCTGGTATGTTGGTGTCTTCAGCGGTTGGGGCGGACCGCCCAACGGGCTTGGCGGACTTTATCGCACAATCGATCGCGGTGCGCATTGGACCAAAATCAACTCCCTCGATCGAGTCACCTCGATCACGTTCAATCCAGCTAACGCCGATGACGCCTACCTCACCACTGAAACCAACGGTCTCTGGCATTCCGGCAACCCACGAGCCGCGTCGCCAGTATTCACGAGGGTCACCAGTTATCCGTTCCGTCAGCCCGAGCGCGTTTTTTTCAATCCGTACAACTCGAATGAAATCTGGATCACCAGTTTCGGCCACGGCCTGATGGTCGGCACGCTGGGCGGATCGGAAATCATTGCTCCATCAAATGCAGTGATAACCGTGACGGTCGAATAGCGCGGCACACAATATCGACGTAAGGTGGTGGATGGGTGAGGCGGGCGCAGTTTCTTTTCAAGTTCGCAAGGCCCGGCGATTGTAGAGCATTGCCCCGGGGGTGGACATTTTCCCACGGGTAGCACCGGCAGATGCCCGATGGCGTCATTTTTCTCATCTGTTACTTTCGCGACAGAATCAATATTCGCATTCCCGGGAGGGACTCACCGTGCGAACGCTCTTAAACCACTAACTTCTGTATCACCATGAAAGCAGTAGTAATGAATTCATTTGGCGGACCCGAGGTGCTTCAACCCACAGAGCTGCCCATACCCACGCCCAAAGCCGGCGAAATTCTGATTCAAGTTCACGCGGCCGGAATCAATCCGGTGGACTACAAGATTCGCTCGGGCGAATACCGGCGCACAGAAACCAAGTTGCCAATCATCCCGGGTCGCGACGTGTCTGGAAAAATCGCTGCAATCGGTCGTGGAGTTTCCGGATTCGACGTTGGCGACGAAGTGTACGCATTCCTGGCGTCCCACAGCGGCGGTTATGCCGACTACGCGATCGCGAACGATAACGAGGTGGCACTCAAACCCCTGTCGCTCGATCATGCAGAAGCGGCCGCCGTACCTCTTGCCGCCACGACCGCCTGGCAGGCACTTTTTGACCACGGGAAATTGCGGCGAGGCCAGCGAGTACTCATTCATGGTGCCGCGGGCGGGGTCGGTCACTTTGCTGTTCAGTTTGCGAAAAACAAAGGTGCGATCGTCATCGCGACTGCAGGAGCTGATGATATCGATCTGGTCGAAGAGCTCGGGGCAGACCAAGTGGTCGATTACAAAAATGAGGATTTTGAAAACGAAGTGGAACCGGTCGACCTGGTGATCGATCTAGTCGCGGGCGAAACCCAGGAACGTTCCTGGTCGGTACTTAAGGACAAGGGTGCAATGGTTTCAACCCTCAAGGAACCATCCCCTGAAAAAGCTAACCTGCACCACGCACGAGCCCAGGTGTTCATGGCGCAACCGACCCGGGAAACGTTGCGCGGAATCGCGGAGCTGATCGACGCCGGCAAGGTTCGTGTCGTGTTGCAGAAAACTTATTCGTTTCCCGACGCAGCGAAAGCGCAGGACGAGTTGGAGCACGATCATTCCGCAGGCAAGCGGGTGCTCGTAATGTCGGAATGAAATCAACCGAGTTAATCCACTCAAGACCGCCAGTTTTCTGGCGGTTTTTTTTATACACTGGAAAACGCAGCAGCCAGTGCGAGTCCCGAACCTCATTCGGTAAAAGCAACAGCTGCGATTACCCGATTTACGGTACACCACTTTGGTTCCATGAAAAATAATTGTCGGATACAAGAGTAGTAATCTCTTCCTAAGTTAGGTTGATAAAAGATCTTTTTGCTTCCATGGTGTGGATGTTGGTTTTCGGTTAATCCTCTACCCTTACGTCCGATGAAAATTCTTCACCTCGAAGATAATCCCATCGATGCGGAATTGGCCCGGGAAACTTTTTTGGACGAATGGCCGGATTGTGAGATTAAAGTCGTCGATAACCGGAGGGATTTCGTCGCTGAGTTCCCCAACGGGCCCGATTTGATCATCTCGGATTTCAATCTGGTTGATTTCACCGGTCTCGAAGCTCTGAGTCTTGCAAGACAGCTACTCCCCGATGTCCCATTCATCTTCCTGTCGGGCACGATCGGCGAAGACCGCGCAATCGATGCGCTGCGTGGGGGCGCCAATGACTACATCATTAAAGACCGCCCAAAACGCCTCGTGCCCGCGGCACAACGCGCGCTGCAAGACGCCCGCCTGCGCCGTGAACGACATGAGACGGAAGAACAGATGCGACGTGTCCAGCGCATGGAAAACATCGGGATGCTGGCCGCAGGAATTGCCCACGATTTCAACAATGTCCTCGCGCCAATGTTGATGGGAGTGCCGTTGTTGCGTTCGAGCACTACCAGCGAAGGAGACGAACGCATTTTATCGAGTATTGAGCGAAGTGCCGAGCGGGGCGCCGGACTGGTAAGGCAGATCCTCGGTTTTGGTCGCGGCATCACGGGAGAGCCGCAGCTTATCCAGGCGAAACACATGGTGCGCGAACTGGTTGATGTGATGAACCAGACGTTTCCAAAATCCATTCGGATCGAAATAGACATCAGTTCCGATCTCTGGCCATTAAAGGTCAATCCTACGCAATTGCATCAGGTCCTGCTCAACCTTTGCGTGAATGCCCGGGACGCCATGCCGGACGGAGGAGTACTGCGATTGTGCGCTTCAAATCGTCAACTCGACGACATGAGTGCCTCCGCCATCCAGGAGATAAAAGCCGGTCCTTATCTTTTGTTTGAAGTGTCGGATAGCGGCAGTGGCATCCCTCCCGCTGTCGTTGCACGTATTTGGGAGCCTTTCTTCACCACCAAGGCGCCGGGGAAAGGCACCGGTCTCGGACTCGCCACCGTCAAAGGCATCATTATCGAACATCACGGCTCCATCACCGTGCAAACAAAGATGGGGCACGGGACGACCTTCCAAATCTATTTACCCGCGCAACCAGACGACGAATCGGTTGTGACCGACACCGTAAGCGTGACCGTCCCGCGCGGCCACGGAGAATTGATTCTCGTAGTCGACGATGACGCCAACGTCCGCGAAGTAGCCGGAGCCACTCTCGTCACCCACGGCTATCGCGTGCTGGCCGCAGCGGATGGCGCCGAAGCACTCGCCTTGTTCGCAGCGAGAAGCCTCGAATTTCGTCTCGTGGTAACCGATCTCGACATGCCCAATCTTGACGGAGCGGCGATGACGAAAGTTATCCGCGCCCTCAGTCCGGGCATTCGCATTTTGATGGTCAGCGGCTCATCCGACGAAGACGAGGTCCAGCGAAGAATTCCCCCTGACAGCCGATTTTTGCCAAAACCATTTACTGGTGACGCGTTGTTGCATGCAGTGCATGATCTCCTGGCCCCCGGGCTGGCAGGTCCCTTAAACGAGACCCGTCCAAGTCACTAAAGATCTCGTCGCTGCTGCATCAAATCAATCCGGACCACGCAACGGGCTGCGAGTAATCTCCACCCACTATCGTTGCGGTCGATCACGACGCTCGTCGCGGTCCTTTCGATCGGACCCGTTGTTGTTGTCTTGCCGCGAAGACTGCGGTTGCGGTTCGCGAGGTTGAACATTAACCGCCGTCTGCTGCGGACGAGCCTGTACAGAAGGAGCCGCATGCTCGCGTGCGTGCTGCGGAGATGGAGACTGCTGCACCCGTGCTTCGCGATTCACGACGGTTGGTGCGGTCTGTTGTTGCCTGGGCTGAACCGGCGTTTGCAACTGCATCACCCGTCCCTGGGGATTTTGCGGAGTAGCCGGACGCTCCCGTCCACGGGCCTCCTGGTCCGAGCGATCGCGGTGCCCTCTATCCTGTCGCGGCGCAGTCTGCCTCGGTTGCGAAGCAGTCGTGGGATTTGTCACGGCCGGATTCGGCGTGGGCACGGACTGTGAAGGCTGTACCGGGAGAGTGCCATTACTATTAACCGCGGCGGGAGGCGCATTGTTAATGTTCGGACGCCGATTGCCGTCGCGAGATCCGTCAGGCCCACGGTGCGGACGATGGTCGTCGTTTCCGCGATCGTTGTCACTGCGGCGCCCATCTGGTCTTTGATCGGATGAATGACGCGGAGAAGAATCGAACCGGTTCGCGTCCGGACGAACGACTCCTCCCGACACGTGCGTTGGCCGATGGATGTCCCGGCGCGGGCGCCAGTCTTCACGCCGGAAAGGATTGTCGTCTACAATTCTGGGATGCGAAGGGCCGGGCACAACGCGTTGGGAACCGTGCTGCCATTCGCCACGTTGCCATTCGCGATGGCGGAGATGTTCGTGCCAATAACGCTCACGATCCCGGCGGTCAATCGTCCACAGCCGGTGACGTCCCCAGTCAAAATCGTAGCAGCCCAGCCAAATGCCGGTCGAAAAGCCGACACCGAACGTCAGAAAAGGATCATGGTAATAACCCGAACGGGAAACATAAACGACCTCCGGATCGTATCGCGGAACGTAAATGATTTCAGGATCGGCCGGTATAATGGCGATAGTGTCGCCTTCGATCACGATCCTCTGCTGCGGCGTATCGATCAAGGTGCCCGCTGCACGCGCCGCCGCGCGAAGTCGCTGGATCGCATTCATGACGTCCACGGGTTGCGCAGCAAATGCTTCACCTGCCTGTTTGGTCCACGCGAGATTTTCATCCATCCATTTCACCACATCGGGATAATGGGAAAGTGACTTCACACTGTCGTCCCACGATTCGGACTCGAGCCGGCTGGGATCTCCATTGTCGCGCAAGAAGCGCGCGGCCATCACGACGTCCGATGGTACCGTGGATGCCGGGAGAATCAGTGCGACCAAAGCATCGGGATAAAGTGCGATCGGACCGAATAGCTGATCAAGTTCCTGCTGGGTACGAACTGGCGCCGCGTCCTCTTCCTGGGCGGTGAGGCGCGAGGTGACAGCCAGACAAACCGAAAGACAGACCAGCAAAAATCGGGATTTCATGGTGGGGCGATTGTGGTTGGAATATATGACTGCGCCGGAGGCTCTGGGTGCCATGGGGGAGACAAGCGCTGACCAATAAATAAATTTCCCGGTACTTTGTAAGAAATCACTCTTTGGCCCGGCTGGCACGGCAAATTGAACACAAAAGACTGCAAAGCGCAAAAACGCCGTGTTCTCCGGTGGTAAAAAACAGCGCACGTGGCGCGCCAACCCTCACGAAGTCCTTCAACGGGCAAAACATGGATAGGCAACCAGTCCGCGCTTCTCGACTGGTCGCTTTTAATCAACTGGTGCGACGCCGGGACATCTCATCCTGAGTATTTTCGAAGCGGGCATTTTTCCCTCGCCTTTGGTCGATTTCGACGCGGCATACGGCCATGCCTTTCTCAAAACTGGGACTCTACTCAAGTATCGTACGCGCCATTGCGGCGAAAGGCTATGGTGAGCCAACACCGATCCAACAGCAGGCAATTCCCGTCGTGTTGACCGGGCGGGATCTTATCGCGTCGGCCCAAACCGGCACCGGTAAAACTGCCGCTTTCGCTCTTCCCATTATCAATCGCCTCGGACCGCATAAACTTCCCGCTCCCCGCGTGCTGGTGCTCGAACCCACGCGTGAACTCGCGGCCCAAGTCGACGAAGCGTTTCGTGAATTTGGGCAATTTACCGATCTGCGCACCGCCTTGATTCATGGTGGTGTCGGCTACGGCGCACAACGCAAGGCTCTGCACAAAGGTAGCGACATCGTCATCGCCACCGTTGGCCGCTTGATGGATTTCCTTCAGGAACGCGCCCTGCGTCTGGATAATTTGCAGGTGCTGGTTCTCGATGAAGTCGATCGCATGCTGGACATGGGGTTCATCGACGATGTTAAAACGATCGTCCGCCTTTGCCCAAAAAAAAGACAGACTCTTTTCTTTTCCGCCACCGTTCCTCCGGAAATCGAAGAAATCGCCCGCTTCGCACTGACTGATCCGGAACGAATTTCAATTGGCCGCGCCAGAACCGTCAACGAATCGGTTACCCACGCGATTTATCCCGTCAGCCAAAACCAGAAGTTTTCGCTGCTCCTCGCTCTGCTGGAAAAAACCCATTTCAACAGTGTGATCGTTTTCACCCGAACCAAACACGGCGCCGATAAAATCACCCTGCGCCTGAAGGAAGCGGGCCACAAGGTGGCTGTGCTCCATGGCGATCGCAGTCAGGGACAGCGCACAGCGGCGCTGAAAGGTTTCAAGGAAGGACAATATGAAGTGATGGTGGCCACGGATATTGCGGCGCGCGGAATCGACGTGGCGGGAGTTTCCCACGTCATCAACTATGACATTCCCATGACGCCCGACGACTACGTGCATCGCATCGGTCGCACTGGACGTGCCGAGGCCATGGGTGATGCCTTCACGCTCGTCACGCCGCAGGAAACGAACGACGTGCGCGCCATCGAACGATTTATCAAGGCGCCGATTCCCCAACTCAAACTGGAGGGATTCGATTACAAAGCATCCTCCATCCATACCGGGGATGCCGAATCAGAAAACCAAAACCGGGGTCGCCGTCATCCACGCCCGGTGCATCGGCGCGGAGGCGATCGTAATTCCGATAGCCACAAATCATCGAAACCAGCAGGACCACATCCGAAGGGAAAACCAAGCGGTGGCTGGCACGTCGGCGGAAGACACTGAAACAGACAGCCGGGAATCGGACCAATCTGCCTGATCGGACAATCAAGTAATCTTCATCCTCTTTCATGATCGAAACCATTCTGACCCATCCCGGTGGCGCGCACAAAGACGAGTTCCTCGCCTGCAGCGTACTGCTTGCACTTCATCCTGTCCCGGTCGTTCGACGGGAACCAACTCCCGAAGATCTCGCCAATCCGTCGATTTGTGTCGTGGACGTGGGCCACGAGCACGAGCCCGCGCGCAATAATTTCGACCACCATCAACTGCCCAAGGATCATCCACCGACTTGCTCGTTGTCGCTCGTGCTGCAGCACCTGGGCTTGTACGAAGACGCGCGTCAATTTTGCGAATGGCTTGAGCCAGCTGAGTGGTTCGATTGTCGCGGTCTGGTGACCACGGGGGAATGGCTTGGAGTGACGCCGGAGGTTCTGACTAAATTAAATTCGCCAATCGACATCACCTTGCTCCGTCGTTTCGCACAGACGAAACGCATCACGTCCGGTGACGCACTTTGGGAAGTGATGAAGATGATCGGCGAGGATTTGCTTGAGTACGTGAAGTCGATGCGCGCCCGGCTGGATTTCATCGCGCGACATGCGGAGATTTGGGAGTTAAGTCTCGCCGGCCAATCAGGAAAAATCCTTTTTCTTCCGCGCACCGAGCCACTCTCCGCCGAACCGTCAATGGGCATCGATCAGTTCATTCAGAGTCGAAATCTTACGGAGGAAATTGTCGGGACTGTTTACCCTGACCGCCGGAGCACGGGCTACGGCCTCTCGAGGTTTCGCGATAATCCGCGGCTTAATTTCTCACGGATAGCGAAGGAATCGGACGTTCATTTCGCGCATGCCCGGGGATTCGTGGCGAAGACTTCATCTCACGACATCGCCCGACTGAAAGAGCTGGTGCGCATGGCAGGAGCAGCGCTCGCGTAGGCGGGAGGCGGAGCAGAAAAATCGCTCCATGCTTTTTCTTTTTCAGTGGGTAGGGCGCGACCGTTTGCCTCGCACGCAGGTGCGTGGACAAATACCGGGATGCGAGCATGCAGCAACGGTGCTGGGCGCGCCGTAGCGACATTCGCGGCGGGCCCAGCGGTCCCGCCCTACCAAGGAGCGTTGATTAACTCAGGCGATGCTCAGCAACTCGACATCGAACACGAGAATTGAGTTTGGCGGGATCGCTCCAGGATAACCCGCAGCACCGTATCCGAGCTCAGGCGGGATCGTCATCTTTACTTTGTCGCCAATCTTCATCGTCGCGACGCCTTGGTCCCAACCCGCGATCACCTGCTGCTCACCGAGCACAAACGTGAACGGCTCGTTGCGGTCGACAGAACTGTCGAATTTTTTCCCGTTGGTGAACCAACCCGTATAATGAACGGTCACCGCTTCCCCTTTCTTGGGTGCGCGGCCTGTGCCCGTTTTGAGAGATTCGATTTTGATTTGTGGTGTAGCCATAAAGAAGAGTCACTGATCAGAATGAGTTTGGTCAAGAGAGCACCGGATCGCCCAGATCAATCCGAATCCAGGAGTTCGCCAATTTTGGCGGTGGCGATTTTGGTAAAGAAGGACGAGGGATCGGGCTTCGCGAGCGAACCGCCCACGGTGATGACTTCTTTCGTTTTGGCGTAACCCACTTCGTCGCGAGCGCCATCAGTGAGGCGCAACTTGGTCAGCAGCTGCTCAACCTTACCCCGAGCTGCCAGCGAAAACGACGCGCTCAAAGGCTGCTCCAAAAGCGGTTTCCCGGCCACATGGGTAATCGTTCCTTTTCCCAACAGTCTCACCTCGGGTGAAATCAAACCGATCTCCTGCAAAGTTAAATTAAGCGACTCGTCGCGGACCAGCCGTACATTGAGTTGATCGTAATTGAACTCAGCAAGGCTTTGGGCGAGTTGATCCACAAAATAGGCCTGCCCGGCAACTTTCTCGGCCGCTTTTGTCGCTTTTTCAGAGCCGAACAATGAACCAAGGACAGACGCACCAAGCTCCACCGCCTTCGAGGACATCGACAATTTTCCGGTCGCCCGCTGCAATCCGCGGAACACGCCCTGACGGCTGGTCAGATCGAATTCGCCGTGCGTACGGGAAAACGTGCGGTCCAATGTTTCGCCAGTTCCAGAAAATTTTCCGCTCACACTGAAGAGTCCTTCAACCGTCGGCGCTTTCGTTGGTTCGATCGCCTTAAAAAATTTTCCTGTGTCAAATTCAGTCAAAGTAAACTCACCATTCAACTGATATGGCGACGCGCCCGGGGTGAATTTAATCCCTGCCTTCGCGCTGAGGCCGCTCTTTTCGCTGAAAGATGCTTCGAGTTTTTGCAACGTAAGCGCCACTGGATCGATGGCGACGGTTCCAACCAACCCGGTCATCGCCCAGTCTTTTCCTGCGGTCGCGGATTTAACGTCCACTCCGAACCGTCCTTCGAAACGCGACCATGCCGGAACTTTGTCCGCCACCACTTCCCTGGCCGCGATGGGCGCGAGTTTCTCTTCCTGGGCTGCCTGTGCCGTGTGCGACGAAAACACTCCCAACACTGACACCGCATCGCTCAACTCGATATGTTCCCCGGACAATTTTCCGTCTACGACAAACCCACGGCCGGCTGGCGTCAGATCGAGTGCAAAATTCAAATCCGACCGCACACCGGCGCGATCCAGCAATAGAGGCGCCTGCACGGATATTTTTCCCGCAGCGTCTACGAGTGCGCGGAAACTTACATTCGCCACGGGCAGGAGCTGACCGCTTTCGCGCGCCACCATTCCGTTCAGTGTGAGACGGGCTTCAATCTGTTTGGTCGAAGCAAGCGTCGCGCGAACTTCACCGCTGGCCCGTCCGCCGGAAACCGCGCGGGCGCCAGTAAAAAATGGCTGATTGGACAGCGCGGGCACTTCGAGTGTGAAGGTGAAATTCGCACGCATGCCATCAGCTGCCGACTGCGCAATCTCTCCTTTACATGCGAGCAATGTTGCCCCCTTGGAATCCCGCATGGTGAAATCGCCGGTTTGTGCGATGACACTGCCTGCGGAAAATTCCACCACCGGCGACGCTTGAATCGCGAGACCGTCCAGAGCGGGTTCGCCGTCTTCGACGAGCGATACTCCGGCCAGCTTAAACGGAGACATTGATCGCAGTGAGAGTTTCTCTCCTGCCACCTTCACCACAAACTCCGAGGGTTCAATCGTCCCTGCAAAGGTGGATCCGGGCTGGTTCACTGGCAGCCAATCCAACGGAATTCTTCCAAGGGAAATACTCACGAGATCGCCGTCCGCTTTTTCACCCGTCGTGCGCATCGTCGCCGGATCGAAAACAAATGCATGCAGAGTTGCCGCCTTGAACAGCGTGCTTCCTTTCTCATCAGTAATGTTGGTCGTCAATGACCGCATTTCGACTTTTCCCTCAGCAAGAGAGAAATCAGTATCGCCCGTGGCCTTGATATGGCCTTTCGGCAACCACGGCGCCAGCAGCGTCGGCATATCGGCTGAGTAAGTCGCTTTAATGGAAACCGGCGGACGCGCTGCCACGGGAACAGAAATATCCACCCGGGATTTAAATGAATCTCCCGCCGAGGTTTTGAGAGCGAACTCCTCCACCTTGGCCGTGAGTTCCTTGTCGGTCAGGACCGCGTCGAACACCACTGAGATGGCCGCCTTAGTGAGCAACGGTTCGCCCTTCCGGTTGATGGTGAGTTCGTCAACACGCAGCGGCTGAAGTCCGCGCAACTGCATACGATCTCCGCCGCCTGTGATGGAAAATTCACCGGTGATCGCACCACCGGAAATGGTCAGATCGGGCATAAACGGAGCGAGCCACGCCACGGGGACGCCACGGAGTTTGAGCTTGAGGGCTTCCCCTGGCGCTACACCCCCAATGCGAAGGCGACGGTCGGAGAAATTTACTTCCGCGGCTTGAGCTGCAGATAATTCAGCGATCGGGTTTTCTCCGCTTAACTTAATGTTGAGCTGCTGAAGTCGGGCGATGGCCCCTTCCGCCGAAGCGTCGAACTGGGCCTGGATTTTAACAAGACCGACCGCTTTCCATGCAGGATTCAAAATCTCCAGTCGATTGGCGCTCGCATCCAAATTTCCCTGCACCCCCATCGCTTGGGTCGCCGGTGCATACACGACACGTCCCTCGCCACGTGCGTCAAAATCCGGCAACGCGAGTCCAAGAAAAAATGGCGCCAGTTGAGTGGTGCGGGCTTTAAGCGTCCATTGGCCGGCATATTCGCTTTTTCCCGCCGGCAGTGCGGCGTGCAGGCCCAGTAGGTTTTCCGCTGCGCCGTGCATCAACGTATCGACGCTCAGGGAATAATTTTCTCCCGACGAATTCTTCACCAGTTCGGTCGTAATTTTCAGCTGATTTTGATCCGACAACGTTGGTCCTGCCGCATTCACGACTGCCGTAAGATAGACGCGACTGAAATTGCGTTGGGCGGTCTGCGTCGCGCGCAAACTCAGTTGCGCGTGGAGCGTGCCGACATCGGCATTCACCGCGGGATTTTTTACGGTCGCGGTTAGTTGCAATGCGCCTTCCGCATCGGGCGCGAATTTTCCGCCTTTCAAATCAAACACCGCTTCAACGGCCGGTTGCCCCGCCGCACCCGGCAAAGAGGCTCGTCCTTCCACCGAACAGTCGTCGAGCACCAATTCGAAAGGCAAGGTGACATCGCCGAGCAATCTGGGCGCTGCCACGGGCGCGCCAGCCGATCCTGCTTTAACTTTTTCACCCGATAGGCGGGTGGCGTCGACTTCGAGACCCTTCACTGACAAAGTTCGAATGCTTAACCGGTGACTAAACAACACCGGCCAGAGCGAATATTCCATTTCGATCCGATCGACGGTGATTTTGAGCCCGCGTTGCTCGATATTGACGGCACGTAATACCGCGGATGAAGTGCCGGCTGAAATGTGCGCGATATCGAGTTTCAACCCCGGCTGATGAGCCGTCGCTTTCAGCAGCGCCCAGCGCTGGATTGATGGAACCCGGGCAAGGGCCAACCCCGTGGCGAGAACGACCACGACAATACCAATTGTAACAAGCAGCGGACGGACAAACTTCATGAGAAGGGTTTGGGACCGAATACAACGAGTGAAGTTGCGTGGGAGCGCGAGTAAAGCCCTGTCTTGAACGGAATAGTTTTCCAAGGGCGTTGCCGGGCAAATTTCACTCGCCAAACCCAATCTTGCCCTCACGTAGCAGCCGTCGTCAGTCGGCTGGCCAGCAGTGTTACCACCGCTGCTACGCCGATCCGACTGTAGCGCTGGCCCTTGTGGCCATGCCTCTTCGTGTGAAGCGCTCGACTGCCGCATTAACGCGGCGTTCAGCCCTGCGGGTCTGAAGGAACGAAGGAATGTTTTTGTCTTAGTCGAACCGGCTTCATTGGGTTGGTCCCACCGGGAGTAAAAATCCTCGCGGCAGTTCCAAGGCATTTGAAAACCATCCAATATATGCACCTGTCATCATTTCCTACTGTAGGAGCGGCTTTATGCCGCGATACGTGCGCGTTGCCACGTTCGGATCGCGGC
>Ga0307508_10000398_pt1 | contig 52452 bp, 45 predicted proteins | sample 9_EM_MG_FD_203089 | JGI IMG/M metagenome (GOLD analysis project Ga0307508, IMG submission 203089) | Populus trichocarpa ectomycorrhiza microbial communities from riparian zone in the Pacific Northwest, United States - 9_EM | ecosystem: Host-associated > Plants > Roots > Unclassified | place... | reverse complement strand
GCGTGCGACAATGTCCGGCGTGATGTCCAGCGCCATGTTCACCGCTGGCAGCCAGTCATGATAGGAATGACCCGCTACGACCTGGGACGTTGCCGAGAGATACCCGGTCGCGACGACATCGGTCGCAACATACCGCACACCGGCATTGCCGCGCAGGCGATGCCCGCCAAGGATCTCGAAATCGAAATCGAGCTGGGCGTAAAGCGCCTTGTCCTCTTCGCGAACCTTGCGGTTACTGCCAAGCGCATTGGCTGTGTTTATCGTGAAATCGCCATAACTGTTGGCGCAATTGCAGAGCACGCCCACCTTGTCGATAAACGCCTGGACGTTCGGTACCACCCAGCTGGTCGCTGATCCGGCCGGCAAGCCGAGCTGACCGCCGAAATTGGTCAGCGTCTCGCTCAGCGGCGCCAATGTCGGGAAATCGGCGGCAAACTTCGCGAAATTGAATTTCGTCAGGTCAGTGCCGTTATTGGGATAGAGGCGCTGCTGCTGCTCGGCGACGAAATCGAACCTCTTGTACATCGCGCCGAATTTGACCGAGAGAGTGTCGGTCGCCTTGTATTTGAAATCATAGGAGATTGTGGCGAGGTTGTTCTTCACCTGGGCCTCGACGATGCGGATGTCGGGCGTCAGGCCGGTGCCCGCATTGGTGAAGGTCACATTCGCGGGATTGGCCACGTCATAGCCATAAACGATCAGCGGGCGGCGCGCGTCATTGCGGGAATCCCAGCTATAGCCGTCCTTGTTGAAGGCGTCATAGGAGATGAAGACATCCCATGGCTGCTCGAACTTCGATCCAGCATGACCGATCTTCAGCCGGCCGCTAAAGCGATCGGTGAAATTCTGGTCGAAGGTCAGGCCGATTTCATGGGTCGATGTCGTGGTGTGGCTCTTTTCCTCGATCTGCTTCATGTCGACATGGTTGATCTTCATGTAATCAACCTGGCCGTTCGGATCGACATTGACGTCGATCAGCTGTGAATCGACCCGGCCGGCGAACAGCGGGAAAGCTGCCGAGGCACCATTGACGTTGCGATTGTTCGACGCGAGCGACAGCGCGTAATCCAGCCGGTCCTGATCGAACTTCGAATAGACCACGTCCAGGGTGACATGGGTGTCGTTCGAGGGCTGCCACTGCAGCGCGCCGGTGACGCCCAGGCGTTTCTGATCAAGCGTGAAGCGCCCGAGACCAGGGTTGCGGGGCAGGAAGACGTTCGGCTGGTTGACCTTCGCATAGGCGGCGGCATTCGATGGCAGGCCGGAGAAGCATTGATTGGCCGGCCGATTGCCACTGCCCGAGAGCGGGTTGACGAAAGGAATCCCGGTGTTGATGACCTGGCTGCCAGCCTGATTGGGATCATCGACCGCAACGCCGCAAAAGCCGTTATTCGCGTCCGAATAGTCCGACTGCGACGTGTCGCTATAGCCGTCTTCCTGCGCCTTGCGGGTGCTGTACGCCGCCGAAACCAGGATGCCGAAGTCGCCGAACGTATCGCTGATCAGGCCGGCGACGCGCGGCGCGAAGGATTTGTTATTGTCGTAATAGGCACCTTGGCCGGAAATCGCGGCGCGGAAGCCCGGCTTGTCGAACGGGTGGCCGGTCGAAAGGTCGATGGTCGCGGCGAGCGAGCCTTCGTCCATCTCGGCCGATTGCGTTTTGCTGACGGTAACGCTGTTGAACAATTCCGAAGCGAAGGTCGAATAATCGAAGCCGCGCGTGCGGTTGATCCCCGCGACCACGCCGAGCGTCGAGCCAGTCGTCGATGAATAGGCTTCAATGCCGTTCAGCAGGGTGCGGACGAAATCGCCGCCGAGGCCGCGAACCGTTACGTTGCGTCCTTCGCCGCCATCACGCGTGATCGACACGCCCGGGATGCGCTGGATGGATTCAGCGAGGTTGGCGTCCGGGAAGCTCGCCATGTCGTCCGCCTTGATGACGTCGACGATGTTGTTCGAAAGCCGCTTGTTGGCGATCGCGCTGGCGAGCGCGGCGCGATACCCGGTAACGACGATATCGCCAGTGCTGTCAGCGTCCGCGTCCGCCTGGGGCGCTACAGCCGGCGTATCGGTCGCTGGCGCGGTTTGGGCGCTGGCGGCCGACGGTACGGCGGCAATCGCCAGCATCGTGGTCATGGCCAGAAGCGATGAATGGTGAAGCCATGCCTGGCTTCGCTTGGTGACGTCTAGGGTCATTCCTGTGCCTCCCCTGGTGCCTTTTTGAATCAAAGGCTTCCGTTCTGTGCGTCCGGGAGAAGTGGTGAGGCGACTTGGCCTGAACTCGTACAGGCGACATGCAATGGCCGGCTGCCTCAGATTCTCTCCACGTAACCTTCCGGTGTCATTCTTGTCCGATATATCAAATCGGCTGTAAAGTCCAAATCGTGCGCTATTGTCCCATATAATGATCAATTGCGGAATTTCTGGGCTGCGGTGGCACTGGCCGGTCCTCAAGGTCGCCGATCATGGTGCAGACGAGGCGCGCAAAGCCCCCGGAGACATGTTTCCGACTGCGTCGGGCGCTGCGTTCGAGTGCGAGGGGACAGAAGCAGCGCGCGCCGGCGCTCGCCGATTGGCGCTGCGATTCCTCTATGTATCGGCCGGCATCGTCAGTTGCGGCTTGAATGGTGTGCTTACAGCGGCGTCAACAGATGCCCGCCATCCACCACCACGTCGCTCCCGGTCATGAAGCCCGAGGCTGGAGAGGCCAGGAGCAGCAGTGCGCCGTCCAGATCGGTGAATTGGCCGAAGCGACGCATCGCGATGCGCTTTTGCAGGGCCTGCCCATGCTCCGATTCCAGATGCGCCCGGTTGAGATCAGTCGCGAAATAGCCGGGCGAGATCGAGTTCACGCGGATGCCGTATCGCGCGAGACTCCAGGCCAGCTGCCGCGTCAGGTGCAGGACGCCTGCCTTGGACACATTATAGGGCGCAGTGCCGAGCATGCCCCGGTGCCCGGTGATCGACGCGATGTTGATGATCGATCCGCCCGAACCTGCCTGCCGCATCCGCCGCGCGGCCTCGGTCGCGACCAGCCATGGGCCCTTGAGGTTGATGTCGAGGACCATGTCATAGTCAGCCTCGGGAATGTCGAGGATGGGGCCGGAACGTTCCACGCCGGCATTGTTGACGACGATATGGATCGGCCCCGCCGCATCGAAACCGGCCGCGACGCTGGCACCATCGGCGACGTCCATGCATACCGCCTGCGCACGGCCGCCCATCGCCTCGATCTCGGCGGCCAGCGCTTCAAGGGGCGCCTGCCTCCGCGCCGCAATCACCAGCTCGGCACCGGCGCGCGCGAGGGTGCGGGCGAAATGCGCGCCCAGCCCATCGCTCGACGCACCGGTGACCAGCGCCCGGTAGCCGCTAAGATCCGCGCTGATGGTCATGATGTCGCCCTGCTCATGGTTTCAGCGGCTCTAAAGCGCCTCGATGATCGTCACATTGGCGATGCCGCCGCCCTCGCACATGGTCTGCAGGCCATAGCGCAGGCCGCGCGCGCGAAGGGCGTGGATCAGGGTTGCCATCAGCTTGGCGCCTGAGGCTCCGAGCGGATGGCCAAGCGCGATCGCGCCGCCATTGACGTTCATTCGGTCGGGGTCGGCACCGACATGCCTGAGCCAGGCCAGCGGCACCGGCGCGAACGCCTCGTTCACTTCGTAAAGGTCGATGTCCCCGATCGTCAGGCCGGCGCGCTTCAGCGCCCGATCGGTCGCGGCAAGAGGCTCCTCGAGCATGATGATCGGGTCGCCGGCGGTGACGGTGAGGGCATGGATGCGGGCGAGCGGCGTCAGGCCGTGCAGCTTGAGCGCCGCCTCGCTCACCACCATCACGCCGGCCGCGCCGTCGCAGATCTGGCTGGCATTGGCCGCCGAGATCTTGCCGCCCTCCTGCAGCAGCCGAACCGAGCCGATCGATTCAAGCGTCGCATCGGCGCGGACGCCCTCGTCAACGAGGTGGAGCGAGACATTGCCGTCGGCATCCGTCACTTCGATCGGGATGATCTCGCCGGCAAAGGCATTGGCCTCGGCCGCCGCGGCGCCGCGCCGATGGCTTTCCACGGCGTAACGGTCGAGATCCTCGCGGCTGAAGCCACGCTTGTCGGCGATCATCTCAGCGCCGATGAACTGGCTGAACTCGGGCACGCCAAAGCGCTCGCGGATCCGGCCCGACCATGGTCCGACCCCTATCCCGGCCGCGGCGGCGAGGGTCATCGGCGAGCCCATCGGCACGCGCGACATGCTCTCGACGCCGGCGGCGATCACCACGTCCTGCGAGCCGGCGATGATCGATTGCGCGGCGAAATGGATTGCCTGCTGCGACGATCCGCATTGCCGGTCGATCGTGACGGCCGGCACGGACTGCGGCAGGCTCGAGGCCAGCACAGCGTTGCGCCCAACATGCATGCTCTGTTCGCCGGCCTGGCCGACACAGCCCATGATGACGTCCTCGATCGCGGCCGGGTCGATCCCGGTGCGCGCCACCAGCGCGTCCAGGACCTGGCCGGCGAGATCGGCCGGATGCCAGCCGGAGAGCTTGCCGTTGCGGCGGGCGCCGGCGGTGCGGCCGGCGGCGACGATATAGGCCTGGGTGGCAGTCATGGTCGGATGCTCCTGTTCATATCTGGAAGGGTCGCCACCGTGTAGGTCCTGCGGCGCTCATGCATCGAGGGTGCGGGCGATCAGCAGCTTCATGACCTCGCTGGTGCCGCCATAGATGCGCTTCACGCGCACATCCTTGTACATCTGGGCGATCGGATATTCGTTCATATAGCCATAGCCGCCGAACAGCTGCTGGCAGGCATCGACGACCTTTTGCGCGCGCTCGGAGACCCATAATTTGGCCATGCTCGCGGTCGCCGCGTCGAGCTCGCCGCGAAGGTAGCGCGCGATGCAATCGTCAACGAAGCAGCGCGCGACCATGGCTTCGGTCTTGCACTCGGCGAGGCGGAACTGGGTGTTCTGAAAATCGAGCAGCGCCTGGCCGAACAGCTGCCGCTCCCGGACATAAGCGAGCGTGTGGTCGAACGCGGCCTCGATCAGCGCGAGCGATTCGATGGCGATCATCAGCCGCTCCTTGGGCAGCTCCCGCATCAGCTGGTGGAGGCCGTGCCCTTCCTCGCCGCCAATCAGGTTCGATGCGGGCACCGGCACCTCATCGAAGAACAACTCGGATGTGTCGCCCATCTCGAGCCCGACCTTGTCGAGGTTGCGCCCGCGCTGGAAGCCCGGCGCGTGCTCGGCTTCGACGCCGAACAGCGAAATGCCCTTCGAGCCGCCCTCAGGATCAGTCCGCGCGACGACGAGTATGAGGTCGGCATGCTGGCCATTGGTGATGAAGGTCTTCTGCCCGGTCAGGCGATACTGGTCGCCGTCGCGCCGGGCCATGGTCCGCATCCCGCGCAGGTCGGATCCCGCGCCTGGCTCTGTCATGGCGATGGCCGTGATCCATTCGCCCGAGACCATGCGCGGCAACCAGCGCTGGCGCTGTTCGGGCGTGCCGTATTTCTCGATATAGGGCGCGACGATCGCGTTGTGCAGCGGCACGCCCCAGCCTTCAGCGCCGATCAGGCCGAGCCGGCGGATCATCACGGCATCATGCCGGAAATCACCGCCGGCACCGCCAAAGGAGGCTGCCACCGACAGGCCCAGCAGACCGGCGCCAGCGATCTCGCGCCACGCCGATCGTTCGACGATGCCGTCCGCACGCCATAGCGCGAGCCGTTCCGGCGGCACCTGATCGCTCAGGAACCGACGCAGCGAATCGTCGAACAGGACGAGCTCTTCGTCCATCCATGGTGACGGAGTCTGGAAGATCCCGGCCATCGGGCTAGCGCGGCGACATGCGGATCGCGCCGTCGAGGCGGACATCCTCGCCGTTGAAATAGCCGTTTTCGATCATGGTCAGGGCAAGATGGGCATATTCGGCCGGGGCGCCGAGCCGCTTCGGGAACGGGATGCTCGCCGCGAGCCCGTCGCGCACAGCCTGGGGAGCGGCCAGCAGCAAGGGCGTCTCGAAGATGCCCGGCAGGATGGTGTTGACCCGGATGCCCTCGTTCATCAGGTCGCGCGCGATGGGCAGGGTCATGCCGATCACGCCGCCCTTGGAAGCCGAATAGGCCGCCTGGCCGACCTGCCCGTCCTCAGCCGCGACCGAGGCGGTGTTGACGATCGCGCCGCGCTCTCCAAAGGCGTCGACCGGGTCGAGCGTCAGCATGCCGGCCGCCGATTTGGCGAGGCAGCGAAAACTGCCGACCAGGTTGATCTGGATCACCTGGTTGAAGGCTTCGAGCGGAAAATGCCGGATCGCGCCGGTCTCGCGGTCGCGGCTCGCTGTCTTGATCGCGCTGCCGACGCCGGCGCAATTGACCAGCACGCGTTCCTGCCCATGCGCCGCGCGGGCTCGGGCAAACCCAGCGTCAACGCTCTCGTCCGAGGTCACATCGACCTTGCAGAAGATGCCGCCGATTTGCCGTGCGAACGGCTCGCCCATATCGGCGTTGATGTCGAACAAGGCGACCTTCACGCCCCTGGCGGCAAGCGCCATTGCCGTTGCCGCGCCAAGGCCTGAGGCACCGCCGGTGACGACCGCGCCGATCGATTCATCGAGCTTCAAATCCGCTTCCTCTATTGTCGAGCCGCCGGAGTCCGATTGTCATGGAGGCCGACTCAATTAGCGGGGTCACCGTAGCGCTGGGCGATCCAGCGCTGTCCTGCCATTTTTGACGATATTGGCGGGGAGGCCGCGCGCCTAAGTTCGCAGTCTCCAATGAAAGAGCCACGCTCATGACACCCGCAGAAGCGACCAAAGCCATGTACGACCACGCCTCGCGCGGGGAGTGGGACGCGGTCGAGGCATTCATGGCTGAGGATTTCGTGATCCATGAGCCGGTGACGCTTCCTTATGGCGGCGCGTGGCACGGCCGCGATGCGCTGCAACGCCTGTTCATCCATGTCATGACCTTCTGGGAGGATCCCGATGTTGAGTGGATCGATCTTGTCGGCGGCGACCGCCACGTCGTCGCGCTGCTGAAGTTCAGCATGACGGTGCGCGGCACCGGCCGCCGCATCGTGCAGCGCGTCGCCGAGGTGACCAGCTTCGGGCTGGACGGCAAGATGGTCGCAATGCACATCCATTATTTCGACACCGGCGAGATGGCCCGTATCCTGGCAGGCTGAAACGCCGGCCTCGATTCAGGTCGCTACAGTCTCCGCTGCCGCTGCGAGTCCGGCACGGTAGCCGAAGACCATCGCGGGGCCGAGCGTGCCGCCGGCGCCGCCATAGGTCATCCCCATGGGCGAAGCCATCGCGTTGCCTGCCGCATAGAGGCCGGAGATCGGGCGCCCATCGACGTCGAGCACGCGCGCATCGGTGTCGGTCTGCGGTCCACCCTTGGTCCCGAGCGTCCCGCTCTTGACCTCGATCGCATAGTAAGGACCCGGGCCGAGTGGACCGAGCGTCGCTCGCTTGTCGCCGCGATGCGCGGGGTCGCCCCACCAAAGATCGTTGGCGCTTTCGCCGCGCCGGAAATCCGGATCATGCCCCTCCAGCGCATGGGCGTTGAAGCGGGCGACCGCTAGCCCGAGTCCCTCGGCGTCAATGCCGACCAGCTCCGCCAGGTCAGCGAGCGTGTCAGCGCCCGGAATCCATTGCGGCGGCCGCGCGCCCTCGCCGAATGCGTCAGGCAATCCGCCGACAAAGGGCCATTTGGCGTAAAATTCCTGGTTGAAGATCAGCCAGCAGGGCAGGTTCGCATAGTCGAAGCGGCTGACATCCTGCTCGTGAAACGCGGCGCCGAACGCGTTGTAATTCGAGGCCTCATTGGTGAAACGCCTGCCTCTGCGGTTGACCATCAGCGATCCCGGCATGGTCCGCTCATAAGTGAGCAATTGCCGGCCCATCGCGTTGATTTCGGTCGGCACCTCGATCACCGGCATCCACCACGCCTCGCGCATATTGCCCAGCATCGCACCGACGCGCATCGCCATCTTCAGCCCATCGCCGGTGTTGGTCGGGATCGACACCGGATGCGTCAGCGGCCCGCGCGAGAAGGCGCGAACGAGATCCGGATTCCATTCGAAGCCGCCCGTGGCGAGGATGACGTTCCGCGCCTCCACGGCGAAGGCACCTTGCAGCCCTTCGAAGCGCACGCCGGCGACTATGCTGTCAGCCATCATCAGTTCGGTCGCCCGGCACCCGGTCTGCGGGACAAGGCCGCGATCGAGGCAGCCCTTGAGCAACCGGCCGATCAGCGCGAGGCCCATCCCCCGCTCGTCATTGGCGCGGCGATATTCCTTCACTTCGGGCGACGCCGGCATCGGAACCGGCTGGCCGAGCGTCGTCTCACCGATGGTATAGGTGTAGTCCGGGAAATAGGGCGAGACGCCGACGCGGTCACGCCATTCCCCGAGTTCGCCATAGGGAAAGGTCGGGCATTCGAGCGTTCGGCCGCCTTCCGGCATGCCGCCCGGAAACTCCGGGTGGTAATCGGGGAAATCGGGCACTGCGACGAAGCGAACCGGGGTGCGCTCTTCCAGGAAGCGGATCATCTCCGGCCCGGTATCGATAAAGGTCTCGGCCATCCGCCGATCGATCATGCCGTGCGACAGCGCCATCAGATAGGTCAGTGCTTTCTCGCGGCTGTCTTCCCTACCGGCAGCCAGCTCGTGAGGATTGTTGGGGATCCAGATCTGCCCGCCCGACCAGGCGCTGGTGCCACCTACCGTCTCCGCTTTCTCGAACAGTGCGACCCGCGCGCCGCCCTCATGTGCGGCGATCGCCGCCGTCAGGCCGGCGGCCCCGGTTCCCAGCACCACGACGTCGTAATCGCCCATCCGCTTCCACTCCGGTCAGTTGCGTTAGATTGGACAGCGGCGCTAGCCGTCCGTCCGCGGCAATTCCCCGGCGAGATATTTGTCCAGCGTATGATGGAAATGCCGGATGCGGCTTTCCTGATAATGGCCGAGCTCGATCGCGTGGTTGGCTGAGGCCTTCATCCCCTTCTGCACATAAGGCAGGTTCTCGAGATCCTGGTCGAACACGCCGGCCAGCCCCTCGCCGATGATATGCGCGACCGAGGCAAAGGGCTGGTCGGGCGGGATGAGATGCATCGGCGGCGCCTTGGGCGCTGTGGTGCCCTTGGGCGTGCGCATCAGGATGCGGATCTCCATCAGGCAGTGATCGGCATCTTCGCCCGGCCGCCAGCGATAGACGAGGTTGGGAACATAGCCGCCCCAGGGCGCGAAATTGGGGAAGATATTATAGGTCAGGTTATCCAGCATCTCGCTGTCGCTCGCGGCCGAATAATCATGCCCGTCCACCGCGCTGAACCCCTCGCGGTTCGCTTCGGCGAGGACTTTCCGCGCCAGCAGCGGGTCGTCGGCGGCGAAGCCCTTGGTGTCCGAGGCGTCATTCTCGGCGTAGCGGTTGTTGTCGCCGCCGAGGAATTCAGCCAGCTTGTCGAGCACATAGCGCTGGTTCCTGCCCTTGATGTGCGGGCTCAGCGCGCCGGACGGCGTGATCGCGCGATTCATATGGTCGCCGTACAGATCGTACCGCGTATTGGCGTCGGCGGTGAAGGCCAGGATCTGCGGGTGCGTGACGACGGAGTGGAACGCTTCCATGAAAGCGTCGGCGGCCGCCTTCCAGTTGGCGGGGATCACCCGGCCGATCCAGACGACCGTGTGGCATTCATCGAGACGCCATTGGTCATAATGCTCGATGCCGGGCCCGACCCAGTCGCGGAACGCGGGCAGCTCGGCATTTTCGGTGACCATCACAAAGCCCTGCCAGCGCTCGACGCGCAGCGCGGGCAGCGACAGATCCTTGCCCTCCAGATGGCGGAAGTCCCAGTTGCAGGGGATTTCCTTGAGCGTGCCGTCATTGTTCCAGGTGAAGCCGTGGAACGGGCACCGCAGGTTGATCGCGTGCCCTGATTTGGCCCGCAGCAACCGGCCCCGGTGCAGGCAGACATTATGGAACGCTTTGATCGAATGGTCGGGCTGGCGCACCAGCAGGTAATTCTTGTCGGCAATCTCATAGACCAGAGTATCGCCGGGGTCCGGCAGGTCCTCCTCGCGCGCCGCGAATTGCCAGATATTGGGCCAGAGCTTCTCGCGTTCCGCCGCGGCAAACGCCTCGCTGGTGTAACGCGCCGGATCGAGCGGCGCGTCGCTCAAGGGCTGGGTCGACTCGGCCAGGAGGAAGTCGGGTACCCGCCTCGTGTCAGCCTGCAGCATCTCGGTATAGCTGACGCCCGGGCAACGGTCCTGGCGCTCGGCGGAGGGGGCGAGTTCGGTCATCGGTTTACTCGGTTTGGTTGAGGGGCATGCCGCATGCCTCGGCGATATGGCGGTGCACGCCGTGGAGCGCGGGTTCGTTGGCGCCCAGCACGACATGATAGTCAGCCGGCGCGCGCAGCATATTGGCATAGCCGCCGGACGCGACGCGGTAGTCCTCGGTCTGCACGACGGTCGCGGTCGCGTCATAGGCGAGTTCGCAGGCGGCGCGGTGTTCGGGACCATCCAGCCCGAAGGGCGCATAGACGGCAAAATGGCAGATCATGCGATCCGCGCTGTCCGGGAACAGGCGGAAGACCTGGGTGAAGAACACGCCCGGCGTCACCGCGCCGAAGAAGATCACCGTATTGGGAAACAGGAAATGGACGCCGCCATAATCGGACTCGGGCCACTCTGCCTCTTCCACGCCGACGAGCTTGCCGACTGACAGATCGGGGAAATTGACCCGGTGGTGGCGGCCGAACGGCTCGTACAGGTTACGGTTCGAATAATGCGTCTGGCCGATGGTCGAGCCGTGCAGCGCCTTGAAGTGATAGCCCTCGCCATAGGTGTCGAGCGCGAACTTCCAGTTGGAGTCGGCGGTGAGGATGCCCTTTTTGACCGGCTCGGCGCGCCATAGCTCCAGCTGCTCGAGGACCGCGTCGAATTCGCCCAGATGCGCGGCGCCATCGATCGGTTCGCCCTCCGGATCAGCGCGTACGAGGATCAGCCCCTTATGCTCGACGCACGGCATCTCGATCAGATTGCGGGCGCCGATGGGGCAATCGGCAAAGCCGTCCTTGCCGGGCTGGCCGATCAGCTTGCCGGCGGCGTCGAAGGTCCATGCATGGAACGGGCAGGAAATGCGCGGCTGATGTCCACTCCAGGGTTCGCGCTCTTCCACCAGCCGCGCGGCGCGATGTGTGCACATGTTCAGAAATGCGCGGACCACACCATCCTTGCCGCGCATGACCAAGATCGAAGGCCCCGCCGCATCGAACAGCATGGTGTCGCCGGGATTGGGAACGTCGCCGCTCAGGCCGGCCACAAGCGGCTCCTTGTGGAAGATCTCGCGCATTTCCGCGGCATGGCGTGCGCTGCCGGTATAGATCGATTTATGCAGCGGAAGCGGTGCGGCGGCGCGGTCGGTGCGCTCCTCCGCTATCAGCGCGACGAGCTGCCGCAACGCAGTGCGGGCATTGCCGCTTCGCACCTGGGCCCACTCGCCCATCCGGGGATCGCTTTCAGCCATGTCCTCTTGCCTCTGTCGGTGAACCCCGCTCTGCGGCGATGTATCGCACGATCGATTGCAGGTGCCTGCTAGCGCTTTTGATGAGGCGGCGAGCCCCGTCAGGCGCTCGCGCCGAGATAGCCCAGCTGGCCGGCCTTGAAGATGGTCTGCGCCCGATTGATCGAGTCCAGCTTCTCGCTGGCGCGGCTGATATGATAGCGGATCGTCGCATGGCTGAGCGCGATGATCATCGCGATCTCACGGTCGGTCTTGCCGATCGCCGCCCAGCGCAGGCATTCGACTTCGCGCTTGGACAGACCGCAATCCGCCGGAATGCGGCGCTTGGTGCGCATGACCGCGACATAACCGGCAATGAAGCGGCGGGTGAGCGCGCCCAGCGTATCGCCGATCGCCGCGAAAACCTCCGACAGATCGTCCACGGTGGGGTCGAAGGGGACGAAATTGCTGGCGGAAATCTGCGCAAACGGCAGATGCACTGGCACCACGATCGTCGCCTTGCAGCCCGATTGGCTGGCGAAGAAGCGATCCAGCGCGATTTCCTTGAGGTATGGATTGGTGGTGTAAGTGTAAAAGCCTTGCGCGTTGCACCAGAAGGGCTCGTTCTCGTAACGGCAGGCGCGCGGCAGCGGTGAGTGAAGGGCAAGGTTGTGGTCCTCCCACCAGCGCTCGCTTTCGGACATCCAGCCAAACACGCTTGAGGCGAGCACCGTGCCCTCGGCATCCACCATCGGGTCCTTCGACGCGATGTTGTCGCACATTGCCGCTCGCAAGCTGTGCGCGGCCGCGAAGTCGCTGATGGTGCGCGCAGCCTCGCGGATATCCTCCACCGAACGGACCGTCGCCCGCTCGAGCAGTGCTGCGTGGTTCGACAGAGGTGCGAGTTGCTCGAACTCGCCGCGCCAGACTAAGCCCATGATATATCTCCATTTGAGATGATGATCGTCGAATTCCCGGCCTCAAACAGCGCCGGACGCCGCAGTCGCGCCAACATTTGCCGGCGGCGAAGCCTGTCACTTTTGGGCGTGGCCCCGCCGCGGCGATCGGGCGATCCGATCGCCTCGCTAGAGGGAGACGCCGCATCATGCCCATCGCACGTCAATGGTTGCTCGCCGGCCATCCGCGCGGACGCGTGATCGAGCCTGGCGATTTCCGACTGGTCGAGACCGAGATCGGCGGCGCGGGCGAGGGACAGATCCTGCTCAGGACACGCTATCTCGGGTTCGATCCGGCGCAAAAGGGCTGGATGGAGAATATCGCTGATTATGTGGCGCCCATGGCGATCGGCGATGTGATGCGCGGCAGCGCGATCAGCGAGGTCGTCGAAAGCCGCCACCCCGGCTTCGCTCCGGGCGATCTGGTGGTGGGGACGAGCGGCTGGACCGAATTTCATATGTCCAACGGCGTGGGATTTGAACGTGTCGAGAGCTCGCTGCCGCCGACCGCGATGCTCTCTGTGCTCGGCACGACCGGCATGACCGCCTGGTGCGGCTTGTTCAAGGTCGGCCGGCCGGTAAGCGGCGACACGGTTCTGGTATCGGGCGCGGCGGGCGCCACCGGCTCCGTCGTTGGCCAGCTCGCGAAGATCGCCGGCTGCAGGACCGTCGGCATCGCCGGCGGTGCCGAGAAGTGCCGCTGGCTGGTCGAGGAAGCGGGCTATGATGCCGCGATCGACTACAAAGCCGGCGACCTCGCTGACCAGATCCGCGAACATTGTCCCGGCGGCGCCGATGTCGTGTTCGACAATGTCGGCGGCGCGATCCTTGATGCCATGCTGACCCAGATAGCGACCGGCGCGCGCGTCGTCCTCTGCGGCGGGATCAGTCGCAACGAAACCGGTGCGCTGCCGGTCGGGCCGCGCAATTATTTCAACCTGGTATTTCGCCGCGCGACGATGTCCGGCTTCATCGTGCTCGACTGGGCCGGCGAGTTCCCGGCGATCCGCAAACGGATCGAGCGCCTGGTCGATGACGGGCGGCTGACCTATCGCGAGGATATCCAGCGCGGCTTCGAAAACGCCCCCGCCACGCTCCGCCGCCTGTTCACCGGGGAGAACCGCGGCAAGCAATTGCTGGAGCTGTAGGGGCCTGGTCATCGATCCTACGCCGTTATGCCGCCATCGACGGCCAGTTCGGCGCCGGTCATGAAGGCACTTTCGTCCGAGATGAGGAACAGCACGGCGGATGCGACGTCTCCGGGCAGGCCGGGGCGCCCGAGCGGAGTCGCCTCGGAGCCATAGGCCGCGACATCGAGCCCCGGCACCGCCTCAGTGAGCATCGGCGTGTCGATGATCCCGGGCAGGATGACATTCACGCGGATCCGCTCGCCGGCAAGCGAGCGGGCGGCGGCGCGGGACATGCCCTGGAGCGCCCATTTGGACCCGGTATAAGCAAAGAACATCGGATCGGCTCTCAGACCGGCAATCGAGGAGATGTTGACGATCGATCCGCCGCCCGTCCGCTTCATCATCTCGGCCGCGAGCTTCATGCCCAGAAACGGGCCTGTCTGGTTGATCGCCACTGTCCGTTCGAACAGCGCGAGATCGGTGGCCGCCATATCGGCCATCACCGCGATGCCCGCATTGTTGATCAGCCCGTCGAGTCGGCCATGCCGCTCCTCGATTTGCGCGAAGACCGCGGCCCAGGATTCCTCGGACGCGACATCAAGACGATGATGCCAGGCCCGTGCCCCGATATCCTTCGCAACCTGCTCGGCAAGCGCCTCATTGATATCGGTGACGATAACCTCGGCGCCTTCCTGCGCGAGCAACCGGGCATGAGCCTCGCCTTGCCCGCGCCCGGCGCCGGTCACCAGGACGATTTTGCCGCTGACCCGGCCGCTCATTGGTCGGCCCCGACTGCGGCTACGGGCTGAGGCCACCACGTTGCGGGGCTCAGGGGAAACATCTCGGCATAGAAGCGCGCGCGCTCACCGGCGTCCGGAGCAAGGGCTTGCTCCCGTGTGGGACCAAAGGGTGCGGCACCGGGGACCGGATCGATCCATTCCAGTTTGAAGTCCTCGATCAGCGCCATGATCGGCTCTGCCGCCGCCTCATGATAGGGCGCGATTTCATGGGCGAGGAAGCCCGCATAATCGTCGAACGACTCAAGGCAGTAATAGCTGTTGGGCGATTGGCCGCGCCAATATTCGTAGCGCAGAAGCCCCTTCTCGTTGCCGACCGACGCCTCGTGAAGGCTGCGGGCGATCGCCTCGAAGGCAGCCGCCTGACCCTCCTTCACGCGCATGTGCACGAGACACGTCGCCATTTCCTCTCCTCGTAGCCGTTTTTGTTAGTTGGCTGGCTACCTGCCTCATTCTATAACATGCAGCAGTGCTGCTTGCAACGGTCAATCAGCCGGCGAGGTGAGGAGAAGGCAGGAGTGGCAACGCAGGAACCCGATCTGTTCGGTCCGGAAGCGAACAAGCGCTGGTATCAAACCTATCATGAGCTACGGGAGCGGGCGCCGGTCTACCGGGTCCCCGAAACCACCTTGTTCGTGCTGACCCGATATGACGATATCGCGATGGTCGTGCGGGACAGCGACCGCTTTTCCAACGAAGCGGACAAGCATGGTGGCGAGCCGCTGCTGCTGTGTCCGGAGGCGCGGGCGATCTATGATGAGCGCGGCTGGACCAAGGCCTTTCCGCTGGCTCAGGATCCGCCCGAGCACAAACGCTACCGCGCGCTGGTCAATGGCTTCTTCGTCGGGGCACGGCTTGAACAGAGCCGCGCGCTGATCGAACGCCATGTCCACCGCCTGATCGACCGCATCATGGGCGAGGGTGAGATCGAATTCATCGACGCTTTTGCCGAACCCTTGCCGGCCGCGGTCATTTCCGAGCTGCTGGGCCTGCCGGCCGAGGACCATGCGTTGCTCAAGCAATGGTCTTTCGCCTGGGCGCTGCCGTTTGCCCGCGGGCTTAGTCGCGAGCAGGAAATCTGGGTCGCCGAGCAGGGGGTCGAATTCCAGCATTATCTGAAAGGCCATGTCGATCAGCGTCGTGCCGATGGTGGTACCGACATCATCGCGGATCTCGCCGCTGCCCGGGTGGATGACCGTCCACTCAGCGATGGCGAGATCGTGTCGATCATCGATCATCTCTATATCGGCGGCAACGAGACCACTGCGTTTGCGCTCGCATCGGGCATGTGGATGATGTTGCGCGAGCCGGATATCTACCATGCGCTGCGCGCCGATCGCAGGCTGATCAAGGGCTTTGTCGAGGAAGTGCTTCGCCTCGAATCCCCGACCCAGGGCCTGTATCGGACCGCCACCCGAGAGACCGAGATCCGCGGCGTGACGATTCCGAAGGGCGCCACCCTGCATTTGCGTTTCGCAGCGGCCAATCGCGATCCCGAGGTGTTCGAGGACCCGGATTCGATCAAGGTCGATCGGAGCAACGCCATGCGGCACATGGCCTTTAGCCAGGCCGAGCATCATTGCCCGGGTTCAGGCCTGTCCCGCCTCGAATTGCAGATCGCGTTCGAGGTCTTGATCGATCGCCTTCCCAATCTGGCGCTGGCCGAAGGGAAGAATGATTTCGAGCACCAGCCGGGTTTCGTGCTGCGGGCACTGAAAGCGCTCCACCTGACCTTCGATCCGGCTACGACAGCGGCGTAATGTTCGGTTATGCGGCGCGGCATCCTGTTTCAGTAAGCGCGCGCCGCATATGCATGACTGATCCGGGTGCCGGCGTTCAGCCGCGCACGGCGACCGCATCCTCGCGCCAGGGGGCGATCGTCATCCCATCGTCGCGCTGATAGCCATCCGGCAGATCATCGACCAGATGCCAGGCCGCCGATAGCCGGCCAAAGCCGATGAAGAAGGCGATGAAGGCGCCCAGTTCGACGATCTCGGTTTCGCTGAAATGCTCGCGGAGTGCAGCGAACGTCGAATCGTCGATCGCGAAATGGTTGGTCGAGGAGATATCGGCATAGACCAATGCCGCCTTTTCCGCCGGCGTCAGATCTGTGGCCTGTTCGGGCCGTTCGAGTGAGCAGACGGCGCCCTCAGTCAGTCCGTCATCCATCGCCGATTGATAGCGGATCGCCATGCAGCTGTGGCACTGGTTGTGAAACGCCACGCGGAGCCGCACCAGTTCGACCAAGCGGCGCGAAAGATGCGTCGTCTGATACAGTGCGCCGCCAAAGTTCAGCACGCCCTTGGCCAGATCGGGGTTGTGCGCAAATACGCGCAGAATGCCCTGTTCGACCAATGTCGCCGAGTCCGCGCCAATCATCTCGCGCAGGTCTTCCCGCCACTCAGACGCGGGCAGGGTTGAAATTCGGGCCATCTGTCATCCTCCAGTTATTTTTTCGCCGCGCGCCGGATTACCGGAAGCGGAACAGTCTGTGATCCGGCGTAAAATGTTCGGCGCGGTGGACATCCGCAAGGAAAGGCGGTTCGTCATTGGCGCCGGCGTGGTATCCGTTCAGCACGAAGACCCGCTCCGCGATGCGCCATTCGCCGTCACGCCGTTCGAGCCGATCCAGATAGCGCCCGAGAAACAGCTGCCAGCCCGATCCACCCTCGCCGTCATCGGTGATCGCATGGGTGATGCAGCAGCTGTCGGAAAGCGCGGTGTCACCCCGGATTTGCAGCACGATATTCGAAACCGCGTGGAAACGGCGGTCGGACCTTGCCGCGTTCGCCATGAGAAAGGCGATCGCCTCTTCGGCATTGCCTTTGAAGAAGCCGAGGTCGATCACGGCATCCGGCCAGAGCAGCGCGACCAGCCCGTCACGATCCTGCCAGTCGATTGCACGACCATAAGCATGGAGCACGCGCGTGCATTCCGCCTCGGCGAGAATCCGCTCCAAAGCCTTGTCAGCCATACTCGCGGGCCCTCATCAAATTTATCTGTTCCCTGATGGCCAGATTTCAAGCAGCAGTAATGCATGAAAGCTTGCGATCAAAACGCCCTCGCGTAAACTCGCAAAAAGAGGAAGTGAGGATAGGCCGGTGGCAAGTGAAATAGGTGAAGTTGAGCCGATGATTGAGGTGGCTATGCAGACCCCGGAAGCAGCGGACCAAGGGCGAGAAGCCACGCGCACCGCCATTCTCGATGCGGTGGTACGCTGTTTCGCCGCCCAGGGTTGGGCCGGTACGAACATGTCGCTTGTGGCGCGCGAAACCCGCATGACCCGCGGCAAGATCCAATATTATTTTCCCGTTCTCGAGGATCTGAAACTCGCGGCAATGGAAAATCTCTACGCCTCTTTGCGCCAGAGCTATTTCACCGGGATTCGCGCGGATGCGCCGACGCGGGAGAGCTTCGACGAAGGGATCGACCTGCTGTGGCAACTCGCCCGGGATCCGCTGCACGTCGCCATGGCCGAGCTGGAAGCATCTGCGCGCACCGATGAAGTGCTCAGGCGCGCCCTGGCCGAGATTCATGTCGTCGATGAGGAATTACGGAACGCGCAAACCCGGGCGGCCTTCCCCGCCTTTGCGGCGGTCGGTCAGCACGAGTTGAACCTTGGTCGCTTTTTCGTAACGATCTTCATCAATGGCCTCGCTTCCTACAGCTTCCCCGAAGAGCCCGACGTCTGGCAGGCCCGTCTCATCGCAATGCTCAAGGAGTGCCTGTCGGAATTCTGGGCAAGGCGCGGCGTATCGGGGCTAAGCGACGAAGCCGATTCGACCGACCCGACGGTGGTTCATGCGGCGCGAGATATTGACGGCATCGATGCCAGGCGCCGGGAGGCGATCGGCCTGCTGCGCGAGGCGCTGGCTGTGTTGAACGGCGATCCGGCGCCGGCGCGTTGAAAAACACTCCGGGCCGAAGCGAGCATGCCTGCCACTTTTGCCGGTTGTTACGACAGCGCGTCCTTTCCACTGTCGTCGCCGATAGAAGAGCCGGGTACCGGCGCGGCCTGGTCGCCGATCGCTGATGGGTGAGGTCATGCCGTGACGATCCAGTTTCCGACAACACTCCCCGCCCATCTGCACCGCTACGCCGGCGGAGATTATTGGAACGGCCGCACGCTTGGCGATTGGGCGCGCCTTCGAGCTGACGAGACGCCCGATGAGCCCGTTTTTCTGGGCGATCCGGCCCGGCCGACCTATGCCAGCCTGCTCGCGGACGGCGAAGCGCTTGCCCGCGCGCTGATCGATCTCGGCATCCGGCCCGGCGAGGTGATCAGCTTCCAGACTCCCAATTGGGTGGACGCGGCGGTGATCAACCTTGCCGCCGCGCTGGGCGGCTATGTGATCAATCCGATCGTCCATATTTACCGCGATGCCGAGGTGCGCCAGATGCTCGGCGATTGCGGCGCCCGGATTTTCTTCGTCGCCGAAACATTCCGTTCGATCGACTATGCCGCGATGATCGACCGCATCCGGCCTTCGCTGCCCGCGCTGGAACATATCGTCTTCGTTCGCCCTGCCAGTCGCACGCCGTCGCTCGCCGCGCTGGTCGATCATGGGCGCGCGCTGTCTTGTTCATTGCCGGATGTCGATCCGGACAGCGCGAAGCTCCTGCTCTACACATCGGGCACCACCGGCAAGCCCAAGGCCGTGCTCCATTCGCACAATACGCTCGCGCGTGTTCTGGACGTGACCTTCCGCCATCTTCGCGCCATCGGGCAGGACATCGTCCTGATGCCTTCGCCGGTCACTCATATCACGGGCTATGCCGGCGCACTCGAAAAGCCCTTCCAGCTCGGCTCGCGAACGGTGCTGATGGAGCAATGGGATGCGGCCGCAGCAGTCGATCTGATCGATCGTTACCAGGTCACCTCGACCGTCGCCGCGACGCCGTTCCTGATGGAGCTGTGCAATGCGGCACGGACGCAGGGCCGATCGCTGCCGAGTTTCCAGAGCTTTGCCTGTGGCGGTGCCGCAGTGCCGGCCGAGCTGGTTTCCGCCGCCAATGCCGCGCTCGCCAATCCCTGTGCGTACCGCGTCTATGGCAGTTCCGAGGTTCCACAGACGACGCAAGGCTATCGGCCGGCCAGCGAGCCGGTGCTTGCCGCCACGACGGACGGCCATGCGGTGGATTATGATCTGCGGATCGTCGATGAGCATGATCGCGATTGCGCGCCGGGGGCCGAGGGCGAGGTGCTGGTGCGCGGCCCAGCGATGTTCCTCGGCTATGGCGACCCCGAGCAGACCCGCCAGGCGATCACCGCCGACGGCTTTTTCCGTTCGGGCGATATCGGGCTGCTGACGCCACTCGGCGCATTGGTGATCACCGGACGCAAGAAGGACCTGATCATCCGCGGCGGCGAGAATATCTCCGCCAAGGAAATCGAGGATGTGCTCCATCTCCATCCCGCCGTACGCGAGGCGACGGTGGTCGCGATGCCGCACGCGCGGCTCGGCGAAGGCGTGTGCAGCTTCATCGTGCTTCGGGATGGTGAAGAGCCGGACGCCGCAGCGCTGTCGGCGCATGTGCTCGCCTCAGGCCTGGCCCGCCAGAAATGCCCGGAACGCTTCGAGTTCGTCGCCGATCTTCCGCGCACCGCTTCCGGCAAGGTCCGCAAGGATGTGCTGCGCGAGGAGATCCGGCAGCGCCTCCTGGCTGAGGCCGAACCGGCCAGCTGACCTTCTCGCACTGAATTCCCGCACCGGGCCTCGTCAGCGAAAACGAATCCACCGTTCGGACTTCGATAGCCCGAACGGTGGATGTATTTCGATCAGTGAGATTGGATGCCGTCACCGCCAATCGGCGGTGACGATGCTTCAGAATTTTACCCCGATCTGCGCGCCGATCACGCGCGGCTCGTAGGGAGTCGAGAAAGTGAACAGGCCGGCGACCGGCAGCGTGCCCATGATGTCGCGGGTATTGGTGAGGTTACGCCCGAATACGGAGAGGCTGACTTCCTTCCCGCCGCTCAGCAGGAAGGTGTAGCCGATCTGCGCTGACAGGTTGGCGCGATCCTGGGTGTAGCAGCGGCTGTCGTTGACGATCTGGCCCGGCGTGATCGGGTGATTGGGCACGATACAGGTCGCATATTTGCTCGAGTAGCGCAGCAGCGTCGAGGCATCGAACCGGCCGCCGCCGACCTCATGCGTGTAGTTCAGGCCCAACGACCATTGGAATTTGGGCGCGCGGCGCAGCGTCAGGGCCGAGACGTTGTCAGGGATATTGTCGGGAGCCGAGCCCGCCGTCGTGCCAACGACGTCGTTGAAGAAATTGTCGTAATGCGCATCGGTATAGGCAAATGAAGCGGTAGCGCTGAAGTCGTGGCTCAGCTGCGCAATCGTTTCGATTTCCAGGCCCTTGATCGTGGCCGATGCCGCGTTCTTCACGATCGTTTCCTGCGGGTTGGCGGCCCCCGGCGGCGAAGGCTGGACGACCTCCTCCTGCTTGTTGCCATATTTGGTGTAATAGAGCGCAATATTGGTGCGGAGCTGGTGGTTCAGCCAATCGGCCTTCAGGCCAATCTCATACGCATTGACGGTCTCGGGCTGATAGGGCCCGAGTGAAGAGGGGGAGGTTGCGCGCGAATTGAAGCCGCCCGAACGGAAACCCTTTGAATAGGAGGCGTAGACCATCTTTCCGGGCGCCAGCTTATATTCGGCATTGGCGCGCCAGGTGAACTTGCCGAAGCTCGCATTGCCCGTGCAATTGTTCGCCGGGGCGTAGATCGGCAGGGTCACGCCGGGTGCCGGGGAAAAGGTGCCGGTCGCCCCGACGCATTGCGTGCCGGTGTAGGCGGGGTCGGTAATCTGTACCAGCGCGGCGATTTGGCCGTAATTGGTGAAGATGTTTTTCTCGTCCTTCGTGTAACGGCCGCCCACCGCGATCTTGAAGCTGTCGCTCAGCTTGATCTGGGCATCCGCGAACCCGGCATAGGAACGCGAATGATGGTCGGTGAACTGGCCGATCGTCACGCCGCCGAGTGCCGGCCCGATAAAGGTCGACTGGTACAGCGTATAGGCGCTGTCGAAATAATAGCCGCCGAGAAGCAGGTTGATCCCGTCTGTCACGTCAGTGACCATGCGGAGCTCCTGGCTGAACTGGTGATAGCGCTGGATGCGGCGGGTGCCGAAGAAATCGACGTCGCTGCCGTCGAAATCGGCGTTCGCGTCCTCGTGATTGCGCTGATAGCCCGTGACCGAGAACAGCTTGACCGTAGGCGACAAATCCCATTCGATATTGCCGCTTACCGCATCGGTATCATTGCTGATGCCGCGCGGCGCGGTTTCATAGGTCTGATAGGCGCCCCGGTCGCCGCTCGCCGCAAAGCGATTGCATTCGGCCGCAGGCGAGAAACCGGGCACGCCGGCATAGGCGCAGAACAGATCAGTGCCGTTCGACGTTGGAATGCTGACGGCTTCGCCGCGCTCGCGGGTGTGCTCATAGGTCAACGTGGCGGTGAGATTGCTGGCCGGTGTGATCAGCGCGGTGATGCCCCCGGTCAGAACCTGGTAACGGCCGTCCTTGCGGTTCTGGACGACATTCTGGACGAAGCCGCCGGTCTGGTCCCAATAGCCATAGGCCTTGATCGCGATGATGCCGCCGATCGTGCCGCTGTTCACCAGCAGCCGCCCGCGCTTGGTGTCATAGCTTGAATAGGCGAATTGTGCCTTGATGCCGGCGTCGTGCGTCGGCTTGCTGCGTATGACGTTGATCACGCCGCCAATGGTATTGCGGCCGAACAAGGTGCCCTGTGGTCCGCGCAGCACCTCGAGGCGTTCCATGTCGAAACTGTCGAGCAGCTGGCCGGTATTGGTGCCGATGAACACGCCGTCCACGGCCACGCCGACCGCTGGATCGAAGCTCTTCTCGACATCGTCGAAGCTGATGCCGCGCAAGGCGATGCTGGCGGTGCTGGGCGAGGAGCTGACGCTGTCGACCACCAGGCTCGGCACACGTCCGGCAATGTCCCGCAGGTCCTTGATCGTTCCAACGGACAGCGCCTGGGCATCGAGCGCGGTAATCGCGATCGGGACGGATTGGATATTCTCGCTGCGCTTCTGCGCGGTCACGATGATGTCGCGGATCGCACCGCTGTCCGTCTGATCGGCCGGCTCCTTGGCGTCCTGGGCAAAGGCCGGCGCCGCGCCGATAAAGAGTGCCACGGCTGAAACCGAAAGCAGCAGATGACGGTGAGTTCTGGCGGTCATTATAGTATCCCCTCCAGGCGACCGTATTGCCGGACTACCTGTTGATATCGATCACGCGGTCGATGCTCTGCCCGACTGTCGTCTGCCACAATTGTCTAATTTGCCAGTGATGACGGCGGGCCGATTTCGCTGGTCGGAGCTCGCGTCGAACAATGGCTTTCGATCAGCACCTTGGCTGTCGAAGGCCGGCCAAAGCGTCCTGTGGCGGGAGGCGTCAGTCTAGCTGGAGCGGGCCGGCGGGCCGGCTCCAATTCTCCGCACACGAGTCGAATGGCAGGTGCCGGCCTTTCTCAGCCGATGATTCTGAGCGGCTCGCTGCCATCCCAGCTACGTGCGGCGTCGCGCATCATGGCGAAGAGCTGGTCCGTGCCGATCATCGGCTGCAGCAGCTCGATGACATGACCCGGGCCGCCGCCGGCATCGACATAGATCACTTCGCCGGTATCGCCCACCTTGCCTTCGACCAGGATTTCCGCACCCGCATTCGCGCAGGCCTGGCGGGCTTCCGCGATCGACTCCACCATGATGCACACATGGTGCATCCGATCCTTCACGGCATATTCGCCGCTATAGATGGAAGGGGCATCATTCTCAGGGCGGATCAGTTCGATCTGCACCTCGCCCCAATAGGCGATGGCGACGGAAAACACGGCTTCGGTCGGCTGGCCCCGATATTTCATCTCGCCCAGCTGCACGTTCTGCAGCAGGAAAAAGGGGCCGACACCCACGGTTTCAGTCCAGTATTTCAGCGCCGCATCGAAATCTTCGGGCAGAAAGGCGATCTGGACGATGTCGCCCAACGCTTTGATCGAGCCGGTCTTGGTCATGGTCATTTCCATTCTTTCAGGCGAAGAGGCCCTCGGGCGCTTCGATCAAACCCTTGAGTGTCGCGAGGAAGGCGGCCCCCGCTGCACCATCGATCGCGCGGTGATCGACCGACAGGGTCAGCGCGATGCGGCTTTCGAAGGCGATGCCGCCATCATCCGTTTCGACCGGCTGGCGCGCGGCGGCACCCACGGCCAGGATCGCGCCCTGGGGCGGATTGATGATCGCGTCGAACTGCTCGATCCCCATCATGCCGAGGTTGGAGATGGAAAAACTGCCGCCCTCCATATCGTCGAAGGAGAGCCTTCCGGCCCTAGCCTTGTCGATCAGCGCGCGTGTGGCGGCGGCGACCTGTGCGATCGACATGCGGTCGGCCTGACGGACGATCGGCGTGACCAGACCCTTGGGGCCGGCAACCGCGATCGCGATGTCGGCATGGGCAAAGCGGTGGATCTCCTCGCCATGCACCTGCACATTGACATCGGGATGGCGGGCAAGCGCCAGGCCCGCCGCCTTGACCAGATAGTCGTTGACCGAGGCGTTGCAGCCCAACACCAGATTGGCCGTCTTCCTCAGCGCGATGAGCGCGTCTGCCTGGACCGAGATCCGCAGGTAGAAATGCGGAATCTGCTGCTTCGCTTCGGTCAAGCGCCGAGCGACGACCTTGCGGACGCGGTCGAAGGGGATGATTTCCGGCCGATTGGCGACCACCACGAACTCGGCGGTCCCGACTGGAGCGTTGGCGACGGGCTGGATCACAAATTTCAGCACATCGGCCTTGGCGATCCGACCGCGCGGGCCGCTGCCAGCGATACCGGTCAGGTCGATGCCATGCTGTGCGGCGATGCGGCGGGCGAGGGGAGATGCGAAAACCCTCGCCAATTCCTCCGGCAGCGCAGCGAGGCCGCGAAGCACCGGGCTTGCCGCGGGACGCAACGCCTGATGGACATCCTGATAGGTGATCCGTCCGCTCCGGCCCGAGCCTTCGATCGCCGAAAGATCCACCCCTTCGCTCTCGGCGAGCTTGATGGCCTCCGGGCTGATCGGCCGGTTGGTGACGATCTTTGCCGGCGCGGGCTTCGGTGCGGCCTGTGGTTTTGCATCGCCGCTTTTGGCCGCGACCTGTGTATCGACCGGACGAAAGCCGTCCACAAAGGCCTCGATTTCCGCGTCGGTCGCGTCAGCGTCGGCGAAAACGGCGAGGAGCGTGCCGACCGGCTGGGCTTCTCCGCCCGCGCCGACCAGTACGCGCCGCACCACCGCATCGAACTCGGCCTCGACCTCATTGGTGATCTTGGCGGTTTCGATCAGGCATATGGTCTGGCCTCGGGTAAAGGCGTCGCCTTCCCCCACCATCCACTCGGCGATGGTGCCCTCGGTCATCTCGATGCCCCATTTGGGCATGCAGAAGGGGCGGATTATGGCCATCTTCGCCACCTCAGCGCCAGCCGAGGATCTTGCGCACCGCCGCCTCGATCTTGTCGACCGATGGCAGATAGGCGCTCTCCAGCTCGCGTGCGAACGGGATTGGAGTGTGCGGCGGCGTGACCGACAGCGGCGGCGCCTTGAGGCTGGCAAAGGCTTTTTCCGCCACCATCGCGCAGATGTCGCCGGCCAGGCCGCAGCGCGGCGGCGCTTCGTCGACCACCACAAGTCGGCCGGTGACCTCGACTGAATCGAGGATCGCCTCTTCATCCAGCGGGCTGGTAGTGCGCAGGTCGATCACATCGCAGCCAATGCCTTCGGCCGCGAGTCTGTCGGCCACTGCCTCGCAAAAGCCGAGCAGCAGGCCGGAGGAGACGATCGTCACGTCCTCGCCTGCGCGGGTAAGCCGGGCATGGCCGAAGGGGATGAGGAAGTTCGGGTCGTCGGGAACCTCGCCACTCGTGCCGTAAAGCGCCTTGTGTTCGAGGAAGATGACGGGATCGTCGTCGCGGATCGCCTGGCGCAGCAGGCCCTTCACATCCGCCGGTGTCGACGGAACGACCACCTTCAGGCCGGGCATGCCCGACAGGATGTGATGGACTGACTGGCTGTGCTGGGCCGCGGCATTATAGCCCGCGCCATAGGCCATGCGGATCACCGCCGGGCACGTCGTCTTGCCGCCGAACATATACCGGAACTTGGCGAGCTGGTTCCAGATCTGGTCGAGGCTGACACCGATGAAATCGGCGAACATCAGTTCGGCGACGGGCCGCTTGCCGGCCAGCGCCAGACCCCCCGCGGCGCCGACAATGGCGCTTTCGGAAATTGGCGTGTCGATCACGCGGTCCTTGCCGAAGCGGCCGAACAGCCCGTTGGAGGTCGACCAGATGCCGCCGATCGCCTCGGGCCCACCTGGCGTGCCCATGCCGCCGACGACGTCCTCGCCCAGCACGACCACATTGGGGTCGCGCTCCATTTCTTCTGCGATCGTCGTCAGGACTGCATCGCGGTACATCATTTGTGCCATGGTTTCGCGGTCCTGCCGTCAGTAGCTGATATAGACATCGGTGAGGACGTCCTCGGCGGTGGGCCGCTCCGCGGCGCGGGCGGCTATCACCACCTCGTCGATCAGCGCCAGCACCTCGCGATCCACCGCGTCAATGTCGGCGTCGCTCAGCAGGCTGGCGCTGGTGACCTTTTGGCGGAACGTCTTGAGGCAGTCGCGCGTCTCGCGGATCCGTTCGATTTCGCCATCGCCGCGATAGCGCTGCGGATCGCCCTCGAAATGGCCGAAGAAGCGCTCGGTGTCGAATTCGACCGCCGCCGGTCCGTTGCCGGCACGGACATGGTCGAGCACCTCGCGCATCGTTTCGAAGACAGCGAAGAAATCAGTCCCGTCGGCGCGCCAGACCTTCATCCCGAACGCCTCGGCGCGGCTGGCAATATCCCGCGCCGTGCCGACCGCATATTCAACACCGGTATGCTCGGAATAATGGTTGTTCTCGAACACGAAGATGCAGGGCGCCTGGGTCACCACCGCCAGGTTCATCGCCTCGAAGGTCGTGCCCTGGTTGCAGGCGCCATCGCCCGAGAAGGCGATCGATACCTTGCCCTTGCCGTCGAGCTTGGCGGCAAGCGCAGCGCCGACCGCGATCGGCGCCCCGGCACCGACAATGCCATTAGCACCCAGCATGCCGAGGTCGATATCGGCAATGTGCATCGATCCGCCCTTGCCCTTGCACAGGCCCTCGCGGCTGCCCCAGATCTCTTTCATCATGCCGGTCACGTCACAGCCCTTGGCGAGGCAATGGCCATGGCCGCGATGGGTGGAGACGATCTTGTCCTCGGTGTCGAGATGCTCGCACACCCCCACCGCCACGGCTTCCTGGCCGCAATAAAGATGGGTGAAACCGGCGATCTCGCCAGTCTGGATTTCGACATGGAGGCGCTCTTCGAATTCGCGGATCACCTTCATCTGGCGATAGGCGCGTAGCAGCGCGTCGCGGCTCAGCTGCATCTCTGCTCTCCGTTTTCCATCAAAGGCCCAGCACGGACCTGGCGATGATATTCGCCTGTACTTCGTTGGTGCCCCCAAAAATGGTCCAGGCGCGGCTGTTGAGATAGCGCGGCGCGGCAAGCTGGGCAGCTTTGGAGCGAACTGGCGAGGGCGCGCCATCGCCGTAAAGCGGGCGCCCGGTTTCGAGCTGAAGGCCGGCGGCACCGTAAAGGTCGACCGCGAGCAGATCGATGTCCTGCCTCAGATTGGAGGCGAGCAACTTGATGAGCGATGTCTGCGGGCCGGGTGGGCGGCCCTGGGCGATCCTTGAGATGATCTCGAGCTCGATCATCTCGAGCGCCTGCACCGCGAGCCTCAGCTTTGCGATCTTGCGCTTCCATTGCCGGTCGTCGGCCATCGTGCCGCCGCGGCCATCGGGTTCGCGCGCGGCCGCTTCTGCGAGCTTGTCGAGGTCATAAGCGAGCTTGGGGGCAGCGCAGGAGCCGCCACGCTCATTCTCCAGCAGGAATTTGGCGATTGCCCAGCCCTGGCCTTCCTCACCGACTCGGTCTTCGATCGGCACGACCACGTCCTCGAGGAATACCTGGTTTACCTCATGGTCGCCTGCGACCGTGAGAATGGGGCGGACCGTGATGCCCGGCTGGTTCATATCGACCAGCAGGAACGAGATGCCCGCCTGCTTGCGAACGCTCGGATCAGTGCGGACGAGGCAGAACATCCGGTTGGCGTGGTGCGCATGCGTGGTCCAGATCTTCGAGCCGTTGAGGATGTAGCGGTCTCCGTCGCGCACGGCACGGCATTGCAGCGAGGCGAGGTCGGAGCCGCTGCCGGGCTCGGAGAAACCCTGGCACCAATAATCTTCGCCGGACAGGATGCGGGGAAGATAAAGCGCTTTCTGGGCCGCGCTGCCAAAGGCCCAGATCACCGGCGCGACAAGCTTCAGGCCCAAGACGGTCAAATTCGGCGCACCGGCGAGCGCGCATTCCTTTTCGAAGATATAGCGCTGCACCGGGCTCCAGCCCGTACCGCCATGCTCGACCGGCCATTGATAGGCGAGCCATCCCCGGTGATGCAGTATCGCGTTCCAGACCTGGCCGATCTCGGGTTCGACGAACACGGAAGGGGTCGCCGCCGCGCCCGCCCTGAGAGCCTCCGGCAAGCTCGCCGCCAGAAAGGCGCGAACCTCGTCGCGAAATGCGCTGTCTTCGGGAGAGAGATCGATGTGCATCAGCGTTCCAGGATCGTCACGGCGGAAACCCCCGGGGCGCCATAGACATGGCCATAGGCGGTCTTGGGATTGCCCGGCACCTGCCGGCCGCCGCCATCGCCACGCAGCTGTACCACATTCTCGTAGACCTGGCGCAGGCCCGAGGCACCAATCGGTTCGCCACAGGCAAGGCACCCGCCATCGGTATTGACCGGGAGCCGGCCGTCGATCTCGGTCAATCCCTCGGCAAGCCACTGGTCCTGCTCGCCATCCTTGCAGAAGCCATTCTCCGCCATGTGCATGATTTCGGCGCCGGCCTCGGTGTCCTGCAGCTGGGCGATGGCGATGTCTTCGGGGCCGATCCCCGCCATGCGAAAGGCATCGGTGGAGGCGATCCGTGTGGCCGAGCCGCCGCGCTTGATATCGATCGATGGCGCGAAGACCTCGAACGAACCGGGCGGCCGCGTCCGCATCGCCGCTGCCTTCAGGCGGATCAGCGGTTTGCCCAGCTCACGCGCTTTCTTCTCGCTGGCGAGGATCAGCGCGACTCCGCCTTCGGCCGGCGAGCAGAACATATATTTCGTATAAGGATCGCTCACCATCGGCGCGTCCATGATGGCGTCGAGCGCGACTGGCTCCCGCCGCCATGCATGCGGCGCATGCACTGCGTTGCGGAACGCCTTTTCCGCGACCCGGCCGAGGCTCGTCGCCGAAATGCCATACTCGTGCATGTAGCGGGTGATCTTGTTGGCGAAAAACTGCGTGGTGATCATATACCCCGCCTCGCCATACCAGTCGGGCAGGTTGAAATCGGCCGGCATCGGGTTGAAAGCGCCGCGCGGGTGCTTGTCGAAGCCGACAGCGAGGCCCAGCTCGAACTCGCCCGATTTGATCGCCATTTGCGCGGAGAATAACGCTGATCCGCCGGCTGCGCAGCCATTCCTGACATTGATGAACTGGAGGCCGGTCAGGCCAAGCTGCTCGACCATCGTGTCGGGATTGCCTGCCGCTTCCGAAGCGCCATAGGCGAACTGGATATCGGCCCAGTCGGCCCCCGCGTCCGCCAGCGCCTGCCGCACCGCATAGACCCCCTGGTCCATGCCGGACAGGCCATCGGTACGGCCGAAGGGATGGATACCGACGCCTATAATGCAGACGTCGCTCATGACGCGACCCGCGCGGGCTGAAAAGCGTGGACCAGTCGCGGGTCGGCCGCGGCGGGGTCGAGCGCAACCAGTGTCAGCTCGAGCGGCATGCCGATCCGGATATCCTCGGGTTCGACATTGGCAAGCCGGGCTTCGACGATGGCCTCGCCGCCCAGTTCGACATAGGCGACTGGCCAGGGGTGGAACGCCTCGGGGCCGGCATAGGGCGGAGATTTCGGGCGGTAACGCTGGATGGTGTAGGACCAGAGCGTGCCTTCGCGCTTCAGCGGATGGCGCTCATAGTCATCGCCCGCCGGGCACGGAAACACGATGCGGCCCGATTGGCGATGCCGTCCGCCGATCAGCCGCGGCGGAGTTTCATCGGTGAACAGACCTTCGGCGATTGCGCGCATGATACTCCCGTCCCGGTATCGAGTCCGGATGCCGATCTTTTAAGACCCGTTTCGCCGCCATTCCGACTCATCAAAACGCTAGGCCAGCACGGTTTTCGGGAGATGCCAGCGACGCCGTCCTACGCGCACCCCTAACTATTTTGCCGAGCGTGGCGGGCTCGCCGGTGCTGCTAAGGCGGCAGCGACAAAAGGGGACATCTGGTGAATTTCGACATCGGCGAAGATGGGGAAATGCTGAAGGCGCTGGCGGAGCGGTTCGTCAGGGACCAATATGACATGGATCGCCGCCGGGCCTTTCTCGGCGAACCCAATGGCTTTTCCGCGCACAACTGGGCGCTGCTGGGCGAGCTTGGGCTGATCGCCGCGCCTTTCACTGCGGATATTGGCGGGATGGATCTCGACGCGGTCGGGGTCGCCACCGTGTTCGAAGCGCTGGGCAATGGTCTTGTGGTCGAACCGCTGATCGAGAATGTCCTGCTCGCCGGCCGCCTCTTTGCCGCAACCGCGCCGCACGCCTTGCGCGACGCGTGGTTGCCGGGTCTGCTCGATGGCTCGCGCCGCGTCGCCCTTGCCCATGACGAGGCGCGGGGCCGGCCAGGCCGGCTGTGGGTCGAAGCGAAGGCGGTGACGAGCGGCGAGGACGTGCGGCTGACCGGCGCCAAGGCGCACGTCCCGGCGGGCGCCGGGGTCGATGGCTATATCATCACCGCCAGAAGCGAAGGCGCGGCGAGCGGTCGCGAGGGCGTGGGGCTCTATTTCGTGCCCGCTGACGCTCCCGGTCTGATCAAACGGACCTGGCGCATGGCCGACGGCGGCATCGCCGCGTCGCTCGAGTTCAATGACCTGCTGGTCGAATCCGCGCATCGTCTCTCAGGCGGTGTGGATGAGGTCGCAAGTGTCGAGTTGCTCGCCAACCTTGCGCGTTCAGCGGAAATGCTCGGCATCATGACACGGCTGTTCGAGGAGACGCTCGAATATCTGAAGTCGCGCGAGCAATTCGGCACCAGGCTCGGCACCTTCCAGGCGCTGCAACACCGCATGGCGGCGCAATATGCCGCGATCGAGCAGAGCCGTGGCCTGCTCAACCTGGCGATCGTCTCGCGCGACAAGCCCGGCTTCGCCCAGGCTGTGAGCGGCGCGCGGGCCTTCATCGCGCCGGCGGCCGTGGCGCTCGGCCATGAGATGATTCAGTTCCATGGCGGCATGGGCGTCACTGACGAGCTGTCGATCGGCCATGGCCACAAGCGCCTGCTGGTGCTCTCGCGCTGGCCCGACGATCCCGACGCGGCGCTGGACCGCTTCGCCGGCGTCGAGGATTGAGTCGCTCAGGCGGTTTCGCGGTCCTTCATCCAGTCTATCCCGCGCCGTAGCAGATCATAGAATACCGGCAGGTCCCAGGCGCAGCGGTCAACCGTCGGCCACCAGTCGAGCAGCGGCTGCAGGTCATAATGGCCGCGGCAATGGCCGAGCGTCAGGTACAGCACGGCGCCCTGGCCATGGCCCTTGAGGTAGAAAACCGGGTGCTTGCCCGGCGCATCCTCGGCCTCGACGAAGCCGGTGCCCGGTTCGGTACATTCGGTTTCCAGCAGCACGTGCAGATCGCCGTGCGTCTCCATATGATAGAGCTCGTCGGTGCTCTCAAAGGGTTCGATGCCATGGACCAGCGGATGGCCGGGATCAGCGACGGTGACGAGATAGGGCTCGATCGGCGGATGCGAAATGAACTGGCTGCCGAGCATATCCATCAGCAGTGGCGCCCAGCGCGGCGCATCCCACAAGCCGTTGTCGAGCAGCCGCAGCACTGAATTGGTCCCGTGCAGCGCATACCAGCGCCCGCCCTTTGCGAGCCAGTCGCGCAGCGTCTCCTGCGCCTTCAGCGACGGCGTCACGTCGCAGGTATAGGTGATGAGGATATCCGCCGAAGCCAGAGCGTCGATCGTCTCGTAATTCTCGAACACACGGGTGCGGATCCGCTCATCCTCAGCCAGCAGCTTGAGCAGCTCGAGCCGGGCAAAGTCCATGTCATGCCAGACGCCGCCGCAGATCAGGACGCAGTTTATCCGGGCCGGGTGGGTCTCTTCGGTAAGGGCTTCGGTCATGCGCTCGCTCCCACCTGGCCCTGGATATACTTGTCGAGTGTCTGGTGGAACTGGCGGATCCGGACCTCCTGATAGTTCGCCAGCTGGACCTTGCCGGTCTTGGAGCAGTGAAGCCCCTCCTGGACGAAGGGCAGGTTCGCCATGTCCTGTTCGAACACATCGCCCAGCACGCCGAGTTCAGTCGCATCCGTCCAGGGCTGATTGGGTCCGAGCAGGTGCATCGCAACGCCGCGGGGAATCGGCTCGCCTTTCTTCGCCCGGGCCAGCACACGGATTTCCATCAGGCAGGTGTCAACCGTTTTGCCCGGCCGCCAGCGATAGACGATGTTCGGCATGAAGCCGCCCCAGGGGGCGAAGTTCGGAAAGACGTTATAGACCAGCGCGTCGAGCAATTCGGAATCGGTGGCATGGTCATGGTCATGGCCGGTCTGGGCCGTGTACCCGGCCCGCATCGCCGCGCCGAGTGCCTCGCGCGCCGACATGCCCTCGGGCACGGTCACCGCGAACGGATCGCTCGATGCCTCGTAATTGTCAGCCGAGCGGCCATTATATTTGACGAACTCGTCGACGATCCATTGCTGCGGCTTGCCCGTCGCATCGACATGCGGCGACATGATGCCGAACGGAACGAGATTGACGTTAACATTGTCGCCCCAGTTCCAATAGGCGCTGTTGCAGTCGCCGGTGAAGGGCAGCAGCTGTGGATGGGTGACCACGGTGTGCCAGGCTTCCATGAAAGCCTCGGCGGTCACCTTCCAGTTCGCCGGGACCTCCTTGGCAACCCACACCACGGTTGTGCATTCCTCGTGCCGCCATCGCTGGAAATGTGCGGGTAGCGGCGCCAGGAACTCCTCCAGGCTGGGCCCGCCCGCTTCCTCGCGAAGGAAGATATACCCGGCCCAGCGGCCGATCTCGGCCTCGGGCAGTGCCATGTTCTGATCTGCCAGATGCGGGAAGTCCCATTTGCACGGCATCGACACGAAGCTGCCGCCCGTGGTCCAGGTGAAGCCATGGAACGGGCAGGCGAACTTCTCGGCATGGCCATTCTCGGTCCTGAGCTTGCGCCCGCGGTGGAGGCAGACATTGTGGAAAGCGCGAACCGAACCGTCTTCCTGCCGCGTGATCAGGAAGGATCGCCCGGCATTCTCATAGACGACATAGTCCCCCGTCTCGGGCAAATCCTCCTCCCGCGCGGCGAACTGCCAGACATGGGGCCACATGCGTTCCCGCTCGGCCCGGGCGAATGTCTCGCTGGTATAGCGCTCGGCGGCGATCGGCTCGGAGCCGAGATATTCGAAATGCTCCTGGGTCAGGCAGGCCGGGGCGGGCCGGGAATCGCTCGCCATCAGCTCAGTCCAGCTGATCCCCGGGCTGCGGGCCGCGCCGTCGCCACTCGACATCTGCAGGTCCCTGTCCGCCATAAGCCGAATCCTCTTCCATCATGATTATCGACCCCCGTGTGTCGCGCGGGAGCGGGCGTGTCACCTTGCGGAATCGATAGGTTACGGCGGCGCGTGAATGCGCCAGAACCGCTGCGAATCATGGGAAGAGAGCCGTGCAGGGAAGACTGGAAGGCAAGGTCGCGCTGGTGACTGGCGGAACCTCGGGTATCGGCGCGGGCGCGGTCCGGCGGCTCGCTGCCGAGGGCGCGAAAATCCTGTTCACCGGATCGAATGCGGCAGCGGCTGAAACATTGTGCGCCGAGACGGGCGCGCATTTCGTCGCGCACCGCGTTCAGGATGCGGCGGGCTGGCCGGCGGTGGCCGAACAGCTCCTTGCGGATTTCGGCCGGCTCGACATCGCCTTCGCCAATGCCGGAACCGAGGCCGGTGATGCCAGCATCGAGGACATCACAGTCGAAGGCTGGAACAACGTCATCGGCGTGAACCAGACTGGCGTGATGCTGACGGTGCAGCACGCGATCCGGGCGATGAAGCGCAATCCCGAAGGGCCGACCGGCTCGATCATCATCAATTCCTCGATGAACGCGCACCGGGCCATGGGCAATTTCGCCGCTTACTCAGTGTCCAAGGCAGCCGTGGTCGCGCTGACCAAATCGGCGGCGGTGCATTGCGGCAACCAAGGATACCGGATCAGGGTGAACGCTATCCTGCCTGGCGTGGTGGAAACCGGCTTGATCGGCAACCTCATCGCGCAGGCGCCCGATCCGACTGCGGCGCGCGCCGCTTATGAGGGCATGTCACCCCTAAAGCGCATGGCGAGCGTGGACGAGATCGCCGGCCTGGTGGCGTGGCTCGGGTCGGATGAGGCGTGCTTCGTCTCAGGCAGCGAATATGTGATCGACGGTGCCACCACCGCCGGCATGATGGGGGTCTGATCCGCCCCGGCGCGGCTCACATCACCGGTTCGGGCGCCGCGGTATCCTTGGCGAGATACCAGTTCAGCCATTCGTGGAAATATTGGTTGCCGCGCTCGTTGCGCCCGAAAATCATCTCGTCATGCGCCCCGCTTTCCAGACCCTTCTGGATGTCGAGGCCGATCAGATAATCCTCATTATAGGTCACATCGCGAAAGAAGTTGATCGCCGCTTCGACGCCGGCGCGGTCTTCCTCGCCCTGAAGCGGCTCGCGGCGGAGATAATTGAGGACGGTACGGTTCCGGTCGGGCGTCGGCCCGGGAAAGATCTGCGCGATCTGGGTGATTTCCGGCGCGATGAAAACAGCGACATTGGGAAAGAAGATCCGCACGAAATCGAAGCCGTTATTCTCCTGCTCGCCCCATTTCTCGCGCGGCACCGCGCGTAGCGCCTCCCCGATCAGCCGCTGCGGGAATCCGATCCTGAAGCTCGGCCCGAAACCCTCATAATGCATGCGGTTCGATGGCGTACGCGGTGCGATGGTTTCGGGGTGCAGCGATGCGAAATGATAGCCTTCGAGATACCCGTCCATCGCGATCTTCCAGTTCGCGCCCTCGATCGTGCGCGATCCGAGATAGGTCCAGTCGTGGAAATCGAGCGCCTCGAAATCCCCGAGCAGGCCCCGAAAATGATCGTCGAGATCGACCGGGGTGGCCGGCGTCAGGCAGACGAAAATCATGCCGGCGCGCTCTTCACAGGGCAGTTCGCGCAGGCCCCGTTCGGATTTGTCGACATCGCCGAAGCTGCTCGACTCCGATATCGCCAGCAGCCTGCCGTCCTGGCCATAGCTCCAGGCGTGGTATTTGCAGGTGAAGCGCGGGCAATTGCCATAGCCCTCGCCGGCAAGCGGCGCGCCGCGATGCGAGCAGACGTTGAGAAAGGCGCGGACCTTGCCCGCCTTGTCGCGGTTGATGAGCACCGGCATGCCGACCGCGTCCATCGCCTTGTAATCGCCCGGATTGGGCAGCTCGGCGGTAAAGGCCAGCATCAGCGGCGCGCGTTTGAAGACCTGCTCGATCTCGGTTCGCCATTGATCGGCATCGATATAGCTGCGGCTCGCCACGCGCAGCGTGGTCTCGCCCATGAAGGTCTGCTTGTTCTCGACATAGCCGAGCATGGTTTCGGCAACGTCGCCGATATGATCAACCCGAGACATGGCATTCTCCCGATGGCGTGATGGCTGGTGACAGGCTTTCGGGGCTCAGGCAGCGCCGGCGGCGCGCATGATGCTCGCGGTCAGCTCTTCGCGCGTCGGGTTGCGCCGCAACGTCAAACCGCCATTCACCTGCAGATTGTCTCCGGTCATGAAACACTCGTCGCTGCACAACCAGACGGCGGCCGCGGCAATATCGTCCCGCGTGCCGATACGGCCCAGCGGATAGCTCGGCACGAAAGCCTCGGTGAGGCCGGGGAGGTTGACGGCTTCGGCGGTCATCGGCGTCTCGGTCAGGCCGGGCGAAATCGAATTCGCGCGAATGCCCTCCGCACCGAACTCATGGGCAATGCAGCGGATGACATGATCGGTGCCCGCCTTGGTGCCCATATAGGCGGCGTGGTCGTTGAGCATGATCGTCGCGGTGGCCGAACTGATCTGGACGATCGAACCGCCGCGCCCGCCATGGCTGGTGCCCATCTTGCGGATCATCGCCTGAAAGAACTGGATCGGCCCGATGAACTGAAGCGCGGTCATCGCCAGCAATTCAGCGCCGTCTGTCTCGAGGAACGGCTTGAGGAGGCCCCAGCCGGTGGCGTTGATGGCGATGTCGATGCCGCCCAGCGCCTCCACCGCGCTATCGGCAAGCGCGCTGACGCTTGTCTCGTCGGTCAGGTCGCAGGCCGACCATCGGCATCCGGTCTCAGCGGCAAAGGCCCGCAACACATCGTCCTTCCGGCCCGAGACGAGAACCTCCGCCCCTTCCGCGATGAAGCGCCGGGCGATGGACTGGCCCATATTGTCGGGGCTGCTGGCTCCGAGGATGACAGCCTTTTTGCCTTTGAGGCGCACGCCGGTCTCTCCCATGGTCTATGCCGGACTTTGCTATCATGTGGGGCGGGGCCGGCATCCTCACGAAAAAAACAGTGGTTGTGCCGCTTCGTCGCGCCGACAAGCGACACGAGACGCATGTTATGAGGAATTGATCATGGACCTTGGCCTGAAGGGCAGGAAGGTCATCCTGACGGGTGGCAGCCGCGGCATCGGCCGGGCGGCGCTGGAAATCTTCGCGGCGGAAGGCTGCGACATCGCCTTTTTCTCGCGCAATCCGGAACAGGTGGCGGAAACCGTCGCGTCTCTGTCGCGTCACGGCGGCAAGGTCATCGGCGAGGCCTTTGATCTGTCCGATCTCGCCGCCTATCCGGACTGGCTGAAATCGGCCGCCGAACGGCTGGGCGGATGCGATATCTTCGTCCCCGGCGCCAGCGCCTCGGGTTCCGGCGCCACTGGCGACTGGGACGCGTGCTTCAACGCGGACGTCAAAGGCACCGTGATCGGCTGCGAGACGCTGGAGCCCTATCTCGAAAAATCCGGATCGGGCGCAATCGTGATCATGTCGAGCACCGCCGCTGTCGAGACCTTTATCGTCCCCCAGGCCTTCAACGCCATCAAGGGCGCGCTGCTGACCTATGCCAAGCAACTCGGCCAGGCGCTCGGGGCGAAGGGCATTCGCGTCAATGCCGTCTCACCGGGGCCGATTTCCTTTCCGGGCGGCAATTGGGAGGCGATCAAGGCCGCCGTGCCCGAACTCCATGCCGCGACCGAGGCGCAGTTCGCGCTGGGCCGCTGGGGCGGGCCGGAGGAAGTGGCAAGGACCATCGTGTTCCTCGCCAGCCCTGCGTCATCCTACACCACCGGCACCAATGTCGTGATCGACGGCGGCTACACCAAGCGCGTCCAGTTCTGACGCATCTGTCAGCGCCCTGAGCTTGCTCGGGGCGCTGCCGGCGTTTCCCGGGCGAGCCGGCAACGCCGCTCGCCCGGCCGGTCAGGCGATCTTCAGCACGAGCTTGCCGGTATTGGTGCCGTCGAACAGCCGCATGAAGGCGGCATAGCTGTTCTCCAGGCCATGCTGCACATCTTCGTCGATGCGCAGCCGGCCCTCGGCGACCCATTTGGTCAATTGCGCGCCGCCCTCGGCAAAGCGATCGGCGTAGGCCGCAACCAGAAAGCCATGGATCGTCGCCTGGCGCGCCAGCACCTGCCACAGGTTGCGGATGCCCGCCTTTTGCGGCGCATTATATTCGCTGATCAGGCCGCACAGCACGATCCGGGCGTTGAGCGCCAGATTGAGGAGCTCAGCGTCCATGACATCGCCGCCGACATTCTCGAACAGGATGTCGGCGCCACCCGGCGCCGCGACGGCGATCTCGGCGGCGAGCTGCTCCACCGATTTGCCCTTGTAATCGATCGCTGCATCGAAGCCATATTCCTCGATCAGGCGGCGGCATTTCTCCGGCCCACCCGCGATGCCGATGACGCGGCACCCCATAATCTTGCCGATCTGCCCGACCACTGAGCCCACGGCTCCGGCAGCGCCCGACACAAGCAGCGTCTCGCCCGCTTTGGGCTTGGCCACGTCCAGCAAGCCGAAATACCCGGTCACGCCGACCGCGCCGATGGTCGACAGGAACTGCGAGGGCGACGCCACCTGGGATATGTCGATCTTCATGGTGAATCCGCCGGGCTCCGCCGCCGAATAGTCCTCGAGCGCATTGAGCCCGACGACCCACTGGCCGGGCTCGAACGCCGGATTGTCGGAGGCATGGATAGTACCGACGGTCGTTGCGCGCACCGGTGCGTCAAGCGCGATCGGCGGCATATAGCTCGGCACATCGTCCATCCAGCCGCGCTGCGCGGGGTCGAGCGACGCATAATGGTTGCGGATGACGAAGCCGCCCGGCGGCGGCACGGGTATGGCCTCTTCGACCAGCCTGAAATCCGACATCACGGGCGCCCCGTGCGGGCGGCGGACCAGCAGAAAACGACGATTCAGCGCCACGACCTTCTCCCTCTCGGTAGAGGCCGTGGTCGCGCGCCGGTGTCACTCCGGCACCTGCGAGAAGTGCTAGTTAAGCGTCCGGTCAATCGCGCGCATAGCGAAAGGAGAAAAAGACAGGCCGCCTGATCGTGCCTGAAACAGGGGAGTAGACATGAAGATCATCCTTGGCCGCCCATCCATACTGGCCGCACTTTCGACGACCGCATTGCTGGCATTGTCGGCGCCTGCCCTTGCGCAGGAACAGACACCGCCGGCTGAAGGCGCCCCGGCCGAGAGCGCTCCGACCGCGGCAGACGCGAACGACATCGTCGTCACCGCCCGCCACCGCGACGAGACGCTGCAGAACACGCCGGTCGCGATTACCGCGATCAACAGTGCAATGCTTGAGAACAAGGCTTCGACCAATATCGGCGATCTGCAGGGCGCGGCACCAAACCTGTTGATCACCCAGCAGAATTCGGGCGCGCAGGCTGCCAATCTCTCGATCCGCGGCCTCACCTATGCCGATATCGAAAAGTCGCAGGAGCCGACGGTGGGCGTGGTGATCGACGGCGTGTTCGTCGGCACCAATACCGGCCAGCTGCTTGACTTTTTCGACATCGACCAGCTCGAGGTGCTGCGTGGCCCACAGGGCACATTGTTTGGCCGCAACACCATTGGCGGCGTGATCAACATCCGCCGCACGCGCCCGACCATGGAGACCGGGGGCAAATTCGAAGGCACCTATAGCAGCTTCAACAGCTGGGCCACGCGCGCCCTGCTGAATGTGGGCGATGGCGAGAGCATTGGCCTCAAGGGCTGGTATTTCCACAACCAGAGCGATGGCTTTTACCATAACGGCCTGACCGGCAAGCGCGCCGGCGGCTCGAACAACGAGAATTTCGGCGCGTCACTTCTGTTCAAGCCCAAGGGCAGCGATTTCGATGCGCTCCTGACCGTCGAAAAGCTCGATCAGAATTTTGAACCGGTGAACAGCAACATCGCCGCGACCGGTGAGCTGTTCTGCCTCTATGAGCCTGCGAACGAGTGCAATCGGAACACCACATCCGATCTCTACACCGTGTTCAACAGCCCGGCTACGAGCCACTACAGCGCACCGTCGGCGAGCCTCGAGATGAACCTCGATCTTGGCGGGGTGAAGCTGACCTCGATCACCGGCTGGCGCAAATCCTCTGAATTTCAGACCCAGGATTTCGACGCCTCGAGCACGGATCTCTACTACACGCTGCGCCAACAGAATTACGAGCAATGGAGCCAGGAGCTGCGGGCTGCCGGCAAGCTCGGATCGAACTTCGATTATGTGGTCGGCGGCTATTATTTCAGCTCACATTATGATCTTGTCCAGCACGTCCGCCTCTTCGCCTTCAATGCGGCGCTGAGCCCGCTGGTGGCGGATACGAACCCGCAGACCGTGGTCGGCCGGACCACCTCCTATGCCGTTTTCGGTGACTTCAACTGGGCCTTTATGGACAAATGGCGCCTGTCCTTCGGCGGCCGCTACACACAGGATAAAAAGGAGCTGGACAACAGCTTCGCGCTTACCGGCGTGGTCGGCAATGGCCGCGGCACCTTCAAGAAGTTCACGCCGAAGGTCGGTATCGACTTCCGGCCCGATCGCGACACGATGCTCTATGCCAGCTGGTCGCGCGGGTACCGCTCAGGCGGCTTCAGCCCTCGCGCCGCCACCGTGGCCACCGCCAGCCAGCCTTATCAGCCCGAAACCGTGGACAGCTATGAGGCAGGCGCCAAGCTCGATCTGTTGGGGCGCCATCTCCAGTTCAACCTCGCCGCGTTCATTTCGAAATATAGCAATCTCCAGCAAAGCACCACGATCCCGGGTGGCCCGAATGGCAACCAGACGGTCACCACCAATGTCGGCTCGGCGACCATCAAGGGTATCGAGCTGGACGCGACCGCACGCCCCGTGCACGGCCTGAAGCTGAGCGCCACCGCGGCCTACATGGACTCACATTTCAGGGACTTCATCACCGGCAACATTTATAATGGCGCGATCGTCCCCTTCGATTATTCGAAGAACAACCTGATCTACGCCCCGAAGTTCAGCGGTTCGCTCGGTGCTGAATATACGCTGGACACCAGCTTCGGCAGCGTGGCGACCAATGTCGGGCTGCGCCATATCTCGCCTTATGATCAGCAGATCTCGCTCGGCGCGTTGAGCCCGGTCACCACAGGCGGCGTCGTCACCTCGGTGACGGTCAATGGCAATGATCCCCGCGTCCGCACCCAGACCCAGGATCTCCTCGACGCCAGCATCACCGCTCACTTCGATGTCGGCCATACCGAGGCTTATGTCACTGTGTTCGGCCGCAACATGCTCAATCAGAAGCGGATGAGCGCTGCCTTCACCGTCGCCGGCCTGTGGTCCTTCGCCTCCGCGATCGAGCCGGCCAGCTATGGCGCCACGATCGGGTTCAAATTCTGATCTGAAGTTCGGCTGTCAGGATTGCGCAACCGCCAGTGGCGGTTGCGCAATCCGGTAAAGGAGCATCGCATGGATCGTCTCGCTGGAAAGATCGCGCTGGTTACCGGAGGAGCCTCTCTTCCCGGCCTGGGCAGCGCCACCGCGCAGCGCTTCGCTGAGGAAGGCGCCTTTGTGTATGTCTCTGACCGGGATGCGGAAGGGGCGGAACGGGTCGCAGCCGGCATCCGCGCCGCGGGCGGCAATGCCGAGGCGCTTGCCCATGACGTGACCAGCGAGGCGGACTGGGATCGGGTGATGGCCATAATCGATGCGGCGCATGGCCGGATCGACATTGTCGTCAACAATGCCGGCATTGCCGTGCTGCGCCCGATTGCCGATTTGACGGCCGCCGACTGGCAGCTGCAGAACGACGTCAATCTCACCAGCGTCTTCTATGGAACGCAGCGCGCGGTCTCAGCGATGCGTGCGTGGGGCGAGGGCGGTTCGATCATCAACATATCGTCCGTGGCCGGGCTGTTCGGCGTTCCGGCCTGCGCCGCCTATGCAGCGGCGAAGGGCGGCGTGCGGCTGTTTTCCAAGGTGGTCGCGGTCGAGTGTGCGAAGGACAAGATCCGTTGCAACACAGTCCATCCCGGCATGATCCTGACCAACATGCAGGCCGTCGCTGAAGCCGATAATGCCGTCAATTACGAGGCGACGCTGGAAATGATCCCGATGGGCTATATGGGCGACCCGCTCGACATCGCGAATATGAACCTGTTCCTCGCCTCCGACGAGGCGCGATACATCACCGGCTCCGAATTCGTGGTCGATGGCGGCATGAACGCCCGTTAGGGCGCGGCAGGCGCCGATTTTAGCCCTGTCGGTGGAGGTAGCGAAACGCGCGGCGTTGGAACAACCACTGGCCATCGATGCGCACGCAAACATCGTCATAAACGCCGCGATCGCGCTTGGTGATGCCGGCCTGGTCATAGACCTCGGATGTGTAGCTGCGCACCGCCGCGCGATCGCCATCAACTGCGATTGATCCCGGCCAGGCCTGGAACACCAGGCCCGGAAAGCTCTTCATCGCCTCGGTCCACATGGCGACAATGGCGTCACGCCCCTTGATCGTGCCGATCGCGGGGAAATCGAGCAGCGTCCATTCCGAATCCCCGGCCCAGGTCGCAGCCCAGGCCGCGGGGTCGCGCTGGGTCACTGCGTCAGCATACGCGTCGAGAAGGTCGCGGATCGCGAGACGATCTTCGGCGGGGCCCGTGAACGGCATGGCGTGATCTCCCTGGTCTTTCTCACGCTAGCGACTGTTCAACGATCGCGAACCTGCGCGATGTGACAGGTGATTGTCCCAATATCCTGTGGAATAGCTGCCGCCGATAAGCCCCTGAACAGGAATTGGATCGCCGATGAGCGAGCGCGCATCTGAAATCGCGGCAAGAGTCGAAGCCTTTGTGCGGTCGGTCGTGCTTCCCTATGAACAGGACCCCAGGGCCAAAGGCCATGGTCACGGCCCGCTCGATGCGTTGGTCATGGAGATGCGCGAAAAGGCGCGCGCCGCAGGCTTGTTGACGCCGCACATCATGCCCGATGGCAGCCATCTCACCCAGCGCGAGACGGCGCTTGTCCTCATCAAATCGGGGCTGTCGCCGCTTGGCCCGCTCGCCCTCAACACCATGGCGCCCGACGAAGGCAATATGTACCTGCTCGGCCATGTCGGCAGCGCCGAACAGAAAGCGCGCTTCCTCAGGCCAATGGTCGCGGGCGAGGTGCGCTCGGCTTTCCTGATGACTGAGCCCGCCGCGGAGGGTGGCGCCGGGTCCGATCCGTCGATGATGCGGACCATGTGCCGGCTGGACGGAAATCACTGGGTCATAAACGGCCGCAAGGCGTTCATCACCGGCTATGACGGGGCGAAAGTCGGCATCATCATGGCAAAGTCGGAAGACGGCGCCTGCCTGTTCCTGGTCGACCTGCCGGATCCCGCCATCCATATCGATCGCATTCCCGATACGATCGACAGTTCGATGCCCGGTGGCCATGCCACGCTCACGATCAGCGATCTGCGTATCCCCGCCGATCAGATGCTCGGCCAAAGCGGCGAGGGCTTCAAATATGCCCAGATACGCCTCGCGCCGGCGCGGCTGTCGCATTGTATGCGCTGGCTCGGCAGCTGTATCCGCGCGCAGGAAATCGCCACGGCTTATGCGTGCCGGCGCCAGGCATTCGGCAAGCTGCTGATCGATCATGAAGGCGTTGGCTTCATGCTGGCTGAAAACGCCATTCTGCTCAAACAGGCCGAGCTGATGATCGACTGGTGTGCCGGCGTGCTAGATGGCGGATCGCTCGGCACCGCTGAAAGTTCGATGACCAAGGTCGCGGTGAGCGAAGCGCTGATGAAGATCGCCGATAATTGCGTGCAGGTGATGGGCGGATCGGGCGTGACCGGCGATACCATCGTCGAACAGGTCTTTCGCGAGATCCGCGCCTTCAGGATTTATGACGGCCCGACCGAGGTCCACAAATGGAGCCTAGCCAAGAAGATCAAGCGCGACTTCCTGGAAAAAATGCCGGCCTGAGTGCCCGTCAGCTATGGAGCGGAGCCAGGGTCTGTCGATTGACTCAACCGCGATCCGAATCCTCGCACTGTGCAAACCGCACGGAGCGCAAAACTCCGTCTTGCTCTACCTGGGGCGGCAGCGACGCAATGAGAGAAGTGTGTGGCGATGGCTCTGCTGAACTTCCGCCAGACTGCTCGCTCCGCGGCGAAACGTCACCACTTTCGCCGGCGGCCAAAATAGTATCAGGCAATTACAATGCATTAATGGTGCGGACGGCGGGACTCGAACCCGCACACCCAGAGGGCGAGGGATTTTAAGTCCCGTGCGTCTACCAATTTCGCCACGTCCGCTTGTTTCCATGCGAAGCGCATGGGCGGGCAGGCGTCAACCCCCCAGAGCTACGCCCAAGAGCTACGCCAGGCCGAACGTCAGACGTTCAAGCGCTGGCGCATTTCCTTGCCGGGCTTGAAATAGGGGACGCGCTTGGCGTCGACTTCGACCACTTCGCCGGTGCGCGGGTTGCGGCCGGTGCGGGCATCGCGGGCGCGGGTCGAAAAGGCGCCGAAGCCGCGGAGCTCGACACGCCCGCCGGTTGCGAGGCGCTTGGAGATTTCGTCGAAGAAGGTGGTCACGATCGCTTCGACGTCGCGCATGGCGAGATCGGGGTTTTCAGCCGCGAGTGTCTCGACGAGTTCGGAACGGATCATGGCGCCATCGACTCCCTCAAACCGATATCGGTCAACGATCTTTCATCCACGGTTTTTAGCCCCGCCCGTGAAATAACGACCGCCCCGGACCTTTATCTACATCAGGCTTGGGCGGCACGATAGGACCGAAACGACGGAAAATCGGAAAAATTCGCCATTAAGGGCAGGGGAATAGCCTTCCCCTGCCCGAAATGGGTCACTCTTACTTCTTGGCTTCGCCGCTGCGCGCCTTGAGCGCTTCGCCGAGAATGTCGCCGAGCGACGCGCCCGAGTCGGACGAACCGTACTGCGCGACAGCCTGCTTCTCTTCGGAGATCTGCATCGCCTTGATCGAGAAGGTGGGCTTTTTCGAACGATCGAAGCCCGTGACCATCGCATCGAACTTCTGGCCAACCTGGAAGCGCTCGGGGCGCTGCTCATCACGGTCGCGGCCGAGATCGGTGCGCTTGATGAAGCCGGTCGCGCCATCGTCGCCGACCTGGACCTCGAGGCCCGCGTCGCGGACTTCGAGCACCGTCACGGTGACGATCGCGTTCTTGTTGAGGCTGCCGCCGCCGCTGCTGCGGGCAGCAACCGTGCCGCCTTCAGCCGCGCCGCCGACTGCCGGGGCGCCGCGCTCGAGCTGCTTCATGCCAAGCGAGATACGCTCCTTCTCGGCATCGATATCGAGCACGACGGCCGAAACCATCTCGCCCTTGCGGTGCAGGTTGAGCGCGTCCTCGCCCGAAACGCCCCAGGCGATGTCGGACATATGGACCATGCCGTCGACATCATTGTCGAGGCCGATGAACAGGCCGAACTCAGTTGCGTTCTTGACTTCACCCTCGACAGTCGAGCCGACCGGGTGCGCCTCGGCAAAGGCCTCCCACGGATTGGCCTGGGCCTGCTTGAGACCCAGCGAGATGCGGCGCTTGTCGGGATCGACCTCGAGCACGACGACATCGACTTCCTGCGAGGTCGAGACGATCTTGCCCGGATGGACGTTCTTCTTGGTCCAGCTCATCTCGGAGACGTGAACCAGGCCTTCGATGCCCGGCTCGAGCTCAACGAACGCGCCATATTCAGTGATGTTGGTCACGCGGCCCGACAGCTTGGCGCCGATCGGATACTTGACGGCGGCACCTTCCCACGGATCGCTCTCGAGCTGCTTCATGCCGAGCGAGATGCGCTGCGTGTCCTTGTTGATGCGGATGATCTGGACGCGGACGGTGTCGCCGATGTTCAGAACCTCGCTCGGATGGCCGACGCGCTTGTAGCTGAGATCGGTCACATGGAGCAGGCCGTCGATGCCGCCGAGATCAACGAACGCACCATAATCAGTGATGTTCTTGACGACGCCGTCGATCACCTGGCCCTCGGCCAGCGACAGGATCAGGCCCGAACGCTGCTCGGCGCGGGTCTCTTCGAGGATCGCGCGGCGCGAGACGACGATGTTGCCGCGCTTGCGGTCCATCTTCAGGATCTGGAAGGGCTGCGGAATGTCCATCAGCGGGGTCACATCGCGGACCGGGCGGATATCGACCTGCGAACCGGGCAGGAACGCCACGGCGCCGTTGAGATCAACGGTGAAGCCACCCTTGACGCGGCCGAAGATGACACCCTCGACACGGGCGGTCTTGGAGAATTCGGTTTCCAGCTTGTCCCAGGCGGCTTCGCGGCGGGCGCGGTCGCGCGACAGCATCGCTTCGCCGTGCACATTCTCGACGCGGTCGACATAGACTTCGACTTCGTCGCCGACCTTGAGATCGGCCTTCTGGCCGGGCATCGCGAATTCGCGAAGCGGAACGCGGCCTTCGGACTTGAGGCCGACATCGATCACGGCGAGATCATTCTCGATCGCGGTGACGGTGCCCTTGACGACGCGCCCTTCGAAGCTGTCGGCATCGCCGAGCGTTTCGTTGAGAAGAGCCGCGAAATCGTCGCGTGTTGGGTTTGCCGAAGTGGCCATAAAGTCTCTGTATCCTAGTTCAGTTTCCGGCCAGCCGGTTGTCTCCGGCGGTCTTGGCCAATGCTGCCGCGGCGGCCGATTGCCGATCGCGACGTCCAACGTCGGTTGCCCTCGTGAAGCGCTACCGACGAAAGCGAAAAGGGCGCGAAAGCGGGTCGGCCAAGTCCCTTTGTTGAAAAGGGCCGCCGTTTCCGCTTCGCGCCTCGCCGGGCTAGGGTGTCGCCACCTTTGCCGCTGTCCGAGCCTCCACGAGCGTAATCGCCCGCTGGATGGCGGCGTCTATAGAGAGAAAGCTGGTATCCAGCAAGGCGGCATCGTCAGCCGGTTGCATCGGCGCGGTGCCGCGAGTGGAGTCGCGCAGATCGCGGGCGCGGATATCGAGCAGAACCCGGTCGAGGCTGACGGTCGAACCGCGTGCGCGGAGCTCGGCATGGCGGCGCTTGGCGCGGATATTGGGGGTGGCGCGGATGAACAGCTTCGCATCGGCATCGGGCGCGATCACCGTGCCGATGTCGCGCCCGTCGAGCACGGCGCCACCGGGCTGATGGGCGAATCTGCGCTGGCGGTGGAGCAGGGCGGCGCGCACCAGCGGGTGCACCGACACGACGGACGCGAGCTTGCCGATCTCGTCCGTGCGCAGGATCGGGTCCTCGAGCAGCATCTCGTCGAAATCACACGCGGCGACGCAATCCGCTTCGATGGTTGGGTCGAGCTCGAGCCGCTCCACATTTGTGGCGACGGCGCGGTACAGCAATCCTGTGTCGAGATGCGGCAGGCGATAATGTTTGGCGAGCGCGCGTGCGATCGTGCCCTTGCCCGATGCTGCTGGTCCGTCGACGGCAATGATCATGCTGGTACCAAGCGCTTCATCTCCCGAGCGCGTCAAGCGTTTCGAAGAAATTGGGGTAAGATGTGGCGATTGGCGAGACATCGTCGATAGTCAGCGCGGTTTTCGCGGCAAGCCCCGCCACCACCATGCTCATCGCGATGCGGTGATCGAGCTGCGAGGCGATCGTCCCGCCACCCGGAATGGGTTCGCCGCCCGAACCTTCGATGGCTAGCCCGTCCTCGAATTCCTCGGTGCGCACACCGCACGCCCCGAGCGCGGTGGCCATCGCGACGATCCGGTCCGATTCCTTGACGCGCAGTTCATGTGCGCCGCGCGCCACCGTCCGCCCTTCGGCAAAGGCGGCAGCGACGAACAGCACCGGATATTCGTCGATCATGCTCGGCGCGAGATGATGCGGCACCTCCACCGCACGCAACGCCGCATGGCGGACGCGCAGATCGGCGACCGGTTCGCCGCCCACGATCCGTGGATTTTCCTCGGTGATATCGGCGCCCATCATCCGCAGCACCTCGAACAGCCCGGCGCGGGTCGGATTCAGGCCGACATTCGCCACGACCACGTCGGAGCCGGGCACGATCGATGCGGCCACCACCAGAAAGGCAGCGGACGAGGGATCGCCGGGAACGACGATAGATTGGGGCTTCAGCTCGGCCTCGCCGGTGATCGAGATGATCCGGCCCTGGTTGGTGATCTCGACGCTCAGCTCGGCGCCAAAGCCCCTCAGCATCCGCTCGCTATGGTCGCGGGTCGCGATCGGCTCGATCACCCGGGTGATGCCCGGCGTGTTGAGCCCCGCGAGCAGCACCGCCGACTTCACCTGCGCCGAAGCGACCGGCAGCGTATATTCGATCGGCACCGCCGGGCAGAGCCCGCGCACCATCAGCGGCAACCGGCCGCCGGGGCTCGACGTGATATCCGCCCCCATGCGCGACAGCGGCTCGATCACCCGCCCCATCGGCCGTTTCGAAAGCGAGGCGTCGCCGATAAAGGTCGCGCTGATCGCATGGCTCGACACCAGCCCCATCAACAGCCGGGTCGAGGTGCCCGAATTGCCCATGTCGAGCGCATTGCCTGGCTGGAGCAGCCCGCCGACCCCGACGCCGTGCACGCGCCACACATCATCAGTGCCGCGCTCTATCTCAGCGCCCATCGCGCGCAGCGCCGCCGCAGTGGCGAGCACATCCTCGCCCTCGAGCAGCCCCTCGATCCGGCTTTCCCCCACGGCGAGCGCTGAAAACATCAGCGCACGGTGGCTGATCGATTTGTCGCCGGGCACGGTCACGGTGCCGCCGAGCGGCCCTGAGGGGCGGATTTCGCGGGAGAGGGGGAGGGGGTGGGCCATTGGCGCGGGCTTTTGACAGTGCGCTTGCGCTATGGCAAGGCGCGCCCCACTTTGCGGGCCACACTCGCAAAACTCCCATTTTTTCGAAAGGTCGAATCGGCACATGGTCAAGCCGGAATGGGGCACGAAACGGTCGTGTCCGAAATGCGCAACGCGCTTCTACGATCTCGGCAAGGATGATCCCGTCACCTGCATCAGCTGCGGGTCGACCTGGGCGCCCGAGCCGATCCTGAAATCAAAGCAACCCCTGCCCTTCGATGCGCCCAAGCCCGAGCTCATCAAGAAGGACGATGATCTGGTCGGCGACGACGAGGATATCGACACCGGTGAAGACGAGGAGCCCTCGCCTGACGACGAGGTCGATCTCGGCGGCGATGACGATCTCGGCGTCGAAGCGCCGACCGTAGACGACGACCATTGATCGGATAACCTGAGCGCGCCGGCCCCGGCCGGTGCGCTCAGGAAGTTTTATGGCGAACGGCCTTCGCGCCGCTTGCCAAGGGCGCATCGCCTCGCTAGGGGCGACGCCTTCGCGGGAAATTCCAGACCCGCGACGATGGGGCCGTAGCTCAGCTGGGAGAGCGCTGCGATGGCATTGCAGAGGTCTGGGGTTCGATCCCCCACGGCTCCACCATTTCTTTTCGGTAATCGCGGCGACCACGGCATTCCCACATCGCAACGCCCGCCTTTCTCCCTCTCCCCCTGTGGGCTACGGCATTCACACATCGCGACGCGCTTCTCTTCACCCTCTCCCAGCGGGAGAGGGAAGGGGCCCATCGCTTTAGCGATGGGAAGGGTGAGGGTGACCAGCATGAGTGTCTCACACTCAACCTCACCCCGCGCTGCTGCGCAGCTTGCCCCTCTCCTGAAAGGAGAGGGGAAGAAGGGCGCCGCACAATGTGTGAATCCGATAGCTCCTTTAGGGGGAGGGGCCGTACAATCCTGATCGAATTCAACTCTACCAATAGGGCGCCGCGCCATAAGGGCCGTAATAGCTGAAGATCGCATCGCCATGGGCGCGGTAGTCGGGCCCGCCCAGCTGGCGGAGTTCCTCGAGATTGTAGCTGGGCGCGTCCTTGAGGATCGATGGATCGAGCGGGACGACAAATCCGGCGCGCTCGACATCGTAAGTGAGCAGCGACCAGGGCACCGGGTGGAACCGCGCGCCGATGCCGAGGAATCCACCGAAGGACATGATCGCATAGACGACCCTCCCGCCGACCTTCTCGATCGAGAGGTCGTCGATATGGCCGAGGCGCGTGCCCGCGCGATCGAACACCGCCGTTTCATTGACCCGGCTGGCAAGGATGAGCGATTGGTCGACCCGCTCGAGCAGGTCTTCGGACGCTGGCTGGTTCATGATCAGGACTCCTGTCGTTTTCCGCACATCAGCGGGCTCGTCGGAGCGATAAACACCGAAAGACTCCAACCCCTGGCCGGCCCGGAGCGTTCCCTCCCGCCGCCGGAACCCTCCCGCTCGCCGCGGGCAACGCCCCATAGGTGCTAAAATCGTCATGCCGGACCTGTTCCGGCATCCACCGGGCCACATTCTCTACGTTTCGGTTGTTCGGAAACGCCGGCTCAGTGGATGACGGAACAAGCCCGGCATGGCTGTAGAATATTGAGATGAAGCGATCTTCCCTTAACGCAGCGCCTATGGGGCAACGCCCAAACCCAAGCCGCCGTTAACGCTCTATACGCAATTCTCCATGATAGTGACGGCAACGTAACGGTACCGAGCGAACCGGCTCCTGGAAGAGGAACACCTATCCATCCAGGGGGACGAGTGTGGCCGATGCTGTTTTGAAGCTTGCCTATGAAGTTTCGCGCGTAACCGAAGAAAAAGTGGGGCTGATCGACGGCGTGATGCGCCGGACGGGGGTGCTGGCGCTCAATGCCCGGCTGGAAGCGGCGCGCGCCGGCGAGGGCGGCTCGGCCTTTGCGATCGTCGCGCAGGAAATGAGCTCCGTCGCGGGCGATATCCGCGGCATCGTCGGCGAGCTGCGCGAGGCGGTCGCGACCAATATCGACATGCTGAAACGCGCCGGCTCCGAAATGCAGTTCGAGTTCCGCGGCGAACGCCTCGCCGATCTGGCGCGCAACGCCGTCGAGATCATCGACCGCAACCTGTACGAACGATCCTGCGACGTACGCTGGTGGGCAACCGATGCCGCGATGCTCGAAGCGCTCGCCGCGCCGGGCCCGGAAACCGCCGCCCGCGCCCAGGAGCGGCTGGCGACGATCCTGCGCTCCTACACCGTCTATCTCGATCTCTGGATCGCCGATGCGAGCGGCAAGGTCATCGCGCACGGCCGCCCCGATATCTATCGCGGGGTGATCGGCACTGACGTCTCGCAGATGGAATGGTTCAACCGCGGCATGGCGGCGCAGAGCGGCGACGATTTCGCGGTGTGCGACATCACCACCAACCCGCACCTCGGCGGCGCGGCGGTCGCCAGCTACTCGACCGCGATCCGCGCCGGCGGGCGGAATGATGGCGCGCGGCTCGGCGCGATGGGCATCTTCTTCGACTGGGCGCCCCAGGCGGCAGCGATCGTCGAGGGCGTCGGGCTTTCGGGCGACGAGCGCGACATGTGCCGGGTGATGCTGCTCGGCGCCGACCACCGCGTGCTCGCCGCCTCGGATCGGCGCGGGGTGTTGAGCGAACGCTTCAGGCTCGAGACGGAGGAGCGGGAGCGCGGCTGGTACCGTGAGGGGAACCGGATCGTCGCGTTTGCCAGGACGCCGGGTTACGAAACCTATCAGGGGCTTGGCTGGTATGGCTGCATCGAGTCCGCGATTGATCCGGCTTGGGTGGATGGTGGGGGGTGAGAGTTGGGATTAGGTGGCGGGGCGATCGCACCGCGAAATTGCTCGCGTGGAGGGGCAATTGCACGTGGCACCAAAATCCGTGCCGACCTCATTACGCGCGGACAATCATGCTGCTAAGCCGGTTGCATGGAGCCGGTGCGCATTTTCTATTCGTGGCAAAGTGACCGTGATCGCCATGTCTGCGGTCGCTTCATTCACATTGCCCTCGAAGCGGCGATCGAGGCACTGCAACCTAGCTTCGACGCCAAGCTTCTTCTCGATTCCGATACGGCAGGCGTGGCAGGTACGCCACCGGTCAGCGAGACCATCCTCGGTAAGATCAGGAAGTGCGATATTTTCTTGGGCGACGTGAGCTTTGTCGGCTCCACTTCAAGCGGGAAGCTATTGCCCAACCCGAATGTGATGACCGAGTTTGGCTACGCGCGCGGTATCCTCGACGATCAGCAGATTGTCTTGGTTATGAATACGGCGTTCGGCCCGGAACGTGACCTTCCGTTCGATCTCGCGCATCTTCGGCACCCGGTGGCCTATGCGTTGAAAGAGGGTGCCAGCGATGGCGAGCGGCGCCGAACGCGAACGGCTTTTGCCCAGAAGATCGCTCCTTTTCTTGAAGCGTCAATCAAGGTGGTGATGGCGCGTCGCGCGGTGCGCGTCGTCGAGAATGATGTCGTGGCGCCCGCGTATGACCTGCTCGCGACACTGGATCAGCTTGCCGTGCGCAACGACGTGCCCGCGATCATTCCTGGCCCAAGGCTTGTGCTTCGGCTGGCGCCTGTTGCCGCGGCGGACGAACCGTACCTCGAACCGGCGCGCGTAAAGGCAGGGCGCCCGCGCTTCGTTCCCGCGAGCTACGAAACAGCGACGGATACGGTCGACTCGCGCCAATGGGCCAGCTTTGATCCACCGCGTCCGGTTGGAGAGGGCAGGAATCCGGAAGCGCGCTGGTACACGCGGCTTGTTCGTCCTGGAGTTCTCGAGACGTCTATCATGGTCGGCGCCAGGATCGACGACGACCGAACGATCATCGTCGAAGGCCGGCCGCTCGAAGGCCGGATAGTCGAGACGGCGCAACGGCTCGCGTCGCTTGCCGACGAAATCGGCCTGAGCGGCCCGCTTGTGATTAGTGTAAGCCTACTGGGTCTTGAGGACGTCCAGATAACGACGAGCCAGCGCGCTAGCAGGGCGCTGAAAATCCCTAGCCTGTTCCTCGGCAACCTTGCCGTCTCGGGCGCTGTCGGCCTTACTGCGAAGGCCTTTCGGCCCTTGTTCGACGGGTTATGGCTCGGCGCTGGGTTCGACGATGGCTCGCCGTCCTTTCCGACCGAAAGCTGGGAAGGCGAGAGCGCCGCCCACCATTATGCGCCGGTTGTGGTAGCTGGCCGAGCTTGGCGCTAGGGCGGGACGCGGATCCGATGGCCGACAACAATGCTGACATCAAGAAAAGTTGTCCGCGACGATGCCGGCATCGGGCTTTCGCATTTCGGCGATCCAGCGGTGGACCTGCGCACGATTGGCCGCGGTGATGGGATAGGCGCGCGCGTTGATATCGCTAGCGGCGCCGGGACTGATATCGCTCGTCGTCACGATGAGGCCCGCGCCGGCGCCCTCGGCGAGCATGTCGGCATAGAGAGCCTTGACTACGACGCGCTCGACCTTCCGCTGCTG
>Ga0307508_10000397_pt1 | contig 52462 bp, 46 predicted proteins | sample 9_EM_MG_FD_203089 | JGI IMG/M metagenome (GOLD analysis project Ga0307508, IMG submission 203089) | Populus trichocarpa ectomycorrhiza microbial communities from riparian zone in the Pacific Northwest, United States - 9_EM | ecosystem: Host-associated > Plants > Roots > Unclassified | place... | reverse complement strand
CTCATCTTCACAGCCGACAAAACCATCGATGCGGTCCCCCTGCGGTCCCGCTATCGAACTCGCCAGCCCTGATGATTCGCGCTCCGAGCGCAACCGTGCACCCCGCGGCCCACAACGGATGCTTACCCATAGGTCGTGCTCATCGCGGCATCTCCTGGGTGTTGTTCTACCCAGACGAGGATGCCAAGGCATGAGGGAGCGCGCTTGACATTCGGCTTACATTTTCCTCACCGGCGGCTTATTCTTTGAGTTCCAAGCAGTGCTGGAGCCCCGATGATCGGAGGCCGCCTGAGGGATTGGCAGCTTGCGCTATCTCTTCGAGGAGTACGTATTCGACACCGAGCTGCGCGAGCTGCATCGTGGGTCGGACGTAGTTTCTGTCGCGCCGCAGGTATTCGACCTGCTTGATTACCTGATCCGCAACCGGGAACGAGTCGTCAGTAAAGACGACCTCATCAACGCGGTTTGGAAGGGCCGTATCGTGTCTGATGCGGCCCTTACGACGCGCCTGAATGTCGCCCGAAGTGCGATCGGCGACTCCGGCGACGAACAACGCCTGATAAAGACATTGCCGCGCAAGGGCTTCCGTTTCGTCGGGCAAGTGCGGACCCCAGAGGGGACCACGGACGCCGGAGTCGCTGACGATCCCGTAGAGCTGACGACACCTATCCTTAAGCTGCCCGATAAACCCTCTCTTGCCGTTCTTCCTTTCACCAACCTGAGTTCGGATCCTGAGCAGGAATACTTCGCCGACGGGATGGTGGAAGAAATCATTACGGCCCTTTCTCGAAACAAAGAGCTTTTCGTAATCGCTCGGAACTCCAGTTTCACGTTCAAGGGCAGAGCTGTCGACATCAAGCAAGTGGCTCGGGATTTGGGGGTCCGGTATGTTCTCGAGGGCAGCGTTCGGAAGTCCAGTAATCGCATCCGGATAACGGGTCAGTTGATTGATGCAGCTTCTGGTGCGCATCTGTGGGCAGACCATTATGACGGAGCACTTGAGGACGTCTTTGAGCTGCAGGATCAGGTAGCTTCCAGCGTGGTTGGCGCAATCTCCCCCAGCGTGAGGCAAGCTGAAGTCGAACGTGCCAAACGAAAGCCCACCAACAGCCTTGATGCGTACGATTATTTTCTGCGCGGGCTGGCGGCACATTGGCAACGCACAAGGGACGGCACGGATCGGGCAGTTGGTTTCTGCGAGCAGGCTATCGCGCTGGACCCGCAGTTTGCACCGGCTCACGCAGCATTGGCGGCGGGGTTGAGCCAGCGCAAAGGTTGGCGGTGGAGCACCAATCCAGCAGAGGACGCATCTCGAGCGATAGCCTACGCGAAAAGCGCTTTACGCCTAGGGAGACAAGACCCGTTGGTATTGGCGCAATCTGCGATAGTTCTCGCCGCTATCGGCTATGAAGTCGAATTGGCCGACAGTCTTTTGGAGGAAGCAATTCGCCTTAATCCAAACGGAATGCTCGGATGGCTGGGGGGTGGATGGACGAAAACGTTTCTGGGCGACCACCGAACAGCGATTGACTACTTTCACCGCGCATTGAGGCTAAGCCCGCTGGCTCCCGGCATTTTCCAAGCACAGGCCGGGCTGGCTTTCGCCCACTTCTTTCTTGGGAACTATGAGGAGGGGCTCAAATGCGCAGCCGATGCATTGCGTCATCACCCGAGCTTTGTGGGAGCTCTGCGCGCAACAATGGCTTGTCATGCAATGTCGGGCAACATAGAAGCGGCGCAAAAGGTCTGGCGGCAGCTTGCTCTGCTCTCTCCATCTGATCGCGTGTCCAAGATGCGAAAGGGGGCTCCGTTCAGGAGGGATCAAGACCTAGCGAAGTTACAGAAAGCCTATCGCCTCGCCGGAATGCCCGAATGAGCACGACGCGCCGTCTCGCAGCTATTCTGGCGGCGACTTCCGCTCATGTGCAGGTTTTCGGATGCCGGCATGCAGAAACTATCCCCATGCTCCGACGACCGGCATCCGAAAAGCGCCAAGGCACGAAGTCGCAGGAGGCAAGGCACCGGCGGAGCAGCGAGTGCTACGGGGATCTGTAAGAGGTGCTCGACTTAGGAAATTCGAAGAGTGGCGACCTCGAATGCGGGCACAACTTAAGCGTTTTGGCACGATTGATGCAAAAACAGGGGATTTAATGTTTTTGGTCCGTGTGATTTCAAATAGTTGCGCGTAGCAGAAATGCCACATCCTGCAACTGTTGCGCGATTAGTCGGTTGATCCACATTCAGTGGCATGGCGTGAATCAATTTCTTGCGAGCAGAAATATACACGGCACATTCAAGCAACCCGGCTGGCGCTTTACAACTCGGATGTCCGGTGAGATTCACAATGGCGCTGCTATCAGGGGCCGAGCGGAGATCCTGCGTGCCCTGACCGCGCGGTGCCGGGTTTATGGATACACTGCCTGGTCCGCGATGGCGCACTGGCAATTGAGCGCGGCGGTGGTCACGATCACCCGAGCAGGGCCTGCCGCGTCTTGCGAATTGCGTGAGGTTGCCATCGTGCTGCTGATTTGCCCGACGTGTCAAATGTGTTCGCGGGAATGACGTATCGATCATCCTGCTACTGTGCATGGGGTTGTTTTCGATATTTCTTTGGCGGGGTGTTGCCTGGGCCGAAGCTCGCCCGGAATTTCTTGGCCGCTGTTCATCCGCCGTTCTCGTCGCATATTGGCTTAATGGAGTCTGGACCCTAGAGCCTGTTCCGTTCCGATTGAATCGGAACGGAGGCTCTAGCTTTTTGTTTTGACGCGTTTTCTTAACGCGAACCGGTACCCACTTCGCTGGAAAACGCTTTAATCCTTGCGGAACACGATCGAGGCCATCCAGCCGGTCATCAGCGCCATCGCCGCCGTGATCAGCCCGTAGATCAAGCCGTTCTGGCGCGCGGAGGTGGCGACGAACTGCTCGAAACCCACCTTGACGATTTCGAAGGCGGTTTCGGCATGCGTCACCAGCGCGCCGTCGGAAAACAGCTTGATCTCGACCTCGTAGGTTCCGATCGGCACCTCCGCCGGCAGCGGAATGCCGGTGCGGAACAGGGTCGGCGTCAGGAACGTCACGGCCGAGGTGTCTTGGCGATAAAGACCGTGTTCGGAGCGCAGCCGCACGAACGCGCTGCGGAACGGATCGTTCGGCACGACGTCGGCGTAATCGGGCCCGACGCGCTGGGTCAGGAGCACGTCGTTCAGTCCGAGCTGCTGACGACGTTGCACTTCGGCGGAAGCGATGTCGTCCAGCGGGCGGTTGGCGAACACCGCGAGATAGCTCGGCACCTGCAGGAATTGCCGGTAGTCGGTGTTGATCCAGATGCCGAATTTGCGTTCCTTGCGACGCGTCACCATGTCCGCGTGGGGTCCGGATATCGTGACGACGAGATCGTAGGTCGTGCGGCTCGACGGCGTATCCGCGTCCTTCTCGACCGACCCGAACAGCACCAGCTCCTCGCCGGAATAATTCGGCGTCACCGTGACCCGGTGGTTGGAGACCGACACGATCAGCCGCTCGGCGCGGGCTTTCGGAACGGCAAAGGCCGCCACAAGCCCCAGCGCCACCGCAGTGCCGATGATGTCGCGCCTGATCATCCGGTCACCCCGGTTTCGCGGATGGTGAAGAGATCCTCGGGCCTGATCACCAGTTCGACCGCAAAGCGGATACCGACGGCGAGAATGAGAAGTCCGAGCAGCAGCCGCAATTGTTCGCCGCGAATCTTCTGGCCGGCGCGGGCGCCGAACTGCGCGCCGGTCACCCCTCCGATCATCAGGATCAGCGCCAGCACCGCGTCGACGAGATGGTTGGTGATGGCATGCAGCAGGGTGGCGAACACCATGGTGACCAAGGTCAGCACCATCGAGGTGCCGATCACCGTCGAGGTCGGCACCCGCAGCAGATAGATCATGATCGGAACCAGGATGAAGCCGCCGCCGATGCCCATCACCGCGCCGATGAAGCCGATGAGGATGCCGACGATGATCACCGGAATCACCGAGAGGTAGATCTTGGACCGCTTGAAGCGCATCTTCAGTGGCAGCCCGTGAATCCAGCCATGGCTGCCCGAGCGGCGCGCCGGCACCACGATGCCGCGCCGCGCCCGGATCATCGCCCGCAGGCCTTCCCAGAACATCAACCCGCCGACGGTGGTCAGAAGCAGGACGTAGGACAGCGCGATCATCAGATCGAGCTGGCCGAGTGAACGCAGCAACGTGAAGGTCGAAACCCCGAGCGCCGTGCCGATGACGCCGCCGCACAGCAATACGGATGCGAGCGCCGGATCGATCGCCCGGCGGCGCCAGTAGGACAGCGCGCCCGAAAACGACGAGGCCGCGATGTGGCTCGCGACCGAGGCAACCGCAACCGCCGGCGTGATGCCGACAAAGATCAACAGCGGGGTCATCAGGAAGCCGCCGCCGATGCCGAACATGCCGGATACGAATCCGACCGCCGCGCCCATCGCCAGGATGAGGAAGACGTTGACCGGAAGGTCGGCGATCGGAAGATAAAGCTGCACGCGCGGTCGCTGTTGTTGCGCCGCGAGGCCGGCCCCTAGGCCGCTCGCGGCGTGGTTTGCTGTTCAGGCATTGGCCGGCATGACAGTCCGGCCGGCGCGAGACGGGCAGGCGCGGATCGATGGCCGCGCCTCTGCATAGCCGAAATCGCCGGTGGGAGGGACTGGAGAATCCGCGCGCGCCGGCTTTTTTTGCCGCGTGCGACCAAGGCAGGCTCGTCGTGGTGAATGATTCAGACTAGCGCGCAGACCGGCGCGGCTCAGGGATGGATCGGGTCGGTGACAAGGTTCATTGCGGTCGCTTCCCGCGCGCCGAGCCAGCGGACATCCCTGGTCTCGGACATGGCTTCCACAAAGGAAGCGGAGACGCCCATCTTCGTCACATAGCTCAGGAGCATGCCCGTGGTCCGCTGGGTCTCGGCGACGGGATCCTCCCCGCGTCCGAACATCACAAAACGATGGACCCCGAGCTTCGATCCTTCGACGCCAAGACGGTTCTTGCCGCCGGCGTAGACCAACACGCAGGCGCTCGCGCAATAGGAAGGGCTGACCTTGCCCGACGCGTCGACGATTCCAACCGCCGTCACCAATCCCTTCGATCGGATGATTTCGCCCATGATGACGGCTTGATCGAGATCGCCGCCCGGCGAGGACATCACGACCGTATCGCCAGCCGCCAGATGGGCCTCGTCGAGCCGGTCGCGGAACCAGCTTGCGGACGCGGCGCCGATCTTTCCGCTGATGAAGAGTGCGGGGTGGCCGCGGCCCGTTCCATCGATCTCTGCGCTCGCGACCCGTGACGAGGTCAGGGTCGGCGAGAAATACAGTTCCTTCCAATAGGCCCAGGCCTCGGGTCGCGACAGATCCCTGTACGCGCGGACAAGGACGCTGGACACGATGACGACAAAAACGATGACCGACCAGAGGCGCCGACCGTTGCCGGCGGAACGCGGCGCGCGTGCGGCAGGCTGGTCGGGCGGCTTGCGCGGCGCATTGACCCAAGGGCCGGTCGGTGATGTTCGGAACGGACGGCCCTCGCCCTGGCGATCATCGGCGGACACCTGATGCTCTCCGCAGTTGGAGCCGCGCGCGTCAGCACGGCTTGGTCTGCGAGATATAGTTGATCTCGAAAGACGCCGCCAGCTAAGGCCGCCGCTTCGCGCGGGTGGGCTTCGCGCGAAAAAGCCTTAGCGCGCCGCGGCAGTTCGCCGGGGCAGGGCCTGCTTTGCGATCGGCTTTGCGGCGTTCGGCTGCGCGGGCGCGTTGTCCCAGCCGCCGGGAGGCGCCGTGACATTGACGGCGTCGTCGGGCTGGGGTTCGGCCGCAAAGGTCTGGATCGCGAGTTTCGCAGCCGCCAGCGATTGCGGGTCGAGCCGCTTGGCAACGTCGTCGCGCTTGTGCGCGGCGTCGGCGTCGCCCTGTGCCGCCGCCAGACTGAACCATTTGAAGGATTCGGCGAGATTCTGTTCGACGCCGATGCCGCGGGCATAAAGGATACCGAGGTTGAACTGGCTGTCGGCGACACCGCGGTCGGCGGCCTTGCGGAACCATTGCGCCGCGCTCTTGTAGTTGGCGCCGGCGCCGCCGCCGTCGGCGTCCAGCACGGCCAGATTGTGCATCGCCTTGGCGCTGCCGCGTTCGGCGGCCTGCAGGTAATAACGTCGGGCGATATCGAGGTCTCTGTTCACGCCCAGGCCTTTTTCATAGAAGGTGCCGAGGCGGAAAACCGCCGGCACCACACCAGCCCGCGCGGCGCGGTCGTACCATTTGGCGGCTTCGTCGAGATTGGCGGCAATGCCCTTGCCCTCGGCGAAGCGCAGGCCGACCTCATAGGCCGCGGCCGGATCGCCCTTCAGGGCAGCAGCGCGCAGCGCCGGTCCGCCGATGGCGTCAGGCAGCTTCTCAGAGGGGGGCACCGGCACCGTAATCGCCTTGCGGGCGTTCGAGCCACTCTGCGGGACCGTGCCCGTGATGTCATTTGCGGAAACCGGCGACACGCCCGGCGTCACCGCGGGTTGCGGGATTTCAATCGACGCAGTGGCATCCGCGCCGGCCGGCACCGACTTGTTGTTGTAGGACTGGCGCTCCAGCGGAGTTGGCGACGTCATCGACGGCGCGGGCTGCTCCGGCATGACCGGCTTGGCGGCGGGATCGGCGGGGGCCTGCGCCTGTGGCGGCGGGCCCGCCGGATTGTCGATGGCGGCCGGGGGCGGCGGGCTGTTGCCGTCGAGCAGCGTCAGCGCCATCTTGAAGGTGCCGAGCACGATCACGACCACGCTCGCTCCGACCAGCAACGACCGAATTTTCGAACCGATGGTCGAGGGTCCCTTGGTCTTGTCGCCGGCGGTCTTGCTCGCAGCGCGGCCGGCCTTGTCGGTGGCAGGCTGGCTTGCTGCCGCCTGGGCGGCGCGCCGCGCCGCGGCAATGAAGCTCGACGAATTGACCGGCTCCCGCGGGGCCGCGCCGATGTCGCCGATCGCGCTTTCCGAAGCCGCAATGCGCTCCGACGGCGTGGCAAGACGGGCGCCCGGCCGGGTTCCCGGCTCGAGCGGGTGATCGGGCGGCAGGCCGGGTTCGATCGCAGGGCGCGGTGGCGCGGCGGCGATGTGCGGCTCGAGGATTTCGCCGATCGCCCGGGTCGAGATCGCGATCGCTTGTGTGGCCGGTGGTGTTGCGGCGCGGAAATCGCGCGGGGCGGCCTGGAATGGCGCCTGCGCCGCCGCGGGGTTGGGCAATTCAGGCCTGGTTTGCGGTGGCATCGCGGCCCGGGGCGGCTCAGCCTTGGGCTCAACTTTGGGCTCAACCTTGGGCTCGACCGGCACGGGCGCGGCCATCACCACGGGCTGCGGAGCAGCAGTGCGCGCACTGCGCAGATCGCCTTCGATCATTGCCAGCCGGTCGACCACATGTCCGAGCGTGTTGTGAACGGCCTCCAGCGAATCCTGGGTGTGACGGTTGGTCTCGGTCTGGCTGAAACGGATGTCGGACAATTCGCGCTTGACGACGTCGATCAGCCCGGAGTCGGGCGGTGGCGGCGGATTGCGATTGCCCTCGGCGAGCGCCGCGAAGGTCTGCTGCTGGCGTTCGAGGTGCCGCAGGATGTCCTGCAAGCCGTCTTCGACACGGGTGAGATTGCCGGCGCCATGATCGGACGACGCTTCGAGCCGTTCCAGCAGATAGGATACACGCTGCTCGAGATGGGCGAGCGCGGAGACGCCGTCGGAGCCGACCTGCAGCCGGTCGATCCGGTCGGACAGCCCCCGCAGCGCACTTTCGAGCTGCTCGGAGCTTTCGCTCGCGGCGGGCCGCTCGCGGCTTTCCAGCGTGGAGGCGAGCGCGGCGATGCGTTGTTCGAGCGCCGCGAAGGAATCGCTGCTGTCGCCGGCCCGCGTCAGCTGGTCGACCTTGGACGACAGCAGATGGACGTCCTCGGAGAGCCGGGCCAGCGCGTCGTTGGAAGCAATGTTGGAGACGATGGCGCGAAGTGCGGCGATGGCGCCTTCGAGTTGCTGCACCGCGCCCGGATCGTCGTTGGCCCGCAAGATCAGATCAAGCTTGGCGCCGAGATTGCGGATCGCTTCGTCGTAGCCCGTCAGCTGTTCGGCCGGCGTCAGCGAGCGCAACACTTCGCGAATTTCGCTCAAGGCCCGCTCGATGCCGGCAAGCGCCTGGGCGTCGATTCCGCTCTGGCGGTTTTCATCGATGCGGCGCGACAGCAGGCGGATCTCGCTTTCGATCGATTCGATAGCCTGGCGCGGCATCGCTTCAGTGATGGCTTGACGAATCTCGGTAAGTTCGCCGCGGAATGCGGCGATCGATTGTTCGATGTCGTCGGGGCGCTGCAGCGCCTCGATCTGGCTCGTGATCTTGACGAGCTGGCGCTCCAGCGCCGAGAAATCCGGCCCCTGTGGTGCAGCAGGGATGGCAGGTGTGACGGGCGTGACAGGTGCGGGAGCCGCAGGAGGCGATGAAGGTCGCGCGGGTGGCACGGGTGGCGCGCTGCGCGATCTTGGCCCGAGCGCGAATGCGGCGTTGTCGAGTTCGTTCTGCCGTGCGGCGATCTCCGCGACCGCGAGGTCGAGCGAGGCCGGGCTCGTCGGCGGCGCTGCGCGGTAGGCCTGCGAGGCCGCGGTTTCGACGACCTGCGCCGGCGGCTGCTTCTCGCCTGCCGGCTTATTTTCGCGGGTGGGCTTGTTGTCACCAGCGGGCTTGCCCTGCGCACGGCTGGAGATTTGCGACAGCCGCATATCGAGCCGTGAAATGGCGTCGTTCAACTGCCGGGCGACGCCCCGTTCGGCCGGCTGTTCGTCGGCCGGCGGCGTCGGGCGCGATATCCGCTCGATCTGGCGGGTAATCGAGTCCAAGCGCTGGTGGATGTCGGCGACGTCGCTGCTTTCCCGTGCGGGCGCAGGCCCCTGGTCCGGATTGCTGAAATTGGGCGGGGTGGAATCACCGAGAGTCGAGTTGAGCCAGTCGTTCAGCGACATGCCGGCGCGGCGGGCCGCAGCCTCGGCCCGCGTGCGGACGGCTGGATCGATGCTGTCGACACTCCACGATACGCGCGAATTCATGATTCCGTCCGGTTCCGCTTCGGCGCCAAATCCAGCGCCTGCAGCCTCCCCGCGCGTCCCGATGAACAGACAATCGAATTCGGCGCGGGTCGTCTGCCTCTGCCGATCGACTTTTTCGCGTTACGGTAAATAACGGGTTAAGGAATTGGGCTGGCGTGCCTTTTTTGAGTTGGCACGGATCCCGGTACCCCTTGCTCCGGCGGGTGTGATCCCGCCGCCGCGCGCGCCGCCTGTGAACTTCGGAACGTCACGGGCGCTGGCGGTTCATGATCGCATGGTGCGGTCCTGACTGGTCAGGACGCGAACCGGATCATCCGCTTTTTTCGCGCTGGCTCGCCTCGAGAGGCAAGACGTTGGTGCCGTTGGCGATTGCCGACAAGGCATCGAGCGCCTCTTCGCACCACTCCGCCACGGCCCGCTCATGACGAAGGCCGATGCGAAGTCCGAGCAGTTTTCCGGTGTCGGCCGGTGCTGCCGTGCCGTGAGGGAAGCGCTTGTTGACGATGCGTTCGTAGCGCCTGAAGCGATCGCGATGGTGCTCGAGCCGCGCCATGAGGTCGGCGCGCAGGGGCTCGATATCGACGCTGTCGAGCGCATACAGCCGCACCAGCAGGTCGTCCTTGATCGAAGGTGGAGTGCTCGGCCGGGCGGCCCAGTGCTTCAACGCGGCCCGGCCCCCGGAGGTGAGGGTGTAGACCAGCTTGTTGGGCTTGCCGGACTGCACGACCTCGCGGCCCTGAACATGGCCGCGATCGCGCAGCCGCGACAGCTCGCGATAGATCTGCTGGTGGTCGGCTTTCCAGAAGAAGCCGATGGATGCGTCGAACGTCTTGGCGAGCTCGTAGCCCGTCATCGGACGTTCGGTCAGGCATGCGAGAATTGCTTCGCCAAGCGCCAAGATGCCGATCCTCCTTCTTGGTGGTCGGGCATGCTTGACTTTATGCGCATAGGTGCATATGCGTCAATGTGCATATGGGGGGTGATCAGGATCGACCCGGATTGTGCACGCCCTTGGCAGCGACGAGCGCCGGCGTTTCAGTCTGCGAGCGGTGCGTTTTTCCCGACAGGACACGTCCGATGATCATGACCGGCCTCGAGCGGTGGTACGACTACATGAAGTCCCATGACCGCGCGGCGCTTTGGGATCTGCTGCATCCCGACGCGGTGTTCGAAAGTCCCGTCGTGCATACGCCGCAACGCGGGCGCGACATCACCTTCAAATATCTGTCGAGCGCGGAAAAGGTGCTCGGCGGCCCCACCTTCGCCTATGTCGGCGAATGGCGCAGCCGCACCGGCGCAGTGCTGGAATTCGAAAACGAGATCGAGGGCATCAGGATCAATGGCGTCGATATCATCACGTTCGCCGACGATGGCCGGATTACCCATTTCAAGGTGATGGTGCGCCCGCTCAAGGCGATCAACCTGCTGCATCGGCTGATGGGCGAACAGCTGGCAAGGCCGGGAACCGCTGCTGCACCCGCGACATCGCAACCGCTGCCCTGATAGGTGCTGCCCTGTACCTTTGAACCGTCTATGGTTCGCTTCCAGGACCGATCGATTGCCGCGCCACAAGATTTCGCTTAAACGGCTCCGCCTGCCAAAACCACCTGCCAAGACCACCTGTAAAGCCTGCCTGCCGGGAGAACATGATGCCGATCTACAAAGCCCCCGTGGAAGACGTCAGCTTCCTCTTCAACGACGTGTTCCAGATCGATCGCTACGACAATCTTCCGGGCTTTTCCGACGCATCCGCCGACATTCGCGAGGCGATCCTCGGCGAGGCAGCGAAACTCGCCGAAGAGGTGCTGCAACCGTTGAACCGGGTCGGCGATCTCGAAGGCTGCACCCGTCATGACGACGGCAGCGTGACCACGCCAAGAGGCTTCAAGGAGGCCTTCAAACAGGTCGCCGAAGGCGGCTGGCTCGGGCTTTCGGTGCCAGCGGAATATGGCGGCCAGGGGCTGCCGGGGGCGTTGACCCAGGCCGTCAACGAATTCCAGTGCTCGGCAAACATGGCGTTCGCGATGTACGGCGGGCTGACCATGGGCGCGACCGCGGCGCTGATGGTGCATGGCAAGCCCGAGCAGAAGAAAATGTTCGTGCCGAAGATGGTGGCGGGCGAGTGGACCGGCACCATGAACCTGACCGAGCCGCAATGCGGCACCGATCTCGGTCTGTTGCGCACCAAGGCGGTGAAGCAGGCCGACGGCAGCTACAGCATCACGGGCACCAAGATTTTCATCTCCGCCGGCGAGCACGACCTGGCCGAGAACATCATCCATCTGGTGCTCGCCCGCATCGAGGGCGCGCCCGCCGGCATCAAGGGCGTGTCGCTGTTCGTGGTGCCGAAGGTCCTGGTCAATGCCGACGGCTCGCTGGGGGCGCGCAACGGCGTGTCCTGCGGCTCGATCGAGCACAAGATGGGCATCCACGGCAATTCCACCTGCGTGATGAACTACGACAGCGCCACCGGCTGGCTGATCGGCGAGGAAAACAAGGGCATGCAGGGCATGTTCGTGATGATGAACGAGGCCCGGCTCGGCGTTGCGGTGCAGGGGCTCGCGCAATCCGAAGTCGCCTACCAGAATGCTGTCGCCTATGCGCGCGAGCGCCTGCAGGGCCGCGCGCTGTCGGGGGTGAAGGCGCCGGACAAGCCGGCCGACCCGATCATCGTGCATCCGGACGTGCGCCGCACCCTGCTCACCATCCGCGCCTTCAACGAGGCGGCGCGTGCGATGGTGGTGTGGACGGCGCTGAAGGGCGACGTCGCCCACCGTTCCAGCGATCCCAAGGATCGCCAAGAGGCCGATGACCACATGGGGCTGATGACGCCGGTCATGAAGAGCATGCTGACCGATGCCGGTTTTGCCAACGCCGTGCAGGCGCAGCAGATGTATGGCGGCCACGGCTATATCGCCGAGCATGGCATGGAGCAGTTCGTGCGCGACGCGCGCATCGCCATGATCTATGAGGGCGCCAACGGCATCCAGGCGCTCGACCTCGTCGGGCGCAAGCTGCCCCGCGACGGCGGCCGCGCCGTGATGGCGTTTTTCGGCGAGGTTGCCGCCTTCGCCAAGGAGCACGGCGCCGACGACGCCATGAAGCCCTACGTCGCCCCGCTTTCGGCAGCGCTCGGTCATCTGCAGCAGGCCACCACCTGGCTGATGCAGAATGCGATGGCCAAGCCCGACAATGCCGGCGCCGCCGCCACCGATTACCTGCAATTGTTCGGCCTCGTTACGCTGGCCTACATGTGGGCACGGATGGCCAAAGTCGCACGCGACAAGATTGCGGCCGGCGGCGCAACGCCCTATCTGACCACCAAGCTCGTGACCGGCCGCTTCTTCATGGAGCGGATGCTGCCGGAGACCTCGGTGCATCTCGCGCGCATCCAGACCGGATGCGCGACCACCATGGAATTGGCAGCGGAAGCATTCTGATCCGACGATTCCGCAAAAGCCCGAAAGGGATCCCTTGTATTCCGGCTTTTCAATCTGATCATCATCCCTGGAGGGCGTCATGCCTGAGGCATTCATCTACGATCACGTTCGCACGCCGCGCGGCCGCGGCAAGGCCGACGGCGCGCTGCACGAAGTGACCGCGCTGGCGCTCGCTACCGTGCCGCTGCAGGCGCTCAAGGAGCGCAACAATCTCGGCGAGGACACAGTCGACGACGTCATCCTCGGCGTGGTCGATCCGGTCGGCGAGGCCGGCTCCGACATCGCCCGCTTTGCCGCGCTGAAGGCCGGCCTCGGGGAAGCCGTGCCCGGCATCCAGATCAGCCGCTTCTGCGCCTCCGGTCTCGATGCCGTGAATTTCGCCGCCGCGCAGATCATGAGCGGACAGCATGAACTGGTGATCGGCGGCGGCGCCGAATCCATGAGCCGGGTCGGCATCGGCGCCTCCGGTGGCGCCTGGCCGATGGATCCGTCGATCGCGGTGCCCGCCTATTTCATGCCGCAGGGCGTCTCCGCCGATCTGATCGCCACCAAATACGGCTTCTCCCGCGACGACGTCGACGCCTATGCAGTGCAGAGCCAGCAGCGCGCGGCGAAAGCCTGGGACGAAGGTCGCTTCAACAAATCCGTGGTGCCGGTCAAGGATGTCAACGGCCTCACCATCCTGGCCAAGGACGAGCATATGCGCCCGACCACGACCATGCAGTCGCTCGGCAAGCTGGAGCCGTCCTTCGTGGCGATGGGCCAGATGGGCGGCTTCGATGCGGTGGCGATCCAGTCGCATCCGGAGATCGAGCGCATCAACTACGTGCATCACGCCGGCAACTCGTCCGGGATCGTCGACGGCGCCGGTGCGGTGCTGCTCGGCAGCAAGGAGGCGGGCGCGAAACATGGCCTGAAGCCGCGGGCAAAGATCCGCGCCTTCGCCAATATCGGCTCGGAGCCGGCGATGATGCTGACCGGGCCGGTCGACGTCACCGAAAAACTGTTCGAACGTTCGGGCATGAAGAAGTCCGACATCGATCTGTTCGAACTGAACGAGGCGTTCGCCTCCGTGGTGCTGCGCTACATCCAGGCTTTCGACATCGACCCTTCCAGGATCAACGTCAATGGCGGCGCGATCGCGCTCGGCCATCCGCTTGGCGCCACCGGCGCGATGATCCTCGGCACCGTGCTCGACGAACTCGAGCGCACCAACAAGCAGACCGCGCTGGTGACCTTGTGCATCGGCGGCGGCATGGGCACCGCGACGATCATCGAAAGAGTTTGAGCCGTAGGGTGGGTTAGCCGAAGGCGTAACCCAGCGACTTCGCGGCGTTACCGGGAATGGTGGGTTACGCTTCGCAAACCCACCCTACGATCAGACATAACGGCCGCGCCTTTGGGCAGCGGGCATCGAGGGAGCAACACATGGCCTTCAAGAATTTCAAAGTCGAGACCGACGCCGACGGCATTGCGCTGGTGACCTGGGACATTCCGGGGCGTTCGATGAACGTGCTGGACGAGACAACGATCACCGAGCTCGATGCGATCGTGAAGCAGACCTCCGCCGATGCCGCGATCAAGGGTGTCGTCGTCACCTCGGGCAAGGACGCCTTCTCCGCCGGCGCCGACCTGTCGATGCTCGAAGGCATGAACCGCCGTTATGCCGAGCTTCTGCAGGACAAGGGCGAGGTCGCCGCCAACCAGATGCTGTTCGACGAGAGCCGGAAATCCTCGCTCGCCTTCCGCGCCATCGAAACCTCAGGCAAGCCCTGGGTCGCCGCGATCAACGGGCTCGCGCTCGGCGGCGCGTTCGAGCTGACGCTGTCCTGCCATTACCGTATCGCCGCGGACAATCCGAAGACCCGGCTTGGTCTGCCGGAAGCGAAGGTCGGGCTGTTCCCCGGCGCCGGCGGCACCCAGCGCGTGCCACGCATCGTGCCGCCGCAGGATGCCATGCAGCTGTTGCTCCGGGGCGAGACGGTCGATCTCACCAAGGCGCGGGTGCTGAAGCTGATCGATGCCATCGTTGCGCCCGGTGATCTGATCAAGGCGGCCAAGGACTGGATCAAGGGCGGCGGCAAGGCGATCGCGCCCTGGGACGAGAAGAATTTCAAGCTGCCCGGCGGTCCGGTCTTCTCCAAGGCCGGCATGATGATGTTCCCGGCCGGCAACGCGATCTACCGCCGCGAGACCTACGACAATTATCCGGCGCAGCGCGCCATCATGAGCTGCGTCTACGAAGGCCTGCAGCTGCCGATCGATGCGGCGCTTCGGGTGGAGTCGCGCTACTTCGCGCAGGTCCTGCGCAGCAAGGAAGCGGCCGCCATGATCCGCAGCCTGTTCCTGTCGATGCAGGAGCTGAACAAGGGCGCTCGAAGGCCCTCGGATGTGCCGCCGACCAAGGTCAAGAAGCTCGCGGTGATCGGCGCGGGCTTCATGGGCGCCAGCGTCGGCTATGTCTCGGCGCGCGCCGGCATCGACGTCGTCTTGATCGACCGCGACCAGGAGAGCGCCGACAAGGGCAAGAAGCAATATTGCGAGGCGCCGCTTGACGCCATGATCGCCAAGGGTCGTGCCACACCCGACGATCGCGCGAAGGTGTTGTCGCGCATCACCGCGACCGCCGACTTCGCCAAGATCGGCGATTGCGACCTGATCATCGAGGCGGTGTTCGAGGACCGCAAGGTCAAGGCCGAGACCTATGCCAAGGCGCTGCCGTTCGTGAAGAGCGATGCGATCTTCGCATCCAACACCTCGACCCTGCCGATCAATTCGCTCGCCGAGGAGTTCAAGGACCAGGGCAAGTTCATCGGCATCCATTTCTTCTCGCCGGTCGAGAAGATGATGCTGGTGGAGCTGATCGTCGGCCGAAACACCGGCGACGTCGCGCTCGCCACCGCGCTCGATTATGTCCGCGTGATCGGCAAGACGCCGATCGTAGTCAATGATTCCCGCGGCTTCTTCGCCAACCGCTGCGTGCTGCGCTTCACCGCGGAAGGCCTCGAAATGCTGATGGAGGGCGTGCCGCCGGCGATGATCGAGAACGCCGCCAAGATGGCGGGCATGCCGGTCGGGCCGCTGTCGCTGGCCGATGAGATCAAGCTCGATCTGGTGCTCGACATCATGAAGGCGACCGAGGCCGATCTCGGTCCCAACGCCATCGACCAGGGGCAGAAGAAGCTGATGGTCGAGATCGTCGACAAGCAGGGGCGTCAGGGCCGCAAGAACGGCAAGGGGTTTTACGACTATCCCGAGAAGGGCAAGGGCCAGAAGAGCCTGTGGGCGGGGCTCGGCGCCCTGCAGCCTAAGCATCTCGATCCCGACACGCTCGACATCGAGGAACTGAAGCAGCGCTTCCTCGTCGTGCAGGCGGTGGAAGCCGCGCGCACGGTGGAGGATCACGTCATCACCGATCCGCGCGAGGCCGATGTCGGCTCGATCCTTGGTTTCGGCTTTGCGCCGTTCACCGGCGGCACGCTGTCCTATATCGACTTCATGGGCACGAAGACGTTCGTGGAACTGTGCCACAAGCTTGAGGCCAAATACGGCTCGCGCTTCACCCCGCCGAAACTGCTCGAGGAGATGGCGGCGAAGGGCGAGACCTTCTACGGCCGCTTCCCGCCAAAGAAACAGCCGGCGGCGGCGGCTTGAGCTCGTGACCCTCGCTCCTAACCCTCCCCCGCAAGGGGGGAGGGAACAGGGAGCGCCACGCCGGACCTCCCCCGCTGCGACAGCAACCGGTCCCGGACCATCAGAATCTCCGCCTGCAGTTTCTTCAGATCGTCGTTCGAAAGCCCGAGTGCCTCGCCCACGCGGGACGGAACCGCACGGGCGCGGCTTCTGAGGGTCTGTCCCGCAGCCGTCAGACGTACCCGCACCTGGCGTTCGTCGTCGCTATCGCGCGAGCGCGTCAGGTATCCGGCGCCCTCCAGTCGCTTCAGCAGCGGGGTGAGGGTCGAGGAATCCAGCAGCAGTTTCTCGCCCAGCGCCTTCACGGTCTGATCGTCCTCGGTCCAAAGCGCGACCATCACCAGGTATTGCGGATAGGTCAGGCCGATCGCGTCGAGCAGAGGCCGATAGAACTGGTTGAAGGCGTGGCCCGCCGAATAGATCGCAAAGCACAGGAAGCTATCCAGCGAGGGCGCGTCGTCGTTCGCGGACGGGAGGTCGTTCGCAGGCGGCAGCGATTGGGCGGTCATGGCAACTCTTGATCGGCGTTGGCCGGCTAGACGGAATCGCGAAAACGGGAACTCGGTATTGAAACACTCACATAGCAATAGATCGCGCGCGATTAAATGGCAAGCAGCCAAGATGAAAGGCTCTCGAACGGTATAATCTTACGCGATCAAATGGTTGGCGTTAATTTGTGATTGACATGGAGACTTTCGGCTTCCTACGATCGTGCACGATCTAATCGTAAGCGATAAATTTTAACGGGTATTCGCCAATGCTGCAACTGATTGCACCCGCGCGGGCCGGACGAGACAGACGCTGTCCGCCTCCTCTGCTGCGCGGCCCTGCCAGTCCCGTGGCGCCGCCCTCGGCGTCCGGCACCGCAACACTCCCAGCCATCCACCGCAAACGGAGCTGCCGGCATGACGACGCTCACCACCAAGGACGGCACGACGCTTTTCTACAAGGATTGGGGCGACGGGCAGCCGATTGTCTTCTCCCATGCCTGGCCGCTCTCGTCGGACGCCTGGGACGTTCAGATGCTGTTCTTTGGCCAGTATGGATACCGCGTGGTCGCACATGACCGCCGCAGTCACGGCCGCTCCGACCAGACCTGGGACGGCAACAACATGGACCAGTACGCCGATGACCTCGCCGAACTGATCGACAGGCTCGATCTCGAAGATATCGTCATGGTCGGACATTCGACCGGCGGCGGCGAGGTCGTTCGCTATCTCGGCCGCCATGGCACCAGCCGCGTCGCCAGGGTCGTGCTGGTCGGCGCGGTGCCGCCGTTGATGCTGAAGACCAAGGCCAACCCGGAAGGCGTGCCGCTCGAAGTGTTCGACGTCATCCGCAAGGGGATCGCCGAGGATCGCTCGCGGTTCCTCAAGAACCTGGCGACAGCGTTCTACGGATTCAATCGCGACGGTGCGAAGGTCAATGAAGGTCTGCGCAACGCGTTCTGGCTGCAGGGCATGCAGGGCGGCGTCAAGGGGCAGCACGATTGCATCCGCGAATTCTCCGAAGTCGACTTCACCGCCGACCTCGAGACCATCGACAGGCCGACGCTGATCATTCACGGCGGCGACGACCAGATCGTGCCGGTCGAGGCCTCGGCCGAGCAGACCGCCAAGATCGTCAAAGGCGCGCAGTTGAAGATCTTTCCCGGCGGCTCACATGGTCTGGTGCAGACGGACGCCTTCAAGTTCAATGCCGAGGTGCTGGCCTTCATCAAGGCGCAGGAGCTGCGGCATGATCGATTCGCGATGAAGCAGGCAGCCAGGGCCTGATATTCTTCCGCGGTGGTCGCCTTCTGCCGGCATTCGGCGGATCTCATGGGTCGGCGGGAGGATGCCTCCGCGCGGCCACGGCAGCAGGCAAAGGAAGGGCCGGATCATTGATCCGGCCCTTCTTCCATGGCGATCGAGCCAAAAGTCTACGCCGCCTTCATCAGGCCTTCCTTGGTCAGCGCTTCCTGCACCATCGGGCGCGCAGCGACGCGGGCCTTGTAGGCAAGCAGAGTAGGCATGGCGGAGAGATCGAAATTCATCCGGTCTGCCCAGGTCAGGATGGTGAACAGATAGCCGTCGGCGACCGTGAACTGCTTGCCCATCAGGTAGTCGTGGCCGGCCAGCGCGCCGTCGAGGTATTTGAACTTGCCCATCACCCGGTCCTTGAAGAAGGCCTTGGCGTCGTCTGCCAGCACCGGCGAGAACATCGGGCCGAAGCTCTTGTGCAGCTCCGAGGTGATGAAATTGAGCCACTCCAGCAGCTTGTAGCGCTCGGCGCTGTCGCGGGCGGGCGCCAGGCCCTTGCCCGCGGCCTTGTCTGCGATCATCTGGACGATGACCGGGCCCTCGGTGACGAGCTCGCCGCTGTCGAGGGCGAGCACCGGTACCTGGCCTTTTGGATTCACACTGAGGAAGTCGTCGCCATTGTCGAGTTTCTTGGCGCGGAGGTCGACCTTCACCAGTTCGTAGGGCAGGCCAGCCTCCAGAAGTGCGATGTGCGGGGACAGCGAGCAGGCACCGGGCGAATAATACAGCTTCATGGGGGATTTCCTTCCAGAGACATGTTGGACTTTTGCGGCCAGGTGATTAAATGCAGCTGCATGAAATAGTCAAGATTGATGCAGATGCATTGAGTGCGGTACACTGGCCGTTATCGTCTGTGAGCGGACACTCGTTATCTATGAGCGGGCATATGAAGCGCAAACCATCGCTGGAGGCGACCGCCGCCTGGATCCGCCTGATGCGGGTGCAGAGCCGGGTGCTGGATGCCGTCGAACAGGACCTCAAGAAGGCCGGCTTCCCGCCGCTTGCCTGGTACGACGCGCTGCTCGAATTGTCGCGCGCCCCGACCGGCGAATTGCGGCCGGTAGAACTGGAACGCCAGATGCTGATTCCGCAATATTCCACGTCGCGGCTGATCGAGCGGCTGGTCGACGAGGGACTGGCGGCGCGGCGTGAATGCAAGATAGACAAGCGAGGGCAGTTCGTCGAGATCACCGAGGCCGGGCGCGAGCTGCAGAAGAAGATGTGGGGCGCCTATTCCGCGGCGATCGAAAAATATGTCGGATCGAAACTGTCTGATATGGACGCGGTGACGCTCTGCGCGTTGCTCGATCGCCTGGGCTGCGCGTGCGGCGAGGCGCTGTCCCCCGCCGCCAGCGACAGCGCGCCCGCGCGATGAGGCCACTTTCAATCTCAACGTCCGCGCACCGGCCGGTTCGCGGACATTCCCGTCACCGCGCGCGATGCGTCGCAGCGCCCTTTATCCGGAACCAACATGGCGCGTGACCAGATCGATATGACGCCGCTGCAATCGCGCGACGAACTCGTGGCGTGGCTTGAAGCCGGTGTGAAACCCGCCTCCGCATTCCGGATCGGGACCGAACACGAGAAGACGCCGTTCACGCTGCGGGGGCACCAGCCGGTGCCTTACGAAGGCGCCCGCGGCATCGGCGCGCTGTTGGAGGGCATGCAGCTTCTGCTCGGCTGGGAGCCGATCATGGAGCGCGGCAACATCATCGGCCTCTACGACGTCACCGGCGGCGGCGCCATTTCGCTGGAGCCGGGCGGGCAGTTCGAGCTGTCCGGCGCGCCGGTCGAGACCGTGCATCAGACCCAGTCCGAGCTGATGGCGCATCTGGCGCAGGTGCGCGAGGTCGCCACCCCGCTCGGCATCGGTTTTCTTGGGCTTGGCATGACGCCGTCCTGGTCGCGGGAGCAGATTCCGGCCATGCCCAAGGGCCGCTACAAGATCATGACCAACTACATGCCGAAGGTTGGCCAGTACGGCCTCGACATGATGTACCGGACCTGCACGGTGCAGACCAATCTCGACTTCTCCTCCGAAGCCGACATGGTCAAGAAGCTCAGGGTCTCGGTGGCGCTGCAGCCGGTGGCGACCGCGCTGTTCGCCAATTCCCCCTTCACCGAGTGCAGGGCCAACGGGTTCCTGTCGTTCCGCTCCGAGATCTGGCGCGACACCGACAATGCGCGCGCCGGCATGATCCCATGGGCGTTCGAGGACGGCATGGGATTCGAGCGCTGGGTCGATTACGCGCTCGACGTTCCGATGTATTTCGTCAAGCGCGACGAGACCTATATCGATGTCGCCGGCTCGTCGTTCCGGGCCTTCTTCGAGGGCAAGAGCAATTCGTTTCCGGGCGAGCGGCCGACGCTGTCGGACTGGGCCAACCATTTGTCGACGATCTTTCCCGAGGTGCGGCTGAAGCGCTATCTGGAAATGCGCGGTGCCGATGGCGTGCCGTGGGGCCGGCTGCCGGCGCTGCCGGCATTCTGGGTCGGCCTGCTCTACGACGATGTCAGCCTCGACGCGGCATGGGACATCGTCAAGTCCTGGACCGCGGAGGAGCGCCAGTCGTTGCGCGACCAGGTGCCACGGCTCGGCTTCAAGGCCAAGATCAGGGACCGCTTTGTGTTCGAAATCGCCAAGGAGTGCCTGGCCTTGGCGCATGGCGGCCTGCGGCGGCGGGGCCGCATCGATTACGTCGGCCGGGACGAGACCCGGCATCTCGAGCCGCTGCAGCATATTATCGACTCGGGCCGTACCCCTGCGGAAGAGATGCTGGAGAAATTCCATGGCCGCTGGCAGGGTTCGGTGGAACCCGCCTATGACGAATATGCATTCTAGCTACTTTCCGATTTTGCGCCGGAAAGTAGCTAGCTCGCTAGGCAGCTGACGCTTTTTGCGCCGTTCATCAGCCGTACAGGTTGGTGGCGATCAAATGGCTTTCCGCGCCACCGCGACCGACGCGCGTGATCAGCAGGCGAGCCCTCGGAAGGAAAAGCGGAGGGTGAAAGCCGGTTTTGCCCCCCGATCACGCTCCAAACGATTGAAAGAGCGAATGTTCCTTTCGCCGACCCCAAGCCGCGTTGCCGGACCCATTGCCAATCGACAGCGGTCTTGGGCGGCAAGGGGGCCTCGGCTGATCGGAGCCCTGCTGCTGATCATGGCGGGCCTTTCGCCCGTGCTTGGCCCCGGGCCGGCGCTGGCCCAGGCCAATTTCGACCGTCCCGGCGGCGACTATTTGAGCTCGCCGGTCGAAACTGGGGACCCCGCGGATTGTGCGCTGATGTGCGAGCGCGACCGGCGCTGCCGGGCCTGGAGCTTCAACTACCCGACCGACCCCGCTACCGGCGCGGTGTGCTGGCTCAAGAGCACCGTGCCGGCGCGGGTCCAGGACAATTGCTGCGTCTCCGGCGTCCGCGGCGCCGGCGTGGTCGAGCCGCGAAACCGGGCGGTCGAAACCTCGATCGACCGGGCGGGCGGTGACTATCGCAGTTTCGAACTGAAAAGCGGCGACGGCGACGAGAACTGCAAGGCGGCCTGCACCGCCGAAAACAAATGTCGCGCCTGGACCTTCGCGCGGGCAGGCTATGTCGGCAAGGAGCCGCATTGCTTCCTGAAGAAGGAAATCAAGCCGCCGCGACGCAAGGCCGGATTCAGTTCCGGCGTGGTGCGGTAGCGAAATCTGCGTCGTCCCGGCGAAGGCCGGGACCCATGACCACAAATCTCTGTGTTGTGCGAGACTGGGCCGCGATCTTCTTCGATAACTGAGATCAGTGGTTATAGGTCCCGGCCTTCGCCGGGACGACGGCTTGACGTTTGGTCCGCCGCCAGCACCGTCAGCTCCGGCCACAGGGCTTTCCACCGCGCGGCCTTTGCCGCGTAGTTGGAGGGCGAGAAGCTGGGGCCCGGATTTGGCCGCACGATCAGGCGTGCGATATCGTCAAAGCCGTGTGGTGCGTAGATCTCATAGCGCTCGCCGGCGCGGCGCAGTCCCACCTGGGTGCTTCGCGTCAGGAAGCGATCGATGCTGTCAGTGGATCGCTGCATCGGCGGATAGGGCAGGCCGTGTTTTTCGGGATACCAGAGGTGGACGCGTGCCTGATTGCGGACCTCGACCGGCGCGCCGACATCGCCCAGCCGCTCGCGTGTCCTGCGGATGACGGCGTCCTCCGCCGCCCATGAGGTATCGCCGTCGAAATAGAAGACGTCGTAGTCGCTGATGCCGTAGTCGACCGCGCGTCCGGTGGTCACGTTCCAGACCGTCTGCACCAGGCAGCCGGAGACGATCCACGCGTCCGGCAACGCCAGCTCGTCGATCCCGCGGGCAATGATTTGGTTGACGGGGTTGCAAAGCGCGGCGGCGAGAAAATCGTCTTTATCCATGGAGCTGCACGTCAATCAGGTTTGGCCAATATCGAATTTTCGTACCGCCGCCTTCGAGGCCAGGGTCCGCCAATGCCGCCGCAACAGCGGCTCAACGACGGCGCGCCTGGCCTTCGACAGCCGGACCAGCACCATCGGATAATCACGGTAGTGATCGGTAAAGTAAAACAGCTTCGGCTGGGTCTCCACCAGCATGTCGCGCTCATCCAGCGGCACACCGGGCACCACCATGCTGTCGCCGTCTTCCTTCAGGCGCACCAGCATCTTCTTGCGGACCTTCAGCGCCGGCGTGCCGTAGGACGTGCCGTCCTCGACCTCAGGCCAGACCAGCGCGATCTTCCTGATGTCGTCGAAGGTCATGGCACAGGCCTCGCCCCTTATTCTGAGCGCTCGGTCTCTCAATCGTCATGCCCGGGCTTGTCCCGGTCATCCACGTCTTGCTTTTCTGGGAAGCCTGCACACGCGTGGATGGCCGGGACATGGGCGAGCGACGCCGTCCTTCGGACGGCTAAGCCGGCCATGACGGAAGCGAGCCTGGTCTATCCTCAATGCACCGCTGTAAAAAACCGCGCGACCCGAAAACCGGACAGCCAGGTCCAGACCGGCTGGCTGCGCATGCCGAGATCCCAGGAGCCGACCACGGCATCGGCGCGGCCGACCAGATTGTCGATCGGCAACAGCCCGACGCCGCCGTCGCGCACCGAGACGCGGCTGTCGGCGGAATTGTCGCGGTTGTCGCCCATCACGAACAGTTTGCCCGCCGGCACCGTCACTTCCGGCGTGTTGTCGAGCCGGCCGTTGTCGCGCAGCTTCAGAATGGCGTGGGACACGCCGTTCGGCAGGGTTTCGATATAGCGGTAGGCCTGTTCGACGTTGCCGCTGTCGTCTTCGGCTTCGCCGACGCCGTCCGGCTTCAGCGTCGCCGCACGATCGTTGATGAAGAGTTGCCCCTGCCGCATCTGGATGCGGTCGCCGGGGAGGCCGACCACACGCTTGACCCAGGCTTGGGCGCGGTCGCCAGGCCAGCGGAAGACGACGACATCGCCGCGCTTCGGGGTGTCCTCGAACACCCGGCCGGTCTCCGGCAGGTTGATCTGCATCGGCAGCGAGGCGGTGCCGTAGCCATAGGGGAATTTCGAGGCGAGCAGGGCGTCGCCGATCAGAAGCGTCGGCTCCATCGAGCCCGAGGGCACGTAGAACGGCTCGGCGATCGCGGCCTTGGCGAGCAGCACCACCAGCACGACGCCCGCGAGCTGCATGGCCTGCCCGGCCCAGCTCCGCGCCCGGCTCGGGGCCGCTTGGTTCCTGATGCTGCTCATCGACCGGTTCCTCCGACTGTAATGCCTTCCATCCGCAAGGTCGGCTGCCCGACACCCACCGGCACGCCCTGGCCATTCTTGCCGCAGGTGCCGATACCGGTGTCGAGCGCGAGATCGTTGCCGATCATGGTGATCTTGTGCAGGTCGGTCGGCCCGTTGCCGATCAGCATCGCGCCCTTCAGCGGCGCGCCGAGCTTGCCGTTTTCGATGCGATAGGCCTCAGTGCACTGGAATACGTATTTGCCCGAGGTGATGTCGACCTGGCCGCCGCCGAAATTGGCGGCATAGATGCCGTTCTTCACCGAGGCCAGGATTTCCGCCGGATCGTGCCCACCCGCCAGCATATAGGTGTTGGTCATGCGCGGCATCGGCACATGGGCATAGCCCTGGCGGCGGCCGTTGCCGGTCGGCTTCATGTTCATCAGCCGCGCGTTCTGGCGGTCCTGCATGTAGCCGACCAGGATGCCGTCCTCGATCAGCACGGTGCGATTGGTCGGCGTGCCCTCGTCGTCGACCGAGAGCGAGCCGCGCCGCGAGGCCATGGTGCCGTCGTCGACCACGGTGACACCCTTGGCCGCGACTGGCTTACCCATCAGGCCGGCGAAGGCCGATGTCTTCTTGCGGTTGAAGTCGCCCTCGAGCCCGTGGCCGACCGCCTCATGCAGCATGACGCCGGGCCAGCCTGCGCCCAGCACCACTTCCATTTCGCCGGCAGGCGCCGGGACGGATTCCAGATTGACCAGCGCCTCGCGCAACGCGCCGTCGGCCGCATCGTGCCAGGATTTGGTCTCGATGAAGGTCGCGTAGGAATCGCGCCCGCCATAACCCTTGCTGCCGCTTTCCTGGCGGTCGCCTTGCCCTGCGACCACGGAGACGTTGACCCGCACCAGCGGGCGGATGTCGCGATAGCTCTCGCCGTCGGGCCGCACGATTTCCACCACCTGCCATGTCGCGGCGATGCTGACGGTGACCTGCCGCACCCGCGGGTCCTTGTCGCGCAGATAGGCGTCGATTTCGGCGAGCAGCTTCACCTTGCTTTCGAAGGTCGCGGCATCGAGCGGATTGTCGTCGCGATAAAGCCGCACGTTGCTGTGCGGCGGGGGCGCGGCGAAGGTGCCGGAATAACCGCCGCGGACGGCTGCGACCGCATCCGCCGCACGGATCAGCGCGGGGATCGAGACATCGGAGGAATGCGCATAGCCGACCGCATCATCCTTGACCGCGCGCAGGCCAAAGCCCTGCGAGGTGTCGTAGGTCGCCTGCTTGAGGCGGCCATTGTCGAACATCAGCGCTTCAGTCTGGCTGTATTCGAGGAACAGTTCGCCGTCGTCGGCGCCGGAAAGCCCGCGCGCCACTTCGTGGCGGACGGTATCGCGGTCGAGATTGGCGCGGTCGAGAAGCGAGGTTGCGGGGTTCATCAGCCTATTCCGTTGCGTACAGCGTTGGCATCAAGATAGACTCTCCGAGCCGGGCTTGCGAGGGGGAACACCCGAAGAACAGCGCGTCGCTCCGGCATATTGAGACATTGTGAACGGATGAGAGGGCTGTTTTGCCTGAGCCCAGACATTACCAAGCGGTCATGTTGTCGAGCACCTTCACCGATCTGAGGGAGCATCGGCAGAGGGCGATCGAGGCGATCAGCAAGCTCGGCTACATGCCGAGGGTCATGGAGCATTCCGGGGCGCAGGCGGATTCCGATGTGGTGGAGACATCGCTGCAAATGGTGCGCGACGCGGCACTGGCGATTTTGACAGGGTTCTGGGGGCTACGCATCCCATTGACCAAAAGAGCGGCGAGCAACACAGCGAGACTCCTTGAGGCGTTTGAACGTCACCAAGAGGCCAAGGCGCTGCGCGAAAGATACGACCTCATCAATCAAGGCAGGGCTTGATCGTCGAGGCCCCCTCAACCTGGCGGGACGATGGATTCACCCGAAATTATTCCGATCACTGAGGGCCATATCGATAGCTTCCACCGGACGCTCGATTTTGTCGCGCGGGAGCGGCGATATCTTGCATTCCTCGAGGCGCCGCCGATCGAAGGCACGCGAGCTTTCGTGCGCGACATGATCAAACGCGGCTATCCGCAATATGTGGCTGTCGCGGCTGGAGACGTCGTTGGCTGGTGCGATGTCACGCCCAAGGACAGGCCGATCCATGCCCACACCGGTGTTCTCGGAATCAGCCTGCTGCCGCAGTTTCGGGGACGGGGAATCGGAACGAAATTGATGACGTCGGTGCTTGCTGCGGCGCGAGGCAAAGGACTTCATCGGGTCGAGTTGACCGTGCGCGAGGCGAACGCCGGTGCGATCGCGCTTTACAAGAAGATGGGATTCGAGTTCGAGGGCTTGTTTCGTGATGCGGTGGAGATCGACAGCATCTACGAGAACGTCATCTGCATGGCCCTGCTGTTCTAGCAGCCGCCTCACGGCAGCCTGTCAAACCCCTCCGCGAGCCATTTGCACCTGGGCGGCTTCAGCTCCCCCCAGTCGGGCGAAACGCCCAGAGCAATCTTGCTGCAGGAGGTTGACAATAATGCTAGGCTATCTGTCATCAACTACCAGAACATCATTTCGATCGAGCCGGGCAAGCGTGGCGGGCGGCCTTGCATTCGGCACATGCGGATCGCGGTGGCCGATGTGCTGGGTTGGCTGGCCGCTGGCCAAAGCCATGAGCAAATCCTCGACGATTTTCCGGAATTGACCGAGGACGACATCCGGGCTTGTCTGGCTTATGCCGCCGATCGTGAAAGGCGCCTTGTCACCGCCACGACATGAAGCTTTTGTTCGACCAGAACCTCAGCTTCAAGCTCTGCCAGGCGATCGCCGATCTTTTCCCGGACTCCAATCACACTGGGCCTCTCGGCCTGTCTGAAGTCGCCGATCGCGAGCTTTGGGACTACGCCAAGACGAACAGCTTCACGATCGTATCCCAGGATGCTGATTTTGCCGAAATGGCGGCCTTGCTCGGCCACCGCCTAAAGTGATCTGGTTGCGCTCGGGAAATCAATCGACCGGGGCCATTTCGACGTTGCTACGGCGTCATGCCGAACTAATCGTGGCATTCGGGACTGACGACGGCGCAGCCTGTCTCGAAATCTATTAGCACCCCCCTCACGGCAGCTTGTCAAACCCCTCCGCCAGCCCGTTCAGGCTGAGCGGGAAGCCGATGCCCTCTTCGGGGGTCTCGAAGATGATGAAGGTCGCGGTCTTGGCCGCCTTCAACTGGCCGAGGAGCTTTTCGTCCATCACAACCTCGGCGACGCAGCCGTTGGGCAGGCAGCGCACGAAGCCGGCGCGGCCGACGTCCTGATTGTCGAGTTTCAGGCCGAGCCCGGAGGGCAACAACACGCCGAGCGGGGCGACCACCCGCATCAGCCGGCTCTTCTGGTCGGCGGTCTTCAGCACGATCACGGTCAGTCCGGCGTTGGAGCGGTCCTCGGCTACCACGCTCTGGATCAGGGCGCATTGCTCGGCCTGGGCGCCGGGCGGGGTGTCGCAGCGGATCTGCCAGTCGCCATGCACCGAGCGCACCGCGCCTTGCGCGTGCGCTGCCGTGTCAAGCCAGGGCAGCGCGAGACAGGCGAGGGCGGCAAGCAGCGCGCGCGCCAGCCAGCGCCGACACTGCGATGTCAGATCCGCCGGTGACATGTGACGGCCGCGGGTGGTGTGGCTGGTCGCCCGGTTTGTCGTAGGCCTCATCCGCGTCGATCCCCTGAAAACCCAAAACAACTCGCGTGGGCAGCTCCGGCACGCACTCCTGAGCCGTCATGGCGGCGCCTTGAAGGCGATTCCGGCGGACCTGGCCGGAATTCAGGTCGCGTTCCGCCTGTTGCGAATCAGCTTCGCCTTTGCGTCGGCCCACTTTGCCTACATCGGGTAACCCGGCTGTCAAGGATTGTGAAAGGCAGTCCTTGATGCTTCCGCCCGATTTCACGCGAAAATGTAACATGGGCAGCCCTGCACGAGATAGCGGGTGAAGCCGCCTCTCGCAGCCTCACGACCGCATTGCGATAGGTCAAGAATTATGGTTTGAGAGGCTGGGTTTCGGCGTTCGAGCGATCTGGCCGGGTGCGTCTCGGGGACACTTCAGGGCCGTTGTCAGGGGCGAATTTGTACGGCATTGCCAGCCATCCGGCGGCGTGCATCGGGGTTGATTCTTTTAGGGAGCGCGAGCGGCATGAAGATGTCGATGGGCCAGATTGGCCAGTGGGTGCTGGGACTGGCTGTGGCCGGCGTCGTGCTGGTCACGAGCGGTGCGGCATTCGCCGAACTGGGGCAGCCGTCGCCGTGGGAATACACCCTGCAGCCGTCCGCCTCGCCGGTGATGGACAACATCACCTGGTTCCATAACTGGCTGCTGGGCACGATCACCGTGATCACGCTGTTCGTGCTGGCGCTGCTCGTGATCGTCATGGTCAAGTTCAACGCCAAGGCCAACCCGGTGCCGTCGCGGACCACGCACAACACCCTGATCGAGGTGGCCTGGACGCTGATTCCGGTGCTGATCCTGGTGACCATCGCGGTGCCGTCGTTCCGGCTCTTGTTTCTCGAGCTCGACCTTCCGAAGGCCGACCTCACCGTCAAAGCCACCGGCAAGCAGTGGTACTGGAGCTACGCCTATCCCGATAATGGCAAGTTCGAGTTCGATTCGCTGCTGGCGGCGGACAAGCCGCCGCGCCTGCTCGGCGTCGACAACGAGATGGTGGTGCCGGTCAACAAGGTGATCCGGGTCGAGACCACCGGCGCCGACGTCATCCACTCCTTCGCGGTGCCCGCCTTCGGCATCAAGATCGACGCCATCCCCGGCCGTCTCAACGAGACCTGGTTCAAGGCCACCAAGGTCGGCATGTATTACGGCCAGTGCTCCGAACTGTGCGGCAAGGACCACGCCTTCATGCCGATCGCGGTGCGCGTCGTGGAGGACCAGGAATTCGCCAGCTGGGTCGAGGCGGCGAAGAAGAAATTTGCCAGCGCTCCCGCGAACAGCGTGGCGTCGGCGGCCGACGCGGCGCAGTAGAGGGCGGTACGGCCGCAAGGCGCGCGTCACAGGGACAAGGGCGATGAGGGCCCGAACGAGACTGCAAGGCAGGATTTGAAAATGGCAACGAGCGCAGCGACACACTCCGACCATGCTCACGACGATCACGCGCATGACCATCCGACCGGGTGGCGGCGCTTCGTCTATTCGACCAACCACAAGGACATCGGCACGATGTACCTGGTGTTCGCGGTGATCGCCGGCGTCATCGGCGCGGCGATGTCGATCGCGATCCGCATCGAGCTGATGTATCCCGGCATTCAGCTGTTCCACGAGAACCACACCTATAACGTGTTCGTGACCTCACACGGCCTGATCATGATCTTCTTCATGGTGATGCCGGCGATGATCGGCGGCTTCGGCAACTGGTTCGTACCTCTCATGATCGGCGCGCCGGACATGGCATTCCCGCGCATGAATAATATTTCTTTCTGGCTGCTGCCGGCGTCCTTCGCCCTGCTCCTGACCTCGAGCTTCGTCGAGGGCGAGCCCGGTTCCAACGGCGTCGGCGCCGGCTGGACCATCTATGCGCCGCTGTCGACCTCGGGCCATCCGGGGCCGGCGGTCGATTTCGCGATCCTGTCGCTGCATCTGGCCGGCGCCTCGTCGATCCTGGGCGCCATCAACTTCATCACCACGATCTTCAACATGCGCGCGCCGGGCATGACCCTGCACAAGATGCCGCTGTTCGTGTGGTCGATCCTGGTCACCGTGTTCCTGCTGTTGCTGTCGCTGCCGGTGCTGGCCGGCGCCATCACGATGCTTTTGACCGACCGCAATTTCGGCACCACCTTCTTCTCCGCTGAAGGCGGCGGCGACCCGGTGCTGTTCCAGCATCTGTTCTGGTTCTTCGGTCATCCCGAAGTCTACATCCTGATCCTGCCGGGCTTCGGCATGGTCAGCCAGATCGTCTCGACCTTCTCCAAGAAGCCGGTGTTCGGCTATCTCGGCATGGCCTATGCGATGGTCGCGATCGGCGGCATCGGCTTCGTGGTCTGGGCCCACCACATGTACACGGTCGGCATGTCGTCGGCGACGCAGGCCTATTTCGTCGCCGCCACCATGGTGATCGCGGTGCCGACCGGCGTGAAGATCTTCTCCTGGATCGCCACGATGTGGGGCGGCTCGATCGAGTTCAAGACCCCGATGCTGTGGGCGATCGGCTTCATCTTCCTGTTCACGCTCGGCGGCGTCACCGGCGTGGTGCTGGCGAACGCCGGCGTCGACCGCGTGCTGCAGGATACCTATTACGTGGTGGCGCACTTCCACTACGTGCTGTCGCTCGGCGCCGTGTTCGCGATCTTCGCCGGCTGGTACTACTGGTTCCCGAAGATGTCGGGCTACATGTACAACGAGACCATCGGCAAACTGCACTTCTGGTTCACCTTCGTCGGCGTCAACCTGGTGTTCTTCCCGCAGCACTTCCTTGGCCTGTCGGGCATGCCGCGCCGCTATATCGACTACCCCGACGCCTTCGCCGGCTGGAACTTCGTCTCCTCGATCGGCTCCTTCATCTCCGGCTTCGGCGTCCTGATCTTCCTCTACGGGGTGCTCGATGCCTTCATGCGCAAGGAGCGGGCGGCCGACAATCCGTGGGGCGCAGGCGCCACCACGCTGGAATGGACGCTGCCGTCGCCGCCGCCGTTCCACCAGTTCGAGGTGCTGCCGCGCGTGCAGTGAGACCAACACGCGGCGCCTCGTTGGCGCCGCGCCCTTTTTGCAGCAAGCGGGTTCCATTAAGTGTCAGTCGTCGATCACAACGCCATCGCACTCGGCCCCCGGATTTCCGAGGCTGAGGTTGCAGACTATCTCGCGCTGTTGAAGCCGCGGGTGATGTCGCTCGTGATCTTCACGGCGCTGGTCGGACTGGCGATCGCGCCGGGCCACTTCCATCCGGTGCTGGCGTTCACCTCGCTGCTCTGCATCGCGGTCGGCGCCGGCGCCTCGGGCGCGCTGAACATGGCGCTGGAGGGTGACATCGACGCCCTGATGTCGCGCACCGCCAACCGGCCGATCCCGCGCGGCCGGATCACGCGCGCGGAAGCGCTGGCCTTCGGAATGATCCTTGCGTTCTTCTCGGTGCTGACGCTCGGCATTCTCGTCAACTGGTATGCCGGCGCGCTGCTCGCCTTCACCGTGTTCTTCTACGTCGTGATCTACACCATGATCCTGAAGCGCTGGACCGCGCAGAACATCGTGATCGGGGGGGCGGCCGGCGCGCTTCCGCCGGTGGTGGCCTGGGTGGCCGCGACCGGCTCGATCGCGGTCGAGCCGCTGTTGTTGTTCCTGATCATCTTCTTCTGGACGCCGCCGCATTTCTGGGCACTGGCGCTGTTCCGTTCCGACGATTACGCCCGCGCCGGGGTGCCGATGCTCCCGGTGGTCGCCGGACCCGACGCGACGCGGCTGCAGATCCTGCTCTATACCATCGTGCTGGTCGCGATTGCGGTCGCGCCCTGGCCGCTGGGCTATTTCGATGCCGTCTATGGCGTGGCCGCGCTCGTTCTGGGCGCCGGCATGCTGGTATCGGCCGTCGACGTCTATCGCCGTCGCGAGCGCGCGGAATCGCTGCGCGCCACGCGCAAGATGTTCGCGTTCTCGATCCTCTATCTGTTTGCGCTGTTTGCGACCCTGTTGATCGAGGTCGTGGTCCGCGCCGTTGCGCCTTGGGTCTGGTAAGGGGCACATGACAAGCCTGATGGCAGAACAACATGAGCCAGATGGAATCGTCCTGACCGAGGCGCAGAAGAAAAGCCGTCGGCAGCGGTCGATCGCCATTGCGCTCGCGCTCGGCGTCCTCGTGGTGCTGTTTTTCGCGGTCACCCTGGTCAAGGGACCGGCCGTGCTGGTGCGGCCCCTGTGAACTGGAACATCTGATGGATATGGAGACGCAGCCGATCACGCCGACGCCGCCCAAACGCCCGGCCGCGAAACCGCGGCTCGGCCGCGATGCGCTGGTGGCGTCGATTTGCGGGCTGGTCGTGGTGCTGATGGTAGGCGCATCCTACGCGGCGGTGCCGTTCTACAACTGGTTCTGCCGCGCCACCGGCTTCAACGGCACCACCCAGGTGGCGACCTCGGCGCCATCGGGGGCGCCGCTGGCGCGCACAATCGCGGTGCGCTTCGATTCCAACGTCGCCGGCGGGCTGCCCTGGAAGTTCGAGCCGGAGCAGACCGAGATCGAGGTCAGGATCGGCGAGGTCGTCACCGTCAATTATACCGTGACCAACCAGTCGGCGCGGACCACCACGGGCCAGGCCGCCTATAATGTGGCGCCGCTCACGGTCGGCGCCTATTTCGAGAAGATCAACTGCTTCTGCTTCACCGAGCAGACCTTGGCGGCGGGCGAGAAGCGCGAGATGCCGGTGGTGTTCTATGTCGACCCCTCGATCGCCAAGGACAGCGAGAATGACGGGCTCAACACCATCACGTTGTCCTATACCTTCTACCCCGTTCGCGAGCCGGCCGTGAAGCCGCTTGCCGCGGGCGAGCCGGACAAGCCCAAGGGAAACCTGTAAGGGAGACCTTTGGGGAAGCCTTTGCGGAGGCTTGTTCCGGGATCTGATTATTTTGGGGATTATGTGCCGGCCACACCGGCATCGCTAACGGAGAGGCTGCAATGGCTACGGCGCAAGTCAAGCATCACGACTACCACCTCGTCGATCCGAGCCCGTGGCCGATTGTCGGCTCGATCTCGGTCTTCATCATGGCGGTGGGCGCGATCAACTGGATGCACCACACCTTCAGCGCGGCGTGGATCGTGTTCGGCATCGGCGTGATCGGCGTGCTCTACACCATGGCGAGCTGGTGGGGCGACGTCATCCGCGAGGCGCAGTACAAGGGCGACCATACCCGCGTCGTGCAGATCAGCCACCGCTACGGCATGATCCTGTTCATCGCCTCCGAGGTGATGTTCTTCGTCGCCTGGTTCTGGGCCTTCTTCAACTCCGCGCTGTTTCCGGCCGATCCGGTTCACGCCACCCGCGAGGCGCTGTTTGGCGGCGTCTGGCCGCCGAAGGGCATCGAGACCTTCGATCCCTGGCATCTGCCGCTGTTGAACACGCTCTTGCTTCTGACCTCCGGCACCACGGTGACCTGGGCGCATCACGCGCTCTTGGAGAACAACCGCCAGGGCCTGAAATACGGCCTGATCCTGACCATCCTCTTGGGCGCGAGCTTCACCTGCGTGCAGGCCTGGGAATACAGCCACGCCGCCTTCTCGTTCGCCGGCAATATCTATGGCGCGACCTTCTTCATGGCGACCGGCTTCCACGGCTTCCACGTGCTGGTCGGCACCGTCTTCCTGATCGTCTGCCTAGCGCGCGCCTATGCCGGCCATTTCACCCCGACCCAGCATCTGGGCTTCGAATTCGCCGCCTGGTACTGGCATTTCGTCGACGTGGTCTGGCTGTTCCTGTTTTCCTGCATCTATGTCTGGGGCCATGGCGCCGAGACAATGGCGCACGGCGCGCACTAAGCGCGCTTCCCTGTGCTACAAGAGGGCGGCCGCAAGGCCGCCCTTGTTCTTTTCGGGAAACACATGGACCAGACTCCTCCCACGGTCACGGAGAGCGCGCTGCGCGGGCTCGCCTGCAAGTGCCCGCGCTGCGGCCGGGGCAGGCTGTTCTCCGGCTTTCTGACCTTGCGGCCGAATTGCGAGGCCTGCGGGCTCGACTACGCCTTCACCGACGTCGGCGACGGCGCGGCGATCTTTGTCATCATGATTGCCGGCGCCATCGTGGTGACGGCAGCGCTGATCGTGGAAGTGAAATACCAGCCGCCGTTCTGGCTGCACGCCGCATTGTGGCTGCCGCTGATCCTCGCCACCACGCTGTGGCCGCTGCGCGCGATGAAGTCGCTTCTCATCGCGCTGCAGTTTCACCACAAGGCGGCGCCCGGCCGGCTGATCGACCGCGAACCGAAATGATCGCGCGGCGATGACATCAGCGGTTCCGAAACGGGATACCATCACCTTCTTCATTTTCACGCTGGTGATGGTTTTGGCATTCGCAGGGCTCGGCATCTGGCAATTGCAGCGCCGGGTCGAGAAGCACGCCCTGATCGCCGCGCTGACCGAGCGGCTCGCGATCGAACCCGGCGCGCTGCCGCCGTCATCGCAGTGGGGGGCGCTGACACAAGCGAGCGATGAATTCCGCCGCGTGCGGCTGGTCGCGACCTACGCGACTCTGCCGGACGCCATGGTCTACAGCTCGGGGTCTGCGGTGCGCGAGGATGTGTCCGGTCCCGGCACATGGGCGTTTCTCCCCGCGCGCTTGGCGAGCGGCGAGATCGTCGTGATCAATGCGGGCTTCGTGCCGAACACCATGCAGGAGCGCGCACGCGAGGATCAAGCGGTGCAGCCGCTTGTCGCCGGCGCACCGGTGACGCTGACAGGCTATCTCCGCTTCCCGGAAGCGGCAGGCCTGCTTACGCCGACTGAGGACACCGGCAAGCGGCTGTGGTTCACGCGGGATCATCGGGCGATTGCGCGCGCGCTCGGCTGGGGCGAGGTCGCGCCGTTCTATGTCGACCTTGAGGCGCCGATGCCTGCCAGTGGCGTGCCGAAGCCGGGACCGCTGACGGTGCATCTGAAGGACGACCATATGCAATATGCCATCACCTGGTTCGCGCTGGCGGGTGCGGTGGTGGTTGCTTTCGGCATCTGGTTGCGCCGGCAGCGTCGGGAAGCGTGATCGTCGCGCGAAAGATCTTCATTCACTGAAAAACCGTCCGCGATCTATTCCGACGGGCCTTCGCCGTCGGCCGCCGCGTGCGATGTTGCGACAAGGTAACAATGCACCTTTTTTTCAACCGGGAGTGGCGGTCGGGTATCCCCGTATATTTGCGGGATCCCAGCTTCGTGCGAGCACTCGTCCCGCCTCGATTCGGCATTGTTATGGCCGTCCGTCATGCGCGTCCTTGCCGTATTGCTCATTCTGTTCACGACCGCCGCTCGTGCCGGCGACGGGCTCCTGCTGAGCACGCATCTGATGCTGCCGGTGATGATATCCGGCGACGAATTATCGCTGGAAAGCTTCGTGGTTCGTCCGGGCCGATTTCCCCTCGTGATCGTCACCCACGGCACACCGAGCGTGGACGGCGAAGCGTTCTACCGCGAAATCCTCAATCGTTCGCCTGTCGGCTACAGCAAAGCGGCGGTCGTCTTTGCGCAGCGCATCGCCACGAGCGCGCAGCCATGTCGGTTGTTTGATAAGCGGCCATATCGGCCCTTTGAAAGCTGAAACTGAGACAGGAGCGCGCGTCAATACTCGGTACCGAGGCATCGGCGCTGCTTCCGTTCCTTCCTCTGTGGGGTCTGAGGCGAGCGAAGCCCGCTCTCTCCTGTCGGATCGGTACCCGTAGTTTTACGCCGCTCGATGTTAGCAAGAATTAAGGCACTCCAGCACCATGGTATCTGGCTCATCGGGAGTGGCTCTCGAATATTCCCGGGTCGCCAGCTCGCAGTCGAGGTTGCGGTCTGCAATGGATGGGTCGGGAGCGTAGAATGCACGTCGAGCGACTGTCGTGGCCTCTGCCGGATTGCGGTGAGCTGGCCAAACTCAAACAAGCCGAACCGGATCTCATCATCTACTTTGGTCCGCGGGCGGCTCTCGCGTCCGGCGCGGTTTTTGAGCAACTCAAGGCGACGTATCCCGGCGCGATGGTTTTGGGATGCTCGACCGGCGGCCAGATTCACGAGCACGATACCGTTGATGATGAAATCACCGGTGTCGCAATTCGTTTCGATGCCACCAGAATTCGCCTGGTCAGCGAGATCATCGGCTCCTCGGCGGATTCACGCAGCTGCGGTGGCGCGATTGGCGAGCGACTGCGGGCGCCGGATCTTGCAGGCGTCTTCGTTCTCTCCGATGGGCTGAACGTCAACGGCAGCGAATTGGTGGCGGGCATTGCCGGGGCAATCGGGCCGCATATTCCGCTGACGGGCGGGTTTGCCGGCGACGGATCGCAATTCAAGGAAACGCTGGTCGGCGCCAATTGCGCGCCGCGGAGCCGCATGGTTGCAGGCATCGGCTTCTACGGCAACGCAATCAGGATCGGACACGGCAGCGCCGGCGGATGGGACGTTTTCGGTCCATGGCGCACGGTCACGCGTTCGCAGGGCAACGTGTTGTTCGACCTCGATGGCGAACCCGCCCTCGATCTCTACGAGCGCTATCTGGGCGACGAAGCCGAGGGTCTGCCGGGCACCGGCCTGTTGTTTCCGCTGCAAATCCAGAATCCGGATAATGCGGATCACAAGATCGTTCGATCAATCCAGGCGATCGACCGTGACAAGAGGTCACTGACGTTCTTCGGTGACGTTCCGGAGCGATGGCGCGCCCAGCTGATGCGTGGCAACTTCGACCGCCTGTCATGCGGCGCCGCCGACGCCGCACGGCAGGCGACCGAAGGCCTGGCCGACGGCCAGGCCGCCGACGGCGTTGCCCTGCTGGTCAGCTGCATCGGCCGCCGTGCCCTGATGGGGCAGCGGGTGTCGGAAGAAGTCGAGGCCGCCGGCGCGGTGTTCGGGACACGGCTTGTCCGACTAGGGTTCTACTCCTACGGCGAAATCTCTCCGCACGGCGTCTGCGGAACCTCCGAGTTCCACAATCAGACCATGACGATCACGACCATCACCGAGCTTGCGGTGTAGCACCATGCGCAAGCTCTTTCAGCGGCAGCTTGCCACCGCGACGAAGCAGTCGGGCAAGGTCGATCTTGAACTGCTGGCCAATCTGGTAACGGCAGCCTACGACGAGGCCGACCGCGACCGCAGGCGCACCGATCGCTCGATCTCGCTGATGGCCGATGAGCTGCAGTGCGCGCACGCGCGGCTTCTTGAAGCGTTCGAGGTCGTCCCGGAGGGACTCGTCCTTCTGGACGCCAAACGAAGGTATGTTCTTTTCAACAAGAAATTCCTCGAACTGTACGAAACCGAAGTCGACCGGATCACGGTTGGCGGGAGTTTCACCGACAGCGTTCGTGCCGGCGTCGAGCGCGGTCACTACCTTGATGCGATCGGGCGCGAGGAGGAATGGCTCGCCGAGCGGCTCGACGGCAACAAGCAGGACAGCTACTCGACCGAGCAGCATCTGCGGGGTGACCGATGGGTCCGAATTGACGAGCGCCGCACCGCCGACGGCGGCAGCATCGGTGTTCGCATCGATATTACCGACTCGCGGCGGCGCGAGGAGATCCTGAAAAAGCGGTCGGAGCAACTCGTGGAAGCCCAGCGGCTGGCGAAAACCGGCGACTGGAGCTACAAGCTCGGCGATCGCGACGTGTGGTGGTCGCCCCAGCTCTACGAGCTGCTGGCATACGATCCGGAAGAGTTCACACCTACCCGCCATGCCGTATTGTCGGGCAGCGTCGACGGAGTCGAGCGACTGGTCGCGTCGCAAGCGGAAGTCATGCGCACCGGAAAGTCGAAGAGCGTCGATGTCAAGGTCGATCGCGGCGACGGAACCGTCGCCGACGTCGTGGTCACAAGCAGTCCGATGATCGATGCTGACGGACGATTTATCGGCTTCGTCGGCACGATGCAGGACATCACCGACCGCAAGATCGCCGAAGAAACGCTTGAAAGGCTCGCCTACTTCGATCCGCTGACCGGTCTTGCCAACCGATCGATGTTCCATCGCGAGGTCAACGATGTGCTCAGCCGCCGCAGCCGGGAGGGCTCGCAAGCGGCGCTGCTCCTGCTCGATCTCGATCGCTTCAAGGAAGTCAATGACTCGCTTGGGCATGTGTCGGGCGACGAACTTCTTGCCAGGGTTGCTCAACTGATCTCGCACGTGCTGGGCAACCGCCATTTCGTCGCGCGCCTCGGCGGCGATGAATTCGCAATCGTCATGCAGGCTGGCGCCGATCGCGCAGCCGCCGAACGTCTGGCCGCCGACATCGTTACGACGGTTTCCGGCTCAATTCTGCTCGAGCGCGGCGAGGTGAACATTGGGATAAGCATCGGCATTGCCATGAGTCCCGACGACGGCTCGAATTTGACCGACCTTCAGCGCAATGCCGATCTCGCGCTGTACCGCGCCAAGGAAAGCGGTCGTGGCCGTCTGGTCTTCTTCGAGCCCGGAATGAATACGGCCGTTCAGCACAAGATCGCAATCGCGCGCGAACTGCGCCGGGCGATCACCGAGAACGTTGGCCTGACCGTGCACTATCAGCCGCAGGTTTCGTTGTCGAACGGCCGGGTCACCGGCTTCGAGGCCTTGATGCGCTGGAGACATCCCACGCTCGGCAATATTCCTCCTGCCGAATTCATACCGATCGCGGAGAGCTCCCAGCTGATCTGCGATCTCGGCCTCTGGATTTTGCGCCAGGCGGCGCGTCAGGCGAAGACCTGGCTGGATGCCGGCGAAGCCGCTCGGGAAATCGCGGTCAACGTATCGGCAGCGCAAATCTGGCATACGGATTTCACGCATGAGGTCGCGGAGGTCTTGAAGGAGACGGGCCTGCCTCCGCATTTGTTGTGCCTCGAATTGACCGAAAGTCTTCTGGCCGATCATGCGGAGGGTCGCGTGCGCCATGTGCTTAACGAGCTGAAGAGCCTGGGCGTGAGACTCGCGCTGGACGATTTCGGTACAGGTTATTCGTCGCTGGGCTATCTGACCCAGTTGCCGTTCGATACGCTCAAGATCGATCGGATCTTTGTCGACGGGATCGCCAACTCGGAGTCCGCCCGAAAACTCCTCGAAGGCATCATTGCGCTTGGACGCGGTCTCGGCATGACCATCGTGGCGGAGGGCGCCGAGACGGCCGATGAGGTCGCCATTCTCGGCCAGTTCCGGTGCGACGGGGTTCAGGGCTATATATTTGCCCGGCCTGCAGCAGCTGCAGACGCGCTCAAGTCCGCCTGGGCTCTCGAAGGCAGGGCAGTCCGGGTCGACGATTCACAGACGACGACGTCGGCTGCCGCCGCTTAGAGCTCTTCGAGCAATGGCGCGTAATTGGCCCGATACACCGCGTTCGCCAGCAAGCGCGTCATGAGATTGCGGACCATTGGGGGAAGGTTTCTGATCCGGTCGCGCTTGCGGGTCTGTTCATGCAGCCAACGGATCCGGGGCATTCGCTGGGCTGTGTACGCGTTGATGACGTCAGGCGCGTCGCGTCCCGAGACGATCAGCTTGGAGAGCACCAGCGCGTCCTCGAACGCCATCGCGGCGCCGGACGCCATGTTCGGAGAGGTTGCATGCGCTGCATCGCCGATCAGCAGCACCTTGTCCGTGCCCCATCGGTGCTGCAGGATATCTTCGATCGCGCCAAAGTGGATCTGGTCCGAACTCCGCAGCTCTGCCAAAGCCTCGGGCACGGGGCTTGCGTACGACGCGAAGCGTGATCGCAGCCGCTCCAGTCGGCCTGGCAATGGATCATCGAGCGGTTCGGCCAGCGCGGCATCCGCGTAGCAGTAGGCCTGGCCCCGGCCAACGGGTATGAACAGAAAGGCCCCGTGGCGTCCTGCAAAGAGGGTCCATCCGGTGATCGACGGCGGGCACTGCGCGAGAAAGCGCCAGGCCACCTGGCCGCAGTAGCGCGGCTGAGCGTCGTCGAACGCAAGCTTTCGAATCGATGATCGCACGCCGTCGGCACCAACCACGAGGTCGTAGATGCGCTCGGTGCCGTCGGTGAATTGGACGGCAGCAGCGTCGCCCTGCGCATCGAGCGCATTGACGGTCGTCGAGAACTGAACTTTTTCGGGCCCGAGTGTATCGACCAGCGATTTCTGCAGTTCGGCGCGGCGAATACCGACACAGGGGCCGCACCTCGCCCACACGCTCTCGGTGTCAATCACAGCCAGTTGACGACCCCGATCATCAAGGATGGTCTGCGTCCGTATCGACGCGCCGCCTTGCCGGACCTCGTCAGCCAGGCCCAGTGACCCCAGCGCGCGCATCGCGTTGCCAACAAGGTAGACCCCGGCACCGGGAACCGACCAATCCTGCTGGCGCTCCACGATATCGGGGCTCACGCCTTGGCGTCTGAGCGAAATGGCGAGAGCTAGTCCGGCCATGCCGGCACCGACAATGAGGATGCGTTCAATCCTGGACATGATTTCCCTGATCTTGAGATCAGCCGCGCGATTTTGCGGGCACCATATATCGCAGCCAAATGTACTGACATCGGCCGAACGCAGGAGGCGGCTGCGGTTCGCGCGGGATCATCTGGCGATGGCGCGCACTCGGCTGGGCTGAGGTCGCGCCGTTTCCTATCGACCCTGAAGCGTCGACGTCCGACAACGCGCAACGTGGATCATTCGCAGGGTCCGTAGGGCGGGTCGGAGGCGAAGCCGTTGCCCGCCATGTTGCCGACTCGCCCAAACCCGCCCGGCAATATTCCCTAAAAGTTCGCTAACGACCCCCCGAGGGAGCGGCGGTAACCAATTGGCAAGTAATCAAAGTTACCAAAGGGTCAATCGTTCTGGAGAAACTCGACATGAGCGTACAGCAAGCCGAGCAGCGTGGCTGTGAAGCCGGTTCCTCTGGCGCCGGATCGGCGGACGCCAATTCCTCCAATTTCCAGATCGAACGGTTGATGGCGTTCGCCCAGGCGGCGCGCAACGTCAAATCTCCTGACATCGTGCCCGACCAGGACGAGGCAGCCGAAGCCGACGACAAGGCTCTCGAGCGCAAGGCGGAGACGACCAAAGCCGGAATGCCAAAGGCTGAACCGTTCACGGCTCAAGGCTTCACGGTCGATACGCCCAAGCCTGACACGCCGAACGGCGATGCGCCTCAAGCGGATGGCCTCAAGGCTGACGACACTCCCAAGTCGGACGCCGTCATGGCGGCAGCGACGCACATGCCGCGCGAATTGCAGATCATGTCGCCCGGCGAGCATGCCTGGCGCAGCGAGGATCACGTCGACGGCGGCAATTCCGCCCCGAAGCCGGAAATGGAAGTGTCCACCCGCGGGCGCCGTTTCGCCGCGATGGCCGCCGTGCTGCTGCTGGCCGTGATTGCGGGCGCTGCCGGTGGCGCGCTTGCGACGACAGCGCTGTCGCATCTTACCGAGACGCCCGCTGCGACCGCGCCCAATGTTGCGACGCTGGAAACATCGGTGGGGCGCATCGATGCCGACATCATGGCGCTGAAGGCTGGGCTGGAGCGGACCTCGAACGCAGGCCTCACCCAGTTCAACAGGAGCGGTGACAGGCTCGAGCGCATCGAGAAGGCGCAGGCCGAGGTTGCCGCCAAGCTCGCAAAGCTCGGCGATGCCGTCGACAGGCTGCACGCAGCGGCGTCAGTTGCGACCATCCCGGTCGCGAGCGCAACGCCCAAGGACGTCACCGGCACGGTGACGGCACCCGCCGGCGCCCAGGCGCTGCCGATGCCGCAATTGCAGGCCGCCCCGGCCACGACCACGGCAGGCGCTGCGCCCACGACCGAAGTCGGCCGGCTGCCGACGGTCGAGGGCTGGATACTGCGCGATGTCAACCATGGCTCGGCGCTGATCGAAGGCCGCCGCGGTCTCTACGAAGTCTTTGCCGGCGATCCCGTGCCGGGCCTCGGCCGGGTCGATGCGATCCGCAAACAGGACGGTCGCTGGGTGGTCGTCACCTCGAAGGGCCTGATCGTCGCGCGCTGATGTGCAGGGATCCCACGGATCAATGGGGCGAGTCCGAAGTGAAGCGGTAAAGGGCTATCGCCCGGTAGGGGCGACCCTCGTGGTCGCCTTCTCGCGGCGTCATCCGGTTTCACCACGGCACCCACAAGGGGTGCCCCTACGCGTCTGACATTGAGGCTTGTTGGCGAAGGATGCTTCGCTCCAATCCTGCAAGCTTGCCCCGCAGCGTCAGTAGCTCCAACTCATCCGGCATGTTGAGCGGAAGGCACAAGCTGACGATTCGCCGGCCGGACCGCGACAGGTCGTGGCGCCGGAGCGCGGCGCCGGATCAGGAAGCTGTTGACATGAACGGGCTCGCGGTCGCCGAGCACGGCCCGCTCCCGAACCAGGACGCTCATGACCGTGCGCATCTTCAGGATTTCGCCTGCCACGAATGAGCAGTTCTCATCCCGGCCTATCTGGTCGCGCATGATCGCCTCAGTCTCGATCATGCTGACCCTTAATGCTCTGATCTGTTTGCGGATTTCGCTAATACGGTGGTCCATGGCTGGTCTCCTCGCTCGACAAACTCATAAGAACAAATCATGAACATGGAGTCAATGGCGAATGGCAAAGAATTCCGGAAAGACGATCGGGACCTCTCGCATCAGGTTCACGTTCGGCGCCAAAATCGGAGACGACCATGGCTGAATTTGCCGGGGGGGAGCATGGTGCGGCAAAGGCAATGCGCGATACTCGTTGACGACTCTGAAATATCGCTGCTGGCGACGCGCACACGTGCGCCGGCGTGGACGCGAATGATCGGCGCCTTCGCTATGTTCGTCGTTCTTCTTGGCCTTTCATCCACTCTGGCACAGGCAGCCACTGACCCCCCGCAACCGATGAAGTTCGATTGGGTCCGGGAGGGCCCGACCGATGCATGCGGACACAATTGCCGCGAATGGGTTTCGGCCATCGGGACTGTCACGGAGGAGACGCCGCAGCAATTCGCGGATTTTGCAAAAGGCCGAGATCTGCAGGGATCGACAGTCGTGTTGGATTCGCCCGGTGGTCAAGCTCTCGCGGGAATTTGGCTTGGACGCGAGTTTCGGCGACTTGGCATGGCAACCACGGTGGGGAAGACAGAGCTTCTGCCGCCCGGCTCGTCAGAGGAGCGGCGCGCCACTCTGTCGTCGCGCGGTCAATGCCAATCGATTTGCCCGTTCGTCCTCCTCGGTGGCGTGCTCCGTCACGTGCCTGCCGATGCCCGCATTTTGGTTCACCAGATTTGGCCGACACAGCGGCGAGACGATGCAATGGCCGCGACCTACTCGGCGCCTGAATGGGTCGAGGAGCAGCGTCAATTGGGACAGCTTGCCCGCTACACGATCGAAATGGGCGGAGACATTGCATTGTTCGAAACCGCAATGCGCATTCCTCCGTGGGAAGTACTTCGTCCGCTCACGGCTGAAGAAGTGCAACGCGCTGGGCTTGATAATGTCGATGACGCTTTCGATAAGACCGCAATAAAATCGGCTGCATCCAAACCTGGACAACCTGCACCCGCATTCCTCGGCGCTGCGGCGACCGGCAAACTGAAAGCGTCATCATGGGAGATCGTCGACGAAGCGGGCGTCGCAGTATTGACGCGAAAGTACCCGTTGACCCTGCAAGGCGAGGCGATCGGTCAATTCGAAATTTCCTTCGCATGCGAAGGAAGTAAGAATTACAAAGTCGCCTATTCGGAGACACGGCGAATAGCCGAGAATACGGCCGTACACTTGATCGGTGTGGGGATCGGCGTCGGCAAACAGGGCGTGCCGCTCCGGATTGGGTCATCCTTGCGCAATACCCAGGATGCAAGGATTGAGTCGATGGCGGGCGGCACGGCTTCGGTCGCGTTCATCGCCGAATGGATGCGTGACGGTGGCCAACCGCTTGTGGTAGCGACCACAGATTCAAGAAAAGTCAAAACCACCACCATAATTGGCAAAGCCGGCCTGCCCGCCAGCTTCGATCGATTCACCGCAAGGTGTAAGGATTGAGATCGCAGGCGCTTCCCGCAAAGCCGTTCGCGCGAGGGAATGCCGGACGTCGTCCCGGCCTTGGGCCGGGATCCATGACCACGAATGCCTGTTGTTGTGCTAAGCAGGGCGGCAATCTCGTACACGACCAAAACCGGTGGCTATGGGTCCCGGCGTTCGCCGGGGCGATCCGCGGGTGTAGCCAGTCTCATCGCGCGCTAGCCTTCTCCAAGGACACCCCATGCCCGCTTTCGCTGCCGCCACCACCGTCATCGATTCCATGCTGTTCCGCGACGCCTTCGGCACGCCTGCGATGCGCGAGGTGTTTTCGGATGCGAGCGTGGTCGCCCGCTATGTCGAGGTCGAGGTCGCTCTCGCCAAGGCCGAGGCGCGTTGCGGCGTGATCCCGGAACAAGCGGCGTGCGACATTGCCGCACGCGCCGACGCCGCATCGCTCGATATCGAGGCGCTGCGCCGCGAGACCGATATCGTCGGCTATCCGATCCTGCCGCTGGTGCATCAGCTGGTGCAGCAATGCGGCGAGGCCGGCCGCTACGTGCATTGGGGCGCAACCACGCAGGACATCATGGACACCGCATTGGTCCTGCAGCTGCGCGCGGGATTGACAATCATCGCGGCCGATATCGCCGCGTTGCGCGGCATTCTCGCCGGCCTCTCGAAGCGCCATCGCGACACGCCGATGGCGGGCCGCACCCATCTGCAGCAGGCGCTGCCGATCACCTTCGGCTACAAGACCGCGATCTGGCTGTCGATGTTCGACCGCCATGCCGAGCGTCTCGAACAGTTGAAACCGCGCGTCCTGGTCGGGCAGTTCGCCGGCGCCGCCGGCACGCTGGCGTCGCTCGGCGCGAAGGGGCTCGAGGTCCAGCAGGCCCTGTGCGAGGAGCTCGGCCTCGGTGTTCCCGTCGCCACCTGGCATGTCGCGCGGGATGCGTTGGCGGAGGCCGTCAATTTCCTGGCGCTGGTCACGGGATCGCTCGCCAAGATCGCGCTCGATCTCATGATCATGGCCTCGACCGAGTTCGCCGAGGTCTATGAGCCCTTCGTCAAGGGCCGCGGCGCGTCCTCGACGATGCCGCAGAAGCGCAACCCGATTTCGTCCGAACTGATGCTGGCGGCGTCCAAGGCGGTGCGCCAGCATGCCGGACTGATGCTGGATGCGACGGTGCAGGATTTCGAGCGCGCCACCGGTCCCTGGCATGCCGAGTGGATGGCGATTCCCGAGAGTTTCGTGCTGACCGCGGGCGCGCTGCATCAGGCCAAGTTCGCGCTCGCAGGCCTCATCGTCGACGAGAACAGGATGGCGCAAAATCTCGGCCTCAGCCGCGGGCTGATCGTCGCCGAAGCCGTCATGATGGGGCTCGCGCCGGAGATCGGCCGCGAGGCGGCCCATGACGTCGTCTATGATGCCTGCCGGCTCGCCAACGAGAAAGGCCTGAGCCTCAAGGATGCGCTGGCATCGGACCCGCGCGTCGCCGCGCGCATCGACGGCGCCACCATCGAGCGCCTGACCTCGCCCGAGAACTATCTCGGCCTTGCCCCGCTGATGGTGGACCGGGTGCTGGCCGCGTCGGAGCGGTGATGCGCTTGCATCCGTTGTTCGACCAGTCGCTTGATGCCGGCAAGCTCGGTGATGGACTCTTCGTCAATGCTGCGAAGCTGATCCGGGCCCGGTTCGGCGGGGCGACGCGGGTTGCTCACATGCTGGATGCACCGGGTTGCCGCGCCCTCCGGTGCGAGACAATAGCGAATGACGATGGGGCCGATGAAGTCGGTGTCCGCTCGGATGGTCCAGGACTCCGGGCGGTCATCGTCGAGCACCACCCACTTCAGGTGCACGATGCCACGGTGCCTGCGCCACTCCTCGCGGAAGGTCTCTCCGCGCTTCAGCGGCCGGTCGGGGGCCTCGATCCGGCTCGAGGCCTGACACCATTGAGGTCGAAAGTTGGGGTTGCAGATGAAGTCGTAGATCGCCTCGGCTGGGGCGTCGATCAGGATTTCGTGCTGACGACGAAAGGAAATGGTCATTGCTGAACCTTCTTGCCCCCGCGATTGACCGCCTCCCCAAGCCGGCCGCGCCTTGATGGCTTTGCGCATCGTTTGTTTACGAATGATTTGCCTCGGCGACAATTCCGGTCAGGCCCGGGGGGCGATCAATGCTGCTGGTAACCTTAAGGCGCGCGTCAGCGCGTCCGCTCGCGTGATGACGCTCGCAACGGTTGTCAAATCTGCGGTTACGACAACCAGCACGCGCTGCGGCCGCTGCAACGTTAACGATGCGCGTAATAACGTTCGGCGCGCAATTGCGATGCGCGCTGGTGATGATCACATTTCGTTTTACGCAGCCTGGTGATGATCTAGCGCTAGGTGCCTTCGAATTCCGGCTTGGCATCGTCCGGCGGCGGATGCGTTCCGGCGCGCTGTGGCAGCACCAGCACGCAGGCGACAATGAAAGCCGCAAGACACGCGGACGCCAGCGGCCGGCTCAGCGCCATCCCGCCCTCCGCGACCGGCTTGTCGAGAAAATCCCCGACGGTCGCGCCGAGCGGTCGCGTCAGGATGAAGGCCGCCCAGAACAGCGACACCCGCGACATGCCGGTGCAGCGATAGAGCGCGACGATCACGAGCAGTCCGGCGCCGAACACCAGCGCTCCGCCCTGATAGCCGAGGTCGCCGGTGTCGGCCATCCAGTCGCCGAGCGCGGTGCCGAGCGTTTGCGAAAACGTGATCGCCGCCCAATAAAACGCCTCGACCGTAGGCGTGCTGACGGTATTGACCGCGATGGTCCCTGCCGACCATCGCCAGAGGCCCAGGGTGATTGCGAGCAGAGCCGCGAGCAGGGCCGATCCGCCGCTGTAGCCGATGCCGAGCGAGCGATCGGCAAAATCCGCCATGGTCGTGCCGAAGGTGGTGGAGGCGACGATGGTCGCCCAATAGAGGATCGGATGAAACTTGTCGGCGAGGATCTGCAGCACGACGAAGACGACGAGCGCGGCGAGGAAGAGCGCCGTGCCGGCGAGGTAGCCCCAGTCCAGGGTCATGGTCACCGTGTCGCCGCCGGTTTCCCCCAAGGTGGTCGCCGCGATCTTGATGATCCAGAACACCAGCGTGACCTCGGGAACCTTGCTGAGCGCGTCGCGCAGGTTGGATGTGTTCACGTCTTGGGCCTTCCGTGGGTTGATCTTCGGCCGACGAACGAGCGCTGCCGGCGGTGCACTTGCCGCAATGCCCGGCGGTTCCTGGCTAAGCAGTTTGTTGGCCAATATGTGGTGGCGGCGTCGGGCGACACGGCGGCGGCGATCACATCTTCAACAACCGGGCGTGAACCGCAGGAAACGAACGGATGCGGGCCTTCTCGATCACGAATCAAGCGGCGGGCGCCGCTCATTCCTGCTACTGTCAGCCATGACGATCGGGATCACCGGACCCGGGCCGAAGGTACCAGGGCGAACCGCCATGGTCGGATACATCATTATTGCAGCCATCGTCGGGGCCGTCGGCCTGATCCTGTTCGGGCTTGCCAGCAGCTTCCTGGTCGACTGGCTGTGGTTCTCGTCGGTCGGCTATCTGCCGGTTTTCTTGACCACGATCGCCGCCAAGGCGGTCGTGTTTTTCGTCGTCTTGATCGCGACCGCCGTCATCCTTTGGCTGAATGGGTTGCTTGCGGTGCGCTTGGCCCGGCGGCGGCCGACACAAGCCGTTGCGGCCTTCGCGTGGAGCCCGGCCGGCGCGGCCGGCTTCGCGTCACCGCCGGATCCGTTCGCACTGCTGCGCGATCGGCTGATGCGGCCCGGGCCTATCGCGCTCGCCGCCGGCCTGCTCGGTGTGCTCGCCGCCATGATGGAGTCCGGCAACTGGAGCATCTTGCTGCAGTTTCTGTTCCAAATGCCCTATGGCGCGGAGGATCCGCTCTACCACAAGGATATCGGCTTCTATCTGTTCTCGCTGCCGGCCTCGATCGCGATCAAGAACTGGATGCTTCTCACGCTGCTGCTGTGCGCGCTGTTCGCCAGTGCGATCTACTGGATGTACGGAGAGATCGAATACGACGCGCAACGCCGGTCGATGTCGCCGACGGTGATTGCGCACGGCTCGGCGCTGGCTGGACTTCTGTTCGTGGTCAAGGCCTGGTCCTATGGTCTCGACCGCTATCTCCTGCTCTATGGCGACAATGGCGTCGTCGTCGGCGCCAGCTACACCGACATCCATGTCGCGCTGCCGGGCCTGTGGCTCATGATCGGATTGTCGATCATCGCAGCACTTCTGGCGTGGGCAAATCTGCGGGCGCGCACCTATCGGCTTCCGGCCACAGCGTTCGTCCTCGTCGGTGTCGGCTCATTCGTGCTGTCGGGCGTCGTCCCGGGGCTATTCCGGCACTTCTTCGTCAAGCCGACCGAGCTGCAGCTGGAGAAGCCCTACATCGAACGCAACATCGCGCTGACCAGGCAGGCCTACAATCTCGACAAGATCGAGGCCAAGCCGTTTGCCGCCGAGCAGAAGCTCACCTCCCAGACGCTGCAGGCCAACAAGGCGACCATCGACAATATCAGGCTGTGGGACTGGCTGCCCTTGTCGGATACCTATGCACAGCTGCAGGAGATCCGGACCTACTACAAATTCCACGATCTCGACGTCGATCGCTACTGGCTGGATGGGTCCTACCAGAGCGTGATGCTGTCGGCCCGCGAACTGCAATCCGCGCTGCTGCCGCCGAACGCCCAGACATGGGTCAACCGCCACATCCTGTTCACGCACGGCAATGGCGCGGTGATGAGCCCGGTGACACGCAAGAGCACCGAAGGACTGCCGTTCTTCTACCTCAAGGATATTCCGCCGGTCGCGGACGGCGGTCCCAGGCTCGACGAGCCTCGCATCTACTTCGGCGAGGAAAGCGACGACTACATCGTCGTCAAGGCCTCGACCCCGGAGTTCGATTATCCGAAGGGAAAAGACAACGTCTATGCGGCCTATGACGGCTCCGGCGGCATTCCGATCGGACCGATCTTGACGCGAACGCTGTTCGCCTACTATTTCAACGACGCCAACCTGCTGCTTTCAAGCTATATCACGGCCGACAGCCGGATCATGATCCGGCGCAACATCAGGGAACGGGTACGCGCGATCGCGCCATTCCTGAAGCTCGATCATGACCCGTATCTGATCATCAGCGACGGGCGGATGTTCTGGATGCAGGACGCCTACACCACCAGTTCCTATTTTCCCTCCGCGCAACCCGCGCAGGATGTCGATCTCAACTACATCAGAAATTCGGTGAAGATTGTCGTCGACGCCTACAACGGGACCATCGATTTCTATCTGATCGACCCCGGCGATCCCGTCGCGGCGACGTACCAGCGCATCTTTCCCGACCTGTTCAAGCCGTTCAAGGCCATGCCTGCGGACTTGCAGAAGCACATTCGCTATCCGGAGGACCTGTTCCTGATTCAGGCGCGGCTGTATCAGGCCTACCACATGGAAACGGCCGAGGTTTTCTACAATCGCGAGGATTTCTGGCAGTTCCCGCGGCAGCCGGGTGGCGACGGCACCTCGGTGATGACGCCCTATTACATCATCATGCGGCTGCCCGGCGAGCCGCAGGCCGAGTTCTTCCTCATGCTTCCGATGGTGCCGAGCCGCCGTGACAACATGATCGCGTGGCTCGCCGCGCGCTGCGACCCGCCCGACTACGGCAAGCTGATCGTCTACGAATTCCCCAAGGACAAGCTGGTCTATGGGCCGTTCCAGATCGAGGCGCGGATCAACCAGACGACGGAGATCTCCCAGCAGCTCACGCTGTGGAATCAGATGGGCTCGCGGGTGATCCGCGGTGCGAACCTGCTGGTGATCCCGATCGAGAACTCGGTTCTCTATGTCTCGCCGTTGTATTTGCGGGCGGAGTATGGACATTTGCCGGAGCTGAAACGCGTGATCGCCGCCTATGGCGAGCGCGTCGTGATGAAGGAGACGCTCGACGAGGCCTTGGCGGCGCTGTTCCTGGAACCCGGTACGGCGCCCACCGTCTCAGGCACGACAGAGGAGGTGCCGCCGCTCACGGGCCCGGTGGCCGGTCAGGCACGCGAGGCGCTCGATCGCTACAACCAGGCAGTCGAGCGATTGAAGTCCGGAGACTGGAAGGGCTTCGGTGCGCAATTCGATGCCATGCGCGAGGTTCTGGAAAAGATGAACCAGCAATCCACCGGCCACTAATGCCCCGATCTGAAGTCCCTGCATCGCAAGCGGCGAGCTTGCTTCTGGCGAATTTCGCATCGAACAGCAGCACTGGAGTCATGCGTCAAATCCACTCCACTGGCCGGTTGGCTATTGCGCCATCCGATGCTAATTCCATGCGCGTGCCGCAACAGTACCATCTCAAGAGTCCACCAACCGAAGGCCAAACATCATGACCGTCCACGAGCGCAATTTCGCCACGCCGATCGACCCCGTCAAACTCGACCGCCTCGCCGAGGTCGCAGTGAAGGTCGGTTTGCGGCTCGCGCCCGGTCAGGATCTGCTCTTGACCGCGCCTGCGGTGGCGTTGCCGCTGGTGCGGAGGATCGCGGAACATGCCTACAAGGCAGGCGCAGGTCTGGTGACCCCAATCCTGTCGGACGAAGCGGTGACGCTGGCGCGCTATCGCTTTGCCGGCGACGAGAGCTTCGACCGCGCCGCCTCCTGGCTCTATGAGGGCATGGCGAAGGCGTTCGCCGACAACACCGCGCGGCTTGCCATCGTCGGCGACAATCCGATGCTGCTGTCGGGCGAGGACCCCGCGAAGGTCGCCCGCGCCAGCAAGGCCAATTCGAAAGCCTATCAGCCTGCGCTGGAGAAGATCGTCAACTTCGAAACCAACTGGAACATCGTCGCCTATCCGAGCCTGGCCTGGGCGCAGCAGGTCTTCCCGGACGATGCCGAAGACGTCGCGGTGGCGAAGCTGGCGGACGCGATTTTTGCCGCATCACGCGTCGACCGGGAGGATGCCATCGCCGCCTGGGAGACGCACAACGCCGCGCTGCGCACACGGACCGAATGGCTGAACGGCCGGCGTTTCAGCGCGCTGCATTACACCGGCCCCGGCGTGGACCTTACGATCGGACTTGCCGACGGGCATGAATGGGCCGGCGGCGGCTCGACCGCCAAGAACGGCATTACCTGCAATGCCAACATCCCGACCGAGGAAGTCTTCACCACGCCGCATTGCCGGCGCGTCTCCGGTCATGTCGTCAGCTCCAAGCCGTTGTCCTACCAGGGCACGCTGATCGACAACATCGCGGTGAAGTTCGAGGACGGACGCATCGTCGAGGCCAAAGCCTCGCGCGGCGAGGAAGTACTGAACAAGGTGCTCGACACCGACGAAGGCGCCCGCCGACTCGGCGAAGTGGCGCTGGTACCGCACTCCTCACCGATCTCGCAAAGCGGGTTGTTGTTCTACAACACGCTGTTCGACGAGAATGCGGCCTGCCACATCGCGCTCGGCCAGTGCTATTCGAAATGCTTCGTCGACGGGACCAAGCTGACGCCGCAGCAGATCGCGGAGCAGGGCGGCAACAAGAGCCTGATCCACATCGACTGGATGATCGGCTCTGACCAGACCGACATCGACGGCATCAGCGCCGACGGCAGCGTCGTGCCGGTGTTCCGCAAGGGCGAGTGGGCATAAGCGCCGTGCGACGATCGGCGGCTCGGTCTTGATCTATGTCAATTCGGGCACGCGGCGATTCGAAGAGCATTCGAATCGCTCATCCAGCACCCGAAAGCGGCATTGATGCGTCCCCGGCGAACATCCAAGAGAACATCCAAGAGAATATCCAAAACGGGTCCAGGTGCAAGGAAATCGAACAAGTCCAGGCGAAAACCCGACCGCGCCGCTGCCGCCAAAGCACTGGCGCGCGTCTCGGGTCTTTCGGCCCGCCGGCCGGCGAAGCGAAAACGCCCGCCGGTGAAGGCGCTCGACGCGGTCGAGGAGTTCGCAATCGAGCGGTCGACCGAGGCTGCACAACAGACGGAGCTTATCGCGCTTGACGCCATCCGCGAAGGCCCGCCCCGTCTCAAGGCGAACAGCGCGACCATCAAGGCTATTCTGGGCGGAGCCGCCCCGGACGACGCCGGGCGATTGCAGAAAGCGCTTGCCGGCGCGCACGCGAAAACCGCAAAGCGACAGACCGACGACGCGCTGGCCGATGACTGGCGCAGCGGCGGCTACCCGTACAGATTCCGGATGCTGCGCAGGGATTATGAGGAGCAGAAGTTCGCCCTGCAGACCGAATTGCTCAAGCTGCAGATCTGGATGAAGGTTGCGCGGCAGCGACTGATCCTGCTCTTCGAGGGACGCGACGCGGCCGGGAAGGGCGGCACGATCAAGCGGTTCATGGAGCATCTCAACCCGCGCGGTGCGCGCGTCGTGGCGCTTGAGAAGCCAAGCGAAGTCGAGCGCGGCCAGTGGTATTTCCAGCGCTACGTCGAACATCTGCCGACCGCCGGCGAGATCGTTCTGTTCGATCGGAGCTGGTACAATCGCAGCGGTGTCGAGCGCGTGATGGGCTTCTGCACCCAGACCGAGTACGAAGAGTTCCTGCGTCAGGTGCCCGAGTTCGAACGCAACCTGGTTCGCAGCGGCATTCACATGATCAAGTTCTGGTTCTCGGTCAGCCGCGACGAGCAGCGGCGGCGTTTCAAGGAGCGCAAGGCCCATCCCCTCAAGCAGTGGAAGCTGTCGCCGGTCGATCTGGCGTCGCTCGATAAATGGGACGACTATACCCGCGCCAAGGAGGCGATGTTCTTCCATACCGACACCGCCGACTCGCCCTGGACCATCGTCAAGTCCGACGACAAGAAGCGCGCGCGGTTGAACGCATTGCGTTACGTGCTGCATTCGATGCCTTATGCCGGCAAGGACGTGAAGCGGATCGGACAGGTGGACGATCTGCTGGTGGGACGCGCCAACGTGATTCACGAGCGCGAGGAGCATCCGGTTTAGGGCCTGTTGGGATTCATCGGGAGTTTATCACGGCCGCGGCCAGATGGATCATGGAGGCGAAGCTTTGATCTGTCTTGTCGGCGCGCATAGCGATGCGTTTGAACTCCTTGAGCTTGCCGAAGAA
>Ga0307508_10000396_pt1 | contig 52502 bp, 48 predicted proteins | sample 9_EM_MG_FD_203089 | JGI IMG/M metagenome (GOLD analysis project Ga0307508, IMG submission 203089) | Populus trichocarpa ectomycorrhiza microbial communities from riparian zone in the Pacific Northwest, United States - 9_EM | ecosystem: Host-associated > Plants > Roots > Unclassified | place... | reverse complement strand
AGGGCAGCGGGGCCAAGCGAGACCTGGCCAAGCCCACTTCGAAATTCCTGCCTGCGAGGCTCACGGCCTCGCGAGCGACCTCGGCGGTCGTGGCCGTGCCGGAGCGTAGCGAGGTCGAAGTGGTGCTGTGTAACGGACGCCGCGTTCTGGTAGGCCGCGACTTTGAGCTCGAGGCGCTGGCGCGTCTGCTCGATACGGTCGAGTCGGGTGGCCCATGCTGACGCTGCCGCCCAGCGTGAAGATCTATGTCTCGGCGCATCCGGTCGATGCACGCAAGAGCTTCGATGGTCTGGCCGCGCTCGTCGAGGCGGAGTTCGGGCTCGAGCCGCTCAGCGGCCATCTGTTTGTGTTCTTCAATCGTCGAGGGCACGTCGCGCAGCTGCTTTTCTGGGACAGAAGCGGCTTTTGTATTTTGAGAAAACGGCTCGAGGCCGGCACCTTCAGGCTCGCTCGTGAAGTTGATGCCGGGGCCAGGCACGTCGAGATCAACTCCGCTGAGCTCGCGCTCATGCTGGAGGGCATCGAGCTGGTGGGCGCCAAGCACCGCAAGCGCTACCAACACCACGCTGCGTGAGGCGCGAGACATCAAAGAAGCGCGCGTCGTGTGCGATTCTTGTTGCACGATAGATCTGGATTAATCATACCGGGTGCGTCGCCGTGCCGCGCCCGAAGCCCCCCAAGAAACGCAAGCTCCGTGGCGGCACGTATGCTCGGACCGTCATGGCTTCGGCCTTGTCTCCCGAGTCGCGCGATCTGCTCACCGCCGGGGTCGAGATTGATGCTGAGCTACAAGTTGATCTTGAGCTCGCCCGTCAGCAGCGCATGGAGACGCTCAAGGCGGGGTTGACTCGCATGATCGCCGAGAAGGACCCCGCATCTGTCGTCGACCAGGTGATGAGCTTGTTCCTGGGCATGGACCGTCGTGCCGATCAGCTCGCCTTCCGCCTGCTGCTCGCCGAGCGCTTTCGCTTCGGGCGACGCACCGAAAAACTATCGAAGAGCGAGCTCCAGCAGCTGTACTTGGCGTTTGGGGGAGACGCTGAAACGGCCAAAATCCTCGTAGAATTGCCCGTGCCGGTTCCCGAGCAGCCCGAGCAGGTCCCCGAGGGCGCCGCCGAGCCCGAGGTCGTTGCCGAGCCCGAGCCCGCTGGCGCCGAGACGGGCAAGCCTAAGAAGAAGAAACGTCAGCGAGTACGCTCGATGAAGGTCGACCCGAAGGTCGAGCGCATCCCCCACACCTCCACGGTCCCCGAAGGCGAGCGCGACTGCTCGGTCTGCGGCAAGCCGATGAAAGCCTTCGGCTGCGTCGAGCATCAGCTCATCAGCTTCATACCGGCGAAGATTGTCGTCCACGTAGAGCAACGCGAAAAGCTCGGCTGCACCTCTTGTCGAAAAGACGTCGTTGTCGCTGAGCGCACTGCTGCGCCTGCAGTCGTACGCAAGGTCGACGCCGCCCTCCTTGCCAAACTCGTCGAAGAAAAATGCGTCCTCGCGTTGCCGCTCGACCGCCAGCGCCGTGAGCTCGCACGCCTCGGTCTCGACGTGCCGGACAAGACACTGCAATCTTACTGGGCCTACACCACGGATCTACTCGAGCCCGTCGCGAGCGCCGCACTTTCCGAGGTGCTGGGCTCAGTCATCGTTTCGGCTGACGACTCGCACCTCAAGACGCTCGATAAGTCGCGCAAATATGGCACTTTCCGAGGCCACCTCTGGTGCTTCGTCGGCACCGAAGGAGCGCCCGGCGGCCCCGAAACAGTCGCCTACGGCTACACTCCCAGCTGGCAGGCGACCGAGATCAGCGCTTGGTTCTCCGCCATCGACGGCTTCGTCCAGTGCGATGGCTACGCCGGCTACTCACGTGAGCTCGAAGATGACGACGGCGAGTCCATGGTCGTCGTTCCACCCGACCGGCGCCTTGGCTGCGGCATGCACATCCGCTCCAAGTTCCACGCGGCACTGCTCGCCAAGGATGCGCGGGCCGCCATCCCCATCAAATACTTTGCCGACCTCTACGCCATCGAGGCCGACTGCAAGGAGCGCGGCCTTGATGCCGATGCTCGCGCCGATGAGCGAAGGCGGCGCTCGCTGCCGCTCCTCGATGCGCTCGACAGCTGGACTGACCTGCTCCACCCCAAGCTCCTGCCCAAGTCCCCGCTGCGCCGAGCCACCACCTACGCCATCAACCAGCGTGACTTCTTCCGCCGCTGCTTCAGCGATGGGCGCTTCGAGATCGACAACGGCCGCGGCGAACGCAGAATCCGCATGTTTGCCGTAGCCCGACGCAATTTCCTCTTCACCGGCTCCCCGCGTGGGGGCGAGCGCCTCGCCGCAGCCTTCACCCTCGCCGACAGCTGCCTCATCCTCGGCATCGAGCCCCATCGCTACCTCACCGACGTCATCGGCAAGCTCGAAAACAGCTGGCCCCTCAGCCGCCTCTCCGAGCTCGTCCCCCACCGCTGGGCCGCACAGCAAGCCGCACAGCAGGCCGCGCAGTAGGCCACCAGCCTCGCTCTCACGGCCGCGCCAGGCTCCACGCGTGCTGCCACCCCCCTTGGTCTCACCTCGAGGCCGTTTTCATTTCGCTGGGCGAAAGAATTCACAACAAGAGCTCGATGCCCAAGCCGGTGCGCCAGAGCCAGCGGTGGGGGCGAAACACCTGCTCGGTTTGCTCGTCGCGGGCGACCCCGAAGCGCGGGCGGGCCAGCGAAATACCCCCTTCCACCGACAATTTCGCGGCCAAACGTGCGGTTCCGGTGGGATACTTGAGGCCCAGACCGGTCGTCACGGCTGACCACAAGCCATGCTGCTCATGGGCATCGTCGACCCCCTCGCCGCTGGCTCGCATGTCACCCAGGCGCCCACCCGCGCAAACGGCAACGCCTAGCGGGCTCTGTAGCGGCCGCGCGCAGGCGGCCAGGCCCGCCGAGCTGAGCCGCAGATTGACCCGCGCCCGCGGCTCGCTCTGCACCTGCACGCTGCGCGCACCCCAATAGTCACCGCTCAATACGAGCCCGAACGCCCCGCGCCACAGCGACGCGTCGGCTTGCAGACCCTTGGCTACGACAGGCAGCGCGCCGCCACCGATGAAACCGTTCAGCCCCAGACGCCAGCTCAAGGGTCTTGCGCCTGGCGTCGCTGGCGGAGGAGCCCTGTCCGCTCGCGCTTCGGCTGCCACGGCTCGAGGAGGCGGGGCTGGAGGCTCGGGCGCCGGGGCCGCGGGCGGTGTCGGTGGAGCCTCAGCGGCTTCCGGCTGCGCGACGGCGGCAGCGAGCCCGGGCTCGACCTGGCGCTGCTTCACGCGCTCCGGATCGATCGCCAGCGCGATCACCAGCTCCGCCGCTTCGGCGAGGCGCGCGCAGCTCTCATGCTCGAGCAAACGCTCCTCGGTGCCGCGCTCGGTCGTGATACGGAGCCGTGCGGAAAAGGGCTTTTCGCCGCTGACCTCAGCCTGAATCCTCAGCTCTTGCGGGCGCGGGGTCGACAGCGGCTCACCGAGCCATACCTCCACCGCGCTCGCAACCTCGGCTTCGGTCGGACAGCTCGCGGGCGCCACCCAGCTGACGCGTGTGGCCGCGCCGGCGCTGGTGCCGAACGTGAGCAGCGCTGCGATGGGACCACCAACCGCCCAAGCCCGGATCTTCCTGCCCATCATGCAGCCGCCGGCAGGCTAAGACGAAATCGCGCGATGCGTCGAGCGGAGGGACCAAAGAACCAGCGCACCGCTGGGCGGAGCTGCTGGAGTGTCGGCACAGGGCGGAGCGGCGGGTCAGCCGTAAAGCGTACGGAGGGCGGCCGGGGTCGCACGCTTTTGCCTTCCCCAACGCCCACGGCCACGCGCGCTCCTCAGAACTGGGAAGCAAACGCGCGCACAATGAACGGCCAAGCGCGCATCATCTGCGCTGCTTGAACACGCCGCCCAGCGTGGCGTGGACGTGGCGCCCGGCGGATAGGCGAACCTTGGCCAGCGAACGGGGCGCGCTGCCCTTGACGACTACCAGTCGGTTCGGCTTCGGTAAAACGAACGAGCCCATGCCGCGCTCCATCAGTACGCGGCTGGCGTCGGCGTTGTCGAGGTGGCTCTTCCAGGGAACGGTCGGGCGATCGTCCATGGGACGCAGCCGGTGCAGGTACACGCCCAGCTCCGCGGGCAGCTCCGTGTCGGGCGCGATGAACAGCTCTCCGCCCCACTCGATGTTCCACTCCGGGTGAGCGTAGTAGACCCAGCTACCCCGATCGTCGTCCCCATCGCGATGCCAGAGGCGCCCTTGGCCAGCCGCCGTGAGCGTCGCGCAGGCGTTGAACACGGTCCAGTCGCGGCCGCGCTCGCCAATGGTGTCGGCGAAGGCCGGCGCGGCTTCGACCAGGGCGCGCATGACGTCGTCGATCGGCGACTTCGTCGGATACTGCGCGTCCCACGCCTGCTCCCAGCCGACGGTCGGGCCGCGCAGCACTCCGCTGTCTTCCAGCGGCCATTGACCCTGCATCCCCAGGGCGTCCACGCGCTGGAACGGTTGCAGTTGAAAATAGTTCCAGAGCCTGTCGCGCTCGAGCTCAGGCAGCACGTCGTCGATCACGATGAAGCAGGATTTTTGAACGGTGACAGTTGGAGTCTTCGACATGACGGCTGCCGCGTTGCGCGTCGACACCATAACAGCAAGCACGGGCCCAGGCATCCCCGCGCCGCGTCGCGATCAGGAGCGCGCAGCGTGCTAGCGTTTTCGGCATGTCGCTGCTCACCAAGCTTACGGCCGACAACGAGCTGTTCGCCGTCGTCGACAACCTGCTGGATGACGCCGCGCGCGACCGGCTCTGGAACTACTTTCAGATCCAGCCCATGACCAGCGTGCGTCAGTTGGGCATGCAAGGGCACTGGCTGCTCGAAGACGGCGACACTTTGCGCGGCCCGACCGTCGGCTGGCAGCACAAGTTCGACGCGCAATACCCGAGCCGCTACCCCATCGACGAAGTGATGAAGGCGCTGGTCGAATGCGCTCCGTTGTTCGAAGCGTTCGTCGGGCGCTACGACGTGGACTGGAAGATCTTCAGTGCGATGCCGACCATCTACCAGGCCGGGCAGGGGCTGGTCTGGCACCGCGACTCAGAAGACAACACAGGCAGCTGGGTCTACTACGCGCACGACACCTGGAACAGTGAATGGGGCGGCGAACTGCTGTTGCTGCACGCCCGAGATCTGCCGCGCGAATCGGGCGTCTATTTTCACCGCCTGCGCCCGACGCCGGATCGGCCCGAGGCGCTGCCGTGGCAAAGCCATCTCGACAATCGAGACGCGAGCGAGTTACTCATGGCGGTGGGCCACGGCTCTTACGTGGCGCCCAAGCCCAATCGACTGGTCGTGATCAAGGGCGGCACCGCGCACGCCATCGCCAAGGTAAGCTCGGCCGCCGGGCGCCACGTGCGCGCCAGCATCGGGGGATTCTTCAAGAAGGTGGGCGTGCGCGTCGACCTGCCCGCAGCACCCTGGACCAAGTAGCCGCCTTGCCGGCGAGCGGGTCTTTTTCTTCTCCGTGCTGCGCCCGGGCTTCTCCTTTGGGGAGGCCGGGTTCGCCGCCCAGCTGGGCGGCGGCGCAGCGGGCGAGACCGGGCCTCCTTGACCCCCGTGGGAGTCTGGCACCGTAATTGCTCGGTGAGAGGCGGAGCATGAGCGGTTTGAAGGTGCTTTTGGTCGACGACCAGCCGGCGGTTTTGGCGGCGCTGGAGGTGCTCTTCGACGTGCATGGGTTTCAGACGCTGGCGGCGCGGACGCCGGAACAAGCGCTGTCGCTGGTGCGGTCGGAGGAGCTGGGGGTCGTGCTGCAGGATATGAATTTCCACCGCGACGCGACGAGCGGCGAGGAGGGCGAGGCGCTGCTGCACGCCATTCGCAAGCTCGACCCCGATTTGCCGGTGGTGCTGATGACGGCGTTTCAGTCGCTCGAGGCGGCCGTGCGGCTCGTGCGTGCGGGGGCCAGCGACTACATTGCCAAGCCGTGGAACGACGACAAGCTCGTCGCCACCGTCAAGAACCTGATTCGGCTGCGCGAGCTGTCGCAGGAGAATTTGCGGCTCCGTACCAGCTCGCATCGCGCGCGCGCCGGTTTGGCCCACGAGCATGATCTGTGCGGCTTGGTCTACGCCAGCGCCGCGATGCACGAGGTGGTGCGGCTGGCGGCCAAAGTGGCGCCGTCGGAGGCGGCCGTGCTGGTGACGGGCCCGAACGGCGCCGGCAAAGAGCGCGTCGCGCAGATTGTGCAAGCCAACTCGCGCCGCAAAGACAAGCCGTTCGTGAAGGTGAACGCGGGCGGGCTGCCGGACGAGCTATTGGAAGCGGAGCTGTTCGGGGCCGAGGCAGGCGCTTACACGGGCGCCAAAAAGCTGCGCATCGGCCGCTTCGAAGAGGCTGACGGCGGCACGCTGTTCCTCGACGAGATCGGCAACTTGTCGAACATGGGGCAGATGAAGCTCTTGCGCGTGCTGCAAACCGGCGAATTTCAGCGCCTGGGCAGCAACACGACGCGCAAGGTGGACGTGCGGCTGATCAGCGCCACCAACGCCGACCTGCCGCGCGCCATCGCCCAGGGCGCGTTCCGCGAGGATTTGTATTTCCGGCTGAACGTGATCGAGCTTTCGATTCCGGCGCTGCGCGATCGCGCCGACGACATCTTGCCGCTGGCCGAGTTCTTGCTCGAGCAGCACCGTGCCGCAAGCGCTCAGGCCTACGCAATGACCGACGACGCGCGGCAGGCGCTGGTCGATCACGAATGGCCGGGCAACGTGCGCGAGCTAGAGAATCGGCTACAACGCGCGACCTTGGTTTGCCAGGCGCCGCGCATCACGGCCGCCGATTTGGGGCTGGCCAGCGGCGCGGTTTCCGGCTCGGGTCTGATGGCGGCGGCAGCGCCGCTCGGGTCGACCGAGGCGCAGCCGAGCGCCAAGCCTGGCACGACCGATCCGGAGCGGGCCGAGCTCGAGCGCATCTTGGTCGAGAGCGGCGGCGTCGTGGCCACGGCGGCCGCGATGCTGGGCGTGAGCCGGCAAGCGCTGTATCGCCGTATGGATCGCCTGGGCGTCGAGCTGGAGCGGCGCCCCAAAGGCTGAGCGAGCATGGCGGAGGCTTCTGCTTGGCTGGTTTGTCTGGCACTGGGGGCGTTCGCGGGGGCGTGGCTGCAGCGCCGCGCCCTGACCAGGCAGCGGCAGAGCCTGGAGCTCACCGCAGCCAGCGAGCGCGCCGAGCGCAGCGAGCAGCAGCGGCTGCTGCAAGCGGTCGTCGAAAGCGCGCCAATGGCCATCATCGTCTACGGCGACACGGGCAAGATCGCTTACTCGAACACCGAGGCGCGCGCGCTGTTTGCCGAGGCAGAGCAGCTGCAAGGCCAGAACTTTTTGCGGCTGGTGCAGAACGCGCCCGAAAGCCTGCAGCAGGCGCTGGTGCGCGACGGCGACGCGCTGTTTACCGTCGACCAGGCCGGGCAAGCGGAGACGTACAGCCTGAGCCGGCGCTTCTTCGAGCTGGCTAGTGAACGGCACACGTTGCTGATGGTCAAGGAGCTCACGCCTGAGCTCGGCAGGCAGGAAATCGACGTCTGGAAGAACGTGATTCGCATCATCAATCACGAGCTCAACAACTCGCTCGCGCCGATTTCGTCGATGGTGCACTCGGCGCGACTGATCGCGCAGAGTCCGGAACAACTGCCCAAGTTGAGCCGGGTGTTCGATACCATCGAGGAGCGCACGCTGCACCTGACCGCGTTTCTCGAGGGCTACGCGCGCTTTGCCCGGCTGCCGAGACCTCGGCCCGAGCGCGTGGCCTGGCGGCCCTTTCTCGAAAATTTACAGGCCTTGTTCCCGCAGGCCAAAGTCGGCGAGCCACCCGCCCAGGACGGCTTCTTCGACTCGGGGCAGCTGCAACAGACGCTGATCAACCTGCTCAAGAACGCGCACGAAGCCAGCGCCGAAGGCAGCGCGGTCGAGCTTTCGGCCGAGATGGCGCCGGACGGCGCCTCGACCATCACGGTCGCCGATCGCGGCAGCGGCATGAGCGACGAAGTGCTGAGGAACGCGCTCGTGCCGTTTTTTTCGACCAAAGAGAAGGGCACCGGCCTGGGGCTGGCGCTGTGCCGCGAAATCGTCGAGGCCCACCGTGGCAAGCTGCGCCTTTCGCGTCGCGACGGCGGCGGCATGGAGATTACCTGTTGGCTACCCGGAAGAACCACGCTGATCGCGCCGCGCACCGGGCGGCTCACGCTCACGCGAGCGTGACAACTGTCCGGACACGTGTCCGCTATTCCCAGGCGTAGCCGGTCGCCAAGCTGATGACGACGCCGCCCTTGAAGGCGATGTTGAAGGCCCTTTTCTCGTCTGATTTGAGCGAGCCTGCGAGCACATCGTAGTTGTGAGTGTTGAGCAGCCACGCGTAACCGAGACAGCCCACCATGGTGAAGCCGTGCTTGTGGATGAAGTCGAAGCCGACCACGCTCTGCACGAGGTAAGAGGGCTTCAAGTCGACCGTGACCGGATCGCGATTGGGATCGCGATTGGGATCATCGGCGGCGTTGGCCGTGATTTGTCCGAGACCCGAGGTCGCGTTGGCGCCCAGGCCGATGAATGGCGTGAAAGGCGTGGTCACGAAGTTGTAGCGACCGCGCACGCCGGCTTTCCAGCCCAGGAGCGAAATGCCGGCGGCCAGATCCAGCGAAAAATGCGGGTCAGCGTGAAACGTGAGCATCGGGCCAAAGCCAGCGAGCCCGTTCCAGCCCAGCTCTCCCAAGAGCGCGAGCTTACGGCGCTCGCGGATCGGGCCGAGCGGACGCTTGTCCGGTCGTGCTATCGGCGGCGGGGGCTGCGCAGGTTGCGGCGACTGGGGGCTGGGCGGCGCCGCGGGCCCGCTGGCGGGCGGCGCAGCAGGCGGCAGGTCAGCGTAGGGTGTTTCGAGCGTCTCGGGCGCGGCAGGAGCCGCCGGGGCCACGGGCGCTGCTGGGGCAGGCGCGGGCGGCGCTTCGGGCACCGGCGCTGTGGGTTGCGCGGCGGCGTGAGACGCGACCAGCGAGAACGCGCAGAGCAAGCCTGCCAAGGGTCGCCGGTCGAGCTGCATGAGGGAGGTACAAGGCATGAGTCGGGCCAATCTAGAAATTGAGCTGCAGCGAAGCGCCGGGATCGCCCGTTGCTAGGACCGGCGAAAAGGCAACGCGCGGCTCGTTGCCCGCGCTTTCGACAGGGCGCGCCGCCAAAGGCAGGCTGGGTTGGTCCAGCTCGCGCAAGAACAAGCCCGTGATGAACAGGCCAAACGAGCTTGCCACGCTGATAGCGGCTGCCGTGCGGAAGCGGCTACGTTCCGCGAGCGAGGCGTTGTAGGCGAAGAGCTCGGCAGGGCTGACGTTACGGTGGCGTTTGCGCGCCAGAAAATTTTCCGCGCTGTTCTCGCTGCGCACCGCAAATGCGCCCAAAATGACGCCGCCGCTGAGCGCCGCGGCGCCGCCCACGAAGAGCCAGCCAGAGAAGTAGCGTTGGCTCGTCGGCTCGAGGCTCACGACCTCGCTACGCGGTTCACCACGCCTTAGTTGTAGGTCGCGCCGTACGGACCTGCAACCCTTCTGAGTGACCATGAGTTGATGCGCGCCGACCGCTAGCGCAATCGTGGCCAGCGGCCCGCCCTCGGCCATATACACGCCGTCGACGTAGATGTCGGCACCTGCGGGCGCCCAGACGTAGAGCGAAGTCGGACGCTCGGTGAGGCGCGCTTCGCTCAGGATCAGCTCGCCGGACACGGCGGTGACGTCGCGTTCGAGGTCATAATAGCCGCGTGCGGCAACGTGCGCGTGATGTTGGCCGGGCGAAACTTCGCGGATCAGCGGCGAGGCTGCTGCTGGCCCACCGTCGAGCGCGATCAGGGCGCCGGGCGTCTCGCTCACGATCATGAGGCGCGTCGGGCGCGCCTGCAGCTTGGGCGACGCTTCGCCGGCAGGCGCGCCCCGCAGCTGAAGCGACAGCTCGACGATGGCCAGCTGTGCGTCGCCGCGACGCGCGCCGTTGGGTTCTTGTTCCAGGTAGCGCCGGAACAACTCGAGCGCGCGCGCCAGATGCTCGCGCTCCTGTTTCACGCCGTATTGCTTGCGCTCGGCCTGGGCCAGCGAGAACGCGATAGCCGGCAGCGGTGTCAGCGCGTAGGCGGCGTCGAGCGCCTGAATCGCGGCCAAATAGTCGCCGGCAGCATACGCGTTCGCGCCCGCCTTGAACGACGCTTTGGCGCGCTCGAGCTCGCTTGCGTCTTGGCCCGCGCCCGGGGCCGCGAAGCTTGACAGCGCCGCGACCAGCGCCAGCGCCAAAACAGCGCGCTCTGCTCGCCTCATCGCAGCTCCGCCGGGAGCAGCCAGAGCCCCTGGGCGTCGGCGACGACGACGTCGCTGATGCCGTCTCCATTCGGATCGGTGGCTACGACGCCGCGCGCGTCCTCGAAGTCGTTGACTTTGCTCACGTCGAATTGGCGCTCGCGCGCGTCGGCCTCGGCAATGTGCAGCGCCGATTCGGTCACGAAAGCCAGGCGGATGGGCGGTGGCTGAACGACACTGATGCGCGGGGGTGGAACGACACTGAACGCGCGCACGTCGGAGTCGTCTTGGTCGTGCACGAAGCTGCGCTGGTCGAGCGAAAACCCGCCGTTGCGGTCGTTCCACAAGATCTCGAGCCGGCGCGGTCCCTGCGTAGGATCGCCCAGCAGCGCCAGCAACTGAAGTCTATCCTCGCCGAGGCTCGCCGCGACCAGCTCCGGCGTGCTGCAAGGCTCGTCGAAGTCGAGCCGTTGCTTCAGCTCGATGCGGCTCTTGCTCGCGTCGACGTCGTAAATCAAGAGCGTGCAGAGGCTGGAACCATCGCTCAGGTGCCGCGGCATCAGCCACACCGCTTCGTCCAAACCGTCGCCGTCGAGATCGGCCGCCACGCTGGCGACGCTCAGTCGGACGCCGCGCTGATCATCGGTGTAGGGCATCACGTCCTGGGGAGGGTCGCCGTCGAGCAGGCGCGGCGGCGCTTGCCCGCTACCAACTTGCGGGATCAGCCACTGATTCCAGTGCGACGTGTAGTCGTGCGCGCCCATGGCCACGACGTCGTGAGCGCCGCGAGCGGTGAAGGCGCCCACCGTCAACGCCAGCGCGCCCCAGTCTTGCAGGCTGCCGTCCGTGGCAAAGTTGACCAACGTGTATGGGGCGAACGGCAAGCGATCCGCACCGCCGCCAAAGATCGTGAACGTGCTGCGCGGCGCGCCATCGACTTGCACGGTCGAAGCCGTGAAAATGTCGTCGCTGCCGGTGTCGCGCATGCCACCCAACTGCTGCACACCGGCAAGCTCGGCAACTCGAACCGGGTCGAGTGGAACGCGATCACGACTGCCATACGCCACGGCCAGCGAGTCGCTCGCAGCCGGTGGTCCGCCCTGCATGAACGCCACATCGGTGATTTGATCGCCGTCGAAGTCGCCGGTACCGATCAGCTTGACCGGCCCCTGGCTGCTGATGCGCGTCGGAACCGGAAAGACGTCTCCCGTGCCGCTCAGGAAAGAGAGCCCAGGAGCGCCCTCGGTGGCCGCAATCACATCCGGCAGGCCGTTGCCGTTGAGGTCGAGCACCGCCGCGGTGGTCCAGGGCTGCGCGCTGTTCTGATAAGAGCTGAAGAAGGCCAAGCTCGAGTCCACGAGCGACCGGCGCGAGCCGAATACGGCGTCAGGCATCACGTAGTCGGCCACACCGTCACCCGTGATGTCGCCGGCGGCGAGCGGTAGTGGGCCATCGACCGACACGCTGCGCGGCGGCTCGCCCACCCGCTGCGTGATCACCGAGAGCGTCAACCGCCCCGCGTGCTCTTCGAGACGATGCCCGTCGCCGTGAGCCACGTAGGTGTGACGATCGGCGCCGATCAGGATGTCGAGATGTCCGTCGCCGTCGACGTCGGCGCTGATCGGACCCGCGTCGATGTGCGAGCCGGCTGGCAAATGCACGACTTGGATCTCCGGCGCATCACGCCAGACGAGCTGACTGAGGTCGACAGCGCCGCCGCCGATGGCGCAGGTGTCCAGCAGCTGAAAAAAGTCGTCGTCCCGAAAGGCAAAGGCCACTTCTAGGCACGGCGACTCGGCGCCCCGGATGATGTCCGCGGCCAGCGGCAGACCTACCAGCGTCGACAGCGGGCGAGACAGCTCTTGGAGCAGCGTCAGCCCGCCGTTGCTTGCTGAAGGTACGTAGATGCCGGTAACGTCTGCGAGCGTCGCGAACACCAGCAGCGCCACCGCTCCGCCGACTTGGCTCGAGCTCACCGTCAAGGCGCGGAGCTCGGAGTTCGAGACGACGTAGGAGCTGAACGCAGCGGGAATCCACTCGCGGTCCTGGCGCCCCGGCAGCATGCCGACGCGCAGGTCACCGAACACGATGTCGCCCAGCTGGTCGCCGTTCAGGTCGCCTGCGATCGGGCGAGTCGCGATACGCGGGAAGGTGCGCGTCTCGACCAACTCGCTGTCGGCGTCGAAGTAGTGGAGTCGAAAGCGCCCCCGTTGCAGTTGGTCAGGAGGCTCGGTGCTGATGATCTCGGCGCGATCGTCGCCGTCGAAGTCGGTGGAGGACAACCAGGACGACGCTTCGGTCGAAAACTTGCGCGCGGGCAGTTGAAAACCGTCCGTCGGCATCCGACAAACGCCGTCCGCCGCGCAACCCCGGCCCCCCGGGCAGGCGCCGTGCGTGCCGTCCGCGTTCACGCGACAATCGAAGTGGCACTCTTCGCCCGGTACCCCCTTGGGGCGGCAAACCGAACCCGCGTCCTTGACGAAAGTGTCGCAATCTTCGCCCGGTTCGATGACGGCGTTGCCGCACTCGCCACTTTGAATGACCGGGAAGCTGGTGCAACCCGCGAGGGTGATAGTGAGTACGCACGCTGCGGTGAACGCGAGCGCTTTCAAAACGGATTCTCCAGGTCGGTCGGAATGCGCGCCGAGGCACTTGGGTGAGGCTTCGGCTTTTTGAGCTCGGGCGCGCGCAGCGGGGCCGGCGGCGCCGAGCTGCTAGGCGCGCCGCCGCGCAGCTCCGCGGAAACGACGGGCGAAACTGCCGCTTGGCTGGAGGCTGAGGCTCCAGCCGCCGGAGGCCTGACGGCGACGCTGGGCACGGGCTCGGCGCGAGGCGCCATCGAGCCGCGCAGGACCACGAAGCCGAGCAGCCCGCCGAGGGCGACCAAGCCAAATGCGAACGGCCAGAACGAACGCGGCGCGCCTTCACCCGAAACGGCGCGCGGCGCGTCGGGCTCGGTCTCGCCGAGGTCGTCGGCGTCGAGTAGCGTGTCGGGCTCGCCGCGCGGCTGTGCACCGGAAATCACGGGCTCGGGGCGGGGCAAGCGCAGCGGAGCATCGGTCAGCTCGGCGCCCGACTCGAGCGCAGCTTGGCGCAGCGCGGCCAACGCTTCGCCCGCGCCGGCCGGGCGCTGCGTCGGATCTTTGTCCAGCATGCGCAAGAGCGGGGCGTCGAGCAGCGGGGACACCTCGGGGCACGTTTCCGAAGCGCGCGGGGCAGCCTGAATGATGTGCGCCATCAAGACCGCCACGGTGGTGTCGCCGACGAACGGCAAACGCCCGGTGAGTAGCTCGAAGCAGAGCACGCCCAGCGCGTAGACGTCAGAGCGCTGGTCGACTTTTTCGCCGCGCGCTTGCTCGGGCGACATGTACAGCGGCGTCCCGATCGGCGTGCCGCTGACCGTATGCACCGGTGAGTCACCGAGCAACTTGGCCATGCCGAAATCGAGCAGCTTGGGCACGGTGTCGCCGTTCGGATCCCAGGCCAAGAAGATGTTTTGCGGCTTCAAATCGCGATGCACGATGCCCGCGCCGTGAGCCAAGTCGAGAGCGCCGGCGATCGGCGTGAGCAGTTGCAGCGCGGTCGAGACGTCGACGCGCCCCTGCTGCTTGATCCAGCGATCGAGCGGCTGGCCTTCGAGCAGGTCCATCACGTAAAAGTGTCGACCGTCGTTCAGCTTGCCGAACGAGAACACGTCGATGATGTGTCGATTGCGAATCTGGTTGACGGCCTGCGCCTCGGCGATGAAGCGCAGCACGGCGTCGGAATCTTTGTCGGCCACGCGGTGCAGCACCTTCACGGCCGCGCGGCGCTTGAGCAGCGGGTGCTCCGCTTCGTAGACCGCCCCGAAGCCGCCCTCGCCCAGCTTGCGCAAGAGCCGGTATTCGCCCGCCATGCGACCGCTGCTCTCGCTCGAGCGCCGGGACGGAGTGGACGGAGTGCCGGACATCGTGATCGCGCGCGACGATACCATGCCGCTCGACGACGACGACAAGTGGCCGGCCCCCCTGCCCCGGGCCCCGGGGTCAGCCGATTCAGCGCTCGAAGTGGACGTTGACGCGGATTCTGGTCGCGGCTGCATTGCCATCGCGGTCGAGCCCGGGGCTGAAGTGTTTGCTTTTCATGCATGTCGTGGCGGCAGCACCAAAGCCTTGCCTGGCGGGTGATTCGGATAACAGCGAGACGTCCGAAACCGCGCCGCTCTTGCCGATCGTCACCATCACGGCCGCTGAGGCGACGTCGTCCGAAGCCGAGCTCGGGAAGTAGCCGCGGCAGGGATCACGCTCGCCCAAGCCCGGTTTGCGGCTCAGATCGCCGACCGGCGTGAGCCCGTCTCCAGCCAGCTTGGGGGCGAGGCCGCCCGTAGCGTGCGCGGCCGCAGGGCTCGCTTGGGCGCGCGCGACGCCGACCTCGGCCTTGCCACCGATAGCGACGATGCCGGAGCCGAAGCCGAGCGCCCCCGGATCGTTCGTGAAGTCGACTGGCTCGTCGGCTTTCGGGGAGGCGGCCGGATCGGCCTTGGCGGTCACGAGCGCCCCGACGTGCGCTGGCTCGGGCGCCGCGGCTGCGACTTTGGGCGCCACGGGACGCTCGGCAAGGTGCGCCTCGGGCGGCGGCGGGAGCAAGGCCGGCAACGGCGCAGGGGGCGAGGGCGGCGCCAATTCGACCTCCAGCGCCAGCGGCTCGGGCGGCGGCGCGCGGTGCTCGCTCAGGGCTAGGCCTGCCACGAGCACATGCGCGCCCAGCGCGACGGCCCAACCGAGCAAGCCCCAGCCGCGGCCCAGCGGGCTGCTGTCGAACAGCTCGACCACGAGCGGGCTCACGGCGGCAGAAACGGCTTCGGAAGACATGTCAGGCTCCTTCAGGGTGAGCTTGCGACTTTGTCCGCCGCGAACGCGACGCGCGTGATGCCCGCGTCGCGCACGGTGTCGAGCACGTGCATGACCTTGCCATGTGTAGCGCTGGCCGACGCCGAGATCACGGTACGAAGCTCGGGGTTGGCTTTGAGCGCTTGGGCGGCGCGCTGCTCGAGCTCGGCGTCGCTTTGAACTCTGCTGCCGTTGGCGAGCACGCCGCCCGCAGCGTCGACCGAGACATTGAACACGGTCTGGGTGGCGCCCGCCGTCTTAGCTTTCGGCAAGTCGAGCGGGATGCCTTGGCCGGCGATCAGCTTGGCGGTGACCATGAAGATGATCAGCAGCACGAGCGTCACGTCGACGAGCGGAGTCACGTTGATGCCGGAGATTTCTTCGTCCGTAGTTTGGATGCTGGCCATGGCTGGTTCCTGTTCTGGTTCGGGCTTCAGCCGACCGCGGATAAGCGCGAGCTCGAGTCACGGCTTTCGCGACGAGGCTCGGCTTTGACGTACGAAAGCACGATGTGCCGCAGCGCTTCGGCGTTGCCGAGCACGCGCTTGATACGCCGCTGAAAGGCGTTGAAGGCGGCTACCGCCGGAATCGCGACGACAAGGCCGATCGCGGTTGCGACCAGCGCCTCGGCGATCGCGCCCATCACGTTGTTCATCGCGCCACCGCTGCCGTTGGCGGCACCGGCGACTTGCAGCTGCTCGAAGGCCTGTACGATGCCGATCACAGTGCCCAGCAAGCCGACGAAGGGCGCGTTGGAGCCAAGCGTCCCCAAAAATCCGAGTCGCCGCTCGAGCCGCATGCGCTGCACGGCGGCGGCGCCCGACATCGCCTCTTCGACCGCCGCCGAGCCGTGCTCGAGCCGCAGCAAGCCGGCGGAGACGATGGCGGCCTCGGCCGACGCCGAGCCGGCGACCAACGCTTTGGCCGACGTCACGTCACCCCGGTCGAGCGCGCTGGCGAGCGCTGCGGCCAGCCGTTGCAGATTTTCGCGGGCACGAAAGAAGAACAGCGAACGCTCGACCATGATGGCGACGCTGACGACGCTGAGCCCGAGCATTAGATACAGAATCGGCGAGGCGCCGACCTCGAGCAAAATGACTTTGGTCCGTTCGACGATGTTCATGACAGGTTGACTCCTTGCCGCCCCCTCAGCACGGGTCGTGCCAGCGGCTGGTCGGCTGCAAATCGCAGGAAAATTGCGGAGGTTCGCGCGAGCGTCCGGGCTCTCGTGGCCGAGCGTGGACAGCTGTCCGGCCGCAGCCCTGACAAGCGTCCGGGGCTCGGCGCAGCTGGCGTGGACGAGCGAAGTCTCGCGAGCGAGCGCTCTCTAAGTGCTGAGCGCGAGCTGACGAGCTCGCCGGGATTGGCTCGTTGCTTGCTGAGGCCTCTTCGGAACCAGGCACCATGCAACGCTTCCGCTTCATCGCTCTCACCGCGCTTTCGTTGTTCGTCACGAACGCAGCGCACGCACAAGACGCAGCTGAACCGGTGCAGCCCGCGCTAGCGCCACCCAAGCTCGTACAAGCCGCGGAGCCCGTTTACCCGCCTGCCCAGCTGCAGAGCGGCGCGAGCGCGGTCGTCGCCCTTGTGCTGACCCTCGACGACAGCGGTCAAGTCACGGACGTCTCGGTGGTGAGCTCGGCCGGCGACGACTTCGACCAAGCCGCGATCGCCGCCGCCAAGCAACTGCGCTTCGAGCCCGCCGTGCGCGACGGCAAACCCGTCGCTTCCAAAATCCCGTTCCGCTTTCAATTCGAGCCCCAAGCACCCGCACCGAGCCCGCCCGCGGCCAGCGCTGCCCCCGCACCCGAACCCGCGCGCGCTGACGCAAAGGCAGGCGCAGACGCTCGCGCCCCCAGCGCCGCAGACACCCTGGACATCTCCGTCGAAGGCTCGCGCCCGCCACGCGAACCCACCCAGCATCGCATTTCCTCCGAAGAAATCAGCAAAATTCCCGGCACCAATGGCGACGCGCTGCGCTCGCTTCAGAACATGCCCGGCGTCGCCCGGGTCGGCGCCTTCGACGGCCTGCTGATCGTGCGCGGGTCGTCGCCGCGCGACACGCAAGTCTTCATCGACGGAACCAACGTGCCGCTCGTCTATCACTTCGGTGGGTTATCGTCGGTGGTGCCGAGCGAGATACTCGAACGCATCGACTTTTATCCCGGCAACTTCGGTCCGCAATACGGCCGCGCCACCGGCGGCATCGTCGATGTGGGCATCCGCTCTCCCAAGAAGGACAGGCTGGGCGGGTTGCTGCAGGTCGATCTGATCGACGCACGTATGCTCGTCGAGGGGCCGATCAACAAGTCGACGCGCTTCATGCTCGGCGGCCGGCGTTCATGGCTCGACGCTTGGCTCGGGCCGGCGCTGCGCGGCGCCGGCGTCGGTGTGACCGTGGCGCCCGTGTACTACGACTACCAAGCGATGATCGAGCACGACCTGACGCGTGACACGACCGTGCGCCTGTTCGCCTTCGGCTCCGACGATCGCATGAAGCTCACGCTCAACGCGCCCGACGCCAAGGATCCGGCGTTTGGCGGCGACGCCGGCCTGCACCAGGGCTTTTGGCGGGTCCAGGGCCGGATCGACACGCGCCCCACCAGTAGCGTGCGCTGGACCACCACGGCCTCGATCGGTCACAACCAAGAGAACAACAACCTCGGCGACATGTACCTGGACCTCGGCATCCTCGACTTCCAAGCACGCTCCGATCTGCGGGCCAAGCTGGCCCCCTCGGTCACGGCCATCGCCGGCATCGACGTGCACCACGACGTCTACGACGCCAGCTATCGCTTACCCGCCAGCAATTTCGAGAACGACCAAGACACAGGTCCCGTCTTCGGCAAACCGCTTTCGACCATCAAAGGCAAAGGCCACATCACGCGCCCTGCCGCCTACGCCATGCTCGAGCTCACACCGCTGCGCGGCCTCAAAATCTTGCCCGGCCTGCGCGGCGACTACGACGACAACACCAAGCGCTGGACGGCCGATCCGCGCGTCGGCGTGCGCTACGACGTGCACGCCGACTACCCACGCACCACCGTCAAAGGCGGCGCCGGCCTGTTTCATCAGCCGCCGGACCCGTATGAAAGCCTCAAGCCCTTTGGTAACGAGGGCGTGCGGAGCGAAAGCGCCTACCACTACAGCCTGGGTTTCGAGCAAGAGCTGGCACGCCCGCTCGAGCTGTCGATGGAAGGCTTTTACAAAGACTTGCGCGGCATCGTGCTGGCGGCGCCGAGCGCCGACACCACGGCGAACGGTTTCACGTATCAGAACGTCGGCTCAGGCCGAACCTACGGCGGCGAGCTCTTGCTGCGCTACAAGCCGCAGGGCGACGGGCGCTTCTTCGGTTGGCTGGCGTACACGCTGTCGCGCAGCGAGCGTCGCGCTAGCAAACACGCTGCTTACTACACTTACGAGTACGACCAGACGCACATCTTGACCGCGCTCGGCAGCTACAAGCTCGGCCGCGGCTGGCAAATCGGCGCGCGCTTCCGCTACGTCACCGGCAGCCCCTACACACCTAACATCGGCGGCACGCTGGACTACGACGCCGGCAGCTACGCCCCCGTCGCGTCGACCGCGCGCAACTCCGCCCGCCTGCCGTCTTTCCAGCAGCTCGACTTGCGCGTCGACAAGACTTGGAAGTTCCAGAGCTGGGCGTTCAGCACCTATCTGGACGTGCAGAACGTCTACAATCAGAAGAACACCGAGGCTATCAGCTACAATTTCGACTACTCGAAGACCACGCCCACGCACGGTCTACCTATCTTGCCGATCATCGGCTTCCGAGGTGAGCTATGAAAACGCCCCAGGTCGTGTTTGCGTCGTCGCTACTTCCGCTGCTGCTTCTGGGTTGCGACGCAGCGCCGCCGCCGGGCGCTCACGTGGATTCGTTCCGCGTGCTGGCCGAGCAAGCCGATAAACCCTACGCGCACCCCGGCGAAACCGTGCAGCTCAGCTCGCTCAGCTTCGATCCTTTGGGGCGCGCCGTGACCTGGGCCTGGGCCAGCTGCGTGAACCCCAGCCAGAATGACCTCGAGGGTTGCATCAACAAGCTCAACGAGGCCGCAGATCCTGCGGGCGCCGTGTTCGCGATGGGTGACGGCATGAACGCCCCCGAGCTCACGATTCCAGCCGACGCCATCTCGAGCTTGCCAGTCGCGGCACGCGGCGCCGCCAGCGTGGGTGTCGTGTCGGCTGCCTGCCCCGGTGACTTCAGCCTGGGCGACGGACCCGGCGGCTTGCCCTTTCGCTGCCAAGAAACGGGCACGGGTCGCGAGCTTGGGCTGCACGAGCTGATCGTCGGCATCAAGCGCATCACGGTGCGCGAAAACGACCGCAACCAAAACCCGGAGATCGCGAGCGTCACGTTCGACGGCGCCGATTGGCCCGCAGCTGAAGTGAAACAGGTCGGCGCCTGCGCCCGTTCGGACTTCGACTACGCTGCCTGCGCAGCAAGCGACAAGCACCAGCTCGCCGCCGTGCTGACGCCGGCAAGCTTCGAAGCGGGACAAGACGAGCTAGGTCGCTCTTTCACGGAGCAAGTCGTGATTCAGTACTACGCGACCGACGGCATCTTCGAAGACGAGGTCAGGGTCGGCCGCGAGCCGCAAAACGGCTGGGTCGCTCGCACGAGCGCCTCAGGCCAAACGCTCAATTTGTGGTTCGTCGCCCGCGACGACCGCGGCGGCGTCTCCTGGGCCACGCGGCAAGTCAAAGTGCAGTGAAAGCGTGACGAGTTTGTCGCGCTGGTGACGACGTCCGCTCTGGCGCGCAACAAATGACCAGCCGGCGCCACCTGAAGGCGATTTCGCTGTCCATGTGCTCGCGAAGTCGGCACTGCTGGAAAATGCAGCGCCGAAAATTCGGGACGCTGGTGGGCGCCGCGCTCGCCAGCTTGAGCTGGGCAGAAGTTGCCGCGGCAGAGCAATCGCCAGCGATGCTCTTCACCATCACCCGCAGCAAGAACAAGAACGCGGTCGTCTACCAGGCCAAAACCCGCGGTCCGGAGCTGGACCAGCAGCACCCGATCGACGCCTTCTGGCAGATGCTGGCCGAAGACGGTCGTCGCGAAGAGCTCGGCTGGGCCGAGCGCAAGCTGGCTTACGGCTTCAGCCTCACCGACCTGACCGCGGAACGCTGTGTGCTCCGCTTGGTCGCCTTCAAGCAACGCCCCGTCACGGTCGAGCGGCGTGGCAAAACCTTCCGCGCACTGACCACCATCGCCGGCAGGCCCGGCACACTCGAGCACATCTTCGTGAAGACCAGCGAGGGCAGCCTCCTGCCCAGCGTCCAATACCTGGATGTGCTGGGCACGGGCTGCGACGGCGCACCGCTGAGGGAGCGCATCAGCGCTCGTTAGCGCCGGCTCACTTCGCAAAAATGCTCTTAGTTTCCGGTACTTAGTCGTAGGCCACGGGTACTCTGCGCCATTACCTGCTAAGAGCGGCGCGCCCATGGCTCAGATTCAGGTCCAAGACCTCACCAAAGCGTACGGTCAGAAGAAGCTCTTCCAAGAGGTGACCGTCACGTTCAGCGCCGGAAAGCGCTACGGCGTCACGGGTCCGAACGGCGCGGGCAAGTCCACCTTCTTGAAGATCGTCTCGGGTGAGATCGAGTCGGACACTGGCAGCGTGCAGCGCCCCAAGCGCACCAGCGTGCTGAAGCAGGATCAGTTCGCGTTCGAGAACTGGCGCGTGCTCGACGTCGTGATCATGGGCAACGCCAAGCTCTGGGAGACGATGCAGGAAAAAGAGCTGCTGCTCGCCAAACCCAACTTGACCGACGACGACGGCGTCCGGCTCGGCGAGCTAGAGGGCGAGATCGCCGAAGAAGACGGCTACACGGCGGAGTCCGACGCGGGCGAGCTACTGAGTGGCTTGGGCATTCCGGAGAGCGACCACGAAAAAGTGATGAGCGAGATTCCGGGCGGGCGAAAGCTGCGCGTACTGCTGGCCCAGGCGCTGTTCGGCAATCCCGACGCGTTGCTCCTGGATGAGCCGACGAACAACCTGGACATCGACAGCATCCGCTGGCTCGAGCGCTTCATGCAGGGCTACAAGGGCGTGCTGATCACCATCTCGCACGATCGCCGCTTCCTGAACGAGGTCTGCACGCACATCGCGGACATCGACTACAACGCGATCATCGTCTACACCGGCGGCTACGACGACATGGTCCAAGCCAAGGGCCAGGTGCGCGGCAAAATCGAGCAGGAGAACAACGAGCGCTCCAAGAAGATCTCACAGCTCCAAGAGTTCGTGGCCAAGTTCGCGGCCGGCACGCGCTCGTCGCAGGTGCAGAGCCGCAAAAAGCAAATTGACCGCCTCACGCTGACCGACCTGAAGCGCTCCAACATCGAGCGGCCGTTCATTCAGTTCAAGGTCAAGAAGCCCTCCAGCAAGCAGACGCTCAGCTTGGACGGCGTGACCAAGAAGTGGCCCGAGTGCACGGTATGCGAGGGTTTGCGCGCCGTGATCACCAAGGGCGAAAAAATCGCCATCATCGGCAAGAGCGGTGTGGGCAAGACCACGCTGTGCAAAATGTTGATGGGCGAAATCAAGCCCGACGCCGGCAAGATCGAGTGGGGCACCGGCACGACGCTGGGCTACCTGGCGCAAGACCACCGCGCCGACATTCCGAACGGCACGACGGTCGCGAACTACCTGCACGGCTTCGCCCCGAGCGCGAACTTGCAGACCGTGCGCGGCTTGCTCGGGCGCATGCTGTTCAAGGGCGAAGAGGGCGAAAAACCGACCGACGCCCTGTCGGGAGGCGAAGCCGTGCGCCTGATCTTCTCCAAGCTAATGCTGATGGAAGACAACGTGCTGATCCTGGACGAGCCGACGAACCACCTCGATTTGGAGTCGATCGTCGCCCTGGGAGACGCGCTCGAAAAGTACGAAGGCACCTGCTTCGTGGTCACCCACGACCGCGATTTGGTCAATTCGTTCGCGACGCGCATCTTCGCCTTCACCGAGGCTGGCCTGGTCGACTGGCGCGGCACCTACGAAGACTTCCAGGAGCGCTACGACACGGCCCGCAAATCCGGCGACGCTGACGTGTCGGCCTTCGCGTGAGCGCGGAGCATGCAACCGCTTTCGGGCGCCGCGTCAGTCTCGAGCGAGCGCACCATGCGCGCCGGCACGCCGGCTACGAGCGTATTCGGCGGCACGTCTCGCGTCACCACAGCGCCCGCGGCCACGACCGCTCCGCGACCGATGGAAACGCCTGGCAACACCGTCACTCGCGAGGCCAGCCAGGCGCCGTCTCCGATGTGGATTGGCAGCGCCCTAGCGCGGCCGCAGCGCCGCTCCGCGCCGCCGAATTCGTGGCTGACCGTTAGGAGCGTCACGTCGTGGCCCAAGTAAACGGCGTCGCCAATGTCGATGCGCGCCCCGAGGTCGAGGTGCACAGGTCCCGTGAGCAGCGTGCCTCTACCCAGCGTTAGCCGCTCGCGCCAGCGCGCGTGACCGGTGATGTGAAGCGGGCCCAAGATGCGAGCTTTTTCACCCACCATCAAGCCAGCGCTACGCCAAATCAGCGTACGCAAGTAGTTGCCCGACAGCTGCGGAATCAGCCCCGCTACGGTTTCTGCACTCGCCTTGCGAACGTCCACGTTCAAGAGCTCTTCGCGAACTAGCCGCCCCACTCGCCTTGCAAAAACCCGAGCTTGCTCGCATCGATGCGCAAAGGAAAGGTCCATGCGCCGGGCCTTGCGTGATCCATGCCAGCGGCACGCAGACGATTTTTCCAGGACTTTGACGCGACACCGTCAGGGCTCATCGGGCTCGGATCGCTCAGGTGTGGCTGGTTTGCCAAGCGAGCGGCGTTTCCTAGCCGAGGGTTGGTTTGCCCCAGGTGCCGATCAGATTCACTGTCATCAGGTCTTCGTCGCTGTATTCGGCAAGCTCGCCCGATTGGCGTAGCTCGCTCAATCTGTCACTGAGCTCCCAAGCCTGGCTGTCGTAGGTGAGCTCCGCCCCCGGCATCACGCGCGCAAATATCTCGCGCCATTGCTGGAGCGACACTTTGTTCAGGTAGGTATTCGGATGCACGGTGTGCTTGTAGGCGTCGCGCAGGTGTGGCCAGAGCGGCGGGTCCGTGCCTTGAGCAAACACCTTCGGATCGTGCGAGCCCGAGTGGCTGGTAAAAAGGTGAATGCTGATGTCCGCGACCCCCCCCGGCTTGAGCACACGTCGCACTTCACGCAGCGCCGCCTCGGGATCATCGATGTGCTCGAACACCGAATGCGAATACACGAAGTCGAAGCTGTCATTGGGAAAACGCATCTGGGTCGCGCTCATGCGCAGTACGCTAAATGGCGGAAAGCGCCGCACGCCGAAATGCTCGGCAATCTGTGCGGCAAAGCTCGCGTCCACCCCGAGCAGCTTACGCACCAGGGTCTTGGCAGTGCGCAGCGCGGTGTTGTGCCGCAGCATGCGCACGTAGTCGAACGGAGAAAAGCCTTGGGCGATGACGTCCGTGTCGATGCCTGTCATTTGGTTCTTGAGTGCGAAGCAGCGCAGGCAGCCGAGCTGTTGGCCCGGCCCGATGTCGAGCCCGTTCAGATTCTCCAGCGGGCCGGCCGTACCTCTGACTCGGGCAACGCGGGCGGAGGTTCGCTCGTAGAGCCCCACCACCCAATCGACACCCGTCGAGCGCCCTTGGCGCGCAAGGCGCAGCAGCTGCTGCACCTCTCGCAGACGGTTGGCCATTCCGAGGGTCGAGGATGAATAAGAGTAGCGCGACATCGTTGATTTCCTTGGTCTGCACTCCAGCCTAGTGCTTGTCCTACAGCTTACTACCTTCAACGTGAGGCTCTGCTCCACTCAATTTGGCTAGTCATTTGGCCGAGTAGGATCGCGTGCCTATCAGGCCGTGGATTTCGTCCGCATCCGAGGTTGACGCAGAACATGGGCCGTGCAGCGCCCGCGAAGGCTTCGCAGCGGGCGCGCAACTCGGGCTAGGGTGAGGTAAGCTAGGATACCTCGATGAGGAGCTCCGCATGAAGTCGCTGATGGCTAGCCTGTTGTCCCTGGGGTGCCTGCTTGCAGCGGGTCCAGTCCACGCCCATTTTTCGCTCGACTTCCCCAAAGCTCGCTCAGGCGAGATAGACACGCATCCTTGCGGGGGGAACCCAAGCAAGCGCGGAAACATCGTGACGACTTTTCGTCCTGGCCAAAGCGTCAAGCTTCAATGGAACGTATTCGTGACGCACACGACGCCCGGGCGCTGGCGCATCTCGATCGACGATTCCGGGCAAGACTTTCCCGATCCGGTCGGCGCCAGCGACACCTCGACACTGCCGTTCTTCATGGACAACGTGGAAGCGTCAGGCGCGACGATGCAAGAGCTTACGGTCACACTCCCGAACATCGAGTGCAACGACTGCACGATGCAGATGCTGCAGTACAAGTACGAGAAGCCCCCGTACACCGACCCGAGCTCTTTTTATTATCAGTGCGCCGACATCGTCATCAGTAGCGATCCGAACGCGACTGGCGGCGCTCCGAGCGCGGGCGGAATGCCTGCTGGAGGTTCGGCGGCAGGTGGCTCGTCACCGACCAGCAGCAGTGGCACCGGAAGCTCCGGCTCGCCAGCAACGCCAGCGACGGCGGGGACCGGCTCCAGCTCCGGCTCGGGCACCGGCTCCGGTTCCAGTGACTCGGGCGGATGCCGCTTCGCCTCTCCGCGCGCCGGCAGCGATGCATCGATCTCGTTGCTCGCGCTGGTGCTTCTTTGTTTCCAACGCCGACGGCAACGGCACTCAGCCTAGTGCGGCCCCGGCACCATCTTGCTCAAACTGGCTTGCCGCCACTGCGGGAGTCAGCTAGTCGAGTTGTATGGGGCTGAAAAGCAAGTGGACCAAATTGACGCGGTACGTCTCCTACTTGGGCCCTCGAAAAGGTCTCACGTTGGCGGCGCTAGAAGGTATCTCGCGTGAGTCGAAAGAGGTTTCCGTGGCTCATCGGTCCCTCCAGCGTCCGGTCATCTTGAGGACACGCTCGAGCGACTTCGAAGCGTTCGTCCAAGTCATCGCAGACCAGGAATACAACGTGGCGGAGATGCCCACGCCCCAGACAATCATCGATGCGGGGGCAAACGTCGGGCTAGCTTCGCTCTTCTTCGCGGAAAAGTTCCCCAAAGCGAAGATCTTCGCGCTCGAGCCCGAACAAACCAATTTCGACCAGCTCTGCAGAAACGTGAAGGATTTTCCGAACGTCATCTGCATCAAGAAAGCTCTCTGGACGACGAGCGGAACGCTCCAGCTGTTCGATCCTGGAATGGGCAAGTGGTCTGTTCGCGTAGATGGCCACGCCAAACCCGGCGATGCACCCCTCCCGCAGGTCGGGTCCGCGGCGTGCGTGGACATTCCGGGATTGATGGCTGAATACGGTTTGACGCGAATCGACCTATTGAAGATCGACATCGAAGGCGCAGAGAAAGAGCTATTTCTAGCCGCAGACGGCTGGATTGATAAGGTCGACGCGATCGTCATCGAGCTGCATGACCGCTTCAAACGAGGCTGCAGCCAGGCCTTCTACAATGCCACCGCCAGCTTCCCCTACGAAGTGCACAAGGGTGAGCTGGTGTTCTTGTTCCGCCACGTGGCCAACGAGACCGCAGCGTTTTCCGCCCCGGAAGGACGCGCTGCAGTGCCCATTGCGGCAACCACCTAACGACGGGAACGCGGCGACGTAGCGCCGCTGTCGCGAAAGCGCTACGCAGGCTGAGAATATGCCTATCGACGCTCAGCAGGCGCGGCGGTACGGCCGCGCTACGCTCCCGAGCCCAACGACGGGATTGCCACCTTCGTCACCACCCTGAGCTGAAGGCATGAAGACTTTCTGGCTGTTGACGCTCGTCTCGCTTAGCGCCTGCTGTCACCACGACGTGCGACTCGAGTTCCCGGAGGCCGACGCGGTCGCGGGCAGCTACGAGTGCGCTGTCACCACTGGCCCGGAAAAGTGTGAACCGAGCAGCGTCGTCGACCCGACCACGCTGCCACCCGGCACGGGCGCCAGCACCGAAATCGTCGTCGAGCACGGCAACGCCGAGCGCGCGTTGCAGGTCGTCTACCAAACGCCCGACGCGCGGGCTAGCTCGGGCCAACTGCTACTCGCGCGATTGGCGTGCGCTTCGTGCCAGCCTCGCAGGCCTGGCTCGGCATGAACATCGCGCCGATGAATTGCTACATCGAGCCGCCGAGCATTCGAAATAGCAACGTGCTGGCGCTGTATCAGGCAATTTGGGACGCGCTCGAGGCCGCGGGGATACCGTTTGCTTGTCATTGGGGCCAGCTCACCGGCATGAATCCCGCACGGCTGGCCACGTATTTCGGCGACCGCGCCGCACAATGGAAGGCCGCGCGCTCCGCCCTGCTGGACGGAAACGCAACCGCGGCCAACGTCTTCGGCGCGCCCATCTTGGCGGACATGGGGCTCGCCGACGTCGTGCCACTGGCTCAGCCACTGCAAGAGCACGCGACAGCCCCGCAGCCACATCCCTCTCGTGGCCCGGACGTCTCGGCCTGGCAGGCGGCCATCGGCGTCCCCGCCGACGGCTTTGGGCCAGCAACCGAAGCCGCGACGCGCGCCTGGCAGACCGCGCACAACCTCAACATAGACGGCGTCGTCGGGCCGGCATCGTGGGCGACCATCCACGCTTGAGCGAGCTGATGCCCCTGCGCCGCGAGTCGCTGCCGCGTCGGCGGTTCCTGATGGCCACCGCTGCCGCCGCCGCTAGCAGCTCGTTCGCCTGTGCGAGCGTCCTCCCGGTGACCCGACCAGACCCGGCAATTTACGACGCCTGCCGGGCTCGACGCAGCCTGTCGATCCTCACCTGGAACATCTTCATGATGCCGGAATGGGTGAACGAGAGCCCGCGCAATCAGCCACGCGCCGCCGCGATCGCCGCGACGCTGCTCGAGCAAGACTTCGACATCGTGTGCTTGCAAAAGGTGTTCGACTCGAAGGCGCGCGCGATCCTCGATCGTGCGCTCGCGGCGCGCTATCCGCACCGCTACGGCCCGGCCAACGACGGCTGCCTACTGCTGAACAGCGGAGTGTGGGTGCTCAGCCGCTACCCATTGACCGACTATCAAGAGATCGAATTCGCCAAGTGTTCTTCTTGGGAATGTTTTTCGCGCAAGGGTGCCCTGCTACTCTCCGGCACCTGTGGCAGCACGCCGTTTCGGTTGATCGCGACCCACCTGCAGGGCGAAGACAGCTCGGCGTTCACGCTCAAAAATCAGGCTATTCGCGCGGAGCAGATGCTCCAAATCAAGAGCCGCCTGATCGCGCCGCATCTCGAGGCCAGGGTGCCGTTCATCGTCTGCGGCGATTTCGGAACGCCGCGCTTCGAGGGCGGTCGTGGGCGCGAGAGCCAGAGCTACCGCGACATGCTCTCTACGCTCGGCGTGCAAAACGGCCCCGAGCCGCGCATCACCCTCGACGAGATCGACAACGAGCTCGCCAAGAGTCCTAGCGCCCGCCAGAACGAGGTCGACTACATCCTGATTCGGCAAAACGGCTTCGAGCTCCGCGCCGACCGGGCGCGCTGCATCTTCAAGCGCGACGGCTGGGATCCCCTGCAGCACCACACCGATCTCTCCTATCACTACGCCGTGAGCGCCAAGCTGACGTTCGGCGCGGCGTGAGCGCTGGGGGCGCATTTTGGGCCGCAACCGAGGCTCGTTGGCGCTGGGACGTGCGGCGTCCCGCAGATCGATGGTACGACTGAGCCATGAAGCTCGGACGGAACGACCCTTGTCACTGCGGTTCGGGGAAGAAATACAAGAAGTGCCACGAGGCTGCCGACGCTGCAAAAGAGTCGGCCGAGCTCGCGGCGTTGCAGGCCAAAGCCGAAGCCGAGAAGGCTGCCGCCGACGCCGAAGCCGCCGAGAAAGATCCGAAAGCCGCCGAGGCCGCCAAGAAGGCCGCCGCGCGCCCTTTGAGTCACGCGAGCAAGCCCAAGGAACGCATCACGACCGCGCCCAACCCGATCCGTCGCAAAGCCGTGTAGCGGCTGCCGGTTGCGCTAGCACAAGGGCCTGCCAGCGGCCCGCGAAGCGCGTCTCCGATCCGGCATCTAGCGTCAGGAACCTGGCGCTACGCCAGCGGTGCCGTCAAACCGGCTTGCGGCGAGAGGCCGCGGACGAAGCTGTTGATTTCGCTGGCTTCGTCGGGCGAGATACCGAAGAGCTCGAACACGGCGCCGTCGAGCTCGCGGCGCAGCTCGGCCGTGAGACCGCTGCTGCCGGCTTGCGAAGCGAGCTCGGCGATGCGCGAACGCGCCGGCAGCGCGGGTGGCGCCGGCAGCGCGCGCAAGTGACCGATCTTGACCTGCGGGAATACGCCCTGCCGCGCATCGCGGCGGCCAGCCAAATGCAGGGCGCGGTAGAGCGTGCTGTTGAGCAAGCCCAGCACGAGCAGGTGCGGATACTCCGCCGATTCGAAGCCGGCCAGCAGCGAATTGCGAAATGGGGTGCCGTCATGGGCGGCCGCCAGCGTGATGGCCGCGGTTTGACGCACCACCAGCTTGACGCGCGCGTACTCGCTCGAGGCGCGCAGCCGACAGCGGTGCTGCGCCAAAATCGCGGCATCTGGCTTCAGGAAGAGCCGAGGGGGCTGAAGCGCGAACTCGGCGATGTTGCGGCCCTCGAGCAGCGGGTAGCTGAACTCGGGCGGCGGCGCGTGGCCGCGGTACAAGAGCTGCCGCGTGACGGCGCTGCTGGTCTGTAGCCCCATTTCGCCAAACAGCTCCGACGGCAGACGCGGCAGCGCGGCGAGCCGACTCAACGCGAACGGAACCTGCACCTCGGACGCGGCGCCCGCAGCGCGCCGTCTCTCCGTGAGCACGAACGGCCGCTCGGGCGCCGGATTCGGCTCGCGACGCGGCGATGCCACCAACGCGAAGCACGGTTGCGTCACGCTCTCGAACGCATCTTGTCCCAATTCGAGCAGTGGCTCGTGCACGGCGTGCGTGGCCGACAGCGCGGCGCGCACGTGACGGTAGCCGTCGAGATCAGCGACGGGGCTCGGAATGAGCAGCGCCACGACGCCGCGCGGAGCCAGGCTGGCGCCCAGCTCGACGAACAACGCGTGCAAGGTCGGATAGCCACGAAATGAGCGAAAACTGCGGCGATAGTGCGCGCGCAGCTCGGGCGAGAGCGGCTGGGTCGCGCGCCCAGCAAACGCGACCCACGGCGGATTGCCGATCACCACATCGAAACCGTCAGGATTTCCCGCCAGCTCGACGAAATCGACGCCGCGCCGCCCGAGCGTCTTGGCGGCGGGAGGCGCGCACAAAGCGTCGCCCTCGCGCAACTGAGTGCCGGCTTGCTCGAGCCTCAGCCCAGGCGTATCCGACAGCAGCCACAGCGAGGCCTCCGCGACCGCGACCGCCAGCGGGCTCACGTCGCTACCGAACAACTCGCAGCGCACGACGTCGGCAAGAGCTCTGCCCGAGCGACGGGCTGTCTCGCGCGCGACTTGCATCAAGAACGCGCCTGCGCCCAGCGCCGGATCCAGAATGCGCAGCGGGCGCGCTGCCAAAGCTTCCGCGCCCAGCGCGTCTAGCGCGCGTTCGACGACGACGCGCGTCAGAGCCTCGGGCGTGTAGTAGCTGCCCGTGCGTTTTCGCAAATTTCGCTCAGCGTCTGCCGGGCGCGCCGCGAGTAGCATCTCATACAGCTGGCCAAAAGCTTCCTGCGGCAGCTCTGCCCAGGCTAACGCCGATGCGGCCAGCTGAAGCGGCGCTTCCGCGAGCAGCTGCTGCCGCGCCCGCGCGCGCGCATCGGGCTCGAAACCAGGCACGGATGCGAAGAGGCGGCCGCTCTCGAGCAGCGCGGCGTCACGCCCCCGAGCAAGCGCTATTTCGCGCAAGACTTGGCGCAACAGGGCGACCACCAGCGCGTTCCACGCTTCGGACGCTGCGAGACCGAGCCGCTTGGCGCAAGGCAGCGTCTCGTCGAGCTCCGTCTGGAGGGCGCTCACCAGGAGCGCAAAGCTCATGCGCGCTGTCCCGTCACGATGCGTGACGCCAGCTCGAGCGCTGCGCGCATGCCTTCGGGATCTGCGCAGCCCTGCCACGCTATGTCGTAAGCCGTGCCGTGATCCACACTGGTGCGGACGATCGAGAGCCCGGCAGTGACATTGACGGCGTCGCCGAACGCCAACAGCTTCATCGGAATCGTGGCTTGGTCATGATACATGGCGACGACGCCGTCGAAGCCGCCGCTGGCCGCCTTGCGGTACGCCGTCTCGGCGCCTATTGGCCCCTGCACGTCGGCGCTACGGCCCAAGATTTTCTTCGCGCGCGAAATGCCCGGCGCGATCGCGCGCGCTTCTTCGCCGCCCAGAAGCTCGCTTTCGCCGGCGTGCGGGTTGAGCGAAGCCACCGCCAACTTCGGCCGCTTTTTGCCCAATTTCTGCAGCAAATGCGCCAACTCTACCGTCGCCTGCTCGACGCCGTCACGGTTGATCGAGCGCGGCACCTTGCCGATCGGCAAATGCGTCGTGACCAGGCTCGTGGAGAGCGCATCGCTCACGAAGCACATCACGCTCGTTTTCGCGCCATCCATGGCCTGTAGCCACTCGGTGTGGCCGAGAAAGCTGCGCGCCCGCGGCAACCCCGAATGTGCGATCGCGGCTTTGCTCACGGGACCGGTGACCAGTGCCGCCCGCGACGACGACTTGACCAGCGCGAAACCGGCTTCGATGTATTCGAGCTGCGCCTGGCCGGCGCGTCGGTTCGGCTTACCCGGCATGCGGTCACGCGCCGTGAGTGGCTCGCCCACCTGCGCAAAGTAAACGCGCGCAGCGTCGCGCGTCCGACCGTCCCAGGCCACGAGTCGCTTCTGCGCGATGCCGAGCAGCTGCGCAGCCGCGCGCAGCGTGACTTCGTCTCCAAGCAAGACCGTCGCGGCGCCTTTCAGCTTGGCCGCCGCTGCCACCGAAACTTCTGGCCCAATGCCGCAAGGGCAGCCCGTAGAGACGACCAAAAGCGGCAGCGCCGCGCTCATGCAGACACCACGTTGAGCGGCGTTTTGCCGTCCGGCACGCTGCCGGTCAAACCCTGAAAGAAGTCGTTACCTTTGTCATCGACCACGATAAAGGCCGGAAAATCTACGACCTCGATGCGCCACACGGCTTCCATACCGAGCTCCGGATATTCGAGCACTTCTACCTTCTTGATGCAATCTTGTGCCAGGCGCGCGGCGGGTCCGCCGATCGAGCCCAGGTAGAAGCCGCCGTATTTTTTGCAGGCAGCCGTGACCTGCGGCGAGCGATTGCCCTTGGCCAGCATGACCAGGCTGCCGCCGTGCTGCTGAAAGCTGTCGACGTAGGCATCCATGCGTCCCGCCGTGGTCGGACCGAAGCTACCCGAAGCGTAGCCGGTCGGAGTCTTGGCGGGACCCGCGTAGTACACCATGTGGTTCTTGACGTACTCGGGCAGCCCCTGCCCGGCGTCGATGCGCTCTTTCAGTTTGGCGTGAGCAATGTCGCGCGCCACGATCAAAGGTCCCGAGAGCGAGAGGCGCGTCTTGATCGGATAGCGCGAGAGCTCGGCGCGGATCTCGCTCATGGGGCGGTTGAGATCGACCTGTACGACGTCCGCGGGCAGCTCGGTGTGCGTGGTTTCGGGTAAGTATTTTGCCGGATCGTGCTCGAGCTCTTCGAGAAAGACGCCGTCTTTGCTGATCTTGCCGACGGCTTGGCGATCCGCCGAGCACGAAACCGCGATCGCCACCGGGCAGCTCGCGCCGTGGCGCGGCAACCGCACGATGCGCACGTCGTGGCAAAAATATTTGCCGCCGAACTGCGCGCCGATGGCCGTTTTTTGCGCCAATTGCAGCACTTTGCCCTCCAGCTCCAGATCGCGAAAGCCGTGCCCCAATTCGTTGCCCGAGGTCGGCAATGTGTCGAGGTAGCGCGCCGACGCCAGCTTCGCCACCTTGAGCGCATACTCGGCCGAGGTGCCGCCAATCACAATCGCCAAGTGGTAGGGCGGGCAGGCCGCGGTGCCGAGCGTGCGGATCTTGGCGTCCACGAATTTGAGCAAGCTGTCGGGATTCAAGAGCGCCTTCGTCTCTTGGTACAGGTAGCTCTTGTTGGCCGAGCCGCCGCCCTTGGCCATGAACAAGAACTTGTAGGCGTCGCCGTCGGTCGCAAAGATCTCGATTTGCGCGGGCAGATTGTTGCCCGTGTTCTTCTCTTTGTAGGTGTCGAGGGGGGCGAGCTGCGAATAGCGCAGGTTCGCAGTCTGATACGTGTCGAACACGCCGCGCGCAATGGCCGCTTCGTCGCCGCCGCCGGTGAACACCAGCTGGCCCTTCTTGCCCATGATGATCGCAGTGCCCGTGTCTTGGCACATCGGCAGCACGCCGCCGGCCGAAATGTTCGCGTTCTTCAGCAAGTCGAGCGCGACGAAGCGATCGTTGGGCGACGCTTCGGGATCTTTCAAGATCTTGGCCAGCTGCGCCAAATGGCCGGGGCGCAGCAAGTGCGCGATGTCGCGCATCGCTTCACGCGTCAGCAGCGTCAGCGCCTCGGGCTCGACCTTGACAAAGCGCTGACCGGCGGCTTCGAAGGTCGAAACGTAGTCGCCACTGAGCTTTCGAAACGGCGTGTCGTCGGCCGCCGTGGGCAGCATGTCCTGGTACTGAAAGGCGCTCATGGGAGAGCCTCCGTTTTGCAGGCTCAACGCGCGCGCGTCAACATGGCCCGCCCAATCTCGAAGCTGCGCGCACGGCGGGGCTAGCGCTGATCGATTTGCTCGCGCGCGGCTTGCAAGGCCGGCTCGCAGTCGAGCAGTGCCTCGTGCCCGATGCCCTCGAGCTCCAGGTAGCGCGCCCGCTGACCGAGCGCATTGACAATCGCATGTGCCTGCGCCGTGCCGGTGAGCGTTTGATCGGCGCTGCCCTGCAGTACCAGCACCGGAGCCGGCACGTCCGCCAGAAACGGCTGCGTCTGCAAGGCGTCGCCCAGTGAAAGCTTCTGCCAGGGTGATCGGCGCAGCATCACGATATCGTTGACGCTCGCCATCAACGCTAAGGACCCGACCCGGCGCTTGGCGCGATTTGCAGCCGCCACGGCACGCACGGCCAAATACCCGCCGATCGAGAAGCCAACCACGTGCAGGCGTTCGCGCGCCACGCCGGGCAGCCCAGCAACGTGTTCGAGAATCGCGTTCGCGTCCGTTCCAAGATCCTCGATCTGCGGCGTGCCACCCGAGGAGTCGAAACCACGATAAGCGAACACCGCGAGGCCGAGGTCTCGCTGCTCCGCGAGCTTGACGAGCAGTGTTTGCCCGCGCGCCAGCATGTGGTCGTCGTTGCCCGGATAAAACAGGATCCAAGGCGCGTCGCTCGCCTGCGGCAGGCGCAGCAAGCCGTTGAGGCGCACGCCGGGCGCAACTTGCAGGCTCGTTTTGGACCAGCCTGGTTTCGAGCCCAGCTCGTCGTAGCGCGCATCGCCGATGGGCCCCGTGAGATACGTGAAGCGCAGCGGTGAGCGCCGGACGAAGCGCTCGTACAGGTGCAGCGACGCTGCCAGGAGTGTCACGACCCCCAACAAACCCAAGCCTTGCCGCATTCTACGCGCCATTTACCTGCAGATTTTCGCGCGGCATGGCGGGAATGCCTGCGACACGCGTATCGGCCGGCACTTCTTTGTTCACGACTGCGCCGGCGTCGACCACTGCGCCGGCGCCGATGTTGGCGCCTGGCAAGATGATGCAGCGCGCCCCAAGCCACGCGCCGTTGCCGATCGCTACGGGTGAGGTGATAACTTTGCCGGCCCGGTGCTGTGCCGACGCCATCTCGTGGGTGCTGGTGAGGATCATGGTGCCGGGGCTCAAAGTCACGTTGTCGCCCAGCGTGATCAGCTCCGACAAGTCGAACACGCATTGGTCACCGATGACGCAGTTTTGGCCGATGACCAGGTTGGCCTCGAGCCCCGTCTTGCCCGTGATGCGCGGACAACCGTCGACGCGAGTACCTTGGCCGACGCGAAAGCCGACGAGCGAGAACAGTCGCGCTCGCGCCCAGCCAGATTCGCGCTTGGGCAAGAACGACTGAGCGATGGTGAAGGCTTGCAGGCGCGGGTGTAGCCCGGTCGCCTCTTGCTGCAATATCTCCCAGACCTTGGCCAGCGGACTATTCATGGCGCATCTTCTTGAAGCGAACGCCGAACTGGTCGGCGCTCGTGATCTCGACCATCAACGGAATTTGATAGTTGGCCAGCTTGCCGCGGCAAAACGCGTTCATGCGGCGCTTGAAGTCGGCGAGCGGCTCTGGCGTCTTGAGCGAAAAGCGCGCCCCCACCACGTGCCCCATCATTGGGTGAGGCTTGGCAAAGACGGCGACGTCTTGCACGTTGTCGAGCTGCAGCAGGTAATTCTCGACCTCGGCGGGATACACTTTTTGTCCGCCGACGTTGATCAGGTCCGTGGCGCGGCCGAGAATACGCATGTACTCCCCGTCGACCTCGACAGCGTCTTGCGTGTTGAGCCAACCGTCAGCGTCGAACAGATCCGGCGCGTTCAGGTAACCGAGCATCGCGGTCTCGGCTTTCACCCACAGCACGCCATCGATGATTTTCGTTTGAAAGCCGTCGCCGCTGAACTTGATCCACAGCGACTCGGAATCGCGCGAGCGTGAGCGCAAGACGCCGAGCTCGGACATGCCGTAAGTTTGCACCAACGAAACCTCGGGCAACGCCTCGTGCAGCCGCTTCAAGGTGCTCTCGGGCATGGGCTCGGTGCCGTAGGCGATGACTTTGAGCGACGACAGGTCGTGCTCGTGCCAAGCGCCCGAGATCAGCATCAGGTTCAAAAAGGTCGGCGACGTGGGCAGCGTGTGGACCTGATGCTCGGCGATGGCGCGGCATACGGTTTCGGGGTTGCGATCTGGCACCGTCACGACGGCGCCGCCGCTCGCGAAGGTGTTGAACATCGTGTCGATGCCGCCGATGTGATCGAACAGCAGGAACGTGAGCGTCGTTTTCTTCTGACGTACCTGCCGAAACTTCTCCAAGATTACCGCAAAATCGTGGAGGATGGCCTTGGGAGCGCCGCTCGAGCCCGACGAGAAAATCACCAAGCCGGGGTGCTGGCGAGCCAGCAGCTTGAGCGTGGTGGCATTGGTGACGGGGCGCGGGTGACTGAGGATCCGGTAGCCGTCGCTCGCGTCGAGCTCGATGGTCAGCTGCGCTTCGGCAATGTCGAGGAACTTGTCCCGATGCGCGCGCATCAGCGGCGTGAGCGGCACCGCAACGGCGCCGAGCCGCACCAGAGCCAGCAGCGCCGCGCAGGCGTTCGGCGAAAACGAGCCCTCGATGGCGACGACGCTGCCCGGGCCGATGCCGCGCTCGGCCAGCTCCTTCGACCAGTGGCTCTCGAGCGCCAAAAGCTCGGCGTAGCCACTCTTCTTAGAGTCCCAAACCAGCGCCAGGACGTCGCCCCAGCTCGCCATTCGCTCGAAAAACCACGCAGCCGTCATGCGTTATGGCGGCTCAGGTAACGCCACCCAGGTAAATGACCTGACCTGTGATGTTGTCGCTGGTCGGGCTGATGAAGAAGTCGCAAACGTTGGCGCAGTCTTGATGCGAGCCCAGGCGTTTGATCGCAAGGTTGTTGACCACGGCGTCGATTTTGTCCTGTGGCACGCCCTTGATCATGTCGGTCATGATCGGCGTCGCGCCGAACGAATTCGCGGTGATGCCCCACTGTCCCAGCTCGAAGGCCAGGATGCGCGTGAAGGTCACGACGGCGCTCTTGGACGCCGCGTAAATGGCTTCGCCGGCCAACGCGATCGGCGCGACGATGGTGGTGAAGTTGACGATGCGGCCGTACTTGCGGCGAATCATCACCTTGGCGGCGTCTCGGCACACGAGCATGGTGCCCGTGACGTTCACTTCCAACATGCGGTTGGCAGACTTGGCTGGCGTCAGCAAGATGTGATTCATGCTGGCGATGGCGGCGTTGTTCAACACCACGTCGATGCGACCGTGGCGCTTGGTGATGTCGGCCACCATCATGCGCACGGCTCTTTCTTCGGCCACGTCGACTTGGTGGTGAACGTAGGCCTTGTCGCCGAGATCGACCTCGCCACGGCTGCAGCCTTCGACCAAATAGCCCTTTTTCACGTAATATTCGGCGAGGTAGCGACCGATGCCCTTGCGGGACCCGGTGATCAGCATCACCGGCTTGTCACTGACCGTCACGAAGCAACCTCTTGCGCCATTGCCACGCAGTGGTCAGCCAATACTCCGACGGTGCGAAACGGGCTGTTACGGGCCGACATGGCTTTGTCGTTGGCCAGCGTCACGGAGATGCCGTGCTCACCCTCCAAGCGTTGCTCCACTTCGACGATCAGCGATACCACGCCGAGCGAATCGATGACGGCCTCGTTCCCGACCAGGACGGTGTCGTCGCTGATGTTCTCGGGAACGGGCGTTCCGACCTGCGCAAAAACCTCTTTGAGGCTGGCGACCACGATTTCGACTGCAGTAGTGCGTACGATCATTTCAAACTCCGAGCCTAGCGGCAATTGTGTGTCAGCGCCATTTCGCAATGGATATCTTGCGCCCTCCGGAAAGGAGAACATTCGGCGGGACGTCTTCCGAAACGACCACGGCCGCTCCGATCACCGATCCGGCGCCGATGGTTACGCCTGGCATCACGACGCAGCGCGCACCGAGCCAAGCCCCCTGGCAGACCCTGACCGGTGCGGTCGAGGCGCCCCCATCCGACCCGCCGCCGGCCGCGTCGCGTTTCTTCGTCAAAAACATGACCTGGTGCCCGACCGAAACGTGATCTTCGAGGGTGATGAAATCCTCGAGCTCGAAGTGACAGCCCAGATTGAAGCCACAGTACTCACCGATGCTCAGGCGCGGACCGATGTTTCCGGAGCCACTGAACGTGGGGAGTCCCCAGAACGACGACGACTTTCCCAGCTTGATACCGGCCACGCGCAAGGCTGCGGCCATCGCTCGCGCGGCCACATAGGGTGGGCACCAGCCGAAAGCTCTCTCCACCAGCCCCAGCCCGAAGGTTGAGAGTGACGGAGCAACCTGAACGTCATGCGAGCTTGGCACGGTCTGACCCGAGAGATGCGCTTATCGCGTTATTCTCTGAGCGTCCAGTCGCGCCAGATTGGTGTAAAAGCACCGCTGAAAGCTAGTTTAGCCCCGCCCGGAGCTCGACTTCATGGCGGCGCCGCGGCCGGCTCGCCGGCGGCAAGTCAGCGCACGAAGCCATCGAATGACCGGCTCTGATCGCCAAAAATTGCACCTGTCGTACCTGGACGGGCTGCGCGCCGGGGCCGCGCTTTACGTGGTGTTGTTCCATGCCGTGATCGGCTTTGGACGCGATCTGTCCGGCCCGCTTCGCGTTCTGAAGCTCTTGTTCGGCTACGGCCACGAAGCCGTTGCGATCTTCATCGTGCTGTCGGGCTACTGCTTGATGCTACCGGTGGCTCGCAGCCCCGACGGCCAGCTCAAGGGCGGGTTTTGGAACTACCTCGGGCGGCGCGCATTTCGCATTTTGCCGCCCTATTTCGCAGCGCTCGGGCTGTCGCTGCTGCTCATTCGTTACGTGCCCGTGCTCGGCCGAGCCGGCTCGCACACGATTTGGGACGAGTCGCTGCCAGCCCTCGGGCTCGGACCAATCGCGTCGCACGTCTTGCTCGTACACAACTGGTTTCCCGAATGGGCGTACCGGATCAACGGGCCGTTCTGGAGCGTGGCGACCGAGTGGCAGATCTACTTTTTTTTCCCGCTGCTGCTACTTCCGCTCTGGCGCCGCGCGGGCATTTGCTTGGCGCTCGGCAGCGCGCTGCTGCTCGGCTACGCGCCTCTGCTTTTTGCGCGCGCTCCGGCTAGGCACGCGGTGCCTTGGTACTTATTTCTATTCGGCATCGGTATGCTGGCCGCGGCCGTTGGTTTTTCGGGTGGCCGCGCCGAACGCTGGCTGCGCGCGTGGGTCAGCTGGTCGAAGCTCAGCCTGACGCTGGGGGTGTTGTGCGCGCTGGGCGGCACCGTTGGTGCGCGTATCTGGTTTCGTTTCTTGCCGCTGACGGATTTGCTGGTCGGCAGTGCGGCTGGCGCGCTGCTCGTGCACTGCACGAATCAAGTCAAGGCGGGCTCCGAGCGCGGGCTGTTGCTGGGCGCGCTGGAATCACGGCTGCTGGTGGGCATCGGGCGGTTTTCGTACAGCCTGTATCTCACCCACCTGCCGATCGTCGCGCTCTGCTTCTTCGTCTTGCGCAGACTGGGCGTGGGCTCACCGTTACGCCTGGCCGGCTACATGATCGCGACCGCGTTGCCGGCGTCGCTGCTCGTTGCCTATGCCTTTTACTGGGCCGTCGAACGGCACTTCGTCAGGGCCCGATCGTGATCCGACCCGTGACGACGCGCGAAACGGCCGGGCAGCTGGTGCCGTTGTCGGCGCAGACCATGGCCTGGACCTTCACGATGAGGTCACCGCTGCCCTTGGTCTTGGCGACGAAAGCCAGATTGAGCCGCTGTCGTTTGTCGCGCTCGCTGCTGTAGTCGGCGCTACCGATCAGCACCTTCAGAAACGGCGGAGCCTGGACGACGTCTGCGCGGGCGTAGGTGATGTGCGACAACAGCGACGGCCTGGCCGTGACCTTGCACACGGCCGCGGTGCCCTCGACCGCGCAGAGCATGTCGGCGTCGAGCGCAGGCGGAGGAGGATCAGCCGCTGCGCTGCGCGGCGAGAGCCCGAGGAGCAACATGGCCGCGACGGCTCCGCCCGAAAGCTGCAGGGTTCTGACGCAAGGCGAACGACGCATCGCTGGTGTTACCCACCATATCGCCCAAACCTTCCCGCGCAACCTCGATCCTGCTTTAAGAACCCGCGGCCTGCCGCGTAGGCGGCTCGGCTGCCGGTCAGCCGAAGCGACTGGCGTGGCCCTTGGCGACGGCTTGGCTGAGCTTTTCGACAAACAGGTCGAGGCCGGCGTTTTCTTCGATGAACTTCCGCGCGGCCTGGCCCATGCGCTGTCTAGCTTGGGGATCAGCGAGTAGGCGCTCGATGGTAGCGCGTAGCGCCTTGGGATCGCTCGGCGGCACGTAGACGCCAGTCACGCCGTCGACGATGGTGTCCGTTTGGCCGAAGGTTCGCGTCGCGACCACACATTTACCCATCGACATCATCTCGAGGATGGTTGCGATACCGGTCTGGTAGTGGTTCTGCAAAATGGGCACGACTGCAATGGCCGACCGTTCGTAGAGCGCCCGCAAATCGTAGCGGTTCAGCTTGCCCCAGCTCACGTTCTGGGGCAGCGCGGCTTGCGGGCGCACCGTTTTGTCGATCCACGGGCTACCGGCCGCGATCTGCACCCTAACCGGCAAGTCACGCACGGCGTCGATCAAGCAGTCGTAGTCGCGCAGCAGCTGTCCCGCGGCGCAGATCAGATCGGGCTCGACCGGGGCGTCACTCGGACGAAAGAATTGCTGATCAGCGTGATAGTAGATGCGCTCGACCTTCGACGCGGGGATGCCGAGCTTGTCGATCATCAGCCGCTCTTCGCTGGTCGAGTAGGCGAGCACGCGATCGATGTTGGAGGCGACGCCCAGCTTGAAAAACACGCGCTTCTTCAACGGAAACAGCGTGTGCGCGATCATGGTGTGGCTCAGCTTGGCGCGCGACCCGTTGAGCAACAGCGCAAGCGGCAGGCCAATGTCTTCGCCCGTAGTGAGCACGGCGTCGTAGTGCTCGCGGCCCATGAAGCCTAGCCGCGCGAGGGCCGCAGACGGCCCGAGCGTCCGCGTCAGGATCTTCACCAGCGGATCCGACGACGCGTCGACGTCGAGAAAGTCGAGCACGTCCGCGTTCAAAGTCTTGGCCAGCTCGAACACGTCCAAACGCGGATCGCGTCCTTTCGCGATGGCTCGGCGCATGTCGTCACCGAATCGACCGGCAGCGAGGATGAGCGTTCTCATGAGTCTCGGCCTTCTAGACGCACCGCTTCGCGGTAGCAACGGCCTGTATGCGGGGGGCTTGCTTCGCCACGGGACCTTACCTAGGGTCGCCTCGGATTTTCCCGCTCCGGCAGCGTATGTCAGAAGTCGTTCAAGCAACTCCCGCGAAACAGGGTTCCGTCCTGCGGAACACGCTGATTCTGGTGGGCGCGCAATTCCTCGGCATGCCGCTGTCGATCTTCGTCAACGCGGTGATGGGGCGACGGCTCGGGCCGAGCGACTTCGGGTACTTGAGCCTAGCCACGAACCTATGCGGCTTTGGCTTTCTGTTCGTCGAATGGGGTCACAGCGGTGTCTTGCCGCGCGAAATCGCACAGGACCACCAACGCTCCGGTGCGCTGCTCGGCACGTCCCTCTTGTGGCGCATCGGCTCGAGCGTCGTGGTTTCCTCGTGCTTGGGGCTGCTGTCGTGGTTGCTCTATCCGATCGGGTTTTTGCCGCTGCTCGGGCTGGTTGCGCTGCAAGCGCTGTTGGCATCGCTCAGTAACGCCTACCAAGACTCAGCGCGCGGCTTCGAGCGCACCGACGTGACCGCGATCGGCCGCATCGGGGGACAGCTGATCGGCGCCGCCATGGTGCTGCCCGTGCTGTTCCTGGGCGGCGGATTGATACCGGTGATGATCGCCGCGACGGTGGGCGGCGTGCTCACCATGCCGCTGATCACGACTCGCACGCACAAGATCGGTGTGGGCAAGCCGCGCTTCGATCGGCGTGAGCTGGTCGCGCTGACCCGCAGCGGCTGGGCCTTCCTGGCGTTTGCGGCCGCCATGACGCTGCAGGGCTTCGTCGATACCATCTCGCTGTCCAAGCTCGCAACGCCAGAGGTCTTCGGTTGGAACGCAGCTGCACAAAAGCTGATCGGGACGCTGCTGGTTCCGGCGACCGCACTGATCGCGTCGCTCTACCCCACCCTGTCGCGCCTGATCGTCGAGGATCTGGAGCAATACAAGATCACGCTGCGTCGCTCAATCAACGGCACGGGATTGCTCGCGATTCCCCTGGCGCTCGGCTGCGCCCTGTACAGCGATCTTGGCATCGCGATCTACGGTAAGCATGGCTACGCCCCAGCCGGGCAAAACCTGGTGGTGCTGTCCGGCATGGTGCTGCTGATCTACTTCAGCATGCCGCTCGGCAGCGCGCTCTTGGCGGCGGGGCGACAAGCAGCCTGGGCCTGGGCACAATTCGGCTGCGTCGTGTTGCGCGTGATCTTAAATCCGCTGTTGATCCCGTGGTTTCAAAAGCACTACGGCAACGGCGGCCTGGGCGTGTGCGTATCGAGCGTCGTGTGCGAAGTGGGCTTGGTCGCTGTCGCGCTGTACATGATTCCGCATGGGGTGATCGATCGTGGGCTGGCCAAGGTGCTGGGCAAAGGGGTGCTGGCGGGCGGCGCCATGGCGCTGGCCGCTTTCGCGCTGCGCGGCGTGAGCCCCTGGCTCGCGGCGCCGATCACGGCCGTCGTCTACTTCGGCGCGCTGTACTTGTTCGGCGGCGTAGACATGACGCAGATCAGTCGCATCACCGACGGCATTCGCAACAAGCTCGCGCGCAAACGCGCTTAAGCCTGGTTCGCCGACGTGGCGCACCCTCGCGTGTTCGTTACTTTTGACGTTGGACGCCGGTGACGACGTTGGCTTCGGTAACCGTCATCTTGCCCTTGGCGGTCTCGCGATAGAGGCGGTGCTTGGGGTCGATGGCGAACTTGGAGGCGTCACGGATGCCGACGAACAGGTTCGGCGTGTAGTCATCCTCGTGAATCTTGCGCTCCAGCAGCAAAGCCCTGGCGTAGCGCGCCCCCATCCTGAACAGCACCTTGCCGAACAGCATCATCGCCAGCGGGTCCCCGCAGCGGATGTGCTTCGAGTAGAAGGCGCCGTCGCCCACGCCGTAGGCCTTCATGGTCGCCGGCCATTGGTCAGCGGTGCGCGAGCCGTAGTGATCCACCTTCACGTCCGGCACCAAAATCACGGCGTATCCTGCGCGGTAAACGCGGTACGCAAAATCGAAGTCCTGTGACGAGCGCAGCGGCCCGCCGCCGCCCAGTGCCTCGTCGAACGGGCCGACCTTTTCGAGGATCGAGCGCCGTAGCGCAAAATTGGCGCCCATGCCGAAGACACGGTACTGCTGTCCACCCTTGATCAGCCGCTCGTACTTGGCGATGGGTAGGGCGGGCACGATCAGGCCGTTGCGCTCGGCCTCGACCAAGCTCTCGGGGACCAACACCTGGCCGTACAGCAGCCCCGCCTGCGGGTCGGCGGCGAAGGCCTTGACGATCTGCGTGACCCAATCGTTGGGGGCCACGACGTCGTCGTCCGTGCAAGCTACGATCTCGCCGTTCGACGCTGCAATGCCCAGATTGTAGGCGCGCGACAGACCGGCCTTGTCCAGGTGGTGGTAGTTGATCTTGAGCTTGTGCGCGAAGCGCGCCGCGATCTCCTCGACGACCTTCTGCGACTTGTCGTCGGTGCTCTGGTCCATCACGTGGACGTCGAAGTCCGGATACGCGCACTCGGCAACGCTCTCCAGCGCTTGACCGAGGGTATCGGGACGATTTCGGGTGCAAATTACGACTGATACCTTCACGCGCTCTCTCCTCGGCAGGGCGCGCTCAGCGCGTCTTGCCCCACATCGAATTGGCCGTCTCCGTGAAGCGGACGGTCGTTTCCGGCACGTCGAGCAACGCGGCGTTCACCCACTCCACACCTTGCATGAACGAGTGATCTTGATTCGAGACCTCATAGCGCCAGGCACCGAAGCGGCCGCGCGACGCGACGCCGGCCTTGGCCAGCGCCGGCTCGAGCTTCTTCAGCAACTGATTGCGCTCGAGTGACGGCGTTGGGTAGCCGTGCTCGGCCGTGTAGCGCCACACGCTCACCACCTGATCACGGCTGGTGATTTGGCCAGTGTTGAGCAGGCCCTGGATGGTGTCGTCGACGAGCGTCTCGCGGTTGACGTGCTTGACCGTGGACTCGCTGGTCTCGGTCATCAGCGACCAATACTTGCCCGTCTCGGGCTCCGGCACGTTGTTGGGCGAGTAGTGCGAAAACACCGTAACCCGGTAGAACGGACAATTGTCCTCCGGGAAATACATCCAGCACTTCTTGGCGAGCTTGTTCGGCATCTCGCCCTTCAAGCCGACGCCGATGATGTGCGAGCTCGAGCGCAACAGCTGCGGCGCCGCTTCGCTCACCGCGGCGATGCTGGGCGAAAGCGCCAGCGCCAGCGCGTCGAGCGGCATGGTGCTGAGGATCTGATCGTAGTGCAGTCGCTCGCCAGTGTCGGTCACTGCGACCTTGTTCTCCCAGTCGACGGTCTTGATCCGCGTATTGAGCTGGAAATGCTCGTCACCGATCAGCTTGGCCAGAGCACGCCACACCGAGCCGGTGCCGCCGAAGCGCGGGAACTGGAAGGTGTTGTTCGGACCCCACGACAGGTCGTCTTTTTCGAGCAGAATGTTGTCGAGCGAGCGCGCCAAATCGACCACGGCCACGCGCTCGCCGACCCAGCCTGCCCACAGCCGCTCGAGCGGAAACGCCCACACCTTGTAGTTGTAGGGCGCCATGAAAATGTCGCGAATCCCCTCACCGAACGTCTGCAGCACCCAACTGCCGAAGTCTTGCGTTGGCGAGGGGGTGCGCGGCGGGCGCGTCGCCAAGCCGCGCACAGCTTTGGCGATCATCTCCGCGGGCAGGTAGCGCAGGTTGTTCTGAAACGGATAGGGCACGAAGCGGTCGGCCATCCACACCCACGACTCGCGTTCGTGATGCAGCCAGCCGTCTTTGCCCAGCGCCTCGTTCATCGCATCGTCGAAGTAGTCATAGTGCGAGAACTGGACGTGACCACCGACGTCCCAAGTGAAGCCTTTGTCGTCCACGTAGCTGCTAGCGAGGCCACCCGGAGTGGCGGCTGCATCGACCACCTTGAAGTTGCTATAGCCGAGCTTCTTGAGCCGGTAGGCGGCGCCGATGCCCGTCGGGCCTGCGCCAATGATGAGCATGCGACCTGCGTCCTTCAGCATCGAATCGAATCCTCACCGTTAGAATAAATACAGAAGCTCACGGTCGCGCCTCCATAGCATGGGCTCTGCGGCGTGGGGAGAAGCGTGAATCTCCGGCCTTTTGCCGACCCAGTTTCGCTTACTTGGCCGCCCCGCCGACCACCACCGCAGCGCGAGACGGGCCGAGCGCCTCCACCGACGCCTCCCAGTACAGCAGGTTCGCAAACACGCTACAAACTTGCTCCGACAACATCCGCACCTTCAGCTGCTTGGCCAGCTGGAGGTGGCTCCGGAGCAGCGCGCAGGCGGCGGAATGACGCCCGGGGTGGCCCAGGCAGCTTCGCACCAGCCAGCGGGTAGCGGGGTTTAGGCGGTGCCAATTTCCGGTCAGGTTTCTGAGTAGTTCTGCCTCGCCCAGCTTTTCGAAGATTTCCACTTCGGCCCGGCCGTAGCTCACGTGCACCCGCTCCCAAGCCGAGAGGGTGCGCTCCGCAAAATGTAGACCGCGCGCGGCGGGGTTGAACCTAAAGCACAAGCCCCGCTCCATCAGGCGTACACCGAGCTCGACGTCCTCAGCGCGCAAGAACGAGGGATCGAAGCCGCCGGCGTCGATGATGTGCTGGCGCGCGACCGACGCGTTGCCGGTCCAAAACTGGCGAAAGCTCGGAGCCCACTCGCCGCGTTCCATCGCGCGGTATTGCGCCTCGACCTTGGCCTGCTCCCAGGCCACCCAGGGCTGGTCGTAGTAAGGCAACGATGCCAAGGGGCCGATCACGACGATGTTCGGCTCCGCCGCATGCATGCGCAGGTGCTCGGCAACGAGCTCGGGGATCGGCTCGACGTCGTCGTCGATGAACAGGATGACCTCGCCCCGGGCTGCGGCCACGCCGGCATTGCGAGCCCGCGCCGGCCCGGCGTTGTCTTGCCGCAGCGCGCACAGCGCGAATGGCGGGGTCCTTTCTCGCAGCCATTCGGTGGTTCCGTCGCTGGAGCCGTCGTCGACCACGACCAACTCGAACTCCGAAACCGGCGTCGTTTGGCGCTCGAGAGCCAATAGCACCCTCTCCAATCGTGGTCTTCGATTGTAGGTGGGGATAACGACGCTCAGCCTTTTCGCCCGCATTGCCGATCACGAGCCCTAGCATTGGGTCAAAACGCGAGCAACACGGCGTTGCGGTGGTTGCGACGTTTCACAGAGCTGAAACATGGCGCCAGGATTTCCGATTCCCGAAAATCGAGATGCTCGAGGCCGAGTTGCGCTACGTTCGGCCTGGCAAAAGCCTGCTAGCGGACCCCGATTCATGATTCGAGCAACGTTCGTGATGGAGCAGCATGTCGGCCACGAAACGTATTACCAGAACCTGCGTGCTTACGTCGATCGCGACTCGCGCGTCGCGGCGGCTTGGGTTCCGGTCACCTACTCCGAGCGCCAGAGCTGGCTCAACGTCGTGCCGCTCTCGAAGCATGGGCGCGGCACGCTGATCGGACGCAGCCAGACACTGCGCGGCCTGCGCGACAATCCCGCCGATATCGTGTTCTTTCACACGCAGGTCCCGGCCATGTTCGCCAGGGGGCTTTTGGGACGGGCGCCCTACGTGCTCTCGACCGACATTACGCCCCTGCAATACGACGGCATGGCCAAGCACTACGGGCATCAGGCAGATCGCTCGGGCGCCCTGAAGGCGCTCAAGCGGCACGTCAACACGCGCGTCTTCCGCAAGGCGGCGCATTTGATTCCCTGGACGACTTGGGTGAAGGACTCTCTTCTAGGCGATTACGGTGTGTCGCCGGCGCGCGTCAGTGTGATTCCCGTGGGCGTCGACCTTAGCTTGTGGCAGCCGCGGGCCGAGACCCGTGACGACCAGGTCATGCGCATCTTGTTCGTGGGTGGGCATTTCGAGCGTAAGGGCGGAGACCTACTGCTGCGCGCATTCCGCGCGCTGCCGCCCGGCAAAGCCACGCTCGATATCGTGACGCGCAGCGCGGTCCCCGCCGAGCCCGGGGTGCGCGTGCACAGCAACCTCGTGCCCAACTCGCCTGAGCTGGTGGAGCTGTTTCGGACATCGGACGTGTTCGTCATGCCGACGCGGGCAGACGCGTTCGGCATCGTGGCAGTCGAGGCTTCTGCCAGCGGCCTGGCGGTCGTAATGAGCGACATGGGCGGCGCCGCAGACATCGTGGTAGATGGCCAAACCGGCTACCTCATCCAAGTCGACGACTTGAGCGCGCTGGTTCAGCGCTTGTCGGGCCTGGTCGCCGATGCGGAGCTGCGGCGGCGCATGGGTCGCGCCGCGCGCGCCAGAGCGGAATCACGCTTCGATGCTGGCCAGAACGGTCGGAAGATCGTCGATACGCTGCTGAGCGTTGCCGCTACGCGTCCAGGTGCAGCCCTAGGCGCGAGCTGACAGGCCCGGCGCCCGCCGTTAGCGGGCGGACCCCCGTTGCGAGGGAGCCACGACCTCTCCAACGTGACGCGAGAAGGCGCGCGCCTCGTCTTGCCCAAGCACTACGAACTGGTTGCTGCGGCGATCAACGCGATGCGCCAGGGCAGCCGCTGCGCCACTGACCCAACCGATGGCGAACGCTGCGCCCAGGGGTCGCTGGCCGTGGACCGCGCGCTTGGCGACCGTCCAGACCTTGTCGAGCACCCCCACCGCGGTGCCACGAAAGAAGGTTCCGCAGCGCAAGTGCTTGATGAAGATCGCGCCCTGCGCAAAACCGCTGCGCTCGACGTCGCCCTTCGAGCTCGACCAGTAGCGAAAGCCGTGGTGGACGACGCTGGCCTCGGGCGAGAAGCGCATGGCGTAGCCCAGCCGCAACACCTGCACGCCGATGTCGGTATCGTCGCCCGTGCGAAACTTGGCGCCCGGTCCGATGCAGGGGTCGCAGCCACCAATCTCGGCGACCACGTCTGCTCGCAAGGCCATGCTGGCGCCAATGCCGAAGTTGCTCCAGTGTTCGGTGCTGCTGTCGAGAAAATCGCGCAGGCGATAGATGGTGCTCGCGTGCTCGATACGGCACTCTGGAATATAGCCTTGCGCGGGGTCGAACGGACCAGCACAGACGTCGCCATGCACGCAGCCCACCCGCGGGTCCGCGTCGAACCCTGCGACCAAAGCATCGATCCAACCTTCGGACACTTCGCAGTCGTCGTCAGTGAGTAGAAGATACTTGCCGCGTGCCAGAGCAAAGGCTTTGTTGAGCGCTCCCGGCTTGCCGGGGACTTCCATGCGCAAGTAACGCAAGCGTCGATCAGCCCTCCACAGCGGGGCGAGTGCCCGCTCGGTCTCGTCGTCGTCGCTTTGATCGATGACCAACAGCTCGAAGTCGCTGAATTTACAGCGCTGGATCGAGCGCACGGCCAGAACGACGCCTTCACTGCGATTTCGCGTACAAAGGATCACGCTCACGGGCAGAGTGGAGGCACGCTCGACGCTCGGAAGCTTCGGTTCGGATACGGCATCGGCCACGCTGGCAAGCTACCACCGGCCTAGCCGCAAATCTCGGTGAAAGACGAGCCTCGAGCGCGCGCTCGGTTCTGGCATACTCGCCCCGACGCATGCGCTGGTACGTCAACATCCTCGTCTGGCTGATCATGACCGTGGAGGTCCAGGGAGGAATCTTCTCGGGTTTATGGTCGACTTGGTTCACACCGATTTCGACCTTTTTTTTCACGCCGATTGCGCACGTCATCCCCTGGGACGCATTGGTCCTGATTGCTTGGTCGGCGACGCGCGGCAAGCGCAACGACCTGGTGCCCGCCGTAGGGCGCTCGATCAAGATCACCAGCCTGGCCTTCGTCGCTACTTGGCTGTGGGGCACGCTACACGGCGGTAGCTCCTACCAGGCGATCTTTCAGCTGCGTCCGTTCATCGTCGCGCTGCTCATGGCCTCGATCGTCGCCCGAGTCTACAAAACGCGCGCGGATATCCGCAGTCTGGGTCGCACGGTGGCCTTCGCCTGCATCTACCGCGCGTTGACCGCGGTCGGCTTCTGGTACTTCGTCGCCAAGGACATGAAAGAGCCGCCGATCGCCATGACGGAGCACACCGATACGGTGCTGTTCGTGGCGGGAATGTTCCTGTTCATCGTCAACGCCTTCGAGCAAAAGAAGGTTCTCAGTATCGTCAGCGCCGTACTGGCAATGGCGCCCATCAGCGGCGCCATCATCGTCAACAATCGCCGGTTGGCCTGGCTGGCAGTCGGTGTGGCGTTCGTGCTCATGTATCTGCTCTTGCCCAAGGGCAAGACCCGGAAACGGGTCAGCCGAATCTTGCTGATATTGTCGCCCTTCATCGCGACCTACATCGCGATCGGCTGGGGCAATCCGACCGGCATCTTCAAGCCCGTCGGCTCGATCTCGACCATGTTCGGCGAGCATCAGGACGTGTCGAGCCTGATGCGCGACATCGAGAACTACAACTTAATCAAGACCCTCAAATCGAACCCACTGCTGGGCCTGGGCTGGGGCCGGGAATACATCGAGGAGCTACGGGCCATCGACATCAGCAACATCTTTCCGCAGTACCGCTACCTGCCGCACAACAGCCTACTCGGCGCGATCTCATTTACCGGCATGTTCGGGTTCGCCGGCATTTGGCAGGTAGTGGTCGTCACCGTGTACCTTCACGTCCTCGTATACAGAGGCACCAAGCAAACCGTGCCCCGCATCGCTTCGGTGTGCAGCATCATCGCGGTGTTGGTGATCGAGCTACAGATGTGGGGTGACATCGGCTTCAACCACCCGATGGTCACCACGATGCTGGCCATCACCATTGGGCTGAGCGCGCGCCTGCCCGTGCTGACCGGCGTATGGTCACAACCGAAAGCGGAAGCCGCGCCGGCCGTGGAAACGGGCATGCCCGCCGCGAGCGCCAGCCCGGTGGGCGCCGGCTAAGGGCCCTAAGCGCGCGTCACTTCGTCTGCAGGACGAGGCCCACGTTCACCACCGCGGGCTTGTACGTCAAGTCTACGTTGGACGTCACGAGCTCGAGCGTGTTCGTTCCGTTTTGAAGCTCCGTGAGCGGAACGTCGATGCTCTGGTTCAGTGTGCCGACTTGGCCCTTCACCAGCAAGGCCGCGATCTCGCCCGGGGTTAGCGCCCGGTCGATGAACCCCCGACCGTTGAACCGATAGCGAAGCGCGTACTTGGTGACGTCGGCTTGCGGCCAGTTGAGATAGTACGACGTGAAGGTGAGCGTGGCTTTGGTGACGTCCGTGAGGTCGACGTTGTCGAAGGAGAGCGAGGGGACGGCGGCCGACGGACAACAATCCGACAGGCCGGTGTCGTCGAATTGGTACGCAACATTGAGGCCGGAGTGGCCGTCCACGGTCGCAGGTTTCCCGGAGTCAGGCACGTCGTACTCTCGGAAGTTCATCAGCTTGGGCCCGTCGAAACCCAGGTTGTCCCAGCGCAAGATCCACGAGTCGTCGCCGCCGTACTTGATGGTGGCGTGGTTGTGGCCGCTGAAATGCACCCAGCCTCTGCTGAACGGCAGATCCATAGCGGACGAGAACACCGGCTTCGGCGCCGCAAACGTGAGGCCGTCGGCCGAGAAATCGCTGGCCAGCACTTCGACCTTCTTTTGCGACACGTGGATCCGAATTCGGTTCAGGTGGCCGCGCTGCGTCGCAAAGCACGTTGGCTGCCCAGCGCCGCCGAGCTTCGTCACGGCGAAGTCTTTGAACACCAGCACGTTTTTTAGGGAAATCAGCCCAGGTGCGCCGCAACCGTCGTGGTCGAACTGGAGCTCCAAGGCGCTTCGAGGAAGGGGTCCGTACTCGAAGTCGGTAAAATTGGGGGTCGGAATCGGGTCTTCGGTGATCTCGATCGAGGCCCAGCCGAAAAGACCGTTGATCATCGTTGCATCGACGTCGCAGCCGATGGTTCCGGTGCGGCCCGCGAAATCGAACGGCTGACGAACACGGATCGAATTCAAGCCATAGTTCTGACTCGCGACGGCCATCAGCACGTGCGACGAGCCGATGGCGGTAGTCGGCGTGCAAATCAAATCGTCGTCGGGAGGCAAGACCTTGTCGCCGATGCCGGAGCGACAGGCCGGGATCGTTGCGCCGTACACGAGCTCGTCTTTGTCGCCGCCGGACACGTTTTGGGGAGCGACGCGCCCGAGGCTGAAGAGCGCCGGGTCGAGATCGCCCCCGCGGCCGCGCGTAGCAGAGGGACCTGCTTCGAATGTTTCGCAAAATGCCGTGTTCGACAGCCCGCACTCGGAATCTTGCGGCGGCGCGCCGCCGGCCGGCAACGGCTCGGGGTCACTGCCGCCGGAGACACCGGAGACGCCGGAGCCGCCGGGGCCGGCGCGCCCGCCTTGCCCCGACCCGCCTTGCCCCGACGCGCCTTGCCCCGACGCGCCTTGCCCGTTGATGCCTCCGCTGGGAGCCGCGCCCTTGCTGCCCTCGCTTTTTTGGCAGGCCACGAGCGTCGCTGCCAACCCTACGAGCGCAAGCGTTCTTAAGTTACCCATCGCCCGCACGAGTGTAGCCCCCGCAGATTTGAGCATCAACTCCTTTATCTGGTGGCGTCTCAGTGCGCACTTTGAGCGTGCAGGCGGCGACGCAACCGCGCGCACGGTTTCTCGACGAGTTCGTACATCGCAAAAGCAACGACCAGGCTCAAGCCCAGCGCCGCGGCGCCCCGCGGAATGAGTCCCAACCTCGGCGCGAGGTGGGAAACGAACGCGAGCATCACCTGGTGCACCAAATAGAGGGTGTAGGAAAGCAGACCGACATAACCGACGGCGGCCAAATTGAGCGGCCGCATGGGCAACCAGCCCGGATAGCGCATGGCACAGACGAACACCGGGACGAGCGCGGCGCCCTGGATCGTATAGCGCACCGTGTCCCTGAAAGCGGGATTGCGAATCGCGAAGGTGGCGAGCAGCGCGACCAGCCCCAGCGGAAACAGCGCCCGTTTCCATACGGATTCGCTGATGGCGCTCTTGTCGAAGACCGGGTTTTCCCCGATCGCCAGCGCGCAGCCGAAAATGATCGAATCGAAGCGCGTATCGCTAGCCACGAACACGCGGTCCGAGGAGACGTGCAGGCCGAAAACCAGCACGCAGCGCCACAGCAAAAGCAACGCGCACAGCCCGAGCAGAGCCTTGGACTGAGCGCTGCGCGTGGCGCCGAGGCGCTGGAAGGCCAGAAACAGCCAAGGGAAGAGTAGGTAAAAGTGCTCTTCGACCGCGAGCGACCAATACACGCCCGTTCCTGCCGGAAAGCCGTCGAATCCGTGCAGCGCGATCCAGTAGTTCGCGTAGTGCAGGGCTTGCGCCAGCAAGGCGCGCCCCTTGAAGGATCCGTCGGTGAGCCCCAGGGCGCTGAGCGCGACGCTCAGCCCGAGCACGAGGTAAAATGGCGGAAGAATTCGCAACGCGCGCCGGATGTAAAAGTTCTTCAGCGACACCTGCGACGTTTGCTCGGCTTCCCGTCGCATCAGCGACGTGATCAAGAAACCAGACAAGAAGAAGAACACCGTGACGCCAAAGCCGCCGGGCACCGCGTCCACTCCGGCGTGCGAAAGAAATACGACGCCGAAGCTCAGCGCCCGGACGCCGTCGAGCGACGGAATGTGGAAGGTTTCTCCCTTGACCGGGGCCAAGGCCTGGGCCCCATCCTGCTTCCCACCGATGATAAGCTGCGCCACGGCTAGGGACTCGAGCACGGCTGAAGCGAATTGGAAAGGTGCATGCGCCAGGCTGCATGAGCCCTAGTCAATCAGGCGTCTGGCGGCCGGAGCGCGTCTTTGTCACAGACGCGAAACTTTACGGCAGGCGCGGCCACACGTAAACGACGGCCAGCACGTAGAAAACGCAGAACCAGACCAGCTTTTTCTGCAGAACGCGAATCGTCGGGCGGGGCGGGAGCGGGCGCGCGGCGTAGATCATTGGCAGCGCCAGCGTCGCGATCATGATGCTCATCAAAATCAGCTTTTTCACCGCGAGCAGGCGTTTACGGCGCACGCCGCCACCGGTCAAGTCGCGCCGTGCTTGCGCCGCACCACGTCGCCGAACACGCAAACGTGGTCGGAAGCGCGCCCCTTGCCGGTTTCTACCCGCTTGAACTCGAGCTCTTCACTGGTCAGTAGCAGGTCGATGCGCATCCAGGGCCATTTCGCCGGAAAGGTGTAGCCGAAACCAAGCCCCGCCTCGGCAAAGCCGTCGTGGTAGTGGCCGAGGTAGCGGGCGCGCGCGTCGCTGAGCGTGGGTAGATTCGTATCCCCCACGATCATGACCGGGCCGCTCTCGCGGTCGGCCATGGCGGCAGTCGCCTTGAC
>Ga0307508_10000395_pt1 | contig 52527 bp, 59 predicted proteins | sample 9_EM_MG_FD_203089 | JGI IMG/M metagenome (GOLD analysis project Ga0307508, IMG submission 203089) | Populus trichocarpa ectomycorrhiza microbial communities from riparian zone in the Pacific Northwest, United States - 9_EM | ecosystem: Host-associated > Plants > Roots > Unclassified | place... | reverse complement strand
AATCAATCTCTTTGTGTCCCTTCCTTGTGCAGTAGTAGCACGTGATGTTGCTAGGGTCTGAGGTGGCCTGTTTCTTATTGTAAGGCTTTCGACGGTGTTTGCCTTTTCCGTTGGTTCGATGGTGCTTCCCGCCGTTGACGTTGGCAGATAGGATATTGCTGGAAGTTCCGGCCAGATTGAGATTGGAGCCAGTCGTAGTGTTGCGGAGGGCTCGTGCGGTTTCGTGTTCAATCAGAATTGTACTGATGGAGTTGAGTGTTTGTTCTTTGATCGGTCGGTTCTTGAGGATGTCCACAATATTGGCGAATTGCTCGCGAAGGGTCGCGAAGATACGCATAATCAGGTATCGCTCCATGACTTCATCTGGAGTCCCTTCCAGCTCCTGACTGATATCCGAAAGTGAGAAGATGTAGTCAGATACAGACATTTCTGGCTTCATCACGGCGGAGTGATGGCGGGCAAGGGTAGCGACACGTGCAGACTGGGAAGTGGCGACATCGTATCGTTCACGGAGGGCTTCCCAGCTGCGTGCGGATCGTGATGTCTGAGGCGATTGAGAAACGTTCGAATGCTGGGTTCAGTTGATGACCAGATCATTCCGAAGGCACGGTGCGACCGCTTGCGGAAGTCTCGAGCCTGTGCTGTTGCGTTGCCGGCAGGTGCGAGCTCCGTACCGAGGACAATTTCAAGGGAGTCGTCCATTGCGAGGAGGTTGGTAATGTTGTTCTTCCATGATTGGTAGTTTCTCGCGCTGAGGATGGGTGTCGAGCCATGCTTGCAGGTGTACGTGGTGGAGTCGGTCATGATGTTGACACGATGTTTGTTGAGGCTTAAAAAAAAACGAGAGTGCAGGGATGGGATGCAGAAGCGAGGCTCAAAGTGGTAGGTACGGTGGGAGCAATTATCGATGGGTAGCGGATTGGCAGAGCGTTCAATCCGGGCTCATAACCTGTTGGAATATATGGATCGATAAACATGAAGATTGTATTACAGTATTATGCGGGCGCAAGATCTCTCTATATACAGGAAGGCCGTCAGGACAAAGGACGGAAGACTGTCCCCCCGAGCCAGTGCTCGGGGACTCAGTCATGTCCGGACGCCTCCTCATCTCCGGACGCCTCCTCATCTCCGGACCCCTCCTCATCTCCGGACGCCTCCTCATCTCCGGATGCCTCCTCATCTCCGGACGCCTCCTTATTCTGACACATTCAACAAAACGTAGTACCAAGGAGAAATTATTTTCTCAATTGTGAGTAATGACAGTATTTGGGGATACAATCCGGTACTGGGATCCAGCGAGCGAAATTAGGGAGCGAAATACAGCACAAGAATCTAGTGGGATGACAGCGAATCCAGCGAGCAGATACAGCGAGAGAATCCAGCAGGATGACAGCGAATTCAACGAGTGAATCTAGCGAGCGGGTCCAGCGAGTGAATCGAGTAAGAGAATCAGTGGGAGAATCAGCAAGAGAATCCAGCGAGCGAATCCAACGTGTGAATCCAGCGAGCTAATCTAATAAGAGATTCAGCGCGGAAATCGGTGCGGAATCCAGCGAGTGAATCCAGCGAGTGAATCCAGCGAGCGGGTCCAGCAAGCGAATCTAGAAAGAGAATCAGCAAGAGATTTGGTGAGAGAATACAGCAAGTGAATCCAGCAAGTGAATCCACTGAGTGACTCCAGCAAGTGAATCCAGCGAGTGAATCCAGCAAGCGAATCCAGCGAGCGGGTCCAGCGAGTGAATCTAGAAAGAGAATCAGCGAGAGAATTGGTGAGAGAATACGGCAAGTGAATCCAGCAAGTGAATCCACCGAGTGACTCCAGCGAGTGAATCTAGCGAGTGAATCCAGCGAGCGAATCTAGCAAGAGAATCTTTAAGAGAATCAGTCAGAGAATACAGCAAGTGAATCCAGCGAGCTAATCGAGCGAGCGAATCTAGTAAGAGAATCCGCAAGAGAATCGGGGAGAGAATCCAGCGAGCCGGTCCAGCAAGCGAATCCAGCGAGCGAAGCTAGTAAGAGAATGCAGCAAGTGAATCCAACATGCGGATCCAGCGAGCGAATCTAGTAAGTGTATCAGCAAGTGAATCCAGCGAGCCGGTCCAGCAAGCAAATCTCGTAAGAGTATCAGCGAGAGAATCGGTGAGAGAATCCAGTGAGTGAAGACAGCCAGTGAACACAGCGAGAAAATACATCATACTAATACTGAGAGTGAATCCAGGGAGCGGGTCCAGTGAGTGAATCTAGTAAGAGAATCCAGTATGCGAATCAGCGAGTGAATCCAGCGAGCGAATCTCGTAAGCGTATCAGCAAGAGAATCGGTGAGAGAATCCAGCAAGTGAAGACAGCGAGTGAACACAGCGAGAAAATACAGTGTGCTAATACTGAGAGTGAGTCCAGCTGCGGGTCCAGCGAGTGAATCTAGTAAGAGAATCCAGTGAGTGAATCCAGCGCGCGGATCCAGCGAGCGAATCCAGCGAGTGGATACAGCCAGAGAATCCAGCAAGTAAATCCAGCGAGCGAATCTATCAACAGAATCTGCAAGAGAATCAGCGAGAGAATACAGCGATTGAATCCAGCGAGCGCGTCCAGCAAGCAAATCCAGTGAGCGAAGCTAGTAAGAGAATCCAGCGAGTGAATCCAACGAGCGGATCCAGCGAGCGAATCTAGTAAGAGAATCCAGCTAGAGAATGCTGCGGACAGAATACCTTGCATAGTGATGACCTGCCTGTGCCTCCATCACAGTGGGTAGAACTGTACTGCAGTGAGGTTGGAGAGGCCAGTTTTTATGTCAGCCTGGCTCACGAATAGGGTAACTTGTGATGGAGTACTGAATGAGTCACTAGCTGGCAGCGACGGATAGCCTATTTACTAGCACCCACACTTCTTTCTTTTCTTCTTTCTTCTTTAAACTACCTCCTATCCATCTTGCCGAGTAATACCAAAGATCCCCATCACCTTTTGCGCCTTGTATGATCCCGCATCCTGTCCACCCTCTTGTCAACTTACCTACTACTCAGCAACTACTGGCTTTCCTGGCTGGATTCTCTCACTGGATTCGCTGACTGCACTTGCTCGATGATTTCTCTCGCTGATTCTCTCCCTCTGATTCTGTCCTTAGATTTCCTTGCCAGATTTGTTCACTGAATTTGCTCGCAAGAAATGCTCGCTGGACCCGGTCGCTGGAGTCACTGAATTCATCCCTGATCCTCTCGCTGATCCTCTTACTAGATTCGCTCGCTGCATCGACTCGCTGGATTCACTGGCTGGATTCACTCGCTGATTCTCTTAGTAGATTCGCTCGCTTGATTCACTCGCTGGATTCACTCGCTGGGTTCACTCGCTGGATTCACTCGCTGGATTGATTCACTGGATTCTCTGTCAACCCTCCGGATTCTTTTGCTGATTCTCTTGCTGGATTCTCTTGCAGCCTACGCCCGCTGGATTCTCTCGCTGATTATCTTGCTGATACTCATACTAGAATCCATAGTTACTCTTACGGCTGGTGAACATGGAGCTTTCCGAGTGGGATGATGTTACATAGCATGCGTTAAATATCAATACAACTGAATCGTTAGAATTCCGGAGCGCATCTATTGGTACGTGCAACATTTCGTTCCAAGGTTGCAAGCGGTGTGCACTGTAGCAGTTTCGCGTCGTGGGTACAACACTGTGTATAGTAGAGCAGACGGTGCGCATCGGTATCACCACCCACAAGTATCGCCTAGATGCAGTAATATCGTTCGCAGTAGGGAGTTACCGCCAATCAACGTGGCGCTGCGTGTGAAAGACAATGGTAGGCATCTACGTTGATACCCAGACGTTACGTTGCAATGCTTATTACGGCGCACACTGCCGTTTCCAAGAGGGAGGTATCGTTGAAAGAGTTTGATGTGTTTGATGCCTGTACTCGCTCCTAATGCAGATTTTTTTTTCTCCTAAGGTGATGTAGTGTCCGCATGGTTTTTAAATACCTATCTTAGCCATAACTACGATATGGGATATCAAATAGACTGCCAAGGTCACCTGCAGACCCAAATTTCGAGGTATGTTTTCTGAACAAACATCAAATGAATACAGCCAGTTGAGACCCAAATCTTCTCTTTATGTACTCCAAACTGATCCTGTTTACTCTCCGGAATCCCACAAAAGAACTGCAACAGACTGGCCTTGCACTATCTTACCGGTAACTAGACGCCAGATACCAACCCAACAATCCACCCCCAATACAACGAGAGTTGCGGGGACGGTACTACACCCCATCAGCCTGTTACTGTGAAGAAGTAAGTCGTCTTGCCACCGAGGCAGTCCTATCAGGACGATATGACACAGCTGACACTCCGCCATACTCGGACGGCCGACTTGTACTACAGGTAGCGAGTGTGAGTTAAGAGACATACTCATCGTCATAGCAACCCTAATAGAGCCTCACCTAGTCCCAAGCATGCGATCTACAAATTTTTGTCTCTCTCCGATCTATGGTTGTTGAGTATCGTCGTTTTTTCTCGTTTCTGATAGTCCGTTGAATGGGTACTAGCCGGGTAACCGCTATGGTATGTTACCCTTCTGATATGTGAACTACCTGATGATGGCATATACTTTGTCTCGTGACCATCCTGTATATCCTTAGCGTCGCTAAAGCGACACCGGATATACGGTATGGTAGCAAACTCAGTCGAAATGGGAGAGTGATATTTTTTTCTCGCCACCACCAAGCACAGCTCATGGGAGATAGAGAATACAGAGAAAAGTTCAGCACAGGTTTCCCTGATTCCATAGCTATCGTGGTGAAATGCACAGCGATTTTGTTTTGACCGAATACTGCTTGTATATACAGGCCACGACTAGTCCACCTCTCCATCAAAATGGGAGTTATTTTTTTTTTCCCCACCACCAAGCACAGCTCAAGGGAGATAGAGATTACGGAGCCGAGTACGGCACAGGTTTCCTTGATTCCATAGCTATCGTGGTTGTGAAATGCACATTGATGGAACTGTGTGTATGTGTACACCCGACAGCCAACTTTATTACAGTGCATACCCTGAGTAAAAAGATGCCAGCAAGACACAAAGAGCGGAAATAGAACAGAACAACTGCCCAACCGACAGAATGGGACTTTGATTCATTGTGACTTGAGAAATGAGAGTAACCAGATGCGCCACCCAAACCTCCACTAGACAAGAAATGCCAAACAAATCAAAGTAACCCAAAGAAAGCAAACTCTACTGTCTACTTGCCAAGCAGCTCCATCATGTCAGGCTCATCCTCCTCGATTTCGTCATTGTTGTTGTTTGCGTACAACTCCTTCACTCCAGAAAGGGGGACGGGGGATATTAGATGCATTTCCGGGGTTTCGTATCTAATGGCGTTGGGCGTACCAACCGTATGAAAGGCCTGGACATGGTTGTGCTCAGAATAGGATAGGATTCTGCTAGGGGAGGCGTGCACAGAAGGTGCTGACGATGTCGAGTGTCTGCCAGTTGGCTGACTATGGTGAATCCAGCGGCCAGCAGGGTGGATTGTAGTACCCGTAGACCCAACCTTGGGCTTCGTACGTTTCTTGCCGTATCCAAGAAGGCCATCCGTGAGAGTCACGCCATGTCCCTGTTGCTCGCAGTGATTGGATTGCCCTAGATGACCAACATTTTTGAACGTTTCCTGAAACTTTGAGCTCAACTCGTTGTACAGGGCAGCATTCATCCGAGCTTCTTCGATCTGTTTGTGGATGAGGTCTATGTTTCGATTGTTGATGGATATCTTTCAGTGCTCATAGGTGATTACCTGCTGTGCCCACATATTCATCTGGTGAAGTGACTCAATCGCATAGAGATCCTGGGCGACAGGACCCATACAACCCAGAATAAGACCTCGAGTTGTGGCCTCCCAAATAGAGTCCTCAGTATTGAGTATAAGGGCTGCTATTTTGGCGTCGTCATGTTGTAAACCCTAAACACGATTGCGAATGGCAATCAAAGCTTCAGCGGAAAGCATGGTGCTCTCGGAGCCAAATCGCATAGGAAGATCGATGTCATACTGATAAAGCTGAGAAATATCGACAGTATGCTCGTCTTCATACTCCTCGTTGTCCCTATACTCGTTGTCTTCTATGGTCTCCTTCTTGTAGTCATGGAACAATCGGATTCAGTGCTACCAAGCTCGTCATCCAAGGGAAAGGTGGACCTCTGGATAATATCGGTATTGGCCTTGCTCCTATTGCTCATGGCTGTCTCCATGGCCTGGGAAATTTCAGAATCCTCCCCTCTCTTGCTAATGGCTGTAATAGAAACTCGTTGAGGCGATGCTTCGTGATGTGTGCTAATTAGAGCCGGTAGAGATCCGCTTGCGGTAGGTGCTGTCGAGGGTATCGGGATAGGAGTGGGAGCGGCAGTCGTAGCTGACTGGTGGGTAGTGGTGACATCATTTTCTCCTTCCTTGAAACTATCTGTATTAATTGAATCTGCAATGCCAGCACATGGTGAAATGGATGTATGTGGTAACGGCAAATTGGCAGCAATATCCAAAAGCTCTGACATAGGTACTTCGTCATTTTGTGCCTCTTTCAGAGTGCCAATAGCTGGGGGTAGAATGTTGCCTAGGATGCATATCTTTGTCTCAAAGGCCTTGTAATATGGTGCTCATTGTGTGGGATGTAGGACCGACGTAAAGTTTCCCAAACGGCTGCTTTGCTAGGCATCTCAGGCAAAGCAGGCTAGGCAGTAATCGCATTCGAGTTGCTTGAATTGAACAATACGAGCATTTGGGCATCGGTACCTAGGTTCTTGTTGAAGGTTGTGGATGTGATGCTGGCCTTGATGAACAGGCCAATCAAGCGATAGGATGTTGTCTTCATACACTGAAATATGCTAGCATCGACATGGGAATCAGGGCCCCACTGCAATGGATCCCAATGAGCAGGAGTGCAGGTATACAGAATGGGTGTCCAAAGAATAGCGATCTCTTTCCCAGAGAGGTTCAGTGCTGCCTCAACCTCTTCTTCACGAGGAGGTATGCTGACCTGACGTGATCTGCTATAAAATGTTAGTAGAGTAAACTATGCGTCTATGTGGCCACAGCAAGTACACACCTCATCTTCCTCCACCTCTGAAGCCACTGGTTGCCAACCTCGCTACCGAGGAAGACATCGCAAAGGAAACGATGTGATATGCAAAGGTCATTTTGCAGCTCAGATATGACATCCTTGAACCAAGGCAGCTCTGAAGCCGCATCGCATACACCAAGCTTGCAAGGTTGTAGGAGACCCAACCAGGTACTCAGCGTGGTGTCAGACAAAGAACGTATAGGGTAGAAGACATGAGCGATGAGGAATCGCACCGCATTCTCCCAATGTTCCCGTAACTGTTCAGAATATTCAATTAGCTTGATAAACAGGTGTTCTCCACAAATAGTACCTCAGCAGCCTGAACAATGTTGAGTAATGACTTGGGGAGAAACTCCAGCACAGCTTCTGTGAACATGTCAGGTATGACAGAGAAGTCGGTGAAAGTAACAGGTGTCAGCTGAATAGTTGGCGTTGCGGAAGGCTCTTCAGTTGCAGGTTGCTTAGTCTTGTTAGCTGGTCCCCAGGCCCGTGTGTGCTTGGGAGGGTCAGGGTTCGCAGGTGGTCCATCAGCAGCTGCACGCTTTTTGCTGGCAGCAGGTGCCATGGTGGATGGTATACTCAACGTAATGAAAACGGGAAACGGTTTGCAAGGAAATCAAGGGAAGAGGTGGTGTTGGGGGGGGGGGGGGGGGGTAAGATCCGGTGGTATAGCGGGATGCAGGGATGTAAGAGGGAAGAGGTGATGTTTTGTTCAGGGAGGTGGAAGAACACAGAAAGACGAGGTGGAGCGAGGAGTAATCCAGCTAACATCATATGATCAGTAAACGATGGATACCTTTACGACAAAAATGCAAGAGCTGTGTATTTTCGACCCAACACCCGTGCAGACGAGCTCATTTGGTGGAAGAGAGTAGACATCTAGCTCTTTAATTCGGCACTATTCTTGAGTGGTGACGATCAAGGGCACACAAATCGTGCCGGCGCCGGGTAGGCTAGAAGCTGGCGCTGGGTGAATCTACAGCACAAATGCAAGAGCTGCGCTTTTTCGACACAATATCAGTACAGACAAGCGCATTTGGTGGAAGAGAGTAGATATCTAGCTGTTTAATTCGGCGCTATTCTTGAGTGGCGAAGATCAAAAGCACACAAATCGTGCCAGTGCCATGTGTCTCTACAATAAATATACAATAGCTGTGCTTTTTCGACACAACACCAGTACAGACAAGCGTATATGGTGGAAGAGAGTAGATATGTACCTCTTTAATTCGGCGCTATTCTCGAGCGGTGACGATCAATAGCACACAAATCGTGTCGGCACCGGGTATCCCTACAGCAAAAATAGAACAGCAGCACTTTTTCGACACAACACCAGTACAGACAAGCGCATTTGGGGGAAGAGAGTAGACATTTAGCTCTTTAATTCGGCGCTACTCTTCAGTGGTGATGATCAATAGCGCACAAATCGTGATGGCGCCGGGTGTCTCTACAAGAAAAATACAGTAGCCGCGCTTTTTCGATACAACAGCAGTACAGGCAAGCGCATTTGGTGGAAGATAGTAGATATAGAGCTCTTTAATTCGGCGCTATTCTTGAGTGGTGACGATCAATAGCATACAAATCGTGCTGGTGCCGGATGTCTCTACAGCAAAAATAGAACAGCTGTGCTTTTTCGACACAACACCAGTACCGACAAGCGCATTTGGTGGAAGAGAGCAGACATCTAGCTCTTTAATTCGGCGCTATTCTTGAGTGGTGATGATCAATAGCACACAAATCGTGCTGGTGCCGGGTGTCTCTACAACAAAAATACATTAGGTACGCTTTTTCGACACAACACCAGTACAGACAAGCGTATTTGGTGGAAGATAGTAGATATATAGCTCTTTAATTCGGCGCTATTCTGGAGTGGTGATGATCAATAGCACACAAATCGTGCCGGTGCCGGATGTCTCTACAGCAAAAATACAATAGCTGCGCTTTTTCGACACAACAGCAGTACAGACAAGCGCCTTTGGTGAACGAGAGTAGACATCAAGCTCTTTAATTCGTCGCTATTCTTGAGTGGTGACGATCAACAGCACACAAATCGTGTCGGCACCGGGTAGGCTACCAGCGGGCGGTGCGTGATTCTACACCACAAATGCAATAGCTGTGCTTTTTCGACACAACAGCAGTACAGACAAGCGAATTTGGTGGAAGAGAGTAGACATCTAGCTCCTTAATTCGGTGCTATTCTTGAGTGGTGACGATCAAAAGCACACAAATCGTGCCGGTGCCGCTGCCGGGTGGGATACCAGCTAGCACTGGGTGAATCTACAGCACAAATGCAAGAGCTGCGCTTTTTCGACACAACACCAGTAGAGACAAGTGCATTTGGTGGTAGAGAGTAGACATCTAGCTCTTTAATTTGGCGCTATTCTGGAGTGGTGACGATCAAATGCACACAAATCGTGCCAGTGCCACTGTCGAGTGGGATACCAGCCAGCGGCGGGTCAACCTAAACCACCAATACAATAGCTGTGCTTTTTCGACACGACCCCCGAACTGCAAGAGCTGTGGTTTTTCAACACAACACCCGTCCGGACAAGCACATTAGCTGTAAGAAAGAAGACATCTTGTGGTTTAATTTGACGCTATTCTTGAGTTGTGACGACTAAAAGCACACGAGAGCGTACCAGTGCAAGGTGGGTTACCTTAGACAGGCACCAGCTGGAGAACGGTGCTTTTTCGATGCAACAATCACAGAGACGCATGCACACTCAGGACCAAAGGTTATTTGAGCTTGCAGTATATTGATTTACATTCTCTATGAGCAAATCTTGAGGCCCAGTAAACTTCATCGCGATCTACAATCTTCTTCCAGATCTTCCTTACTTGGGCCACCTCGTTTCAGCTTCACTGTCCGTTTGGTTTGCTCGTCGGTAATATGCCGACAAACTTTTCGCTTCTGGATATATCTTCCGCTGCCACTCACTGTCGTGTCTTCTGCGTTCGGTATGATGTTTAGTGCAGCGGAGTCTGCTCCGTCAGATGATGGTCGACTGCCCTCTGAGGAAATTGCATTGGGGTTTGCATACGCGTGTGGCAGAATATCTTGTATCGTATCAAACGGAATACTCTCATTCGTAGAGGTTTGACGGAGGTAGTGCAGAAGTTGGGATGAATGGGAGTTCATCTTTTTTGCTGGCTGACTGCGATAACTTTTTTGTTGCGTAGATGAGTTAATGATTGCTGTGGTATGAGCTGAATATTCACTCACTGATCTGTTTCTGCAAAGCTTCCTTTGGGTGGGTACAGTCTTAACTTGTTCTGGCGCAACGGGACACTCTAATGAGATCAACAGAGTGTCAATGTTCTTGTCAGACAGTATCATGGAGGGCAGGAAGGGGTAGAACAGTTTTCTATATCCCAAAGCAGTCCAGATCTCGTTCCGGAGGTCGCAGATCTTCCTATGGGCCAGTTTACATGCATCTACAGTGAGGAATTTGGTCTTTCCAACCACAACTGGGGGTGAGTCTAAATCGCTATCAACATCGGTGCCGACTGCATACTCTGCTGTTAATATCAGTGGAGTGGGGAACAGCCGCTGTAGGTCTTGAGGTAGTTGCTCAATAAGTGTATGTCTATCACAACAGCAGGCAGTGCCAGAGACACCGACATATGTCTGGCCATTGAACCCAGCTTCATCAAACACCCTGAGTAGAGCAGCACGGCGACACTGTGGTGTATTTAAATACCAGAGGATGCCACGACAGGTGGAAGGGATACTCGCTTTAGGCTGTCGATGATGCATGTGGGTAGGCACTGGCATTTCAGATACCTCATACTCCACGCTGTTGCTGGCGCTGTTTTCGAATGGGAACATAATTTGATCGTCATCACCCGTAAGTGAACGTTGAGTACATTCAACTTCATCAGCATCGATAGCAGTATCGGGGGATAGGTTGAATGGGAGAGTCGGATCTTCTAATTCATCGTATGTTGTCTTTGACCCGGGCCGCCCAGTCGCAAAGTCTTCAATAATACGTAGACACAGGTCAGGTTCTTCTATTCGCTTGGCCAATACTGCTAGCGGATTGTCTGTCTGGGGGGAAATGACGTAAGAGCTGGTATACATGAAGATGCCTAATCCTTGATGTGCAGGGTTACTAGCACAGCATCCAAACCGTTACGACATGGTGCACAATGGAAGGGTACTCGGTGCAGTCCACTGAATTACCCTCACAACGAAAGGGAAATCTATTCCCATTCCAGCAACCTCTGTTGCAATGAGAACTCCATCAGGAAAAAAAAAATTTGCGTCCTGAGCATTCAGATGCTCGTGAGGCACTAGACGTTTCGGACGCAACCTGCTTAACTCGGACGACGCTTGCCATGGCACCGTACGTCGCGACGAACCATGCCACAGCACCGTGCGTCCGGATGCAGCGGCCACAGCATATGCGACTAGACGACAAGTGTCAGGGCGTTTCGCTTCTGGACGCAGCGCGTGTCTTACCAACGTAGGTCGTCAAGGCAAATGTCGTCCGGACGACAAGTGCCACAGCATCTGCCTTCTGGACGAGCAGTGTCAGCGCATTTGCCTTCTGAACGCAGCGCGTGTCTTACAGATGCAGAATGTCAAGGCAAATGTCTTACAGATACAGAATGTTAAGGCAAATGTCTTCCGGACGATGCATGCCATGGCATCTGCCTTCCAGACGAGCAGTGTCAGGGCATTTGCCTTCTGAACGCAGCGCGTGTCTTACAGACACAGAATGTCAAGGCAAATTTCTTCCGGACGCAGAGTGTCAAGGCAAATGTCCTACGGACGACGCGTGCCATGGCATCTGCCTTCTGGACGAGGAGTGTCTTCGCCATCCGGACGCAGCACGTCTTACAGACGCAGAGTGTCAAGGCAAATGGGATCCCGACGAGGCTTACGATGGCGCACCACACATAGGTAACAGAATGGTCACGGTGGCAGCATCGAAACGCGACCGTCAGGGCACGGTACATTGCAGCGAAGACTATTAAACTCGCATTTGGTTCCAGGCATTGTGACTCAAGCCAGTTCTATTCATTACATCGAATTTACATCTATATACCACGTTACCGTAGACAGCATGCTCTACATCTGAATGAGACACGAAGCAACGAGGACGATGTCAATGAAGATGGCAGTGAGGCTGCCGGCGGCAAAGACAACAGCAAATATGACGCGGCGAGAAGATCAACAAGCTTCGTGAATTGTTAGCGCAGCACTCACAGAGACAGTGGGTAGTTGTACAATACGGCGCGACGCGACGAGTACGATGTCGATGAGGATGGCGGTGAGGCTGCCGGCGGCAAGGACGATAGCAAATATGACGCGGCGAGAAGATCAACGAGCTTCGTGAATTGATGGCGCAGCACTCACAGGGACAGTGGGAAGTTGTACAATACGACGCAACACGAAGGGTACGATGTCAATAAGGATGGCAGTGAGGCTGGCGGCGGCAAGGATGATAGCAAATATGAAGCAGCGACAAGATCAATGAGCTTCGTGAATTGTTAGCGCAGCACTCACAGGGACAGTTGGAAGTTGTACAATACGACGCGATGCGAGGAGTACGATGTCAATGAGGATGGCGGTGAGGCTGCCGGCGGCAAGGACGATTGCAAATATGACCTGGCGAGAAGATAAACCAGCTTCGTGAATTGTTAGCGCAGCACTCACAGGGACAGTGGGAAGTTGTACAATACGATGCGATGCGACGAGTATGATGTCGATGAAATGAGGATGCCTCCAGCGTGGATCACATTAAGAGGCAACAAGTACGATGTCGACGAAAAGAGGATGCCGCAGGTATGGGTTACATCAAGACGCGACGAGTATGATATCGATGAAAAGTGGATGCCGGCAGCGTTGATGACATCAAGACGTGACGAGTACGATGTCAATCAGGATGGCGGTGAGGTTGATGCAGGCAGCGTGGATGATAGCAAGATGCGAGGAGTGCGCTGGTCGCGCGTATGATATGATGAAAGTAGAAGAAAAAAGGGGTGGACTGGTGGCCCATGCCGTCGTATTCAGCAAGCCGTGCTGTGGCAAGCGAGCCAAACCGTATAAAAGCGCAGGCGCTAGCAAATGCTTGGCACCTTGCAAGTTGTATGCGAAATCACTCGCAATCTGCAAAAACGGCGAATTCCTCTCCCATTGTCTTCAATACCCCGGAACCCGCTGTTTACATATGCACAATTGTTCCCTATTATATTAATTCAGTTGGACCTAAAGTTTGTGACTACTTACTCCTGTTTTTCAAGGTTGTAATACTGAAAACATGAATGATATACAGATGTGCAGTGTTGTATATAATAGAGATTCACCTAGCAGAGGAAGTTGAATCAGGACAGCACCATCGATAGGTTGCAAATCAGGAGCCGGTTGGCACAAACTTTAGGTCCGACGGAATTGATATAATAGGGAATAATTGTGCATATATAAACAGCGGGTTCTGGGGTATCGATGACTATGGGTGAGGAATTCACAGTTTTTGCGGATTGCGAGTGATTTCCCATGTAACTTGCAAGGTGCCAAGCATTTGCTAGCGCCTGCGCTTTCGTATGGTTTGGCTCGCTTACCACAGCTCGACTTGCTGAATACAATGGCATGGGCCACAAGTCCACCCCTTTTTTCTTCTACTTTCATCATATCATACGTGCGACCAGCGCACTCCTCGCATCTTGCTATCATCCACGCTGCCTGCATCAACCTCACCGCCATCCTCATCGACATCGTACTCATCGTGTCTTGATGTCATCCACGCTGCCGGCATCCTCTTTTCATCGACATCGTACTTGTTGCGTCTTGATGTCATCCACACTGGCGGTATCGTCTTTTCATTGATATCGTACTCGTCGCGTCGCGTCATATTGTACAACTTCCCACTGTCCCTGTGAGTGCTGCACTAACAATTCATGAAGCTCGTTGATCTTCTCGCCGCGTCATATTTGCAATCGTCCTTGCCGCCGGCAGCCTCACCGTCATCCTGATTGACATCGTACTAGTCACATCTTGATGTCATCCACGCCGTCGGCATCCTCTTTTCATCGACATCGTACTCGTCGCGTCGCGTCGTATTGTACAACTTCCCACAGTCCCTGTGAGTGCTGCGCTAACAATTCATGAAGCTAGTTGATCTTCTTGCCGCATCATATTTGCAATCGTCCTTGCCGCCGGCAGCCTCACCGCCATCCTCATTGACATCGTACTCCTCGCATCGCGTCGTATTGTACAACTTCCAACTGTCCCTGTGAGTCCTACGCTAGCAATTCACGAAGCTCATTGATCTTCTCACTGCATCATATTTGCTATCGTCCTTGGTGCTGCCAGCCTCACCACCATCCTTATTGACATCGTACCCGTCGCATCACGTCGTATTGTACAACTTCCCACTGTCCATGTGAGTGCTGCGCTAACAATTCACAAAGCTCGTTGATCTTCTCGCCGCATCATATTTGCTATCGTCCTTGCCGCCGGCAGCCTCACCGCCATCCTCATCAACATCGTAGTCGTCGCGTCGTGCCGTATTGTACAACTTCCCACTGTTCCTATGAGTGCTACGCTAACAATTCACGAAGCTCGTTGATCTTCTCACCGCATCATATTTGCTATTGTCTTTGCTGCCGGCAGCCTCACCGCCATCTTCATGGACATCGTCCTCGTCGTGTCATGTCTCATCCGGACGTAGAGCTATGCTGTCTACGGTGACGTGGTATATAGATGTAAATTCGATGTAATGAATAGAACTGGCTTGAGTCACAATACCTGGAACCAAATGCGAGTTTAATAATCTTCGCTGCAATGTACCATGCCCTGACGGTCGCGTTTCGATGCTACCACCGTGACCACTCTATTACCTATGTGTGGTACACCATCGTAAGCCTCGTCTAGAGCCCATTTGCCTTGACACTCTGCATGTATAAGACGCACTGCGTCCGGATGGCGAAGACACTCGTCCAGAAGATAGATGTCGTGGCACGTGTCGTCCGGACGACATTTGCCTTGACACTCTGCGTCCAGAAGGGAAATACCCTGACAGTCCTCGTCCATAAGGCAGATGCCGTGGCGCGCATCGTCCATACGACATTTGCCTTGACACTCTGCGTCCGGAAGAAATTTGCCTTGACATTCTGCGTCTGTAAGACACGCGCTGCGTCCAGAAGGCAAATCCCCTGACACGTCTCGTCCAGAAGGCAGATGCCGTGGCGCGCGTCGTCCGTACGACATTTGCCTTGACACCCCTCGTCCGGACGACATCTACCTTGACACTCTGCGTCTGTAAGACACGCGCTGCGTCCAGAAGGCAAATGCCCTGACACTCCTCGTCTGGAAGGCAGATGCCGTGGGATGCGTCGTCCGGAAGACATTTGCCTTGACATTCTGCGTCTGTAAGACACGCGCTGTGTTCAGAAGGCAAATGCGCTGACACCCTTCGTCCAGAAGGCAGATGCCGTGGCATGCATCGTCCGGACGCTGTTTGCCTTGACATTAGTCGTCCGGAAGGACAATGCGCAGCCCACTTCTGTCTAGTACACATATGCACGTGTGGGTCGCATTAGGTGCAGCATATGTGCTGACATGCATTGTCCAGATGGAGAATACCTTGCCGGGTTGCATCCTGAGCATCTAGACATTTCCGATGCCTATGCAGCGTCCGGACGCAGAATTTTTTTCCTGATGTCAGTACTGTCCTGTTCGTACAACTTCTGTAACCCTTGAAGCTGTACAGTCACTTCTGGCTGAGTGCTGTACTGATCTCCGCAACAGCCAAAGGGTCTGAGTATCACCAGTGCTTAGGTATAAGGTGCCATAGATGATTGCATGCATTACATACCGCCTTCCTGCTGTTCATGAATATGATCGTCTGGGGAATGTGATCGCCAGATTTTGACTGAAGCCAGTTATGGACAACGAAGTTGAGGTCTTGTATGGAGTTGACCCCCTTGGTGATAGGGATGGCAGCTAAGTAGATATTTGGGCGATCTATCAAACAGTGGATGAAGCGGGCTGCATTATTCATTGCCAGTAACTGGTGAATAAAACGGTGTATGTAAGGCATCATTGTCGCAGATACGGCCAGGACAGGAGCCATCAGGAAGAAATAATGAAGCAATCCAAGGTACTCGTAATGAGGTCGAAAAGTTCTCCAGCCATGAACTAAGTGCGCTTCATCGATAACAATAGCACCGATATGTTTGCGAAATGTTTGCGACTACGCGAGTGCCTGGAACTTCTTGTTGTGTGGAACACACCATTCAGGACTGACAAACACAAGTTCAAACTGCCCATTGAGGATGCGGTCAACAAGACCAGCATCTTGTTGACTGGATGCCATATTGATGACCACTGCCTTTATCCCAAGAGCTTCAGCATGGCAGACTTAGTCTTCCATGAGATTGAGTAGTGGGCAGATAACAATAAATGTCTTCTGCTGCAAAGTTATTGCGGCAAGGTAGAAGCATAAAGTTTTCACAGTGCCAGTCGCTGAAACTACTACCAAGCAATCGTTGCCAGTGAGCATTTCTGCAGCGCATTCGATTTGCCAATCTTCCTGGCGAATCTTTGCACTGAGAGACTGTGCAAGGGTCTTTGATACGGTGCATTCATCCAAATAGTATACCATATATTGTGGATAATGCTCGAAAGATGGACTGCAGATACGGAAACGTCCTCGGTCGATAACTCGTACACCTTGTGTCTTCTGACCTTCACCCTACTCTGTATGTCAGCTGTAAGGTTCAAGATATTTGGCATGAAATTCAAATAAACTGATAGGTCTTACATGGCTGTCGAAATCTCTTGATACCTGTAGTTAGGTGGTCAGCCAATTATAGTAGGGTATGTGAATTGTCACACACCTGCGACTCAACATTCCGAGACATTAGGATAGAAGCAGTGCGACCAGCGAACTGTAAGGTCTGTACAGCATGCAGTGCAGCCTCACGTTGGCCACGCATAATAGTGTGCTTTGGATCTTCTCCTAGTCGGCAAATGCAGTGGGTGTGCTTGTCATACAGGACAGTGGTCGATGAAACCGATGCCTTAACACTCCCGTACTGGTGGATTTGAGTCACAGGTCAGGTGAGGCTTCAGTCTGAGAATCTGAGTAGGGTGTAGGCAAGCGAGTGATGGCCAATGAAAGAGGGTGAATGGGTACAGAAGGAGAGTGACAAAGTCAACTAGTGGTGATAGTAAGAAGGAGTCTGGATGCAAGAAAGGACTTAACCAACAATAAAAATACTAGCCTTACATCAACTTCCAAAGTCCACAAAGTCGACAGACGGCAGAGCAGATGCCCAGCCCTAAACCTGATGTTATAGCACTCGTATCCCACAAAGAATACAAACCCAGAGATACCAGCCGTCTTAATCTCAACGATCATTCAAGGCCAGTCCTCCTCTCTAAAATAGTTCGGTCAAAAAATCACGGATCTTGAATTATTGCCGTAGTGGCACGCAGCGTAGACCTAGGGTATCCCATCCGGCGCAGGCTGGTATCACACCCGACACCAGCACGATGTGTGTGCTTTTGATCGTCACCACTCAAGAAAAGTGCCAAGTTAAACAGCTAGATAACTTCTCTCTTACAGCTAATGTGCTTGTCCACACGGGTGTTGTGTCGAAAAAGCAAAGTTCTTGCATTTGTGCTGTAGGTTCACCCAGCACTGGCTGGTATCCCACCCGGCAGCGGCACTGGCATGATTTGTGTGCTTTTGATTGTCACCACTCAAGAATAGCGCCGAATTAAAGAGCTAGATGTCTACTCTCTTCCACCAAATGCGCTTGTCTGTACTGGTATTGTGTCGAAAATGCGCCGCTCTTGCATTTGTGCTGTAGATTCACTCAGCGCCAGCTGGTATCCCACCTGGCAGCGGCACCGGCACGATTTGTGTGCTTTTGATCGTCACCACTCCAGAATTGCGCCGAATTAAAGAGCTAGATATCTACTCTCTTCCACCAAATGCGCTTGTCGGTACTGCTGTTGTGTCGAAAAAGCGCAGCTATTGTATTTTTGCTGTAGAGACACCCGGCGCCAGCTGGTAGCCTACCCGGCGCTGGCACGATTTGTGTGCTTTTAATGGTTACCACTCCAGAATAGCGCCGAATTAAAGAGCTAGATGTCTACTCTCTTCCACCAAATGCACTTGTCTGTACTGGTGTTGTGTCGAAAAAGTGCAGCTGTTGTATTTTTGCTGTAGAGACACCCAGTGCCGGCATGATTTGTGTGCTTTTGATGGTCACCACTCAAGAATAGCACCAAATTAAACAGCTAGATATCTTCTCTCTTACAGCTAATGTGCTTGTCCACACGGGTGTTGTGTCGAAAAAGGACAGCTCTTGCATTTTTGCTCTACAGGTACCATGCGCCTGCCCAATATCTCAATCTGAAACCCAAATCCTTCTTTTTCTATTTCTCCCACCGCCTTCCTCTCAACCTGCAATACCCCAATGATACCCCATATTTTCTTCCCCATCTTCTTCGTCGTTGTCTGATGACTCGTCTCCACTATCCATGTCCTGTGCATCTGAAAAGCTTTTCATCTGCTTTCTCTTCAAGATTGCCCTAAACATCTTCCCACCAATTATCTCCTTGGCCCCTTCTTGAAAGGAATCCACTGACACTTCCACCATTACTTTGGTACTACCTAGGCCTGAACACGAACGCCCTGGTTTGTTGACAAACACCTGATCTTCTACCAAAAGATTGGCAATCTTGATGATGTCCTCGGTATCATCAACACGACCATGCCGAGTGCCCAATATGGTAGCTCCCACCTGGATGGGAACAATAAACTTTGCTTCCTTTAGCAATATCGTACACCAGGGTAGAGTTTCTTGGTGATACTGGCGTGACTGCTAAGTATTATGTGGGTTCATCGTATCGGAAGCCATGAGGTTGATTTCTTCATTGAACTCATCCCGTGCAACCCACTTCCTGGGTTTAGCTGAAGGGTTAACAACACAGTTGTTAAGCTCGAGATGTGCATGCTCGGGTGTCCAAACCGCCAGTCAATCTATCTGTTGCTCCATCATTTCTTTGGTATAGTTTGACTTGCTGCAACCAGCAAACATGACCATGGCAATCTCCAAGTCCTTCTCCATCCATCCCGAATGCCCACCACGCATAGCATCATGGAAGTCTTTATAGACTAGCATTTGTTGTAGTGTAATCAAAGTGTTCTCGTATACGATGTCTCAGGACTCTAAGCATCTTTCTGCTATATATTTTTCTTTGTATTTCGGGGTTGAGAATTCGATTTCCTGTGCAGTGCGCTCACTTTTCTTCTTTGCCATGATCTCTTCTCTCTTTGCTAAGTATGCATGCAGTACTGCAGCCTGACTCTTTGACCTGAGGAAGTGTGCCTTGCTCAAAGGAAAGAACCGTCTCACCATTTCCTCCAACAGATCTGCCCAGTTATTCTGCTCCACCACCTTGCGCAACTGATTCACTGTCTTCACTCACCCTTTACCTGCTGATTCAGACCACTCATTTGCAATTGTAATCAATGTGGCCAATACAAGAGCATCAAAAACTTGTAGGATGAATCAATTACCAGCGTTGAAATCCGGAATATTCTCGTTAAGTCGACTACGTCCTAATATGTACACGAATCTGGACAATGAGCCGGGATCTCTGCCGTCCTTGCGTCCCCAATTGCACCGAAAGATTGCATCAATGAAAGCGAGACAAACATAGAAGTTTCCTGACTTGATCCCTACGAAAGCCATACGATGCTCGGAGTAATCCCAGAGACGAAGTTGCTGCAAACTTCTCACACGTGCATTTAACAGTTGATCACTGACCATATCCACATGCCAGTCATTCAGATCTTCAGCTGTAATATTGAGCTCTTCCATCATCAGGTCCACCAGTCTGCTTGTCCCATCAAGTGTTGTCTCATCCACATCGAAAATACGTAGAACATATAATGATGATTTGACTTCCGGTATCGTATAGTACTCCGGTCCATCAGGTACTGATGGTACAGTAGCTGATCAAAAGTCTTCGTGATTGGCCAGATCATGTCTCAGTTTAGCCGCATTGAGCAGGGATACTACCCCTTCTTGTCCTTGTCTTCCGCTGTGATTTCTCTAGACCACCACAGCAAACATCATGATTCACACTCCGAAGAAATCCCGCGGAAAGTTGAAGCCTGAGATGGTGAAGGTTCCGAAATATCGAAAGAATTCCGATGGGAAATGAAGAGTGTTGAGCAACGTCGAGAAGGGTATGATTATTGCGTTCTTCATCATCTACGGTACCATCTCGACAGTATCCCTCCTTGTCGGCTGTCCCTGGTCGACTGTGAAGAGTTTCCTCCAGCAGTACTATAAACGCGGTACAACGGATAACCTGTCACGATCCGGTCGGCCTGAGGTCTTTAGCAAAGGATACAAGCAAACAATTCTATGTGCTGTACGGAAACACCGACAGTATACACGTGAGCAAATTCATCGAATCTACGCCCTCCATATTTCACTGCCCACCTTCGATCGCCTCCTCCGACAGCACAATATAAAGAAGTGACTAGCAAAAAAGCAACCAAGGCTAAAGGTGGAACACACAAAGGCCCGGCTGCAATGGGCTATCGCAAGCAAGGATTGGACTGCCGAGGACTTCCAGTGGGTGATCTACAGTGACGAGTGTAGTGTAGAGCAGCAGCCAGCAGGACAGCAAAGATGGGTCTTCAGCACGCCGGGAGAGGAGAGGTGGCACGTCGACTGTGTCAATCCTGTGAAGCATCGTCAGGTGAAGTTGATGGTGTGGGGTTGCTTCTGGGGCAAACAGCGTGGCCTGCTAGTACTGTTGAAGAGTGGCTCCGTCAATGCACACATGTACCGAGACCTACTACATCGCTGGCTGCTTCCAGTTCTCGAGGACGTACGGGCAGCCCTCGGAAATCTGCTTTTCCAACAGGATAATGCCAAGATACACACTGCCAAACTCATGCTATCGTTCTTTGAACGTTACACTGTTCAACTCGAGTCCCATCCTGCCTACTCCCCTGACCTGAATCCGATCCAGCATGTCTGGACCTTGCTCAAGCGACAGCTCTGAGTGGATTATTCTGACCTTATCAACTACCCAGGAGGCCCCGATAAAGTGAAGGCAAAGCTGGCAGAAGTTCTTCCGCTCTGCTGGGAGAAAATCCCACCCAAGCAGTTCGAGGCGCTCTGGGGGTTGGTGCTTTTGCCGGTGCATGCAGTCATTGATGCGAAGGGATGGTACACACGCTACTAGTTACTGTGCGGAATCATTCCTTTGTATTTCTTCTACTCCCTTTTCTGTCTCTCTTTCATGTTCGGCATTTCAGTACTTGTTTTATAGCACTCGGGAGGAGGAGAAAGTGGGGGGGGGGGTGCCCCTGTCAATGCGGCTAAACTGAGACATGATCTGACCAATCATGAAGACTTTTGATGAGGTACTGTAGTACAGGATGCCTTCTATCCAGGGCTTGATAAACACTGAGAGATCTGCTGCAGAACCTTTGAAGTATCCTCGCGGTATGGCCATATGCAATTAGAGGTAGGTGCTTTTGGATGGAATTCATGGATAACAGAACGAATGGGATAACAGTATTGAGTTGCGGTTCCTTTACCTCAAGGAGGCATTTTGGCAGGCCAATGCCATGGTTTTGGTTGCTCTGCATGGCGTCCATGATGTTTTTATTGGCATTTACCATCCAATGGTTGGAACTGTTCCGGTTTGTTGCAGATAAGGGGGGTGGAGGTATATGCAGAAACTGCACATATCCAGATGTCATGGAAAGCAGCTCACGTCTATTGTATAGAGTCTCCTCTTCCTTCTTCTCTGTGCGTACTAGATTATCCCAGCACAGCATGAAAGGCTCTCCACAGGCCACCTTCTCTTGCATCTCTTGCACTTGAGACAAGCCAAACTTGCGTATAGCTCTTAGACTCGTATTGTAGGAGCAAATTATACCAAGTCAGTTTAGCACAGACTGCACCCTCCTTGATACAGCACCGCCTTGCATCCAGAACCCAAGAACTGTCTGTTTATATTCAGCTTAATAATCATACTATTGACATATTGAGTAACATACCTGGAGTCTATTGACTGAACGATTTCTTGCATACAACAACTGCGCAATGATTGTTGTGGCTAGTGAGGAGGTGTTCTTTTTCCGCCATCTCTTCTTCTGTCGTGGGATCTGTTCTGAAATGTCGAAGACAATAGGCTGGTATGAAATGCCAAATTTTAGTATTTCGTCATCGTCATCACTGGAAATATCCACCTCCTCCTCATCACTACCCTTGGCCACCTCGCTCTCCTCATCTGTCGCAAACAGTATCCCCTCATCTGACTGTGTAACCGAATTGCTCTCAGTTACCTTACACAGCCTTTTAATGAGCCAGGTCAGAGTTGGGGCATGCGAATCATAATGGTCCATATATTTTGCAAATGAGAAATCCTCGATATCAGATGCTTTTATGCTGTTCAGCTTCAGTTGCAATGAAGCGTCCTTTTCGAGCTCCGCCATTTCGGTCTCCATCATACGTAGGAAGAGGTCTCCTATTTCTTCGCCGAGCTCCTTGCGAAATGACATTGTTGCACCCTTTGTGGTTCTCCTACTAGGTCCAAACCGCCGGTGCTGGAGCATTGCACTGACACATATGCCAAAGCCTCCATGTTGGAAGAATTTGCCAGCTCGCCATTTGACTGTGTCTCCGTCACTGCGGAAGAATGTCCGAACAAACCCAGATAATGTTTGAAATCCAGCACGCTTCATGAACTCGAGAACCGCAATGATGTGGCCATCTTCTGTTAGGGTCTCCAGATTTCTATCACAGCTTGGGCACCAGTGAGTGTGATGTTCCCTTCCGTAGTCACTCCCTGACACTAAATCATGTGACAGCTGCGATGATGATGCCATCCAATCTCCTTCAGTGTCATTCATCATTAAAACACCAAAAAAAAAAAGTCCGAAGGAAGAAGTGGAAGGTTAAGGACGATATGTATAGGTTTTGGTAAATTGTGGGACAGAAAATGTTGTGGATACTTTAGCCCGTCGTTCGCGGTTGCATACTCTACCTTAGACATGTGACCGCGCCACTTCCAACAGACTAGTGCTTACCTAGGCCCGTACGTATAAACCCGGTTCCGTCAAGGCAAAATCGATGTGCGTTTCACAACCACGACAGCTGTGGACACTGAGAAAATTGTGCTGAACTCGGCTTCAAATTCTCTATCTTCCATGAGATGTGCTTGGTGGTGGGGCCAAAATTTTTTTGGATGGTTTTGCAGATGTGACACCTGGGTATGCAGGTACAGAGGTGGAGGTAAAGATATTTGTGGAGTCAGGTTCGATTTCTTTATTCACAGCGGAATAATCTTATGTTTGTTGTGTCGGGGTGTTTCGTGAGTGTGGTATCTGAGGATGGGGAATAGAAGGCAGTCGGTGAGCTTTTTCGTACAGTATATATGCAGTTTCTTCTTTGTCACGTGTTTTTCTTCCCTTTCTTCCCGTCGGCAAGCCAGCGGTCTCAGTCTCAATACATGCGGCCTCAAAGAGCTCCGCACACGGGTGTGGTTGGTCCTGACCGGTTCCAGCGATAAGGGTGTAGGCTAACAGTCGGCGACCTCGTATTCCCCCCGGCGCTAGTCTTTCGGACTATGCAGTCTTCGTATCGAGGTCCTAGTCAGGATCGGTCATAACTCTTTCGGAGTTCGCTGTCTTTCTTAGTTTGCCGCTGGTCCCGCTCTGGAGTTATTCTTTGGTCCGTTTGTTTCGGCTATAAGGTCCTAAATCTGGGTCTTATCTCACGTCTAGACTCTCCCAGACCTGTCTTGCTTCCTGGGCCCCGCTTATGGTGTGCGACTTTGCAGGGAGCTAGTTCTGCCCTTATCTCGTTCTTGTATGCAGCGGCTACAAGAGTCGGCAGTGCATCGGGTCTACCTGGCAGGCTGGCCTAAGATCCATCACCCGCTGAGGTTACCCTTTGCTCCACCTGCTCTTGCCGAACTGCTTTCTGAGGTCTCGAGATCCTATCAGTGCTCGCTAGTCACGTGACTTACCGTTTTGCTACCTTTCTTCTTGTACCTTTATTCCCTTTGTTACCCTTGGGTGTAACACTACTCCCCCTCTTTCTTAGTGTCGGCCCGAAGCTGATTTATCCTGACTCCTTCTCCTTCTTCGTGTGAATTGGTGGAATGTAGTCCTCCAGCCCCTGCATCCCTCCGGCCGCCTGATCCCGAAGAAAACCCTCCTGCAGGAAAAACTTCGGAAGAAATTCGGTTGGCGGCCGGCCCTTGAATCTGGGTGGTCTTCCGACCCGTCCAGGATCCTACTGTCGGAGTGGTGTGAAGGAAACCATTTGACGACCGTGTTCCCTTGAAGAGGTGATCAGAAGACGGGTTGACCTGGCACGCTGGTGTAGCAGGGGATCAGGCTGGCCATACAGTAGTCTCGCTGCCAGAGCCGGTCAAAACCAGTGGCACTCAACCGGTCACCCACGCCTCGCCACAGTTAAGGGACGACCGTCGTCTTCAATGGGATTACAATACCTTCACTCTTCTGCTCGTTGATTGCTTTGTTTAGGATGAAGTCCTCCTCCCCTTCATCCTACTACCCCCCGATCGTGCTTCAACCCCTTCAGCTTCGTTATGCGCCCGGGGCAGATCAGAGTCTAGGTCTCGGTGAGCCAGTACTAGTCCCTCAGCGCGTCTGGATTCCGTCGGTGAAACTCTAGGAGTTTCTCCAGGCCGCCTACCGAATCGTTATCGTATGGTTCTTCTGTCCAGTCCTTCCGGTCCAGGTAGTCGAGCCATTTGACAAGGTACAGGACACGGTGCCCTTTCCTGGTGCTCCCAAGGACTTCATCAACATCGTATTCCTTGCTCTGTTCGATATCGTGGGCCTCTCGGAGGATTTTCGAGGGGTCTGGCGGTTCTCGGTGTTTGCTGGTTCGATAGGGTTCAAGTAGCGATACATGAAAGATGTTGTGTATCTTCCATTTCCGGTGCAGCGTGAGTCGGATTGCCAGGGGCGAGACGATCATCTCCACCTGGAAGGGGCCATGATTCTTGTGGTCCAGCTTCTGCGAGGGTCGGCGCATTTTGATGTTGCGCCCGTTGAGCATCACCAAGTCCCTGATCTGGTATTTCGGGGGCTCGGTGCGATGGGGATCCGTGTAGCGGCGCATTCATTCGTGTGCCGCTTCCAGCCATTCGGCGGACGCCTTGTGTACCGCGTGCATCCAGTGGGCATAGAGCTTGCTGGTGGGGTTTGAGGGTCCCGAGGCGGCTGGGTCGGAGGACATGGGATGGAATCAGTAGTTAGTGTAGAACGGAGACATCCCATTGCCCATGGTAATCGAGTTGTTGTAGGGAAACTCCGCCATCGGGAGTAGGCCTACCCAGTTGTCTTGCTCATGGCTGACGAAGGCTCGGAGGTACACTTTGATGGTCTGGTTGAGGCGTTCTGTCTACCCGTCGGTTTGGGGGTGGAAGGCCGTTGACATCCTTGGGTGGATGCCGGATAGCCGCAGGAATTCTTTCCATGTCTCGGAGGTGAATTGTGAGTCTCGGTCTGATACAATGTCCGAGCGAAGCCTGTGGTGTTTCCAGAGTTGCCAGGCGAAGATGACCGCCAGGTCGGCTGCCATCTTCTTTTCTTTCTCAAGGGGGAGAAAGTGCGCCATCTTTGTGAATCGGTCTATAATCACCCACAATTGGTCACATCCTTCCGAGACTGGCAGTTCCATAATGAAGTCCATTGCAATGGACTGCCAGGGGGCATACGGTAGTTCCAGGGGGGAGGAGAGTCCATACAGTTGGTACCAAGCCGCTTTGTTCTTCTGGCATTCGGGGCAGCTCAGGACAAAGTCGATAATTCTTTCGTTCATCTTTGACCACCAGAAGTTGCGTCGGATTAGCTCGATTGTTTTGTCCTGGCCCATGTGGCCCGCAATTTTTGTGTCGTGTTCTGATCTGAGGATCAAGTTCTTGAGGTTGCCTTCCTCCGGGATCCAGAGGATACCCTTTCGGTAGAGTAGCCCCTCCTTGATCTCGAGGACCTCTTCCGTCCTGACCTTTCGGTTCCTCTGCCATACCTCACCAGGGTGGGCAGCTTCCTCCTTGACCTTCCAGTCATTCAGTGCCGCATTCGCCAGCACTGCTTCCAGTTCTTTTACTGCGCCTTGGTATTCATAGTCCTTTTTGCCTGCCTTTTTGACTGCTTCCGCGAATTCTTCCGACCATTGCCGTGGTGGGAGTGATGCCAACCTTGCCGAAGAGCAGATAAACGTTCTTTCTCGTCTGTCTGGTTTTGCAAAGTCTGGTTCTGCAAAGTTGTCTTTTCGCAAAACTGTCGTAATCGGCTGGTTTTTACTCCCCCCCTTTTCAGGGCGGTACTCCGAACGCCTTAAAAGTGCGTCTGGTTTCCCGTTTCGGTTTCCTGGTCGGTAGTAAATGAGGAAGTCAATACCGGACAATTCCTGTGCCCACCGTGCCTGGCGTCGGTTGAGTATCTTCGTGGTTGTGAAGTACTCGAGGTTCTGGTGATCGCTGAACATCTGGACCTGATTCGTTGCTCCTTTGCAGTACTGGCACCAGTATTTGAAGGCATTGACGATCGCCAGAAGTTCCTTGTCGTGGATTTCATAGTTGATTTCCGCCGGCTGGAACTTTCGGGAGTGGAAGGCAACCGGGTGTAATCTTACTTCCTCATCTTTTTGCGACAGGACGGCGCCGATGGCGAAGTCGGAGGCGTCTGTTTCAATGATCACAGGTTTGTTGGCGTCGAAATGGGCAAGTATTGCTGCCATCGTGAACCGTTGCTTCAGCTCCCGAAAGGCTTCTTCCGCCTGTAGGTTCCATTCCCTCTCCTTCTTTCCCCCTTTCGTCAGCTCCGTTAGGGGTCTGGCAATTCGGGAGTAGTCCTTGATGAAGGGTTGGTAGAAATTGGCAAATCCCAAAAAGGACTGTACTTCTGTTAGCGATGCTGGAGTTTTCCAGTCCACCACGGCCTCCACTTTTCCTTTTGCCATTTTGATTCCATCCTGCCCGATGACGTATCTCAGGAACTCCACTTCCTGGGTCTTTCAAATGCAATTGTCTGGTGTGACTGCCAGTCGGTTTTCCTGCAGCCTTCTTAATACTTCCTTAACCCGTCGATCGTGCTCCTCCTTGGTTTTTGCATAGATCAAGAAATCGTCCATGTAAACCAGGAGGCCCAAGTCGATCATGTCGGAGAAGATGTGGTTCATTATGTCCTGGAAGGTTGACGGAGCATTGGTCAATCCGAATGGCATGACTTAGAACTCGTACAGTCCATAACGAGTTCGGAAGGCTGTTTTCCATTCGTCGCCTTCCCGAATGCGGATCAGGTTAAACCCATTCTTTAGATCCAGCTTGGTGAACCATCTGGCTCGTTGTACCCGGCCCTGTAGTTCCTGCATCAGAGGGAGGGGGTATCGGTTGGGAATCGTTATCCGGTTGAGGGCTTGGTAGTCGACGCACAACCGGAGTCCCTTCCCGTTTGGCTTCGGTACGAACAAAATCGGGGATCCTGCCGGTGAGGTGGACCTTCGAATCTTGCCTGTCCTTAGCATTTCCTTGAGCCACTCCCTGAGGGTCCGGAGCTCGTTTTCCGGAAGGGGATAAATTGGTCCCCAGGGGGCGGTTTCTCCTTCCTTGAGGCCAATCTTACAGTCATACGGCTGGTGTGTTGGTAGCGCTTCTGCCGCCTCCCGGCTCATGATGTCGAGATCACCTCTGAACTCCTTAGATCTCTGGTCCCGACGGTCTTCTTCGTTTATTGCTGAGACATATCCAATGACTTTGGCTTTCGGGTCGCGAGTAACCGTCTCATCCAGGGACAGAGGGAATTCCTCGGTTTCGAATTGCGTGCATTTTTCTAGGCAGTTGTGGCTGCTGAAGCGGAGTTCTTCTGAGTCCCATGCACCCTGGGGGGGGTGCTTCGCGATCCACCAGAACGGGGGGAAGAGGTCGACTACCGGCTCCAATGGTGCGACCTCGAACACCTCCCGGGAATAATGCTTTCGATGCTGGAGCAGGAGCGGCTTGGTGTATTCCATTCCTGCTCCTTTGACTTCTTCCCCCAAGCAGTTCAGTAGTGGGGCTGCCTCACTTCTACGGATTCGGGGAATGTCAAGCTGCTCGGTAATCCTTGTGCTAATCAAAGGTACTGAGCCACCCGTGTCGAGTAGGACCCACACCGTGTGTTGAGTCGGGCCCCACGAAACGATCATGGTGGTGATCGGTCTTTTACCGCATTGTGGTTTGTTCGTAGACTTTTCAGGCGAGGCTTTGTTATGGTTTAGCCTTCTTCGTTGTCTATCCTGCGAGGTTCCAGTACTTGGTTTCTCCGGACCCTTTCGTTTTTGATTTGTCCCACAAATTATTGGGAAGGACCTGGGGTGCGGCGAGCCCCATCCTCCTAAAAATCCGATTCGTCTTCCCAGGCTGACTGCAGTGTCATGGCCGCGGCTTCCCGCATGTCCTCGTCCTCGATTTTGACATGGGCAGCTTTTGCTTGTTTGGGGGCCAGAGCCTCCTTGGCCTCCTCCCCTCTTTTCCTTTTCCCTTGGATCGAGCTTACCTGCTTCGGGGCTTCCGGTAGCTCTGTGCCTTTGACCGTTGTTCGGGCGTAGCAGTCTTGGGTGGTGTGGCTGTCCCGGCCACACCTCCAGCAGTTGGCTTTGCAGTTCTTGTGGGAGTCGATCTCGTTTTGTGGGACCCCTTTGTAGGCGTTGCCACCACTTCCCGAGTTGCTCTGCGCCCACGATTTCCTTGACTTTTCAGCCTTGCCCCCCAAGTCAGGCTTCCCAGCCTACTTGGGGCCACCGCTCTCCTTGCCCTTTCGGGTATTGCCCGGATTTTTCCCATCTGGGCCGTCCTTTTGTCCTACGCCGCTCGCTGGCTGCGCCTCGCGGGCCGACTTCAGGGCCTTTCTTCGTTCCACGTGAAGACCGGCATTGTAGGTGGCCATGAGGAAGTGTTCATCATCTATGAATTCCTCCATGTAATGGGCAAAGCACATGTCCAGGATGCTGTCGGGCATAGCCTGGTCGATTTTCTCCCTTAATCCTTTGCCAGTGGCTTGGGCGTATACATTTAAGACGCGGAATTCTGTGAAGTATGCCTTGATGTCGCCTTTCTACCGCAGCTGACTAAGCTTTAGCTGGGCGTTCGCGGCTTCCCTGGTGTCCCGAAATTCGGCCCAGATTGCCGCAGTGTATCGTGCCCAGGTATCCCGGTCTGCCATTGTCCTTCGACGGTGTTGGTGCCTGCCTTTTGCGGTATCCGACAGCAGTGTTCCTACCCATGCAATTTTCTGGACATCGAGGGTTTCCGGGTAGAAACTGATGTACTCAAGAACTGATTCCCACCAGACATTGAACGCCGAGGCGGGTTTTTCGTTGAAGGATTCTGGGTTCTTCAGCTTGAGCCGGGAAGTATTGGTTCTTACCTCCGGGGCCCTTTGGTCGGTCTGGGCTGCCGCAATGCCTTCCCACACAAGCCGAGCAATTTCCACTGGGGTGAGCATGGTGGCGATGTGCTCACTTTGGAGTGGGGTGGCTCCCGGCGGGGGCCTTCCAGCCACCGGGTCTCGCCACCTCTCTGGGACCATATACATGTCGTCGTCATTGTTCCGTCTTTCGTTCCCGGTGGGGTTCGCCGATTCCGGGGAGGGGGACCGGAGTACCAATCTTGTTCGGGGTCGTCCTGGGGGCTATCCTCCGGACCCTCCTGCCGCCGCTTCCAGGGTTCCTTCTCTTGAAGCCGGGAGAGGGACGTCTCTTGGGAGGGCTACTGTAGGTAAGTGGGCGTGGTGGTCGCCCGTTTAATGGCACTTACCTCCGCGCGCAGCCGTTGCTGTTCTTTGGCCAGCCGCTCGGTTTGCTCCTGCTGGTTCCTGGCCCACCTTTCACAGTTGGTGTTCCAGGTTTGTTGTTCCTCCGCCCGTTTCCGGTCCGCAACCTGGAGAAACTGGACGGCGTCATTCAACCGCGTGATTTGGGTGATCTGGTGCCCCTGCTTCTCGGCCTGGTCCTTATCGCGGGAGGTGATGGCCGTCCAGACATCAGTGGTGAATTTCTGAGCAGCACTGGCAGTGCGCATCAGCTCCCTTTGCATCCACTCGTGGGATACAGTTGTGTTAGCCTCGGCCGTTTTGTAGACGTACTCGAGGGCTTGTGAGAGCAAGTGATATTTGTGCTCAATTGCGATGATTCGTCGGTCGGCCCGGTTGTAGGCGTCGCCGCACATTCCATGTAACTGTTCTAGGTCCCACTGAGCCTGCTGATGCTGCGTAACCAGCAGCCGGACCCTAGCAGTGGGGTTTGGGAGGTCGATTATCGGTTGATCGGTTTCGGTATCGCTGTATACCTCCAGGGCCGTCCGTGGATACTCCAGCCGGAGCATATCGACATTTTATTCAGTCATTTTTTAGTATAGATCCAGGAAGTGCCCGGTGTAGATTGTTTTGTCGTCCTCGAATGTGTAGTCACAGATTTCTCGGAATTCGTATCCGTCGAAGTCAGCGCTTAGGTTGTTCAGCGCGCAGTTGAGCCAGTACTGAGTGTACCAGCTATCGGGGGTGCAATTGATTGCTTCGGAGGGTATAGGTCCGTCGATTTCTTCGTCACACTTCTCGTAGCCCGATATCTCGCCGTCAATCGAGGAGAAGGTGTAGTCGAGTGAGTATTGGGATGTGGGCTCGAATATGTGGGAGAGCTCGAGCAGGTATAAGTGGTCGTGCTCGAATGAGGGCATTCGTAGGTGTGAATCGAAGCTGACTTATGAACCAAGATTATAGTGTGACACCTGGGTATGCAGGTACTGTGGTGGAGGTAAAGATATTTGTGGAGTCAGGTTCAATTTCTTTATTAGCAGCGGAATAATCTTAGGTTTGTTGTGTCGGGGTGTTTCGTGAGCGTGGTATCCGAGGATGGGGAATAGAAGGGAGTTGGTGAGCTTTTTCGTATGGTATATATGCGGTTTCTTCTTTATCACGTGTTTTTCTTCCCTTTCTTCCCGTCGGCACGCCAGGGGTCTCAGTCTCAAGATATACAGCCTCAAAGAGCTCCGCACACGGGTGTGGTTGGTCCTGATTGGTTCCAGCGATAAGGGTGGAGGCTAACAGTCGGCGACCTCGTATTCCCCACGGCGCTAGTCTTTCGGACTATGTGGGCTTAGTATCGAGGTCCTAGTCAGGATCGGTCGTAACTCTTTTGGAGTTCGCCGTCTTTCTTAGTTTGCCGCTGGCCCCGCTCCGCAGTTATTCTTTCGTCCGTTTGTTTCGGCCGTATGGTCCTAACTCCAGGTCTCATCTCCCGTCTAGACTCTCCCAGACCTGTCTTGCTTTATGGGCCCCGTTTATGGTGTACGACTTTGCAGGGAGCTAGTTCCGCCCTTTTCTCGTTCTCGTATGCAGCGGCTACAAGAGTCGGCAGTGCGTCGGGTCTACCCTGCAGGCTGGCCTAAGATCCATCACCCGCTGAGGTTACCCTTTGCTCCACCTGCTCTTGCCGAACTGCTTTCCAAGGTCCCAAGATCCTATCAGGGCTCCCTAGTCACGTGACTTACCGTTTTGCTACCTTTCTTCTTGTACCTTTATTCCCTTTGTTACCCTCGGGTTTAACAGCAGATGAGTTTACTATGAGACCGTATATCCAGTGTCGCTTTGGCGGCGCTAAGGATGTGGTCTGGTCACGAGACAAGCATATACTCTCCGATGATTACATGTCCTCCAGGATGATTACAACGTTGCAGCCAATGGTTATTTGCAATCTACACATTTTGCGTCCTTGAGAAGCTACAACGAGAATTACTGCAGCACATCGAGTGCAATTACTGGCAACAGCGCAATTAGTCTTGCCTACAAAGTGTGTCCGTATCAGTAATTGTGGCGTGCCGCATTCAATGTTGAATTACGCATTGCTTGTACCCTAGGGGTGAAAGTGGGGGTAGTAGAGTTAGAGGTGCTTAGTAGGATTTCCTTAGACGATAAAGTTCTTTGGGGCTTTAACTGGAGGTTCTCCAATGTGCTCTAATGCATCACACAAATTATGAAGGCGATCCGAGATGTGGTTGTTGAGGTGTCCCCCATTCTGTGTGGTCGGATGCGGGGTGCCAGGGAGTCCGGGTAAGCTGTATAGTACGTTAGTGCCTTGGCGAGAGGGAGCGGGCGCGACTCGTGGGAGCTGGTTTGATTCTTCCGCTATACATAGCCTCTCAATCCCCGATACCGTCAAGATAGGCATCAACCAGAACTACCTCCACGCTCTAGAGGCCGATCCACGTCCAGGTCTTTCGATATCTATAACATGAACGCCACGCAGGATACCTCCCTTATCCCTATTGCTGCCATTCAGCCGGTTGTCTAATCCTAATCGCCCTCGCCGAGTATGATTCGGCTAGATGGTGCTAACGCATGCCGTGCAGGAAACGCCGCTCTGTGGCGATCCTTCCTGTAACGAGAGATCGGAATATCAGGCACAAGCCGTATTTCCGCCTCCATTGGTAGATAGGCTCCCATGTCCCCACACTTGCCTAAACGAGATGATTCCAATCCGTGAGCTGGAGGAAACGCCGGTCATCGGCGAACACCGTCAGAAGGAGAGCCCCGAGCGCAGGCCAGATAGTCTTACTGACACCCACACGGTACGTTGTTCCCAAATTTACTTAAACCAGCACAATCTAACTCACCTATTGCAGGACGAGATGGAACAGTCGTCCACGGTACCCCTCCTACCGGTAAATACTCTACGACCGCTTCAGGATAGGTCTCTTATATATCGGACTAGGAGCTTTTCGGTCGCCATTCGGTCCCTCAGTCTCTTCCTCCGGTATCAGCATCGCACGTGGAAACCCGCGAGTTCGCTCTTCATGTTATGTGTGTGGAGAAGTACGGATATCTCCACAGTCGCCGCGAGGAGATTATCCGAATCTACAACGAATGGGACTTCGACGGAGCATCCTTGCGAGCGGCCACTACGGGCCGTTTGGAGGCTATGGGTGAACTCGGCGCTATGATTTGCATTGCGGTTCTCAAGTTACAGCTGAAAGTGAAGGAAAAATGGGCGGTATGCATCCACGTCGGAACGAACTTTCTAACGGTACCATGATAACCGGTTTCCAGGTTGACGACACCACTGCGGCTCGTGATTCTGAAGCATCTCGAGCCTCTTCAGCGTGGGCCTTCGCCCGCTGGACCTCACAGCCGACCGTAGAATTCCAACCAGCTGTCTTTGCCCCTGTAACTCACTCCCCACATGTTGTGTTGTCGGGGGATCAACGGGGATCATCAGGTGTGGAGTATGGTACCGCGCTTGCCTGCAACGTGCGTTTTCGCGGACTAAGGAAAACAACCACGGAGGGTAGGCGGCAGCAGTAGACGCGTAGAGGGGTATCATGCGGTACGTTCATTTTTCCGGTCGCTGACCTGCGGAGGTGTTTTCCGTTTCTCCTTCTCGAGCGAGCAGTTTTTAATTTCCTTTTTTAACTACTGTGCGCGGCGCACTGCTTGACCCGTACCGCTTCCGGCGCTTCACGTGACTTGAGCCTCGTTCCTGCCCCGCAGCCATCCTCCGTGAAAAAGCGTAGGTTGGCGTTCCCGAAAATGCAAGGAATGAAAAATCAAGCAGAAATTTTTTTATTAAGTGCAGCAAGCAATTTCATTTTAACAAACCAACCTACAGATGCCGATTGTGTATGGAAGCCGATTATGTAGGTGGACAGTGCCCAAATGATCACGTTTTGGATATCTCGTGAAATCTAACACTTGAACCCCTGAACCACCCAGCGGGGCGGGTCTGGCATGATGGCTCCGGGGCCATTCCACACCAGCGTTGCACTGACGCCACACTGAATCCGAGTCACTCACCCAGCGCGCATCGAAGGGGTACCGCTGTCGGAAGGGTGGGTGTCGGGAGATGGCGGGCCTGAGGTTGCGTCCGGGGGTGACTGACCCGTGGTGGTATCTGGAGATAATGGCAGACTGAGTCCCTGAGCACCGGTTCGGGGGACAGTCACCTGTGCTCTGGCCTGACGGCCCTTTTGTACATATAGAGAGAAATTGCTCCCATATAATACTGTAATACTGAATATTCACACCATCTTCATCGCTATCTATGATTATATTTCAGCAGGCGATGAACCCAGGTTGACGCTCACTCAACCCTCAGCATTAGCACCTGATCACCCCAATTCTGACTCTTTAAGCATCAACAAACATTACATCAACATCACGACTTACTCCACCACGTATACATTCATCAGGAAAAAAATTCTGCGTCCGGACGCTCCATACGCGTCTGAAATGTCTAGACGCACGGGACGCAACCTGGCAAGGAAGTCGCACTCCGGACGACGGGTGTCAGCGCACATGCCGCTCCAGACGAGAACCGCTAGGCGTACTAGACGGAGATGGGCAGCGCATTGGCCTTCCTGACGAATAATGCCAGTGCAAATGTCGTCCGGTCGACGCGCGCCACGGCATCTACTTTCCGGACGAGGAGTGTCAGGGCATTTGCCATCGGGACGCAGCGCGTGTCCTACAGAGGCAGAGTGTCAAGGCAAATGTCTTCCGGACGAGGAGTGTCAGGGCATTTGCCATCTGGACGCACCGCGTGTCTTACAGACGCAGAGTGTCAAGGCAAATGTCCTCCGGACGACGCATTCCACGGCATCCGCCTTCCGGACGAGGAGCGTCAGTGTATTTTTCCTCCTGGACGCAGAGTGTCAAGGCAAATGTCCTCTGGACGACACATGCCACGGCATCTGCCTTCCGGACGACGCGCGCCACGGCGTCTGCTTCTGGACGAGGAGTGTCAGGGCATTTTTCCTTCTGGACGCAGAGTGTCAAGGCAAATGTCCTCCGGACGACGCGTGCCACGGCATCTGCCTTCCGGACGAGGAGTGTCAGGGCATTCTGCTTCGGGACACAGTGTGTCTCTTACAGACGCAGAGTGTCAAGGCAAATGTCTTCCGGACGAGGAGTGTCAGGGCATTTGCCATCTGGACGCACCGCGTGTCTTACAGACGCAGAGTGTCAAGGCAAATGTCCTCCGGACGACGCATTCCACGGCATCCGCCTTCCGGACGAGGAGCGTCAGTGTATTTTTCCTCCTGGACGCAGAGTGTCAAGGCAAATGTCCTCCGGACGACACATGCCACGGCATCTGCCTTCCGGACGACGCGCGCCACGGCGTCTGCTTCTGGACGAGGAGTGTCAGGGCATTTTTCCTTCCGGACGCAACGCGTGTCTTACGGACGCAGTGTCACGGCAAATGTCTGGACGACGCCTACGATGGCGCACGACACATAGGTAACAGAGCGGTCACGGTGGTAGCATCCAGGCGCGACTGTTAGGACACGGTACATTGCAGCGAAGACTATCAAACAATTGTGACTCAATCCAGTTCTATTGATTACATTTAATGTTCATCTATTTACCACACTTAGCTTACCCAGTGCAAGCACCCAGCTGTGTCACATCCAATGATGATGCCGGCCGGAAGGACAATCATGAATAAGACGCTGTGAGAAGATCGACGATTTCCCTGAGACTGTTATCGCAACTTTCAGAGGGACAGACGCAGGAGGAAGTTGTACGAACGACACGACGAGTACGATGTCGATGAGGATGGCGGCGAGGATGATGCCGGCCACAAGGACAATCGCGAATAAGACGCGGCAAGGTCGTTGTGCTTCCTGATGATACATTGTTAACGCAGCTCTCCAAGTGACAGACAGTGCGAAGTTGGACAATACGATGTGACGAATACGATGTCGATGAGGATGCCGGCGGCGTGGATGGCATCGGTAGGACACGATGAGTACGATGTCGATGAGGATGGAGGTGAGGATGATGCCAACGGCAAGGACAATCGCGAATAAGACGCGGCGAGAAGATCGAAGTGCTTCGTGAGATTGTTAGCGCAGCTCTCTAGTGACAGACAGTGGGAAGTTGTACAATACGACGCGACGAGTACGATTGTGAGACTGGGGTGCTGTCGCGTCACCGGAGTCACGGTAGAATCGATATAGTAGTCAGGTTTTCGATAATTCACAACGGAATAGTCTAAGGGGTACGGTTCCTATCGTCTGTCCTCCCCTTGCACGGCGCGCCGAACATCTATAAGAGCGGAGTCATCATACGCTGTTACGGTCCTCAATCCTTCGACCTTGTCTTCAGGAATGGAGAGACGCATAAGCGCATATCGATCCCACTATTGGTCCTCGGCGCGTCACACATCTAATTCCCGCTCTTTTCCTCAGCGTGCAAGCGCATACTGATTCCGTGTCCTTTGTCCTCGGCGTTGCGCGCAAGCTAATTCCTCCCATTTTCCTCGGCGCTACAAGCATGCCAATTCTTCCCATTTTCCTCGGCGTGCAGGCACGTTCCGATTCCGTGTCCTTTGTCCTCAGCGCCGCGCAAGCACATGCCGATCCGTACTCTTTGTCCTCGGGAATTCACTCATATCCGCACCAGCCAAAACCTAGGTGGACGTGGGCCTACAAGGACCCAGAGCGTGCTCGTCCTGGCCGGTACCAACGGCAAGATACAGTGCTGCTGCAAACCTCGTCGTCCCCATAGCTTCTATGGGTCATACGGGTTCCGCTTTGCTACTGCAGAGTAGTCCCCAGCGAACCACTTTGACTGCCGAGGTCCTACTTCCACTCTTGGCTCCCATCTAGACTCTCGCACTCCGTGTGTCATTTGGGAGACTTTCATCATCGAAGAGTGTGTCATTCGAGAGACCGTCGACATCGAGGGATGTCATTCGAGAGAACGTCGACATCAAAGAGTGTGGCAGTCGACAGACCATTGACGTACCATGTGTCACTCGAGAGACCGTCGACGTCGAGGAGTGTCAGTCTAGAGACCATCGACATACAGTGTGTCACTTGAGAGACCGTCGACGTGCGCGTCCACCAAATATCTCTTTCATTCTTGTTGAGCTGTTAGTCCATCATACTAGGTTATAACACTACTCCCCCCTGCCCTAGGCTTCGCCCTGAAGCCCTTCTAACCCGTGTCCTACCTTTCTTTCTTCCTTTCTTTCTTCCTTTCTTTCTTTCTCCTTTCTTCCTTTCTTTCTTTCTTTCTCCTTTCTTCGTTCCTTCCATCCTTCCTTCCTTCTGTCCTTGCATTACTCAATCCTTGGCAAGCCTGTAGTCCGTTAGTGCGTCTGGGTTTCGGCGTTGGAATTACATCAGCTTTTCTAAACCTCCTTCCAAGAAGTTGTCGAAGGGTTTGTTGGTCCAATTCCTTCGGTCAGGGTAGTCTAGCCACTTAACCAAGTAGAGGATACGTTGTTCCTTCTTGGTGCTGTCCATGATATTGTCCTCTTCTCAGAGTAGCTTAGCCGGAAGTTGCATGTGAAATCACTCGCAATGCATGAAATTGGTGATGTCATCAGATGTGGCTCGGACGGGATCTGGGCACATTGTCCGGAGGTCTAGCCACCCAGACTGATAGCGTTGACATACCGGCCTCCAGTGGAATAGCCACGGAGACCAATAAAATAGCGGTTAGGAGTCCATAGGGTTAGTGTCAGACAGCCTTCTTCTGTTGGCACTGCAGGTAGCTGCAAACAAAGTCCATTATTTGTTTGTTCATTCTTGGCCACCAAAAGTTCCGTCGGATTAATTCAATCATTTTGGCCTGTCCTAGCATCTGCAAAAAAATGAAAAGTTGAAGTATATTGCTTTTTTTACATCTGAGACACAAATTTTAAATTACTTTTCTCGGGGTTTCAGATTAAATAAAAGCAATTATTATTTTCCAAACTGTTATGGGAGCTATGGGAGCTACGGGAGTACTACGAGAATTCTCAAATTTTTTGCTGATGCATGTCCCCTGCAACTTTTGTGTCATGTTACAGCTCTAGGATTTGTTGAATGAGGTACTTGTCATTCAATATCCAGAGCATGCCTTTCCAGTACACATATCAGTCCTTCATTTCTATCGTCCCTTTTCCAGTTCCTGTCCGCGCCGCCTTTCTATCCTTCGCCATCCAGCCATTTGGCAAAGGCCCTGCCCGTGCTGCTTCCTTGTTTTCCTTTTTTCCCCAATTTTTCTTGGCCTTTTGGCTATCCAGCACTGGTCCTGCCTGTAGTACTTCACCGTTTTCCTGGTGTTCCCCATATTCCTCGGCCTCTTGGCCATCTGGTACAGGTTCTGCCTGTGCCGCTTCCCTGTTTTCCTTGGTTCCCAATTCCTTAAGTGCTTTGCAGTATTCTGGGTCCTTTTTTCCTGCACTGCATACTAGTACCAAGAATTTCATTGTCCTGATCCAAGCTGGAATGGAATGATTTCTTGCAGCCGAAATGATGAATCCTGTGCCCTCTCCTGTGTTAATTGCTGCTGCTACTGGGATTCGCTCTGCAAAATGGGTTTTGCGCAAGACTGTTATTATTGGCTGGCTTTCACCCCCCCCTTTCTCAGGGCAGTACTACGAACGTCTGGACAGTGCATCTGGTTTGCCGCTCTTCGTACCGGGATGATAGAAGATCTTATAGTCGATACCAGTCAGTTTCTAGTTCTAGCGAGCTTGCCATTGGTTGAGGATCTTGATGGTGGTGAAGTACTTTAGATTTTGGTGGTCGGAGAAAACCTGCACCTGATGGGTTGCTCCTTCAAGGAATCTCTGCCAATGCTTGAATGAGTCTACAATCGTGTGACACTTGGGTTGTCTGGTAACCGGAGTGCGGGTCGAATCTATGGTAATCAGGCTACTTTCGAGAATTCACAACGGAATAATCGTAGATCTTGTTAGTGGGGTTTTTTTTGTTGAGTATGCATTCAGTAATTTCCTGTCTTCTTTCAACGCGGGAGAATTCCCTTGGATATATATGTAGCGATGGGCATCACATGATTCCTCTAGGGAATCAAAGCAACCTGTACTTTTTTTCTTAGAGAAAGGTATGGCTCATGGTGACTTTACTGTGCTATCTCTTTTTTTTTTTCTCCACGTGTTTCCCATTGAGGTGTAACACTACTCCCCCCTTCCCTAGCATTGTCTCGAAGCTGAGAACCTAACACTTTCTGAGTAGCACATTTTTTCTTGGTTGGGTTTTTTGTCGCTGAATGCAGTCCTCCTCCCCTGCATCCCTCCCAGTCACCGGATAGTTTCCTCTTGGGAGGTTCTTGTATCTGTCAAAATGACTGGGCCCTAGGAATAGGCCAATGGGTACTCTTACTGTCTCGATGAATTTGAGCGTGCCATATATTCATTCAACTGCTTCCTCCGTACTCGAGTTCTGAGGTCGTCAGGGCAACAGAGGATCGCGAGTGGCATAGTGTCCTTAGTGGCTAGAAACTGGTATCCAGATAGTGATCTAAGTCCGATTAATCCGATTGAGCCAATAGATGTGTCAAGGAGTGACCGCGCCTTTCGGGGACGGTGTCACCATCATGCTTGTCCTGCTGCCAGTTCCTTTTCGGTAGGAAGAAGGATGACCATACAGGAGCGCATCAAATCCATCCTGTTGTGTCGTAAATTCCGTTGGACGTCCAGTCGACGGCTTCTCATGGTTGCCCAAGAGGCGGGTCTTTTGGTCGATTTGATGCATCGTACCGAAGACCTCCTGCTCTTCAGCCCAATACCGACAGTTCTTCAGGGAACTGATTCTTTAGCCCTCGGTGGGGCAGTAGTCCCTCAGCGCATCTGGATTCCGTTGATGGAACTCTCAAAGTTTCTCCAAGCCACCTACGGAAAAGTTGTCTAAAAGGGTTCTTCCATCCAGACTTTGTGTTCCGGATAGTCGAGCCATTTGATGAGGTAGAGAATTCGTTTGTTATTCCCTTGGCCACGTTCGACCGTGAACACAACTTCTTTGACATCATATTCCTCGCTTTGCTCAATAGCGTCTACTTCTCGTAGTATTTTGGATGGGTCTGGCGGGGCCCACTGCTCGCTGGTTCAGTAGGGTTCTAGCAGCAAGACATGGAAGACGTTGTAGATCTTCCATTTCCAAGGTAATGTGAGTCGAACGGCCAGTGGGGAAATGATTTTCTTAATTTGGAAGGGACTATAATTCTTTTGGTCTAGCTTCCTCAATGGGCGGCGTGGTTTGATGTTGCAGCCGCTGCGTTTAACCAAGTCGCCAATTTGGTATGCCAGAGGTTCCTTTCTAGCCAGGTTGGTGTATCGGCAAATTCGCGACTGCCTCTCCTCCAATCCTTTTCAGAATTTCTCGTGCACGGTGTGCATCCAATGCGCGTATACTCTGCTGGCTGGGCTCAAAGATTCTGTTGTTGCTGGGCGCATGGCCACTGGGTGGAAGCCATAGTTAGCATAAAACAGAGATATACCATTTCCCATCGTGGTGGAGTTGTTGTATGCGAACTCCGCCATCGGCAGCAGGGGGACCCAATTGCTCTCTTCCCAGCTGACGAACGCTCGCAGGTAGGCCTCGGTGGTCTATTTCAGGTGTTCTATTTGTCTGTCTGTCTGCAGGTGGAAGGCAGTTGACATCTGTGGCCATATGTCAGAGAGCTGAAGGAATTTTTTCCAGACTTCCAATGTGAACTGGGAGTCTCAGTCTGACACGATATCAGTAGGGAGTGTGTGTTGTTTCCATACCTCTCGTGCAAACATGATTGCTAGATCAGGTGCTATTGTTTTCTCTTTTTCTAGCAGGATGAAGTGTGCCATTTTGGTGAATCGGTCGATGATTACCCAGAGTTGGTTGCAATTCATTGACAGCGGTAGTTCCACGATAAAGTCCATTGCTATCAACTGCCATGGGGCGTATGGCAGTTCCAGCATGGAGGACAGCCCATACCCATAGTCTGTTCTTTCTTTAGAGCAGGTCATCCTCAACCGACAATGTTTCTTCCTTAGCCATTCGGCTCTTCAGTGCAGTTTTTTCCCTCACCACATCCTTTTCCACTTGATCCCATGCTTGTCTGTAAGCTGGGTCTTCCTTCTCTTAATTCCTTATTTCTTCCAGGAATTTCTTGTTTCACTTACGAGATGCGAGCAACGCGGGACTGGCTGATGAGCAGATGAACAAGTATCCTTGTCATTCTGCCAGTTGATTTTTCTGCAAAACCATTGTGATCGGCTGGTTTTCACCCCCCCCTTTGGGGTGCTACTCCGACTGCCTTGATAGCCTGTCTGGCTTCCCGTTTTTGCATCCTGGTAGATAATAGATGCGGAAATAGATACCAGTGAGTTCCTGCGCCCACCTTGCTTGCCGTCGGTGAGTATTTTGTCATTGTGAAATACTCCACATTCTGATGGTCCGAGAAAACCTGCACCTGGTGTTTTGCCCCCTTGCAGTATCGTCACCAGTTTTTGAAGAAGTCCACAATAGCGAGGAGTTCTTTGTTGTGGATTTCGTAGTTGATTTCAGTGGGTTGGAACTTTTGCAACTGAAAGGCAACCGGGTGTGATTTCCCTTCGTTGTCGCTTTGCAAGAGTATTGCTGTGATGGCGTGTGCCAGCTACTAGGCCTCGACCCCTGGCGCCATCTGGAATACGGGAGGATGGAATGTGGAGTGACGCCGGACATGAGGATGGATTGTGGAGTAACGCCGAACGGGCGACGGATATCCTTAAAAGGAGCCGTCGCCCACTTCTTTCTTTCTTTCCTTCTTCCCTTTCCTTCCTCACGCAACAACTTGTTAGTCCCCTTTCTCGAATAGAAGCATCTTGTCACAACCCTTTTCTCTTGTCCTGTCTCGGCTGCCGCCGCGCGCTGCTCTTGTCCTTGTCCCGTCTCGGCCGCCGCCGTGCGCCGCTCTTGTCCTTGTCCTGTCCTGTCTCGGCCGCCACGGCGCGCCGCTCTTGTCCTTGTCCTGTCTCGGCCGCTGCCACGCGCCGCTCTTGTCCTGGTCCTGTCTTCGGCCGCCCGCTGCGCACCATCCTTGTCCTGTCTGCTACCGGGAGCCCGCCTGACCCTGTGCTGTTACAGTTTGTTGCGTCAGCCAAATTCTCCCAGTGGCGGAAGAACCCCGAACCGCTGAAAAACCCCCCGAATTCCCCAAGAACACCGAACCACTCAAGAACCCCCCGAATTCTCCAGGAACCCCGAAATCATGCCCGGCAAATCACCCGAAGCTCTGGCCCAAGCCGCCCATATCGAGGTCTCACCCGCCTTGCTAGCAAAACTCCATACCATAGCGAATAGCGAAGCTTTCGCCGCGAATGCTACCCTGGAATCGGCTTTTGCCGACATCAAAGAATTTGTCATGGAAATTCTTAATGCTCCCGCTGCATGCCCGGCCTGGCGCATCGACGATCTGGAGGAGCAGCTGGCTTCGTCCAGGCGAATTGCAGACAGGCTGGTATCTGGCAACCTTCCAACAAGCCACAGCCGGAGCGACAAGATCCCAGACCCCCCTATTTACGATGGCAACCGTGAAGCACTTGAGGGGTTTGTTGCTCAGTTGCGTCTCAAGTTGTTCAGCGACACCACTCGTTTCCCTACCCCCACCATTCGGATGGCCTACACCTTCAACAGGCTGCAAGGACGGGCTCAGGCACAGGTCCTCCCGTTCATAATGGGTGACACGATCAATCTGAATGACACCGACGACATCATTCAAATACTCCACAATGCGTTTGGTGTCCCAGACCCTGCAGCCACTGCTAGGTCCAAACTGTTAACTCTCAAGCAGGGGAAGAAGGAGTTCAACGCCTACTTTGCCAACTTCCAGATGCTTGTTTCCAAGCTCAATTGGAACGAGGATGCCAAACTGGATGCGTTGCGAGAGGGAATGTCGCATGAGCTACGTCGCCTGTTGTAGGGAAGAACGAAAGGGTTGAGCTTCAACAAGCTGGTAAAAATATGTCTGGAAACAGACACCGAGTCACGTTCCATTCATCTCAGTGAAGGACGATCATACCAGCACCCCCGGAATGCCCAAGGCCACAACCACTCACGAGTAGCGACCGCCGCTCCACTCGCCATCAACCCAGTCCCAAGTGGCAGTGGGAATGGACACTCACCACACCCCGATGCTATGGATCTGAGTGCAGCGGCTACTCGTGGAAAGATCTCAGAAGAAGAACGGGCGTCCAGGCTACATGAAGGTTGCTGCCTGTACTGTAGGGGGGTTCGGCATATGGCTTGCCACTGCCCCAACAAGTCGAAGAATCCCTTCCGGGCCGCTTCTGCTCACATAGAAGGGAACACCAATGCACCCGCAAACGCGAGCCCGAATGCATTTGCGAATCCGAACACATTTGCGACCCCTCCCAACAGCAGTGGTGGAGGAGGAAATTGGGGAGGAAATTGGGGAGCGGGTGGAACTGGTGGCAAAGGCCAGTCGGGAAATGCCTAGATCAGCAGCTGCATGATGGCACTGTTGTTGGTTGTACTCAAAAGAAGTCATTGTCTGTGTTTCGTTTGTCTAGTTTGTCCGTCGGCGAGGGGTTAATGGAAGGAAAACATCTTGTTGTGCTATGCAAAATCTACTTCGGTAACAGGACCGTTGCCACCTATGCCCTCATCTACTGCGGAGCTACTGGAATCGCTTTCATAGACAAAGACTTCGCACGCCATCAGTAACTCCTGCTTACACCCCTCCAGCACCCCAGAAGCCTTGAGGTCATCGACGGCCGCCCGATATCCTCCGGCGACATCACTCATGTTGCCAACACCCACCTCACAATACTCAAACACCAAGAGACCTTGCCTATGTTCGTCACCAAGCTCATCCACTACGCAGTCGTGCTCGGCAATCCGTGGTTGGAGCTCCACAATGTCGCCATTCGTTTCAGCTCCCAGACCTTGAGTTTCGGATCAGAATACTGCACCTCGCACTGCAATCGGACACCAACCATGGTCCACGCCCACTCTCTCGCGTCAAAAATAGCTCCTGAGGAGCCAGTGGTAAGTGCGGGAGCTGGCGAATTCGTGGTCCAGGCATTTACGTCTCCCAATTCATTTTTTCAGAACCAAGTCACTGACCATGGCAAGGATTACAATTTGGGAATGGGCGCCCAATCGTTGAACTGGCGCGCCAGGCCGAACGTTTTCCACGAAACCAGTGCCGTGCCGGAGACAAGCTTTTTCGACGCAAATGAAGCCGCGTGGGAAACGAGTGTTTTCGACGAAAATGACGCTGCGCCGGAAATGAGAGTTTTCAACGAAAAGAGCAATGGCCCGGAAAAGAATTTTTTCAAGGAAAATGGCGCCGCGCCAGACACGAACACCGGATCGATGACAGAGCGTCCAATTCAGATTTCAGCTATTGGTGGACATCCGTTCCGGAGATTGGTGTACAAGCAAAAATTGACGATTTTTTCGACTTCCCTGTATGAGATCAACCAAGCGCTCGGAGTGAAGGAGAAACCAAAGAAGGAGCTGGATCTGAAGACTTACATACCCACTGAGTACCACAAATTTCTGCCACTATTTTCGGAAGCTTTGGCAAAGAACCTACCACCCCACCGGCCTTATGACCACAAGATTCCCTTGCGAGAGGGTTTCATGCCTCCCTTCAGCCCGCTATACTCGATGTCTATAACCGAGTTGGAGACGTTGAAGGAATGGTTGGAGGAGAATTTGAGCAAGGGATTCATTAGGGCGTCATCCTCCCCTGTGGCCTCATGAATTCTTTTTGTCAAAAAGACCGATGGCAGCCTGAGGTTGTGCGTCGATTACCGTGGGCTGAATGCAGGAACTATCAAGAATCGGTACCCACTGCCGTTGCTGCAAGAAATGTTGATGCGGTTGTCGAAGGCCAAATATTTCACTCCTCTGGATATTCACGTGGCATACTAGCTGGTAAGAATGGCAGAAGGCGAAGAATAGAAGACGGCTTTCCGGACGTGTTACGGGTTATTCGAGTCCTTGGTTATGCCATTCGGGTTGACGAATACACCGTCCGATTTCCAAGCCCTCATAAACGATGTGCTGCGGGTCTACCTTGACGACTTTTGCACCGCGTTCCTCGATGACATCTTTATTTACAGCAATCCCTTGAAGGAACACAAGGAACAGGTGTACAAGGTGTTGAAAGCATTGTCGGACGCCGGACTGCATCTGAAGCCAGAAAAATGCCATTTTCACAAACAGGAGGTCAAATATCTGGGTTTCATAATCACCACCAATGGAATCCGGATGGATCCGGAGAAGGTGTCTTGCATCCTGGGATGAGAGACCCCGAGGACTGTCACTGATGTCCAATGTTTCCTTGGATTTGCCAACTTTTACAGAAGATTCATAAAAGATTACACCAAAGTGGTGACGCCGTTGACCAGAATGACAAAAAAGGAGGGAGGCAAATACGTTCCATTCGTGTGGGGACCAGAGCAGCAGGCAGCCTTCGACCTCCTCAAAAAAGCATTCACGTCGGCACCTATTCTCCGTCACTTTGACTACGACCGGGAGATAATAGTCGAAAAGGACGCTTCGGATTATGTCTCAGCCGGCATTCTCTCGCAGCACGACGATGACTGTGTCCTGCACCCCATGGCCTTTTACTCCAAAAGGCACAGCGCTGCGGAATACAATTCTGAAATCTACGACAAGGAACTCATGGCAATCGTGCGGGCTTTCGAGGAATGGAGGCCCCACTTGGAGGGCTCGCGCCACCCGATCCAGGTTTTGAGCGACCATAAAAACCTGGAATACTTTAGGAGTACCAAGCTTTTGAACCGTCGGCAGGCCAGGTGGTCCGAATTCCTTTCCCATTTCGATTTCAGGATTGTTTATCGACCAGGAAAGGCTGGTGGCAAGCCGGATGCATTGACTCGGAGATCAGGAGATCTCCCTGAGGAGGGGGATAAAAGACTGCTAACCAACCGGCACGCCGTTTTGAAACCTCAGAACCTGATCGATTTACCGAAAGCCGGAGCTGTCGACGCCGGACGGATTAACATGATGCCCGACACGAACGGATCGATGTTTCCAACGCCGGACGGATCGACACGCCGGAAACGGACGGATCGATGCTTCCAACGCCAGACAGATCGACACTCTGAACTTTGAGCGAAATTCTTCGGAATTGTCGGATTTGCGGATCGATGTTGGACGGATCAGTGTGTCGGATGTCGCATGGAACCCTTGGAATCCGTCAGATTCACGAATCGACGCCGGACGGTCAGATTCGCTTTACGTTGCCAATAGCTTGAGCTTGATGGCTAACGATGTGCCCGACGCCGGACAGCCGGATGCCGTACAGCCGGACAACGGACGGATAGCCACTTTACTCACTGAAGCCTACCAAGTGGACCAATTACTGGGACGGATACTGGGCCTTCTGCGTGATGGCACTAGGCAGTGCAAGGAAATACCACTGGCCGACTGCAAGGAAATGAATGGCAGGCTTTTCTATTGGGATTGCATCTTTGTACTGGACCAAACACCACTTCGGCTGCAGCTGCTGCAGGATCACCATGATCCTCCTACCATGGGACACCCCGGACGCGCCAAAACACTGGAATTACTCGCAAGGAAGTACTACTGGCCGTCAATGAGGAAGGATGTCGACCGGTTCGTACGAAACTGCCATGTTTGCCGCTGAATGAAGTCCACACGACACGCACCGTATGGAGCCTTGAAACCATTGTCCGTACCAGATTGCCCGTGGCAACACATATCTGTCGACTTTGTGACTGGCCTACCCCAGTCCAAGGGCTACAATGCTATCTGTGTGGTGGTGGATCACCTGACGAAGCAGAGGCACCTCATTCCCTGCACGACGACGTTTACAGCGGACGAACTGGGCACTCTCTTCTGCGACAGGGTGTTCCGCTACCACGGGCTACTAGAAACGATTGTCTTGGACAGAGGGCCGCAATTCGCTTCCCGCTTTTGGAAACACCGATGTTCGTGTCTGAAGATTGATACACGACTCTCGACTGCTTTCCACCCACAAACAGACGGACAGACCGAGTGAGTGAACGCAGTTGTGGAACAACACCTCCACGCATACGTCGTGTATCTCCAGGACGATTGGACCGATTTCCTCTTTCTGGCAGAGTTTGCAGGCAACAACCAAGTATCAGACACCAGGATGTTGTCACCGTTCTTCGCCAATTTCGGTTTCCACCCCCGTTACGATTTCGAACTGGATATCCGAGTAGATGTGGCAGAAGAACACAAGGCACAAACCGCAGCAGAACGACTGAAACTTATTCACGAAGTAGTCCGAACCGAGATGCGATACGCACAGCTACGACAGGCGGAGGGGGCGGATACCCACAGGACTCACGTACCAGCCTTCCGACCCGGTGACTTTGTGTGGGTCAACGGCCGTAACTGGAGAACTGTACGCCCAAGTCGGAAGTTGGAAAACAAGCACCATGGACCGTACTGCGTGGTCTGCACCATCAGAACACACGCCTACGAGTTGGACATACCAGCAACCATACAAAAACACTGAACCATCCCTGTATCCCTTCTACATGCTGCTGCCGACAACCCGCTCCCGGGACAGGTGGTTCCGCCACCACTACCGGTAATCGTTGAGGGCGAAGAAGAGTGGGAGGTGGAAGAGATTCTGGACAGTAGGAGGAGGAGGGGTCGGTTGCAGTACTTGGTTAAGTGGAGGGGGTTCACAGACCCAACATGGGAACCTGAGAAAAATCTGACCGAGGTAGAAGCAGTGGACATTTACCATGAACGCTACACAGAGCGGCCGGCACCCTTACGAGCTGCCCTCGTGGGAACTCGGTCCAAAGGGGGGGCTACTGTCAGGGCGTGTGCCAGCTACTAGGCCTCGACCCCTGGCACCGTCTGGAATGCGGGAGGATGGAATGTGGAGTGATGCTGGGCGTGAGGATGGATTGTGGAGTGACTCCGAACGGGCGACGGATATCCTTAAAAGGAGCCGTTGCCCACTTCTTTCTTTCTTTCCTTCTTCCGTTTCCTTCCTCAGGCAACAACTTGTTTGTCCTCTTTCTCGAATAGAAGCATCTTGTCACAACCCTTTTCTCTTGTCCCGTCTCGGCCGCCGCCGCGCACCACTCTTGTCCTTGTCCTGTCCTGTCCTCAGCTGCCACCCGCGCCGCTCTTGTCCTTGTCCTGTCTCGGCCACCGCCACGCGCCGCTCGTGTCCTTGTCCTGTCTCGGCCGCCGCCGCGCATCGCTCCTGTCCTTGTCCTGTCTTCGGTCTCCCGCTGCGCGCGGTCCTTGTCCTGTCCGCTACCGGGAGCCCGCCAGACCCTTCACCGTTAAAATTGCTCCTATTGCACAGTCCAATGCATCCGTTTCAATAATGACCGATTTTTGTACGTCGAAATGGGTGAAGATTGGTGCCGTAGTAAACTGGTGTTGGAGTTCCTCAAACGCTTTCTCCGCTTCCTTGTTCCAGGCCCAGTCGTTTTTCTCCCCTTTGGTTAATTCTGTGGGTGGTCTTGCTACCCTTGAGTTGTCTTGTATGAAGTGTAAGTAGAAGGTGGCAAATCCCAGGAATGATTGTACTTCCATTAGGGATGAGGGGGTTCTCCAGCTGAATACTGCTTCCACCTTGTCTCTTAACATCTCTATTCCTGCTTCGCCAATAACAGAACCAAGGAATTCAACCTTATACGTCTTCCAGAAACACTTTTCGGGCGAGACTGCCAACCCCTTGGTGTGCAGCCACCTGAGGACCTCATGGACTGTTTTGTCGTATATTAACACATCATCCATCTTGGCTATTATATCTAGGTCGAGCAGGTCTGAAAACATGTGGTTGCTCATCTCTTGGAAGATACATGGGGCATTGGTTAGTCCGAAAGGAATAACCTGAAACTCGTACAGGCCGTATTGGATTCGAAATGCAGTTTTCCATTCGTCACCTTCTCAAACTCGAATGAGGTTGAATCCGTTTTTCAAGTCTAATTTCGTAAACCATCTTACTCCTTGCACCCTGTATGACACTAGGGTTGTCTCGTAACTGGAGTGCTGGGACAATCAACGGTAATCATGCTACTTTCGATAATTCACAACAGAATAATCTTAGATCTTGTGTGTGGGTTTCGATGGTAGTGTTTTTGGTCAGGATGTTCGTACGGGAGTTTCGTCCACCTGGGCCAGAAACTTCTTCCTTTTTATACTTTGGGCGATGCAAGTGAGAGGCAGTGACTCGGACTTGGATACCTCCGAAGTACCTAGGTACCTTGGAGGGGCGTGGGAGGATTCATTGGTTCTGGCTGGGGTGTAGATAAGGGAGATGAGGTTTCATTTGCTTTTGCTGCGTGAGACCCATACGGCCGAGCAGGGTATCGTGGCCTAGAGCTGTGATGGGGCTACCTCTTCGATCGTGGTGGAGGGGGTCCTCCGAACTCAGAGGCCTGGTGACCTTAGCTCTAGCGGGTCCCGCTCGTTTTCACAAACTTAATCCCACCTCCCGGAGTTTAAACTCTTACGGCTGGTGTCTCGGCCGAAAGTTTAACTCCGTTCCCTTATCTGCTGCCTAGTGCCTCGGATCTTCCTCCAGCCGCGGCCTGAGCCTCTTCGTCCTTGTGACACTGGGGTTGTCTTGTAACCGGAGTGTGGAGAGAATCAAAGGTAATCAGGCTACTTTCGATAATTCACAGCAGAATAATCTTAGATCTTGTCTTTGGGGTTTTTTCGTTGAGTGGGCGTTCGGTACTGTCCTCTCTTCTTCACCGAGCGGGATCTTGCCTAGCTATATAGTCTTTTTTGCGGCGTCACGTGGTTCCTCTAGAGAACCCGTACTTCCTATCCTTTCTCAGGAGATGTGTCCGCCAGCCAAGGCCCCGGAACCCCACGGGCTCAGTCCTCACAACTTCATTGGTCCTGGTCGGTCTAACGATAAGCCGACTGATCCCCACACCGCGCAAACCCCTCAAGCCCTGCGGGTGAGGTTTTTACTGGCCTATCAGAGAAAGAGGAGATATCGGTTCTATGACCTCACCCCTCGTATCTCGTATTTAGTTGTGTTTGCAGTTCGTCCCGAGATTAGCCCCTTAGGTCCTTTACGGCCGTAAGGTCTAATCCTGAGGCTATCTCCCGCCTAGACTCTCTGAAGCCGGCTGGGTTCGACTTCCTTTCCTTCGAGCGGTATTAGGTAAAGTCTAACGTGCCCTGACTACGTAGCTATTTAATTCCCCGGGTGTTTCGGACCGAGGTGTAACCGTCCTAGCCATCAGGCGCCATTATGCTGTTATCTCCCCGTGATGATTTGTTCATGTGTAACACTACCTCCCCTCTCCCTTAGCCTCGTCTCGAAAGCTATCCTTTCTATCTAAGTAGCCCGAGTCTTTCTGAGCATGTATGATTTTTTTGTGACATTGGGTGTGGTCACTAACTGTAGTCCTCCTCCCCTACAGCCCTCCCAGTCACCCGATAAGATTCCTTCCCTCAGGAATTCTTTAATCCGTCGATCTGACTGGGCCCTCAGAGTTGGCCGGGACGTACTGTTACTTTCTCAATGAAGTTGATCACGTCTCGTATTCGCTATGACCGCTTCCGGTACTGAAGTTCCAGAGTCAACAGTTCCGGCAGAGGAACAGGAGAGGTGTGGTGTTCTTCGGGTCTTGTAACCGTTATCCAGGTAGTGACCTAACCCCGAGCAAGCCAAACGAGCCAATAGGTGTACCAAGTAGTGACCACGCCGTTTGGAGACGGTGTCACTGTTATGCCGGCCCTGTTGCCAGTTCTGTTTCGGGGTAATGACAATATAAGCATACGGGACCGTGTCAAGTTCATCAGATTGTTTCATGAATTCCATCGGGTGCTCGGTCAGCGGCTTCTCGTGGGTGCCTCCGAGGCTGGTCTTTGCATCAGTGTGTATGTTGGGCTGAAGTCCTCCACCTCTTCAGCTTACTACCGCCAGGTCCTCGCTGGAACTGGTCTAGCCTTCAGTGAGCCAGTGGTCCCTCAGTGTGTCTGGGTTTCGTCGCGGAGTTTCTCCAAACCGCCTACTGAGAAGTTATCGAATGGTTCTTTCGTCCAATCCTTTCGTTCCGGATAGTCGAGCCATTTGACAAGGTAAAGGATTCATTTGTTATTTTCCCGGCCGTGTTAGACTGAAGACATAACTTCTTTCACCTCGTATTCCTCGCTTTGCTTGATGTCGTCCGCTTCCCGGAGTACCTTTGATGGGTCCGGTGGTGCCCGGTGCTCGCTGGTTCGGTATGGTTTGAGCAGCAAGACATGGAAGACCTTGTGGATCTCCCATTTCTTAGGAAGCGTAAGGGGGACCGAGAGTGCGGAGATGATTCTTTCGATCTGGAATGGACCGTGATTTTTGTGATCCAGCTTCCTTGATGGTCGGTGCGTTTTGATGTTGCGTCCGTTGAGCATAACCAAGTCTCCTATTTGGTATGCTGCGGGTTCCTTTCGCGCTGGGCCAGTGTACCGACGTACTCGCTCCTGTGCTTCCTCCAGCCCTTTTCAGGACTCGTCATGCACAGTTTGCATCCAGTGCGTGTATACCTTGCTGGATGGGTTGAATGGCTACGTTGACACTGGGTCCATGGCCATGGGGTGATAGCCATAGTTAGCGGAGAACAGGTACATACCGTTTCTGACCATGACCGAGTTGTTATATGCGAACTCAGCCATAGGTAACAGGCTCACCTAGTCGTCATGGTCCTTTGCTGCAAAGGCCCATAGGTACGCTTCCATGGTTTGGTTGAGGCGCTTGGTTTGTCCATCCGTCTGTGGGTGAATGGCGGTTGACATTCGTGGCCGTATTCCTGAGGATCGTAGAAATTCCTTCCAGACTTCTGATGTAAATCTGGAGTCTCGGTCTGACACGATATCCGTAGGGAGACCGTGGTACTTCCATAGTTCCCACGCAATGATGACTGCTAGATCTGCTACCGTCTTCCCTTCCTTCCTCAGTGGGAGGAAATGTGCCATCTTGGTGTATCTATCGATAACTACCCAGAGCTGGTCGCATTCCTCTGATAGTGGTAACTCCGTAATGAAATCCATTGCTATTGACTGCCATGGTGCGTATGGAAATCCTAGTGGCGAGGATAGTCCGTAGGGTTGCTGTCGAGCGGCATTATTTTGCTGGCATTCTGGGCAGCTCCTGACGAAGTCGATGATTCGTTGGTTCATCTTGGGCCACCAGAAGTTTCGTCGGACGGGTACGATGGTTTGGTTCTGACCCATGTGGCCTGCTACCTTGCTGTCATGTTCCGATTCGCGTATCAGCTGTACCCCTCCTTCCAGGACCCAGAGTAGGTTTCTGTCACGGCGTAGGTCCCGGCGCTCGATTTGGGTTTGGTTGTTTGATTTTGTTGTTGATGCCGGCACCTTGCTCCGGATGTCTCGATCTTGGAAAGAGTGTCGTCACCTCGCTCCGGATGTCTCGATCTTGTAAAGAGTGTCGTCACCTCGCTCCGGATGTCTCGATCTTGGAAAGGGTGTCGGTTACGGGCCCCGGTTGCATAAGAGATATTTGTATGAGTTGCGTGGTTATGAGCACATATGTGAGTATGAGTACATATGTGAGTTGCGCGGGTATGAGTAGGAGGACGTATGGGAGTTGCGAGAACTGTGTATATAAGGAGGGCTGTCTCCCGTG
>Ga0307508_10000394_pt1 | contig 52609 bp, 61 predicted proteins | sample 9_EM_MG_FD_203089 | JGI IMG/M metagenome (GOLD analysis project Ga0307508, IMG submission 203089) | Populus trichocarpa ectomycorrhiza microbial communities from riparian zone in the Pacific Northwest, United States - 9_EM | ecosystem: Host-associated > Plants > Roots > Unclassified | place... | reverse complement strand
AACGATGAAGTCTTGTGTGTATTGTCTTGTCTTAGAGAGAAAGGCAGGAAAAGTGAAAAGTCTGAATACACGTATATGACGTGATTCTACACGTGACAAAGCTGAACGAGTGAGATATTGCAACATTATTCGCAGATGCCCCTGGATGCGCCAAGACTGGTAAAAATTAACCAACTTTGCCCCTTTATAGCGACCGCACCCGACCACCAAAAAGGAAACGGCATCCGTAGGATTGTTATTTCGAGGCTTCTCTTTCATTCTACGGATTAAAATTTATCTCTCTCTTTTGTTGTGTGTTGGAGTCACGGTTTGTTGTGGGTGTTGAAACCTCAAGGCGCTAACCCGTACAAGTATGACCACTTTTTGAATAGACTGACGGAATCTGATCGGCATGGGCGTGAATGGTGAGTTAAGGTCAGAACAAGTACCGTGTATTATCTCACTTAAGAGGTCCCCTATAAAAGCCACTGTTATAGGTACTAGTGCCCACAGGCGCGCACTAGTGCGCTTAAGGACTAGCGCAGTATTAAATCGCGCTTGTAAAAAAGTATTGAATTTTCGTGAGCACAGTGTTCCGTCCGCAGAACCCATATACTAGTACACACGCAGCAACACACCACCTACAAATCCAACTACGCCCCGTCTGCGTGCCAACGAAAGTCGCACCCCTGCTGTGGGTGGACATGTCGCGTATCCTGGATTTATTTGAGTTGCATCAGGTGCTGATGGTAGACCTTGATCATCTAATTCGTCGTCCGATGATGATGAGACTTCTAAGGTGTCGCCGCTGGTACTCATTGTACCTTCGCCTGCAGTAGGTGCTCCTCGAGTCTTCCAGTCCTTCAGAGCAGGCATCAGGTGGGGGGTCGGTAGCCCTTTGTTGGATATTTCGCTGTCAGATGACCCATCGATAGTTAGTGACGCGTCAAGTTCGAATGATAACCTCCCTCTTGTCCCGACAGAACCTCCTCCAAGCAGCACCGACACAACTAATCACAAACCTAATTCCTCCCACTGCGCTACTTCCCGTGATATCCTCTGGATTGATTGGTATTGTTCCACACGTGTAGGTTCCGTTGTCCGCCATTCCCACCGTCCACCCGCCCGTCTTCTGGAATTCTCTCGGCTTAAACTCAACTGTCCAGCACCGCTTGGCTCTAGAAGGAACGGCTGCCGGCAGAGAAACCCAGCAAGGGACCACAGCAATTGGGTGTTTCCGGGGGCCGAGGCCCGGGGTGAATATAACCAGTGAACGTATGCTAGGGGTTCGAGGTGTATCGGCAGCTGGCTGTAAGGAAGTCCGCGAGAGAATCGTTGTGAGGAGTTCTCCTACTTTCTCAGAACCTGGTGCTTGGTCGTTGGTGGTTGGCAGCCTTTAGGCGGTGAAGATCGCATAGTTGGTGATACGGGCTGATCACCTGACGTTCGAAAAAGCTCGGCGCGCTAACTCTAAACGCACTAGCGCGAGCTGAGTGGCATTTATAGGGGGGACCTCTTAAGTGAGATAATACGGTAATCATCCCACCATCCCCTCTGTCAACAAGTGTCGCGTCACCCTAGAGAACAATGGATCTGCACAGGAGCATTGTGATAGGGGTAGAGAGAGGGAGGAGTATCTAAGCGGCTCCCTATCTACATTTACCTAGACCAGTTTAGAATAATATCAGGTGCGGTCGGGGTCTGCCAGAACAACGTTTTTTTGCAGAAACGTTCGTCATTGCGCCAGCACCAGCGCCAGCGGGGGTGGCGCAGGGTGACGCTGGATGCACAGTGGTTAGCCGCAGGGAGGGGGAGGAAGAAGGGAAAAGAGAAATGCAACGCTTGAAATAGAAGAGACCCATCAATTCTGACGTGCAGGTCATAACTACGATAGAGCAGATCACTCTCACAAAGGTGTCCAGCATCAGCTCAATTGCCCCAATATCACTCGTCCCTCCCCCAGCATTTCAGGCCCTCGACAGCCTCAAGCACATCGTCCCACATACGGCAACGGCGATCAGAGAGATGGATCTTTGCAGCGGTGAAGCGACGTTCTGCCTAGCTCGGCACTCCTTGTAGGGAAAGTGAGATAGGCCACCATCAACCGCTCTCGCGAACTAGGTATCTACGAGCCTGTTGATATTGGCTGGCTTTTCTTGCCGAGGACGTGCTGAGTATAGTTGGTTATTAAGTGTTAGATGGTACATAACTCGCGGCGGTGGTGATGGTAGATTCGTTGTCTTCGTACGAAAAAAAACCCCTGCCTTTTTTCTTGTAGTTATCCCGATATGTTGACCGACCAAAGACACGTGCGGTCGGGACCGGCCTACCTACATTCAGACTCCCTTAGGTCTGCGGACATGACTCAGTCCTCCATCTCCAGCACAACGCCATCACATCGTACAGGAGGCAACTTCAGCGCGCGACACCGGGCGAGGCGGAGGCCGGGGACGTCCCAATAGCAGCACCAGACCGACATCCGTTTATCGCCATAGCTTCCGAGGCCTGGTAGGAATCTGTCGATTGCACGACTCTGGTGCTTGCCTGCCGTCCGCTGCTTGTCGTTCAGGCGAGTAGGTTCCCGGGTGCACTGCTGAGCGGTGGGCCTTACCGACCGCACTTCCATACCGTGCCCTCCCTTCCAAATTCTATGTAGGTCCAGTCTGTCCGTACAGGAACAGAATAAAACACATCTGCAGCACACCAACCACGAACACTGAGACGCAGGATAGGGAATCGCTGGGCACCAGAACGCGTACCGTTCCGCCGCTTACAGCACTGCCGCAGTCGTGTACAGCACTCGGACGCGCCCCCCCGTGTGCTTTCAGCAGCTTCTCGTCGTCCCGCATGACGTGCGCGTTGCTGGAAGAATGGTAGCCAGTGGATATAGTGCCCAACCTTGACTTGAATGACGCCGCTGCTAGAGCGATGGCGGGATCACCGGAGACTTCACCGAACGAGTGCCGACAGAGGACTGGAACGTGGATCGCTGAGTGACCGGCGTGCTGACCGGATGAAGTGGAGTGCGGCTATGATATGTGGATGGACTCTTTCTGGCACTGCCACTCGGAATTGCACTGTGGCTGAGTGTGGCGCAGCTGGACCTGCAAATGCCGACCTTGCCGCCGCCTACAAGTCAATGGACAGAACCCGCCCTCCTTCACTGCGCCAGTGCTACACCGCGCGCAAGCGATGATTGGTAGATACCCTGCACGTATGTGGATTCTCAGCCTCACAAACGTCATCGCGCACGCACCGACGGAGGGCACAACATACATACATATCTGCACGAACTGTTGTCATGCAGTCGAGTCAGTAATTGACGTGTTGACCTGGTCGGTTCTTGCTGCACCGTTGCAGACAGATCAACTGTGTGTTTGTAGGAATCCTGATAACAAGAGCTGGTTAGCCTATTGTGGCTGGGTATGCGAAGTCGCGGACGCAATGGCAACGCATCATGAGATCACGTTCGGCAACTGCGGGGTAACCGACTAGTTAGATCTGCAGGTTCGCTGCTAGCTACATCGCCAGGCCAGTCCAGTTGGCACGCACGATTCCCCGCACACTCTTCCGACTGTGCGTCTAGGATATATGAGTTGTCGCAATCGAGGCCCACAGCATTTTCTTCGATTCTGTGATTGACACTGGCTAGTCAAAACGACTCAAGAACGGTACGTAGTGAAAGTGATGGCTCCGTGTACGTACTTCCCCGCACATATGATTGGCTCGCTCGGAAGTCGAAACTCTCTCACCACAGCAATCAATCAATCCGCTCGATACCCCGACGTATTGACGTGTTCTGGACCGCCGAAGGAGTTAGCGCTGTGCTTTGAGAGCTCCCGATTCCGGCCTGTGGATTGCATGTTCTCGCGATGGCCCCGCCGCGAGCGAGTGGGGTGCTGACTTTCTTTCTCTCTACTTTGTTTGCGTACGGGTACGGCAGAGAAGGACAGCGGACAGCAGCCGGTGCGAGAAGGGCAAAGGCGGGGTAGACGTTGCCAGTGGCCAATAGACACTGTTGCGAACGAGCCGCAGAGCTTCCGGCTCTTCAGCTCTTCTTAAACTCCACCCTTGGGAGGCAAGGAGAATGCTGAACTCGCAAACCATCGCCAGTCTCATCGAAGCAGAGCCAACCTGTCCGCCCACCACCTACCCACACTCAGACCTACCACCCAAGCACGCAATGAGCTCCGAGAGCGAATTTCCGGCCGAGCCAGACTCGCTCGGGATTGTGCACACCCCGCAGGTCGCCCTGACGCCGCCGATGTCGCCGAGGTCGCCATCGGAGAACAGGCAGGTGCGGGCGGAACGGCGGCAGTCGCGGCAGTTGCGGACGGCCGTGTCGGCGTCGGCGGCGTTGACAGACGCGATATCAGCATCGGAGCCGCCAACGGACCCCCCAGCGGCGACACCGAAGCCGGACTCGGCGCCTAAAGTCGAGCCGGGCATGGCCAGCCAGTGTCTCCGCGTGCTCGAGAACTTCGCCGCTGGAAAGAAGGGCTGGGACATGTTCTACCCCAACGGCTATACCGAGTTCATGGACAAGGCCGCCGAGATCGCCGAGGAGCTGCATTCGAGGGGCTGCACACGCGAAGTCGCGCAGCGTTTCTCCGTCCTGTTGCTCTATGATCTCGTCATCCTTCTCGGTGTGTTTACTTTCCTCTGTCCGCGGCGCGATGTAGGGCTGACACCGTGGCAGACGACAGCAGCTCTATGGAATACGCCGAGGGTGGCCTCCGCAAGGAGAAGCTGCGGGATGTGCTCAACGCCGTCGCCGAGATCTACGGCCTCGCGCGCGAGCAGGGCATTGTGTCGGTGCGGTCCTTGAATGGGCCGAGGGGGCGCAAGGACGTGACGTTGAATAAGGTCGCCGACGTCCACAACAAGATCGTCTACGGCGGCGTCACCATGATCGGCACGCAGCTGCAGAATAAGATTCTAAACCCGTTCGTGCTGTCGAAGACGCGGATGGAGAAGCCGCTGCTGACCATCATCATCACCGACGGCAACGTATGTTCCCCGTACTCACTTCGCAATATGCGCTGATAGAAACGCTGCAAGGTCGAGGGAGAGAGGAAAGGCTTGCTAGAGCAGAACATCGACAAATGCCTCAGCACGCTGCAGAAGGACGTCAACAAGACGGAAGACGGTGCGTCCAGCTCGTCACAGTACCCGCAGAAGTGACCTCTGACTCTTGCAGCCGTTGCCTTCATGTTCGCGCGACTCGGAAACGACGAGGGCGCCAAGACGCTGATACAGGAACTCGACGACCACGAGACACTGGGCAAATGGATCGATTGTCTGCCCGGCGAGCTCGAATACCTGGACGAGATCAGCCGCAAGGGAGAGGCTACGTACTGGGAAGTGGTAAATATCCTCCCTTCCTCCCACATTCGTGCGACGGCGTTGCTGACCGATTGATTTTCTATCGAAAAGATCGAGAAACTCATGCTCGGCGCTCTGTTCCCCGAAGTAAGTCCCGCCCGCCGCTACCCTTACCCGGTGGAGCTCCCCCTGACTGTGTCCACCCAGATCGACGACCAGGACGAACCTGAGTCGGAAAGTTGCCTCGCCTTCAAGCCAGTCGATGTGGAGGTGCAGTATGAAGATGAATGAAGCTGGTGCCGGGAGAAGGCGGGAGGATACATGCTGTGGCTCAAGTTGCGTATTCTGTGGCTGGTGTCTGTTTTGTCCGTACAAATAGCAGCCGTCCATCTGGTAGCCCTCCAAAAGTGAATTCCCTGGATTGGCTCGACACCGCTGTGGTCGCCACCCTCCTCCCATCCGTGTACTGTCCACATGGGAAACCACTTGGTGCTATCGCAGTCTGCGTGCGATGGCGGTCAGGTCCTCTTCTGCATGAGCGCGGACATTGCTAGCAGTACGCCATCCCATTCGCCGAGCCCGAGATAAGCTGTGCTTCGGCCTTCACTTCCCAGAGATCTCGTCGAGGGTGGCCAATGTCTCAGTCGCTGTAGACGCGCCCACGTCGACGAATCGCGAGCCGATGTATCCGGCCAGGTCGACGGCTGGCTGCCGGTATCGACGTGTCCTCTGTCTCTGTTGGCCACTCGCCCGAGACCTCCAGATTCCGCGCCGCCGGACGCCACCCGTGAATGGACAGGATGCAGTAGCGCTAATAGTGGCCGCACCGCAAAGGGACAGGGGCCGAGCTGTGGCTGCTTCGTCCGTCGGGAGCGGCGCCAATCGCCGTCGTCGCCGCAGGGACGGCTGCCGCGACCAACCGGCGTGCCGGATGCCGAATACCTGTCTGCAGCAGGCGTACAGCAGTGTACGTACTTAAGTGTGCTCCCACGGGCGTTCCCGTCCGCTGCTCGCAGGAACCGTCAACAACACGACTTCCCGAACCCCGACACTACTTACCTTACGCGCGTTCGGCCTCCCTACACGATGGCCACCATGCCGCCGCTGACCCTACAGTACTTCTCGGACAACCTCCGTAAGTACGTAACGCAGTATAGGGACGGGCTGCTGCATCTCTTTCCCGACGACTTCTCAAACACGTACGGCGCGCGCGCCAAGGCCATGGTCGAGACGCTCGTCAGCTACCACTGTCCGTTCGAGATGGCGCTGCAGTTCTCGGTGCTGGTGCTGTTCGATCTCGTGATCCTGCTCGGTTCCATCCCTTCCCCCACCCACCCTCCTCCTACTCCTCCCCGGAGGCGGGAAAAGGGAACGGAGTCGCTGATGTCGTGGGCGGCGATAGACGACAGCACGTCCATGGACTACGGCGACGACGGCCGCCGCCGCATGACGCTGCTGACCGTGCTCGAGGCCATCGCCGACATCTACGTGCTCGCGCGCGAGGAAGGTATCATGTCTGTGCACTTCCTCAACACGCGCATGCCGTGGCGCAACGTGCGCCCTAATGCCGTCAAGGACCTGCACTCGCGCATCCAGTACAACGGCGTGACCATGATCGGCACCCAGCTGCAGGAGAAAGTGCTGCGCCGCTACGTGCAGCAGCCGGAGCGCATGGAGAAGCCGCTGCTGACCATGGTCATCACCGACGGAGAGGTCCCTCCCCGCTTCCTCCTCCGTGTCCCGCGAGCCAAGCGCTGAGAAGACGGAAAAGGTCGAAGGCGAGCGCAGAGGCCTCATCAAGAAGAACATCGCCGACTGTATCGACGGACTGCGGCGGGACGCGAAGAAGACGGAGGACGGTCGGTTGTTCGCAGACTTCTCGGTGGATAGCAGAGCCTCGATCTTCTGACCTGCGCGTACACACAGCCGTCGCCTTCTACTTCGCGCGCATCGGCCGCGACCCCGGCGCCCGCGAACTCATTCGCGAGCTGGACAACGACGGCGAGCTAGGCCGGTGGATCGACTGTCTACCCGGTGGCTACTTCCTTGCGCGTCGCCGAGGCTCCCGCTGACCAAGACAAACAGTGGACGTCCGGCTGGAGGACATCGGCAGCCGCGGGCCCGCGCATTGGGACGTCGTGAGTCCCCCCACCTTCCGAAGGTATTCGCTGCGGAGCTGATGCTACCGCAGATCCGGAAACTCATGCTCGGCGCTCTGTATCCATACGTGTGTCCTCGCCATGCGCCACTGGGAATCGTTTCGTTCGGCTGACTGCGTACCAGGTCGACGCTATGGACGACGAGCGGCCGTACTCAGCGACTGAGCACAGCGAAAAGTTCACGCCTGATCTCGCTCAAGCCTCTGCGCTGGAGGACGAATAGCCGAGTTGGCTGGAAGGATCGAGGGTATTGGGATTGAAACGTTGGTCTTTTGGGTACGGGAGTGGAGGTGTGTTGGAATATAGGGATTAATAGAGATAAAGATAGTGACTTGATTGATTGATACATAGTCGAAGGCAGAACATTCTCTCTTTATGCGACGGGCCCCAGGACTCGCCAGGGGGAAGGGACGGAAGACTGTCTCCCGAGCCGGTGCTCGGAGACTCAGGCAGCCGTCATCTCCGGACGTGTCGTCTCCGGACCGTCATCTCCAGACGCCCATTAATATTCTGACAAGGTGCTTAGATTTTGTCTTCATGAGTGCTTGCTAAAGTGTGTATTGACCGTTCTGACCGTCTTCAACGGCCGTCCGTACAAGGAGTATCCTCTGAACTTGGGCAGGTTGTCCTGCGGCTCCGGATAACATCAGGTGCGCGGAGTCGCTCATAGTCTGGGCCTTCTCGATCTGGTTCTTTTGCACAGCGATGATACGAGCCGCTATAGCATACATACGCCGAATGTGTGTATGATTAAAACAAAAAAAAACAATGATGATATGATTGGACTCTTACCGGCGCTACATACCAGAGCCATTCAGATGGCACTGTGGCTGGCTGTGGCGCAGCCGACCCTCCGTGCCGACATTGCCGTCCCCGCTTCATTACATAGCAAAGTGCCCGTGCAGAACCTCAATTCCGCCACCCTGTCCGCGCCGCCGCGGCAATCCCCCGCTGCGCCGGAGCCATTGTCCACCGCGCGCATGTGATTTGGTGGTTGATATCTCGTACGTATGTGGATTCTCACGAACGTCATCACACACACGCTGCAAGGTCACTGGCGTGTGGTTCCGGTCAGTGCGTGCTGCCCTGCTGCAGACAGAGCAAATATGCACCTCCGTCCACAGGATCTTCTGCCGGCGTTTCCAGTGCGGATAGTTCTTGAACGGATGCAACTGCCCGCATCTGGGTCATGTACGGAGCATTTTGTGCTGGGTCGGCTTGTCGTCCACTGCAAGTACTGGCCAGTCAGGGCGTGCCCGATAAGAGTGTGATGCCAGCCTCTTTGCACTGCCTGTCACTGTCATCTGGGCGCTGCTTACATACTTGGTAGCTTGTGTTTCCTTCCGGCGATCCAGCCCTAGCCCAACGCCGGGCTTCCCCACTTTCTCTGAGATCTCCCGCTTGACGTGTGCGAGAGATCTGGGGAGGGCATATGTCGCCCGCAGAACCAATGAGCGTAGCACATTCACTCCACCCTGTCGGAGCCAAGCTCTTCCGCCGCGAGATGAGCCCACCGTTGTCGCGGACGCATTGGCAAGGAATCATGAGATTATGTTCGGTAGCCGTGGGGTAATCGACTTACAGAGTTGGATCTGCAGGTTCGGCTTAGGTCGCATGTGATCAACGACAAAACAAAAATCTGCACGTTCGGCGCTAGCCGGACCTGAGATGTCCTTAAACACGCTCAGGACTAGATAGGAATGTTCAAAACTTTTAAGTGTCTTCCCTCGGTATGAAAAATGGGCGTCTTGCGTAGACTACTCCGCCGAAAGTCCGAGCAGCCTATAAACTCCTGGGAGGGCAAGACACGGGATTATGAGAATGGGCATTGTTGGTGGTCAACTCTACACCAAGAGATGCAATCGATTGCGAATAGCTTGAGGGCCTGTTTGGTTGCGAGCTGCATTTTCAAACCTTGGGTTTCTGACGAGTTGAAGGTTACCAAAGCTGCAGTTGTAAACTCTCATCACCCCCGACGACCCGTTCGGATGTTCAACGGCACGCCGCGATTTTGTGTCATGAAGGTTAGCTATTTTCCGAGAAAATCTTAACTGGCTTTTTACAGTGGAAACGTGGCCCTTCCGACAAACTCAGCGGACGACTCCTCCTATCCACAGGCACCAATCGCGCAACGCCAAAAATGCTTTGCGTGCCATCCGTAGGGCATCAACGCCACGCTCTCCAGAAGATACTCGGAATATTTTTTTCCTGTCATCTCTGATGTGTGGTGATGCGTTTTGATGTGCGGCGTGCTCTGGGATTGGGCAATTGGAGCACTGACTGTCACGTGCAGAGGTGACTAAGAGCGTCATGGGAGGAGATGACTAACGGGACGATAAGTCACGAGGGCGCTAGGATGGGTGAAAAAGGTCCGATAGCTCTCTAGAAAAAGACATAGAAGCTTTCACTCATTTTTCCTCGTGATCCGTGGCGCTCTGCGCCTGACGCCGACGGCAGAGGTTTGATGGGCTAAGGGAAGGTAGAGGGTAGATAGGAGTTAGACATCGTACCAGGCGTGATGGTTGGGTTGACTAGGGGCCACGCTGGTATTTACTGGCCGTTGTCAGCAGAGTTTATTGTATGGCTCAGTCGATATTCAAATGGATAATTCAGGGTGGTGTGCCGAACGCCCACCCAGCGCCGGAAACCCAGGGTTTCAAACTGCATCTAAATTTGGTGTGGTAGACCGGAAATACAGCTCGCAGCCGAACAAGGCCCTAAATGAAAATATAACAACGTTCGGCGCCGGCTAACATTGGCAGGTCTGCCCAATTGGCAGGCACTCTCCCCGCACTCTCCCCCGTCCGACCCGTATATCCTACAATCACAGCGGAATCGTTGGGAAACCGCAGCATTTGCTTCGATCCTGCACTCGCCAGTCAACACGTCTGAGTATGGTGCGTAACTCTGCAATCAATCGATCTGCTAACCCGACGCATTGGCGTGTTGTGCGGTTGCGAATCGGACCACCCGAGGACGCACACTGTGCTTTGAGAGTTCACGAGTTCGGCCAATGGATCGCGGGTTCTCGCGATGGCCCCACTACGAGCGAGTGGAGGTAGGGGTGAGGCGGAGAAGACAGCGGACCGCAGTCGGTGGGCGAAGGGCAGAGGTGGGGTGGTCAACCGTCAGAGGCCAATAGACGCTGAGCTGCAGAGCTTACAGCTTTCCTAGCTCTTCTTAAACTCCATCTCCAGGGGGCAATGAGAAAGCTGAACTCGCAATCCGTCGCCAGTCTCGCCGAAGCGGGTCCCACCTGCCCCCCTACACCCTACCCATAATCGGACTTCCCACGCAAGCACGCAATGGACTCTAACAGCGAAATGCCACCGACGGGATCGGGCGGGCTTGGGATCCGGCGCATCCCGGTGCACACCCTGACGCCACCAATATCGCCGCACGAGAACAGCAAGCAGGCGCGGATGGAGCGGCGGGCAGCGCGGGCAGCGCGGGCGTCGCGGTCGCGGGTGCCGGCGGCGTCGCGGTCGACGGCGATGGCCGCAACGGCAGTGGCGGAACCGGCGGCGCCGAAGCTGATCTCAGCGCCCAAGGCCGACCCACGCATGGCCAGCCAGTGTCTGCGCGTACTCGAGAACTTCGCCGCCGGAAAGGACGGCTGGGACATCTTCTACCCCAATGGCTACACCGAGTTCATGGACAAGGCCGCCAAGGTTACGCAGGAACTACACTCGAAAGGCTGCACCCTCGAAATCGCGCAGCGCTTCTCCACCCTGCTGCTCTACGACCTCGTTGTCCTCCTCGGTTTGCTTACCTTCCTCTGTTCGGGGTGCGGCGAGGGCTAACTACGCGGTAGACGACAGGAGCTCTATGGGATACGCGGAGGGTGGCTACTGCAAGGTCAAGCTTCGGGGCGTGCTCAGCGCCATCGCCGAGATCTACGGCCTCGCGCGCGAGCAGGGCATCGTGTCAGTGCAGCTCCTGAACGCGCCGAACGGTTGGAAGGACGTGACGTTGGAAAAGGTCGCCGATGTCCACGGCAAGATCCGTTACGGCGACGTCACCGCGATCGGCACGCAGCTGCAGGAGAAGATCCTGGACCCATTCGTGCTGTCGAAGACGCGGATGGAGAGACCGCTGCTGACCATCGTTATCACCGACGGCGAGGTCCCTCCCCTTCCCCTTCGCGTCCTCCTTCCTGTCCCGGGGGCCCAGCGCTGAGTGGACAGAAAAGGTCGAAGGCGAGCGCCGAAGCCTCACCAAGAAGAACATCGTCGACTGCGTCGACGAACTGCATCGGGACGTGGATAAGACGGAAGATGGTGCGTCCAGCTGTTCGACAGTATTCACGGAAGTGACCTCTGACTCTTGCAGCCGTTGCCTTCATGTTCGCGCAACTCCGAAACGATGAGGGCGCCAAGGCGCTGATACGGGACCTCAACGATCACGACACACCGGACAAATGGATCAATTGTCTGCCCGGCGAGCTCGAGCACTTGGACAATATCAGCTGCAAAAGAGATGATGCGTACTGGGAAGTGGTAAATATCCACCTTTCCTTCACGCGCGTGCGATCTAGCTGCTTACCGATTGATTCCTGTCGTAAAGATCGAGAAACTCATGCTCGGTGCTCTGTATCCATCAGTGTGTCCCTGCCATCTACCACTGGAATCGTTCCGTTCGGCTGACCGCGGCCCAGGTCGACGCTATGGGTGACGATCGGGCGTTCTCAGCGATGGAGGACAGGGAAATGTTCAAGCCTGATCTCACTCACGCTGCCGCCGTGCAGGAGGACGAAGAGTAGCAGCCGTGTTGGCCGGAAGGACTGAGGGTGCTGGGATTGGGGCGCTGGTACTTTGGGCACGGGAGTCGGGGGTGCTTGGACTTTCCCTGTGTGCTCGCTAGATTGTGTACTATCGGCCTGACCGCATTCAAAGGCCGCCCATACAACAAGTATCCTCTGAACTTGGGCCGCTACCGATCGTCCTGCAACTCCGGCCACGGGCAATCGCGCGGGGGCGATTTTCATCGTCAAGCTCATTCACAGAGCGGCGGTACGATGAACGGATGAAAACCAGCCCACCGCCAAGAACTGGTGGTATCTGTACAGGACCCGGACGCAGGAGTACGTCTTCAGGGGTGCCCGGCAGATGTCACTGTGGGTGGAGTTGGGAAGGGAGATAGGGAGGGCGAGGATCGGTTCAAGATCCATGGCCTCTTCGCAGACTATGGCTGCAGCAGGCCTGTCCTGGACTTCCTCACCACCACGGAGGTGGGGAGACGAGTCCAAAACTCAAATAGACTGAGGAAGACGCCTCGAGCGAGTCGTCGGAGCGTGGGCGGAAAGAGAGTGTAGGGAAGGGGACCCTGAAGGCCGAGGAGGCAGTGGCTGAGGGTGAGGAACGTCTGCAGTTGTTCCCTATCCCTCCTTCATGGCCTCGGCGGAAGAGGGTGGGCAGTCAGTGGGCAGTTTCCTTTCCCCTTCCTTTGTTGTATCATTGGTGCGCTATTCGTCTTTGGGACAGGCCATAGTGGGGCGCCGGAGGGCTCCGGCGAGCCACTTGCAGACTGGGTAGGACAGAGGTTGGGAGCCGGACAGTGCATATCGCCATGATCTAGATAAGTCGCGTGCGATCAATGACAAAAAAAAAGCCGACGATACGGTGAGCAAAAGAACAAAAGCAGAAACGGAAACAAGCAGGGACGTTTCGAATCCAAAGTTCCTACATAACCACTAGATAAGTCCTACCGCGAGCACGGTCGCACTTGTCGATCTGACGTGACCTACCTCGGTGATTATCTCAGATTAGATCCTTGTGGTTTAGGGTGGGGTTCACCCGTTGAATTTGTTGAACGCTGCCAAGTCGAACTACGACCTCCATCCAGCTTGCATTTGAGGTCCTCACACCTGTTATTGCAACCGTCATCTTTTTCCATTCTGCCTCCAGTGCACATCCCGCTCTTCCAACAGCCCCGATCGGTCACTGAAACGGGCCCTGCTGCCTGCGTTCAGTCGCCGTCATCTGGTGCTGCCGAGTTTATCGGCACGTCGTTTCAATGGAAGATCGCTTCGCGGTAGCACACTCAATCAACTGCCCCCTTCCTCCGGTCTCCACGCTCGGTCATTTCAAACATCTACTCGGGAGGAGGATGCCGGCGCCGTCTCCGGCTAAGTTAGAGGGGTTTGTGGAGGTTCTCGTAGCATATTTATTGCGTCATCTGATATTCCCAGCGAGGCGCCGGGAAATGGGCGTTCCCTCGTTACTCCTCGACACTACTCTCCCACCCTTGCATCTCTTTTGCAACGATTGCATTCATTGGTAGCTGCAAGCTCTTCCTTCAATTCCTTTTCCCAGGTGAAGCGAGAACCCTTCATTCCGCCTCTCCAGAATATGAGCCGGGCAGAGTCCCGCTTCTTCTTCGGTCGGGGTGGAAGGCCGGCACCGGACCCCCGCTCCCGTGATTGACGCTGAACTCGTGCTGCCTTTCGCACAGTCTCGTCCGTAAATGTAAACATCGCCCCCTCATCCCGCTTCCGCAGAGCATGGATGTACATATTCGTTCTCGATCGACGCGATCGACGGCGATATCTGCACACCGCCACAACCCGCGGGGGATATACAGTAGTTAGCAGCAGCAGTGGGAGTGGGTACGCAGACTCGGCACCAAGAATCCTCGCGGGATTGAAGCCGGTTCTTCGTGCCGCCATGCCGAGAGCTGGAGGGGGTGTCTATGCTCTCTCGCAACTGCTGCTCACTTGCAAGTTCCACACCGACAGCTTCTCACCGGGGGATGTTGGTGAAGTACTGGAAACTCAGTCTGGTTACCGTACGCAGCCGGTGTGCTGAGTCTCCAGCTCTTGCTGGTTACCGAGATCCGGCACACCAGTGTCGAAGCCGGCGGCGTTGCCGATAACCCGAACCCTGTTTCTCAGGGTGGCGATTATCGGCAGCTGGTGAAGCACTCAGATATCCGTTGACGAGGATGGTGATTCCGAGCGAGTGACTCACTCGCTGCTTAGTAGCATTGGCAGCCGGCAGATGCTTCGGATGGCACTTGGGCTTGATGGGAAAGGCGGGCGTCTGAGTGCCGTGCTTGTGGCCGTAGGCAGCGGCTAATGAGCAGGCAAGATGCTTGGCGACTGCTCGAAGCAACACTAGGCGGTCAATTCTAAGCGGGTGGAGGTTGATTCAGATACTTGTCCCTATTGGGGTCGGAGTAGAAGGAAGAGTGGGATCGATGACGGCTATTTTGTCGGCGTGCCAAGACAAGTTCTCATGCTGCCACTGCTTCTCCGAAGTGAATATTGTTACATCCGCGAACCTGCAAGTAAGGGGGAGGTAGCAGCCGCAACGGGAGTGGGAGCGCCGGCTCGAGGCTGAGATGGTCCCACGGGGTCCAGAGTTGGCGTCAGTAGGGGAAGCAGCTAGCTAAGGTGCCGAGATGAGCTCGGCGGGGACGTCGGGAGAAGTTCGAATGCATGTCGGCTCCATGGCGCTACACTGAGAGCCTGGAGGGCGCATTTATGTCCTCTAGAACCCGCTGTAGACTTGCTGAGGTGAAGTTCAACTCCACCGGCTTTTCAATGGATGCTGTTCAATGCCAAGACGTCGTCACATGCCGCCACTGTTGCCTATTCTCAGCCGAGCAGCCAATCCACCAGAGGGTTGTGATGATCACTGATCGCATACGACCCTGTCGGATCTTGGAGATATTGCATACAGTCCTTTCCTGTTCGAGGTCTGCCGCGACCTTGTACAGTCCGCCGGCAGCTGCGGCAGCTCCCTGCCAGCCTGGCCTATCCCCTCCCCGCCTGGCCTATAGCTATCCTCAGAGCGTCGCACTGAAAGAAGGAAAGGAAGGATGAAAAGGTGACGACGACAGTTTGCATCGCGACCAAGAAAGGAAGCCCAGGATCGACTGGGTGCACCGTCCATCCGCGAGGAGGTCCCGGATCGTGAAACGGCTCTTCCCTCCTCTCCGTCTCCTTTCTCGCTTCCACCCACAGGATCTCCTGATGCGGCTTTCATGATTCGGTCTTGTATCGGCACCACCCGCACTCCGCCGTGGTCCACGTCTTTTGCCCGTGCGGCAATGCCCCGTTCTGAGCTGATGAACCGCCCTGCCAGCCGCTTCGATCCCCGGGCCACCCCCCGGCCCGGGGGCTGGGTCCGTAGCATCTTGTACGCCCCCACGCTGACCCTTTCGCCACCGGGTACGCGGTGGTCTGGAGGAAGGGAGTGGCCTAGGCGGGCGTAAAAATGCACATGGGACACAACCAGAAGGCATACGATGCGGAGTGCGCCGCCCTTGCACGCGCATTGGAATTGGCTTCGAGAAACACGACCCCAGAACGGGTCACAATCTTCACGGACGCTCAAGCAGCCATCAGACGGACGGCATGGGACGAACCTGGCCCCGGCCAGCAGTACGCCCTCCAGGCGCGGAAGCACATCGCCACGCTACACAGGGCCAGGCCGGGTATTGTTGTTGAGATCCGGTGGTGTCCAGCGCACAAGGGAGTCGCCGGCAATGAAAAGGCGGACGAGTGGGCCAAGGCGGCAGCAGAGCAGGCAGGCAGCCACAGACCTATCCCACGATCTGGCCAACCTCAAGCGAGAGATCTCGGAGAAGAAGTGGGCGGAAGCGCGTCAGTGGGCCAGGGGCCGGACCTCCAAGAAGAAATACCGGATGCCTGAGAGCCAAAAGCCCGATGGCGCGGTGGCCAACAGCACCAAGAGACTCGCCGCTCGGTTCTACCAGCTGAGAACGGGGCACGGCCTGACCGGCCAGTACCTCAACTGGACGAAGAAACGGCCCACCCCGTAGTGCTGGTGGTGCCAGTACCGAACGCAGACCCGGGACCACCTCTTCAAAGAGTGCCCCGAGTGGAAGCCACAGCAGGAGATCCTGTGGGCGGAGGTGAGGAAGGAGACGGGGAGGTGGAAGGACCGGTGGAAGGTGCGGGACCATCTGGCCGATGGGAGGTGCAGCCGGGCAGTACTTGACTTCCTCTCCTCTACGGATGTGGGAAGGCGGGTACCGGCTGAAGCAGAGGACGACGCTGTGAGCACGGTGTCGGAGCTGGAGGAGCGGGAGTGGCTGGAGGAGCAGGGAGCGGGGGCCGAGGAGCCGGGCGCTGGGGGGAACCGCCGTTGTTCCTGCCCACACCCGACTTCATGGCGTCCTCAGAAACAGCGTAGGCATGGAAGCGGTGTTCTCTCCTTCGTCCTTTCCTTTGTCATACACGCTCGCTCTTCTCTTTTGTTCTTTTCTTTTGTAATTTCTTTGGTGCGCACCACACATTCTCGGGACAGGCCTGGGCGGAGGGCAAAAGGGGTGCTTGCAACGAGCCGCCACTGCGCGGACAGCGGACAGGAAACGGACTGTACATATCCTCTCCATGATCTAGATAGGTTGCATGCGAGTAATGAATAAATAAAAATAAAAAAAGCGCTGACCCTTTCCTTCGACTAGCTCCATTGCCCTCACCCCCCGTGATTTAGTAAGCCAATCGAGTGATGCCTTGTGTCTCCCCCGACGGACTTTTCCCAACTGCACGACCATAAACCAATAGGCTTCATGCTCGGTCAATACCGTGGCCAGTCAGCGCACTGGACGGATGTCCACGTTTTTCCGGCGCGTTTTCAGTAACCATGGTCGGACCTGTCCCAAGTTGCACGCAAACCGAAACGGCGGGCGTGACCGCCCAGGCCTCAAACGTATACCTAGCCTTTCTACACCATCGTGCTCTTGAGCTGTCATCTACGGAGTCCCAATGCGATAGAGCGTCACAGCAAAGCGCAGCATACCCGCAAATCGTGTCCCTTGACATTAAATTCTTCTTGACTACGCCCCGTCCCGATGCCCCGTCCGCCTACTTCAATCCGCGCAACCGCATCCACTCGTCGACCATGCCGCGATAGTCGCGGGCGTGGTACGTCTGGACGAAGTCCTTGAGCACGCCCTTGTCGATATTCCGCCGCGTCTCGACCCCGAGCTGCTGCAGCATCGAATCGACCTTCTGCTCCGCCCCGCCAACTGTCAGCTTCCCCGTGGGGATGAGTGTGTGTGTGTGTGTGGATGAATCTTACCGGCAGCCACTCGAACAGTGCGTAGGTCCCGTCCACGCCCACGGCCGAATACCGCCGGCGACAGAAGGCGACGCCCAGCGCCACGTCCCATTCGATTTCCGCCTGCGAGACCCCGAGCTCCGTCAGTGACAGGTTGCCTGTGAGCCACGCGACAGCCCACAGCGCCGACACGCCGGAAAAACTGCCGCTGTTAGCTGTTGCGTGCAAAGGGGCCGGGGGTGGGGGTTAAGGTAGCTACATGGCGGTGTTGGCGACGCCGACGGCGCCGACAAAGACCAGCGAGCGATCGTTCTCGGCCGCGAGCGCGGGCGGCAGGATGTGCTTGTACAGTCGGCAGGGCGCCATGAGCGTGGGCTTCACGTTCATACGTGATGCCGAGTCGGCGAGCCGCGGGAACAGCCGCACGACCTCCGCGTCCGCCTGCTTCTCGAGTAAGTCCCACTTCTCCCGCAGTGCTTCCGGGTATGTCGCCGCGGCGGACACTACGCCGAGATGCGCAGCCAGCTCTGCGCTGTAGATCGGGGCGCTGCGGTGGTAGCCCGTTGCGAAGATCACCGCGTCGCTGCGCAGGTGCTCGCCGTCGGAGAGCACCACATCGCGCCCCCTCAGCGCCGATATCTCCGCCCGGAACACCGTCACGTGCTCGCCGCTGTGCAGCATGTCGAGCACTTCGGGAACGGTGATCACCGCGACTGCCGAGCGTCAGCTTCGTCCACAGAACAGCCCGGAGGGAACGAGGTGGGCTACAGGGTATGTTCGCCCAGAAGGCCCTAGAGAGAGCGTGTTAATTGGTTGGATGTCTCGTGACTCGCGGCGGTGGGATGGAGCTCACGCATGATCGGTGGTCTTGGGCTGGAGCTTAATGAGGTTCTCGCTCGTGCCGTAGCCAGAGTCGGCCATGAGCGCACGCGTGATCCAGCCCCAGTACTTCCACAGCAGCCAGTACCCGATTCCGCTGCCAGTGTGCAAGAACCAGTACCACCATCCGCGGGGGGCATCCAGGGCCGGGTGCAGCTTCGACGCCAGTCGCGTGGAGAGGATGTCGTTGGAGTTTGTGCCCCTGAAAATGCCGGGGACCAACGGGGATGCGCCGTTGCCCTTCGCATCCGACCGCACCACCCAGTTCACGTGCTTGCCGTGCTTGGCGCACATGTACACGGCGTCGACGGAGGACTTGCCGCCGCCGTACACTGTCACCGTCTCGACCTCCGCCAACGTCAGCCACTGGTAGCGCGCGCCAAGATCGGACGTGTGGAACGCCGGCGGCGAGAACCCCGCCGTGTCGAGGTCCGGCAGCGACGGGTTCGACGTCAGCCCCGTCGCAACGACGACTTTGTCGAATGTCAGCGGCGCGGGCTTGCCGTGGATCCAGACTGCCCAGCCAGCGCCCGCGCGCTCGAGCCTGCTCACGCTCGCGCCGAAGCGGATCTTGTCCGTGATGCCGAACCGCTCCGCGTACGCGGCGATGTTCTCGTGCAGCTTCTCGGCGGTGATGAAGCTCATATCAGGGTTGTCGACGCCCGTCGTGTCCACCGGGAAGTCGCCGTACTCGTACACGCCGTACGTCTGCTGCGCCTGCAGCGTCGGGTAGATGCGCCGGCGGCTCCACGTGCCGCCGACGGTGTCCTCCGCTTCCAGCACCGTCAGCAGGATCGTCGGGTCCACTTGGAGGTATCTGACAGGCCGTCAGTTGCTGCCACGAGGCGGGGAGGTGGGCGCGCACGTTTTCGCGGCTTGGAGCCCGTAGAAGCCTGTGCACATTAGCCACTGCGCGCCTCGGCCCGCGGGGACGGTCCCGACCTGCGCCGATCACGCAAACTCTGGTTGGCTGGTCTTTGCTTGCCATCGCGCGTCTGTCGGCTGTCGTGTATCTGTCGGCTGTCGTGTATCTGTCGGCTGTCGTGTATCTGTCGGCTGTCGTGTATCTGTCGGCTGTCGTGTATCTGTCGGCTGTCGTGTATCTGTCGGCTGTCGTGTATCTGTCGGCTGTCGTGTATCTGTCGCGCTGTCGCGAGCGGTGTAGGATGTAGGATGCTTCCACGACATCGAGTGGGGGGAGTCGGAGCGGTATATATAGTCCGACAGAGGTGGCCCAGCGATATGCCGTTTCAGGCGACCGCAGGGCTGTCCCGCCTCGCACTACGGCCCACGGCCGGCAGGCAGCCAGTTCGATCGGGCGATGCGCACATCTGGGCGCATCACCTGGCAGGGCGACGCGGCTATTTGCGGTCACCGTGCAGTCGGCATCTGCAGGGACGGTGCGATCGCCGAGGGCACCGCTGTGGTGCAGCGGCTTAGCCACAGTGGGGCGCAGCGTTTCCAACCGCCTCAATGGTCCGGAGACGCAGGCATCGATGTTGCCGTGGCTTGGACGAGTCGGGGTAGAGCGCGGGAGTGGTTGCCGCAAAACCGATCGATACGAATTCGTGCAACAATGAGTCGCGGAGACGAAGGAACAGTAAGCAGAACAGCAGATGAACGGAGCTGGCCACTGCTGCGACCCATGCAGTGGAGTTGTGGCACTCGCTCTCCCGGCGCCGAATGTCCTCAATGCCGTGGACACGAGCGTGGCGCTAACCGTATACAGTTTAGTCGCTCCTTGTCTTATCTCATCACTGCTCGTCTGCCGATCGGCCCATCTTTCATCCGCCATCGTATTGGCGTGCGTGCATATTCGACAGATGGCTGCAGGACCACCGATCTCAGGTCTCCAGAAGGACTGGCAGAGCGGAGCACGGAGTCCGCTGCAAGCGGAAGACTTACGGGACCTCCTTGCCGACGGGAGGTGCAGCAGGCGGTACTGGACTTCGTCTCCACTACATACGGATATGGGAAGTACAGCTGGTCCCGGTTGAGGAAGTGTCAGAATGGGAGCGTAGGGAGTGCTAGGAGCGGGAAGAGCAGCGGAGGGTGGGGATTGAGGAGTCGGGCACCGGGGAGGGATTGCCGCTGTTTCTGCCCACGCCCTCCTTCATGGCATCCGCAGAAGTGGAATGGGGGGGGGGTTGTTTAGTTATTACTCACATGCGACCTATCTAGATCACGGCGAGATTATGTACAGTCCGTTTCCTGTCCGCTGTCTGCGCGGTGGCGGCACACTGCAAGCTCCTCTTTGCCCTCCGCCCAGGCCTGTCCAAAGAAAGTAGCTCTGCCTCCGACACCTCACTCACTGCGTCTTCCTCGGCACCCGCCTTCCCACTTCCGTGGTGGAGAGGAACCCCAGAACCGCCCGCCCGCATCTCGCGTCCGCCAGGAGGTCCCGGATCTTCCCCCGGTCCTTCCACCTCCCGGTCTCCTTCCGCACCTCCACCCACTGGGCCTCCTTCTGGGCCTTCCACTCCGGGCACACCTTGAAGAGGAAGAGGTGCTCCCGAGCCTGGTTCAGGTACCGGCACCACCAGCATTGCGGGGTGGGCCGATTCTTCGTCCAGTTGAGGTGCTGCCCGGTCGGGCAGTGCTCCGTCTTGATCTGGTAGAACCTCGAGGCTAGCCTCTTGGTGCTCCCAGCAACTGCGCTGTCCAACCTCTAGCTTTTCGGCATCCGGTACTCCGTCTTGGAGGTCCGGCCTCCAGCCCACTGGCGCGCCTCTGCCCATTTCTTCTCCGAGATCTCCCGCTTGAGGTTGGCAAGGGATCGTGAGAGGGGCATCGGCCGCACTTCCATCCGATAGGAGTAGTTCAGCCATTCCACCTCGTGGGTGTCTGGCTCCTCCGCCGCAATCTTTGCCCACTCGTCGGCCTTCTTTTTGCCGGCGATTCCCGTATGTACCGGGCACCATCGGATTTCGGTGATGATGCCCGGCCTGGCCCTGCGCAGCGCGGCGATGTGCTTCCGCGCCTGGAGGGCGTGCTGCTGCCCAGGGCCAGGTTCATCCGATACCATCCGTTTGATGGCCGCTTGTGCGCCGAAGATTGTGACCCGTTCCAGGGCCATGTTTCTCCTCGAAGCTGCTTCCAGTGCGCGTGCAACGGCGGCGCACTCCGCGTCGTAGCCTCCTAGTTGTATCCCATGTGGGTTTTGATGCCCGCCCAGGATATCCCCTTCTTTCAGACCACCGAATAGCCGGCGGCTCCGTCCTCCATTCGCGACCCGTCCGTGAACATGGTGAGTCCCGGCCGGGCCTTCTCCGCTTCCGCCTTCGCTTCCTCATGCGCTTCCTGCGACGGCACCGCGTCGAGGGTCTCGGGTTCCTCCAATAGCACTATGCTCTCCGTTCGTCCGGCATAGGCAAGGGCATTTGGGAGCCGCCGGCATATCTCTGTCGGCACACCCACATTCTCCCGTACCTGGTCTCCCTGCGGCAGGCTCAGCAGCCGTAGCCTACCTACACGTGATCAGATGAGTTAGCGGGTGAGCAGGCTGTCTACAAGCCCAAGCGCCGCTACGACTCGGTGGGTGGGGTTGGGTGCCATAGAAGAAGGCGCAGGAAGTGCTAAGCAGCTTCTACTTCGGCGAGTGTATCACCCACCGTAGCAAGCAAGAATGGCCGCGGCCATGGTCGACATGGCGGCTGGACAGTGGGGGAATCGGACAGCAACTTCAAGAAGGGCAGATACACCAGCGTACGGATCCCGGAATGCGCTGTGACAACGCCCGGTGGGCGTGGTTGTCTTGCTAGCTGCACCGACTTTTGCGAACTGTGTTTCTGCCTTCTCGTGCGTACTGGAGGACGGCTGAGGACGCAGGCGTCCGTTGTAGCTTGCTGTCACGGTGGCTGGCCGGCTACGGGATTCACAGGTACAAAGAAAGGAAGAAAGACAGAGAGATAGAGGAAGAAGTAAGTCGCTCTCCGTCACCATTACACCTCTGCGTCCGCCGGCCAGCCTTCTTCCCCCCCACCTCCCCCTCACTCCTGCGGTCCTCGTTCAGCTTCTGGTTCGCTCCAATCTAGGCATGGTGTGCTGCCGTGGATCCGCGAGATCTGAAGAAGTGTAGAATCCGTATTTAGGACGGAGAGGCGGTAACCGGAGATCCAGACTAGTAATCGCGATAATTACCCATGAAGAAAATCAGATCTTCCTTAAATATGCGATACCTATCGCGGGACCATCGCCCGATAATTTCTTGGGTTGAGCGTGGCATTTCCCATCAGAGTAGTTGTGATCTACAAGTCCATATCTTAAATAATCCCAAAAAAAATCAATATTACCTTTGCAAATGGCCTTTCAAATAATGTCACTCGTACTCGGGCCGCATCTCGCGTCTCTGAGGACATCGCTTACGGCATGGTGGTGCATGATATAATTGGTTTGAAGTCCATATGTAACATGTTGCGATTGCTTTCAACGGTGAAGAGGCTGGGCCGCTTTGGACTTTCTTTCGTACCTGTAGAGCCCATTGGATCAAACAGGCAACCCACCAGTAGTTGGCACTTGAAATGTATCTGTTCATTGTCAATCATGACTTGCAAACATGGTTAGAATCACGACTCTCTGAATATCGAGTTGAGCTTAAGGGCTTGTCACTTGCACAAAATAGTATCGTCGGTTTCGAGTAAATATGTCCCAACAGGTGAGCTACTTCTTCGGCTTCTCATATCAAAAGGTTTGTATATACTACACACCGGGAGCACTGTTTTTGCGCCGAAAAAGATGTCTCATTCCCCCACGCTTGCCAAATTCTCAACCATCTCGGTGTAGGTTTTTTCTTTGGCTACGTTTTGCAGTGCGAAATAGTAGGACTACTGTCGAATTACTAAAATTGACCCTGTTTTTCACAAGGGTGTGTAGGGTTGTTGCCCTTATATTATTTCTCTTATTATTGTTTCGAGCAATCGACACTACGCTAGCGCAACAATCAACCAGCTCGCCGACTCCAAATCTTTCCACCACTCTCTAATTCCTACCATATCTCTGCCCTCCGATTCTACTGGGACTTCTCCGGTTCTTGTCACCAACAACCAGCGTCCGCAACCATCACCCTCCCAACCTTCCCCCCACGCATCACCACCCCACCACCCCACCACCTCCACATAATTTCACTATCTAACCCACATCACCGGAAGGGCAAAGGAAGCACGTACAGCAATCCTACCCTGCCACAAAAATGCCGCCGGTTCTTCTAAAGGTCAACGGTGTATGTGGCGAGACCCAGTCGTACATCATTCTTCGCCGTGAAGACTATGAAATCTTCTCCGACGATGAGGAAGACGGTATCCAAAAGAAAAAGCAAGCCCCACCACAGCGCCGAGGAGCTCCACCTGGTGGAGACGCAGAAAAACGTTCCGCTGTCCCACCCCGTGGCAAAATCCCGCAGGTTCTTCTGCCGATTAACGGCTTTCGTGGAGAGTCTCAGTCGTACGTCAATCTGCGCCGGGAGGATTACGAAATCTTCTCGGACGACGATGACCAGAAGAAGGTAGACGACGAGGAAGATGGCAACGGGGCCAACGGCGAGGCCGGCATTTCAGGTGCTGTCACGCCAGGTTTTCGCCTGCAATCTGAGCCGCCGCAGCTGCTCATCGACCACTTCGACCCGAACGGGTTGGAGGACTTCGACGTCACCGGGACTAGGTCTAACAATGAGAGCGACGACACTCGTACGCCCTCTCCTGGTAGTAAGGGAAAGAGCGTGAGCGCTTCAGATGCGGCGACGTTTCGTCGAAATCATACTAGCAGACGTCCACAGGTATGTATATATTCCTGTCAATACGGTGAACGACACTAACGATCGCTGCTAGCGGTCACCGAGCAACTCCGACGCCGAAATCGACTACGACGAGGTCGACCAGGCCGACCGGGAATATCTCGCCGGCTTCGCGGCGTCGATCATGCAAGAGGCCGTCAAAAAATCGTCCGAAAACCCGAGGTTTACGCCGGCGCAGCTCCTTCAATTCGCTGGCCTTGAGTACAGCCGCAAGGTGTTTCGCTTTCAGCCTCGCAAGAGGTACAGCGCGTGGAACTTGTTCCAGTCTGAGCACAAGCAGGACTTCCAGGCTGAGCCCGATGGCCCTAAGAGGAAGGCGGGTCCTGGAAGACCGCAGCTCAGCGGGTCGTACGCAAAGGGTCTCAAGGCACGGTACGCCGACAGGAAGGAGGAGTACCAGGAAAAGGCGAGGAAGCTGAACGCGGCTTCCATGGACTTTGAGGTTTGCAGAAAGTCCCAACGCAAGGGCATGGACGAACTGAAACGTCTGGTAAGTCCCCGGATCCGTCCGCCCCACACCATCACACGGCACTGGGCAATACTAACTTACCTCTCCTAGGCTGCTGATCTGGAGTTGATAGAAGTCGACCACGTCTTGCTGGCCTACTCCAAGAAAGGAGGTACTTCGAAGCTAGTCTCGAGTGGGCCGGCGCAAGTCTTCTACAACAAGCTCGTTGAGGAGGGCAAAGATGCGGAGGCATTCTTCGACCTCTGCAGGGCCGCCTTGCCCGACCCCAGTCCGACCGGCAGTCGACCAAGCTAGATCAGAGGCGCACGCGGGGCCTCCCTGGCAGTCGGCGGGTAGGATGAATACTGATTAGTAATTGCTGGTAACTGTCACTTTCAAGATTGAGATGGTTTCTGGATGGGAGGGTGTGTGTTAGGAGTACTGCGGCGTCCATGATTGCTAAACACATGGCTTCCTGATTAGTCAGCAACTGAATAAAATTACTGCCTTGGGGGGAGATCCTCGATTACTTCCTTCTCTTCTCTGTCATACTACGCGTAGCATCTGCAGGTGCTTTTTGATCTGTAGCATCTGAGTGAATCCGCATACTCCCTCGCAGGGGCATGACCGCCGTCGCCTCTCCGCGTGCAGTCAATTCCCGTGAATCCACATGTCGCACTACGAGTCGCCTCTTAGTTCCACAATGTTCATCTCTCTTACTCTATGCTACTTATCCTGTTGACACGTTTTCCCTAATCTCTAGGTGCGACCTTGCATTCCCTACTCACAGCCTTTTCGTCTCGTCCTGCGATGCGTGACGGAGAGGAGTACGTACAGCCAGTACCGTTGTCCTTCCTTCCTTTCTTCTCCTTTTCTCGCGTGCCGCGCGGTTTAGGGGTAACCCGGGAGGGATCTCTCTTCTTTCTCCGGAATCGACTTGGGGGCGGCGGTATGTCCGGCGTGTAGGGTGGAGATGGCGATGCGAATACGTACTTAGAGGTTGGTCGGTGGGACCTTAAGGCGCTGACTAAAGAATTCACGCTAATTCGGTTCCCTGTGCTGCTGGCGTCCGGCGAGCTTCGGCAGCCTGTCCACATCCTATACCAGGCCCGACAAGGCCAGTTGTCGCCGCCGCCGGGACGGGACTGTCCCAAGAGACGGAAGAGCTCGGCTGGGCAGGACAGACAATTGCGAGCCCTGTGGAGCGGTGACACAAGGTCCACCGAACCAACTAGCTAAGGCTGGCGTGAGTACATAACATCTCCACTCTAGGCTTGGAAAGGGGACCTCGCAGAAGGCACCATCGGCCGGGCAAATGAGCTCCAGCTGCTGGTCAACCAGGAGGCGCGGGCGACAATGGGCTGCTTCCGGACAATCAACCTGGGAGCCCTATCAATGGAGACGGGCCTCCGAGCAGCAACAGCGTAGCTGGAGAACTGACAGCGGCGGTTCGGGCTATGGCTACTGAGCCTGCCGGAAGGGGATCAGGCCTGGGAGGTGGTAGGAGCCCACACTGCAATCGGGGGGCAGCTCAAGAGTGCCCTCGTATGCGGCGGTCAGACCGAGAAGACAGTACTGCTCGAGGAGGAGGAAACCCTTGACACAGAGCTGTTGCAAGAGGAGGAAGCCGAGGCGAAAACCAAGGCGGGAAAACCCGGCCCGGACTGACCATGTTCACGGATGGGTCAAAACTGAACGGCCGGGCTTCCGGATACTCGGTGGTGTGGAAGAGGGGCCTAACCTGAGTGGGCGCCAAAGTGCATATGGGAAGCAACCAAGAGGCCTATGATGCAGAGTGCGCCGCCCTTGCCCACGCGCTGGAGAAGGCAGCACGAAGAAACATGACCCCCAAACGGGTCACCATCTTCTCGGATGCACAGGCAGCCATCAGGCGGATGGCGTCGGACGAATCCGGCCCGGGGCAATGGTACACCCTCCACATCTGCAAAAAATTTGTGAATTCCTAGAGAGCTCCCGTAGCTCCCGTAGCTCCTGTAAGCATCGCTAACTCCCGTAAGAGGAGAAGTTATATTTTGCTCCTGTAAGGATTTGAAAAAAAATATGTGGTTTATTTTTAGCTGAAACCTCGAGAAATATTAGTTCAAATTTATGTCTCACCTGTAAAAAAAGCAATATACTTCAACTTTCAATTTTTTTCCTGATGCAGGTGCAGAAGCACATTCCCACGCTGCGTAGGGCGAGGCTGGACATTGTCATCGAAATTCGATGGTGCCCAGCCCACAAGGGAGTTGCCAAGTGGCACTGCCCCATCTGTAGCCATCTGATGGCGGGCTTACGGGCTTCCAAACTGGTGGCACTCCAGCATAACTGTGCCGGGGGGGACCAGTATTGGAGGGAGTGTTGGAGACGGCGGTGCAGAAGGGAGCGGATCTGGTCCTGATCCAGGAGCTGTACTGGGATATGGAAAATGACATCACAAGGTCACACCCGAGCTTCCGGTTCATTAGAGGGGAGGAGGATGAGGCGGCCAAGTGATGGGTGGCAATCAACCAGGAGTCTCGATATCAGGTAACGGAGCTGAAGCACCTAATCCGGGACAGCGCAAACTACGCGCAGGTAGTGGAGGTCAAGCCTCCAAGCGGTACCGCGATCATCATTGTCAACGTATATGATTGTGGGCGGCAAGCTGGTAGTCGAGAGCAGCTGGCCCAGAGGGCAAACTGAAAGGCCATTGCAAGTCATAACCAGGTGGTCATCACTGCGGATATGAACGCCCACAGCCAGATGTGGAATGTGAGGGAGGGAGAAGCGACGACTGACAGGTACAGGGCATGCATGGAAATGCTCGACTCAACCTGTGGCAGGCTATTCGCAATGCCAAAAAGAAATGGTGGAACAAGTTCTTACAGGAGGTAAAGAGGGGGAAGGTGTGGATGGCAGCAAACTATACTGCACCCAGATTCGACCGGACTGACAGGAACTGGTAGATGAGGAGGGCAATATTGCTGACAGTCAGGATGAGAGGGAGACAGCAATCCTCAAAGCCCACTTTCCAAAGGGACTACTAAGCGTATATCAGCTATTGGTGGGTGGGTGAAATTTTAAGTGGGTTGATACTCACTTGGTCGGCTCTCTAATGGCCAAGGCAGCCAACACAGTGGCACCAGGCGATGACAGGGTATCGGCGGACATCATGAAGTCTTCTGGCAGTGGGACCAACAGCGGATCACGCAACTGGTATGAGTGTACATCAGGACTGGCTACCACCCGAAGATATAGAAGACGGCAAAGGCGGTAGTCATCCTGAAGCACTGGAAGCAAGATTACGCCAAGGTGAGAGTATACAGAGTGATCTTACTTCTGGATATCTGCGGCAAACTGGTGGAGCGAACGGTGGCCCATCTGATTGCCAACTACCTGGCACGCAAGTGAGCCCTCCATGAGGGTCAGTATGGGTACCGCAAGCAGCGATCCTGTATGGATGCAGTGGTAGTCCTAATGAACTGCACCCAGCAGACGTGGTAGCAGAGAAGGTGGTAGGTGCACTGTTCATGGATGTCAAGTCAGCATTCAACAATGTCAACAAAGTGCACCTGGGTAAGCGTATGCAGGCACTGGGGATTGAGCTAGACCTGATCCGATGGATTGGCAGCTTCATGTCAGACTGTCAGGTAAAACTTGTTCTGGACGGCAAGATGGGTGAGGTAAATCCAGTGGACACAGGAATCCCCCAAAGGTCTCCAGTGGTACCAATCCTCTTCACCACCTACCTGTCAGGAATCTTCGACAAGGTAGAGGCAGCTGTACCAGGCATTCAAGACCTGTCCTTTGTGGACTAAATAAGCTGGTAGGTAGGCGTCAGAGACACTACAGCAGTGGTAGGAAAGCTCTCAGCAGTGGCTACAGCTTTGATTGAATGGGTGGCTGAGAATGGAGTAGTGTTTGACTATGGTAAGATGGAGGCAGTGCTGTTTTATGAGAAACAGTCAGCACCTAGAGTAACAGTGGCAGTGGGCACCAACAACGTCCAGTTCAATAAGGAGGTGACTAGGTGGCTGGGAATCTGGCTCGATGCCCAGCTCTCCCTAAAGGAACACCATGCCATCCGAATGAACGAAGGCAAAAAGGCTCTGATAAGACTCTGGTGGCTCACGAGGCAGATGGGATTTATACTAGCTAATTGCAGGAAAGTCATGACAGTGTGCGTCCAGTCAGCCACCATGTTTGGTGTAGAGCTGTGGTGGAAAGAAGATTATACCACAGGCACTCAAGGGTGGGTGGAGGAGATGCAGTGGCTGATCAACCAGGAAGCCTGGGCAACAATGGGCTGCTTCCAGACAACCAACCTGGGAGCCCTCTTGATGGAGTCGGGTCTCAGTACAGATCAAAAGCTATTTGCCAATGGGTGGGTGATGGATTCTTACTTATGCTAAGCTGCACCAATCTTCTTTGTCAAAAAGCCAGATACCTTACTTTGGATGTGTGTCGACTACTGGGGACTGAACAAAATAATGGCCAAGGACCAGTATCCACTGCTGTACATTGATGACCTTCTCGACAAACTGCATGGTGCCCATGTTTTTACCAAATTGAACTTACAAGAAGATACCACCAGGTACATGTGCACCCAGACAACTGCCACAAAACTACTTGCATTGTACCAGATAACTTCTACAAGTACAAGGTCATTCTATTCAGGCTGGCAAATACCCCAGCAGCTTTCATGTGCATGATACATGGAATCCTACACCCCCATCGCTAGAATGCACTCGTGTACCTGGATGACATTCTCATCTTTTTAAAGACACTGGCAGAGTACAAGTCATATGTGGAAGGGGTATTGCAATCACTATAGAATGTATGACTGAGGCTCAGTGAGCCAAAATGCATATTTGGTACTCTGGCAACATCATTTGTCAGTTTCAGAGTCAACAGACATGGCATCCGCTCAGAAGAAAAGAAAATCAAAGCGGATGGGACTGACCAACACCGAAAACAACTACAGAACTTCGGGGATTCCTTGGGCTATCTGGCTACTGCAGGAAATTTGTTCCAAAGTTCGCGCACCGAGTCCGAGCTCTGGACAGCCGTACTGGGATAGTTCGTCCAAGAAGGGGAGGACGGCCCGTCCCCTGTTGGATGACCGACGACGCAAACACGCTGCTCGACAGTCGGTCGGCACTCGTATTGTTAGGTAATATGTCACGTGGTAATGTAGTACTAAGCGAAAGAAAATTTTCCTTAATCATTCTGCGCCGATGACCGGCACTCCTTCCACAACCAGCCCACCACGATCATGCCGCGCCTCGCGCGAAGGAGAGCGACGGAACGCCACTGCATTCCAGTTGTGGATGTCACCCGGACGATGCGCACCATTTTGGAGGCGCCTTGCCAGTCGACCGCAGCCGACCACAGTCCGTCCCGTCCTAAGGCACTCCCAACGGGATCAGTGCAGTCCAGAGATTGGACAGGCGGCTTGAATTATATGTAGTCCCATCCTATGTCCAGGGCGGACGGACTGGAATATGCAGATCACTGGTATGATGGTATGGGTAGCAGTGGTCCCCCTCAGTAGTCGCGTACAAACTGCGGTGCAGTGATGGGTACAATACCATAAAGCCGTCACACATCTTTGCCGCCCCTGCTGTGCGGTTCTCCCTTGCCTTTTGCCTTCAGAGCGGCGAGGCAGCGCAACTTAAACAACAGGACTTACGCTCCTCATCTGCGATGGATCATTATCATTGGTCCGGACGCCGGTTATTTCACCACTCCGGCGCAATCACGCTACTCACTTCATGTTCGCGCAATCGCTCTGTGTGGTAGAATTTCTAGGAACGTTGCTGCAATCCACTGACTTACTCATTGTCGACGGTCCAGCGAGCGGACAAACACAATCATGACTTCGCTGAGGCGGAGATGCACTACACTCACTGGGTCTCGCCCGAGGTGCTTCTCTAAGCAGACGGTCTCTAGACTCTAGTCTCTCCTGCACATTTTCGCCTATGCGCAGGCCACGGTGCGGCTGGCTTCCTACTAGCGAACCTGGAATCGTCTGATACCTCTTTATCTCAGTAAGCCCTCCGAGCTGTTGATCCCGTAGAGTAACTGTATGTAGCTACCAACGACGAAAGCGAAAAACGTGACGCCCACGTGCCGAGACTCAATTTCCCTGGAAAGGCACTCCCGTCAACCTGATCCTTTTTTCTTTTCCCCACCCTCACCGAACAGCCCGCTGACTCCAACTCGTACCTGCGCTGTCACCGACCCCGCCGAACGGCAACCACTACACGTATGCCCCTGACACTGAAGAGATATTCACACGACTAGCTGCTCCAGTGGATGCCGCTGACGTTGGGCACCGGGGCTTTGGTTTGTAGGTTCAATGCCCTACGCCTGACCGCTGGCGACACAATCAACACCTACCTAGAGAAAATGGTGGAAGCCTAGAGGCGACTCAGGGGGTCTCTGAAAGCCAAAAAAAAACGCTGAGATGCTTCAGAAGCTTCAAGGCGTACGTTTCGCTATCCTACCAACATCATTCGCGGTGACGGTCACGATCTTACGGAGCGGGCCGGATCCTTCATTCTAGAGTTCAACGAGGGCGGGCCCAGGTGTGGTTGACAGCTCGTGGAGGGCCCATCTGAGCGCATGGATCTCGGTTGTTGGCTCTGGCGCAACTCACCACTGCTGCAAAGACTACACGCTATTCGGTGAGTAACCGGCCTCGGCGACGCAACATCTATAAGGAATCCGCGAAGTCGTCGTATACTGTTTTTTTTTTAGCTTTGTCATGCTCGCATATAGCCTATCTAGACTGTGGCGGTGACCGTTTCATCGCTCTCACTCCTCTTCTGCAGATGCCGTGAAGGCGGGCCTTTTTTTTTTGCTGTTTTCAATGTGGAGAAAAAGAAGTAGATTACCAAATTTGCGAGGAATTCATTACTCGCATGCGACCGAGGGAGATCATGGCGAGGCGCCCTGAAGGCGGGCGTGGGGTCGCATACTGTAGGTGCTCGTAATCATGACACAGCGGGCGAGCGGAGTTCCAGGTCCAGTCACCGTTGGATGGCCGTGTTCCACGCCCCCTTCAATGCGTTTCCAGACTGTATCTTCGTCGGAATGAGCCTCTCAGATTGTGTTATCGTGCGTCAAACAATATGCTTAGTCAGAGCACGTGCCGTGTTGCCCGCACACCTAGCACAGCGGCGCTAGTCCTACAATAGACAGCCATCTCTTCACATCTCACCAACCGACGGATGATGGCTACGCGGAACGAGTGACACTAGTGGTGCTCTTCACGTCGGACCGCTTCAAGACACATCCTCCTACGAACCGACCTACCAGACACGGGCCAACCCAGCGGCTCTCTCTACGACCGACGACATCCGCGTGAGGATCGCGGAATGACAGGCAGCGCAACGTCTCGTTTGGTAGATTTACATCAGCGATGACAATCTTCGTTAGGGTCATATCCGAGGCCAGGGCGTAGGGCAGGGGAAGCCTCAGCGGGTCGATTGTGGACTGTTGACAGTGGACGGGGAAAAGCGGTGTGTATATTGCCATGGTCTATAGAGGTCGTATGCAATCATTAAATAAGAGAGTGTCATTTCCTCAGTGATGTTGGCAGGGCACCTCGAAGAAGGGCTACGTTATTGGTCGGAGGCCCGAGTACGAGAGATGGTTGCGGGAGGGTGTTAGGCAGAGGCAGGTGAATTGGAACCACACTATGCACGGCGAAGAAGAGGGAGTGAACGTCCGACTAAGTAGTAGATTACTTCCGCAGCCTGAATAAAACAGATGTCCAAAGTTTAGTCACAATCCCTCCCCTTAATGAAGTCCCTCCTTCCGACATCCCAACCTTCCGATCTTCCTTCCTTCTGTCCTTCTGTCCTTCCATCCTTCCGTCCTCCCGTGGCGCCAAGCCTCTCGCCCCGACAATCGCCTACCATCTCCCGCACCACCTGTCGCAACGCTGGTGGTAGCCGTAGGTGCAGCATCTGCCGCTGGGCCAGCACTCATAGACCCAGCTTCTGGGGCTACCGCTTATGTTCTGGGAGTGGCCGGTGTTGGTGAGAACACCGCAGCCGTGGCAGTAGTAACCGTGCCTCGTACCCCTCCTGCAGGAGCAGCCGTTGAACGAGCACGCGCGCTTCTCGAGAACACCGTCGCGCGCCTCGAGCAGTCCGAGCCCGCCCGCGCCATCCGGGACAGCGGCCGCATCCGCGTCCGCGTCCGCGGACGGGATCGCAGCGCCGAGCGATGCGAAGAGCAGGGAGAGGGCGATGAGAGAGAGTTTCATTGCAGTGATTGATACTGGCAGCGACGTTAGCTGAGCGGAAGAGAGGAGTGAGGGAGGGAGAGAGGCGAGGCTACCTTGTTGGATGAAGGTGTTGTTGCGGTGGTGAGGTGTGAAGATGTTGCGGTGGAGTGGAGTGATGGGGAAGGGTTGAGGCGGGTGGCCGGTGGGCATTTATTCTCGATCCCACGCACCGCCTTCTAGCTGGACATCGAAGGAAGTGAGACACCCAAGCGGCAGGCGCTGTCGGCAGGAGCTACCGGCAAACGGGTCTGGTGGAATGAGAAGCTCGATACGTGCACATAGGGGGAGAGACTGGGGAGGCCACCGGGGACGGACTGTGCTGGGCTGAGACTTTGTTCATGGTGAAGTTGTGGTTTCCGCATGGGCGCACGCAGCCGGTTACACGGGGGAGGAGAGACGCAGAAAGCAATGCCACGGCGTGCATCTCGTATTCGAACGAGCCAATCCGTTCGTTCGCAGCGGCGGCCATCCGCTTCCTTCCGCTGTGGCCGCGTCGAATGTAGGGCAGCTCGAAGGTTGTGCTTCGCTGTAGCCCGGCCGGCCGTGAACAGTCGTATCTCAATCTGCGCCGAATGAAGCACCAAATGAAGAAGCATCCGCGTTGGCCGGCGGCGCCAAGCACTCGCAATTGGCGCAGGATACGGGGTACGCTCGGTCAGATGTTTGCCACACGATGAAATGGGAAGTGTCAGGCCATCAGGTTGCGGGGTACGAGTGACAAGAAAAAGAATCAACAGCTGCATATACTGGTTTTGCGACTAGATATCGGCAACGGGATACGAAGTGCACGCATCGCACTGCCAGGAACGCTCGATGCATGCGTAGGCTGGACTGCACGTGGTCGGAACGGTGGACGAGTGGCGGCGATAGGGTGGGGTGGGGCGGCATGTTCCGTCGGAAAAACGATGTAGCGCGATTGGCCAATCACGATCGAGGCTTATTTCGATCCTCCGGCGCTCCCGCCTTGGGCCGGAGGTCCGCAACCGAGTCCGTCCTCCGCGGAGGACGAGGGCTCAGAGTGCATGGCGTCATTTGCGGCTGATCTGGGGTCTGCGGGCTGCGGTTCTGGCTGTGCGCTGTAGTATCTGTACTGCTACGTGAAGAGAAAGTTCGACTCCCGAGCGCCGAGCTGAGTACATCTCCGCACGGCGCAAGTCTTGAACAGAATAGTCGGCGTACGGGAGTCCTGACCGGCCCAGCGGTATCGATATCAGGTCGCGCGGCGATGAGGCCCGTCGCCAGGGATATCATATCTACCGCTGTTGCGTCTGGCTACCAGCGCTGACGAGCTGGCTGTGAAACAGGCCAAGAAACACGAGCAGCAGGAAGGAGTGCGCGCTCAGCTCTGCATAACGCACGGTTTTGGGAACAGCGGGCGCCCCCACGAAGACAGCGAGGTGCGAGCAACGGCTGGAGATTATCTGTAGGGCGGACGAAGGCAAACGAGATAGATATCACGAGAATGCGGCCGTAGGAACGAGCGCGATAAGGCGTTGCACGACGCGTGTGCTCGGGCGGAGATGGATTCTGTTCTAGACGTACAGCCGGCAAACGTCTAGATACCCGTCAGTGCAGCGGACAAAAGACTAGGGAACGGCAGCTATTGTCACACTGCCAGCGAGCCGGAAGCGTTTCTTGGCGGCCAGTGGAGGAGGGATAAGAATGCGCAGCTCGGGCGAGCAGCGCCACACTCCTTGTCGGCGGTCATTCCCCAGCGCCACCGGTGCACGAGACCTGTGGCTTAGCTTCTACTCCACCATGTCAAGCCAGTGAGTGGGCTTCCTTTTGTTGCTGGCTGTAACTATACGAAGTCGTGCCGGCGGGCGGTGTGTGTCTCTCAGCTATCTCAGCACGGAACGTCATCGATATACCCACGATGGGGGGGGCAAACCCGGCCACCCTCCCCCTCCGCAGTAGGCATTGTAGCCAAGCTCTACAATATCCAGCTAGACGAGGAGTACGAATGCGATAGATTTCTGGATCTCATGGTCAGCTGGATGGAGTTCGCCGTCTACAAGGTGGTGGGGAAAGGTCGGTCCGAATGGGTATATGGAGCGAGGTGGCTGGATCGTTAGGAGGCAAGAGAGCGCGGTGATAGCTGACGCTCCAGCGCTCGTTTTGGGCGAGCTTGCCGTCGGCGACATGGCTTCTTCCTCGATCGATACGGACGGTGGGGGATATTTTTTTATTTTTGGTTCCAGTGCACGGCACCCACCTAACCCGGCGGGACGACTGCTATACTTCGGCAAGGACCGGATATCGGGTGTCGGCGCGGTGGGCCCGTCAGCGTGCAGTTGGCATGTCTGCCTGCGTCTCACCGGTTCTCTCAATTGTCCAAGTCTGGCCGAGCCGCGGAGCTGGACTGCCAGAATGTCCGTCTTCGACGGACAGTACGGACGGCAGTCAAATGCGGCCGGCTGCTGGGCTCAGTGCTCTACCTGGCCCAGTCAGTCCGTCCCGTGCGTCGGACGGGACAGGGCCGAATCTACTCGGTTCGTCCGGGGTGGTGCTCGGTCAGAATATTCCAACCGTAATTCCAAGCAGGAGGAGGTAGGGCTTCCGGGTGCACCGTGGGGGTCTAGGTGACGGTAAGGGTGTGAGGTGTTTACAGCGTGACGTTATCTGGCAGCGCACTTGACATACGGCTGAGTGATCTGATCATTGCGGCTGCTGCATCACCTAGGAACAGCAGACATCCGGAAATTCATTCTCTTAGCAATGGTGATGCAGTAGATCACTCCCGATGCGATGTGACCATCGCAACTTACGCGTCACCTCTGCAATGTTGCGCAATTGGGTATTCTTGGATACGCTTCGCGCCAGGGAATATTCGCCGCCTGAACGTTTCTTCTCTTCCGCGTAAGTGCAAGAATGCACACATCTTCGGAGCGTAGTCCACCACAGTCTGCGCCCCCCTTCCACATTATGATGGACTGGACGGACTTCTCGTTGCAACGGCGGGCCTGATGTCCGGACAGGACGATGTAGAACACTAAGGATGACACACCAAGTCTCCGGGTACAAATATAGCTATAAAACAATCCGGAACAAAATGTACGGCACTCGCAGTGCGTATTCGTCTGCATGGTGAATCTGTTGCTTGGAATATAATTCGGAAATCTAGCAACTGCGATATATGGTCGCGGTGGAGATATGTTCATCTGCGAAACCAGGGTCAGTAGAACCGCACACATGGCGACAGCAAGTAATAGCCAACGCACGAAACACTATCCCGCTCACCAACACAAATAGTGCGCTAACATGAAACTTTCTAAGTTCGTACGGCATCACATCATATCATTAGGATCACGTGCGGTGGTGGAGAAACTTGAATGAGTGCCTAACCAATCTAACCTATAGAGCTCATTCAATACCGCGAAAATTAGCGCATTATCTCAAAGGACATCTAAACTACTGCTTGTATTCTTTGTAGCCGACTATATGCCTTCAGAGTCCGCTATTGCGCGAAACTGAAACCAGAAAGCTCATGGTGGTATACCGTCGATGTGAGTCGATGGATAGACAGTCGATGAACGTACCGATTGGACCTCCCGGTGTGCGGCGCTCCTCTTCGTCAGTCTCGCTGGCTACTCCATCGAACAATACGCCGACGCACTCAGGCATCTCCGAGAATTGCGCTGGCCCAGCACGAGGGACATATCATGACACTCCTTCCTGCCTACCGTCGCAGTCAAAGCAGCAATTAAGTAAGAAACGCTGAAATTTCAGTGGAAAAACCAGCTTCTAGAGGTCAAAAGAGTACCAGCTCGACGCGAGTATACAAAGACCTAAAACGGCAGCAAGACCCTGAACATCCTAGCTAACGCCGTAGCCCAATGCTTTGTGTGAAGAACCTATGCGTCCTCGGTCCCAGCACTTTAGTTATGGAGTCCGCCAAGTTGTCATCGGTGAGGCTGTTGCGAGCGTGGCGTCACGGCGTGGCTCGTAGCAAGCCGAGACAATGCGTGGCGAGGCGTGAGCGCGTAAGGGGATAAGCCGACAAGCGTGCGGCGGGGAAGGAGCCTGTTGCATGGCCATGGCGGGACGGCACGTGGGGAGACGAGTCGTGCCGAGGATATAGCTGGGGTGAGGAAAGACGGTGGTTGCGGAACTACTTCTAACGAGCGATGGCTAAGGCGCTCGTGAGTGGCTGGACGGGGGCGAGGACGAGGCCAAGGACAAGGCTCTACGGCGCAAGAGGGCAGCCGGACGGAAACAGTTGTCATTGCTAGATAACATGCAAGACAGGGTGAATGACGTCCTTCAGGCGTGACGCAATCCTCATGCCACGACACACAGAGCGAGCATCCTGAGCCTGCCTCTAGCTGCAGCGCACAGATATTTCTTCGCGTCGCGCATTCGGAACTTCCTCGTCCAGCGACAAACAGAAAATCCAGAACCTTCCCGTATGCCGCAACAGATCCGTTTCGCAAGCGAGCTACTGCAGAGCTCTCAACTGATACATTGCAGATCATATTGTGTCCGCGCTCACCCGTAGGGTCGCTTGTTAGCTCACTCCCCCCGGTCGCCGACGGCTCGGTCGTCGGCGGCTCGCTCGTTGGGTTGCTCGTTTGTTGTGGCTGTTGACCGATCGCTTGCCGGATCCCGCATGTCTTGCGCACGTCGGCGGCATCCCCGGGGGATCGCTAGTCGGATCGCTTGCCGGATGATTCGTCAGCCCGCTCGTCGGATCGCCCATCCGCCCCACTCGCCGAAGGCTTTCCTAACGGGTGCCACGCAGGGTTCCTCGTCTCCTCGGTTTGCCGCCGCCTTGCCAGCCTCGCCTCTCGTTGGATAGATAGCTAGATAGAATCTTTCGCTTGTCAGTATCCGCAGTATGTGAGTGGAAGATGCTAACCTTACCAAATTAGGTGAGGATTAGGTGAGGCTCACCAGTGCACCTCTGTGAGGCGGGTTAGGTGCTGACTTTCTCCCACACAAATTATCCCTGCGAACACCCGGCCATCGTTTTTGTGAGCAGGGGATTTTTTTGCTTTCATCCACTAATCTAATCCAATAAAATCACTGCACTCGCCACAGCAGTGCCGAGACCTGACGGGTGACCGTTCAACAACTCCGCCCAAAATTCCCACCCCCGCTGTGCGAAATCAATTAAGTTTTTTTGCCTAGTGTACAGAAAGTAGATGATATTACTGCAGATTACGCGCTGTTTTCTGATTCTTGACTGAAGCATTTGTTGTTGAGTTGTTCGAAGGGAAGTCATCGTGGTTCTTGCTAGGTGCTTTGCAAACGCCACACCGCTTGCTGGTTCACTTGCTCAATTGTCGGGGACACCTGCAGCCGACACCACTTCGTCCTCATTTACAACCCCGGCGTTTCTCCTCCAACTCAACATCTAAATTAAAAAGAATATTGGGAGGCAATAGAGTGACATCGAGAGTAGGCCTGCCCAACGCCCGAAAAATAGAAAGGCCGTGGTGAATTAATATCTGGCGGTCAGATTTGAGCAGTTTGTGTGGCGAGGATGCGGAGTGGTGCCCTTAGCGTCCACACCATGAGGCGCTCTAGCCATTACTAGAGTGATTCATAGTTACCCGTTTTAAATGCTACAAGTGCTCGTTGGTACACCAAAATAAAATTACCAAGCAGCGTGGGAGCCGTGCCCCCTCGATTTGCAGTGATGTGCATCGGCAGCTCCTAGTGCAGAATGCCATACTAACTGGCTATCAGCTCAGACATAGGGCAGCAACGGCCGTGCCGCGGCTCTTCAAGCGGTGGTATAGGTTCTACTAGGAGTACTCCAGTACCTCGTCGTACAGTTTCTTTCATTGGTGTGAAGATATAGTAGTATGTTTGCACCGGGCGTATCGCGGCGAAGATCGTGGCGGTCTCGGATTCGCTAAATTCAGAAGCTGAATGAATTGAGAGTGAAGTTCGGCTTGATATATGCCGCCCAAGGTGCTAACCAGTGGGCGCGAAGCTCATCCCTTCATTGTCAACGCGGCCTGTTACCGACGTGCAGGGGTCACTTGATTCTTGCAGATGAAGACACCGCTGCGGTGCCGCAACATCTCCGTTGCACCTTTGCGATCAGTTAAGCGTCATCGGCCTTGCCCCCGGAAGTCCGATGTCCATGTCCAGACGCTGAGCGCGAGCCATCCTGAATGTGCCGACAACGGCAGTGTTGATGGCTTAGAAGAACAACTTGTCTCGGTCCGACGAATCGCCGGCCAGTGATTGACAGCGTCACGACGCGGCGATAAGATCCCTAACTCAGCGACCCGGATGGGCGACCTGTGGTGTGCGACAAGCGGCTGGACAGCGTGCGACCTGGGAGTGGACGTGGTGGCGGCGCCTACGTAGAGTGATGTATTTCATGTACGTGAACGCAATGGAGAGTAAGGTGTTTGTGCCCGCAGACTCCAATGGCTCCGGCAAAATGGCGGTGGTTTTGTCGGGTGGGCGGAGGGTGGTGCTTGCGAAGACAAGTTGCCTTGTGCATTCTACGTTCCCGCACTCCCCCTTCCTGAGACCCTCCGTTGCGAGCCGTGAGAGCAGCCACCTAAGGCTCGAGATTCGACGTGGGCGAGTCGAATCGATGCAGGTCGTTCCGGATATCGTGCGTGGTGTACGTCGACTGCCTGTACCACGGCCTGTGTCGCCCGGAGGTCGAGCGCCACGTAACTTCCCTGAGTCGAGCCCCCACGAGTAGCGCTCGCGGTGAGGAAACGAGGTATGAGTGCTGCACACCCCGACGAGTGCCAGATGGCAAAGCAGGAAGCCGGCGTCGAAGAAGGGCACCCGTTGAGTCGTTGGGATAGGAAGTGTCTTGCACTCAATCAGGAGAACGAAAATGTTGACATGATGTGTCGTTTTCAACAAGACCCACCATTGAAGGAGCAGGTGACTGTTGTCATACAATATTGGTTCGGCAAGTCCATGGATTCCCGCTGGCGCGACGTTGGAAAGATGGCCCTCGACTATTTGACTATTCCGGCTATGAGCGCAGAGCCAGAACGTGTGTTTAGTGCAGCAAAGCTTACCTTGAGTGATAGATGATGTAGGATGGGGGATGACGCTGTTGAGGCATTGGAGTGCTTGAAAAGCTGGCAGAGAGATGACTTAATTGCCGCCTCGCAGCAGGACATCAAGGCGGTACAGGATATTCTTCATGCTTTGTGCCTGGTGGATCTTGAGTGGCTCGGGTGGTTAGGGTCATGTAGGTTACTTAAATAATGATTAGGCTGAGTCTGACACTTTTGAGTGATTGCTTCTGTACCTCTGCCGTCCACAGTGAGGGGGAGTTGCACGCCGAACGGCCAAAAGGTGGAACGGGTAGTCTGGATGGGGTTAGCGTGGGAGACTTAGGGTTAGCTAGCACGGATGGTTCTTTAGCTCGTCTCTGAGGAGGATTTGCTCCTCACCCTAGACAACATCCTGTACACGACATACTAGCAACGGGGTCACAATTCTTTGTTTCTCTACCCACCCTCTTTTCTTTCGGTGACCTGTCTCTTCGTATCTCGCCCTCCCCGCATAGGTTTAGTCTTCATCTGGTGCGCCAAACCCGGAACGGGGTCGACTGACCTTTGGATCTTCAACACCGGGTCGAGCGATATTTTTTCGGAGTTCTAGCGGCCGGAAACCGGATCCTCGTGTCAAACGTAGCTGCCGGCGAGCAGCCAGCGGTAAGCGCGGGGGCCGGCGTGTCGTGGCCCGCTATTGAACGTCTCTCTGTGAAGAAAATCCTGAAGGAGCTCCGCTGACGAAGACTTCATCTGAAAAGGTTTCCGAACTGGTGGACGCTGAGAGCCAGCGTCAGCTCCGCACGGAACGTTTAGCTGAGAGAGTCAGAGAGAGAGCTCGGGATTATTACGAGTTTCCAAGACGGGAGCGCCAGGTGGTCAGCAGAGTGGTCCTAGAGAACGGTGTCTTGGCAGGATTGAGGAGTCTGTCGATCGAAGAAGAAGAAGATTTGAGCGAATTTGCCGAGCGACAGGAATCCCCAAGAAGACCGACCAGGAGAAAATCTGTCAAGAAGCAAGAACCCGTCGAACAAGAACCTGTCGAGCAAGAACCCATCGAACAAGAACCTGTCGAGCAACAACCCGTCGAACAAGAACCCTCCGAACAAGAACCCGTCGAGCAAGAACCCCTCAAAATGTCGACCACGGAGGCTGCTTATGGCATTGTCGCGGACGCCGTGAAGGTTCCGAACGTCATTGTGACGGCGGCAATGGGCTACCCACTGATTAAGACGTTCCGAGGAAAAGAAGGCGAGGATGTTGAGAGATTCCTGAGGAATGTCACAAGATACATTGAGCTGAAGGCCCTGAACGGAATGTACAAATCAGATGTGGAACAAAATCTGGATCATGTCACCCTAATTTACTCCCATTGCGCGCCTCGCGTGCAGGAATACATTGACACCATGGACGGGGATTGGGAAGTTAACCCCACGGCCGTGCAGGAGGGAATGCTATGCCGATACCGGAGGATGGGAGATACTGGGGTCGAGGATGAGGTGAATCCTATGGACAACCTGCGACAGAGACCAAATGAGACATTCCGACGTTACATCCAGCGGACCCAGAGATTGGCAGGACTTTGCAAAGGACGGGAGGACCTGTACGAGAGTCTGACCTTAAGATTTTGCCGGGGAATACGGGACGGAATGAACCGGAAGACACTGATCTCAGTCCCGGGTGTTCGCGAGCAAACGGGGAAGCTCCGCTTCGAGACGTGCATGGCCTATGCCCATGGCTTGGCTGGAACCGAGGAGGAACCGCAGTATGGCCGGCGACGGTCAGTTTATTTCGATGATGATGACTCGGATGATTACTCGGATGCCTCGGAGGACTCAGACTCTGATTCCAGTGACGATGAGCGTGATCGTCGCAGGAGGAAGGGTAAGGATTGGAAGTACCGGAAAAGCGTGAGGAAACAAAAGGAGAGAAGAAGTGATAAGGCCTCCGAGAAGCTGGCAGAGCTTCAGAGAATGAAAGAGGAAGCTCGGAAGAGAGACGGAGAAGCCCAGACCCAAGAGGCGGAAGCTCGGAAGAAAGCAGAGGAAGTCAGAAAGAGAGAAGACGAAGCCCGGAAGAAAGAAGACGAAGCCCGGAAGAAGGAAGAGGAGATCTGTCAGAAGGAGGAGGCCATGCGCAAGGAGAAGGAGGTATTCCTGAACCAGCAAGAGACAGCCCGGAAGCAGATGGAGGAGCTCCAGCACCAACTTGACGAAATGAAGATCCTCAGGATCCAGGGCCCACTGGGATACGGAACCACGCACGCGAATCTGATCGAGGCCGGAAGGCCTGAGTGGACTGGAAACCCGGGCCCGGAGATAATCTGCTACAACTGTGAAGGTGTGGGTCATTATGAGTCTCGTTGTTGGAAGCCCCGAGTGTCACCAGAAATCCGAGCTGAAAATGTCCTGAGAATTAACGGCAACTGAGGACGTCGGGGTCAGTACCCGCCTCGGACTGATCGACGCTCATACGTCCCTCCGGAGCGTTACCTTGAAGAACCTCCTAGAGAAAGTCAGACCCAGTTGCAACGGGAGGTGGAGGAGCTTCGTCAACAGGTTCGAGATCTTCAGTGAGAGCGACAGCCTCCGCAGGCTCAGCAAGGACAAGGAACCGATCACCTCGTACAAGGGACTGGGAGCAACAGACAAGCCCTTGGATCGGGACGAGTGGTTGGCCGAGTGCCGGATAATCTGGTTACCATGATCGAGACCATTGAGACTGGTGACGTGGGTATGCTGAGCTCGGCCTTGGAAGATATGCAGTTCGAAGAAGTGTTACAGTGGGAGGGCCGAGATCCAAACCTGCCTGACAAGAGGAAGCGAGCGGCTGTATCCGATGGGGAAGTGTGTGATGATCGCCGGCCGAGGGCCAAACGCCCTGCCATTAGGCCAGTGGGAAGCGGACGTCCAGGACAAGCTATTCCGGAGGAAGAACTGGCCAACCAGCCACCGATCCTGACACCTGCTGATCTCGGCGAGAAGACCAAGGGGAAGCACCGGGATTTGAGAGAGCGTGAACCTATCCGGATGATGAAGGGACAGCTGAAGTTCAATACTGTGGCAGCTTTGAGGGACACAGAAGTAAAAGGACTCACTTATGGACAGCTTTTCTTGCTGGCACCTAGCACTAGGCAGGAGGTTTCCTACGGACTAGTGCAGGAGCGGCCGCCACGGAAGGAAAAAGGGAGAGACAAAGAGAAACTGGTTGCGTCGGTGGAACCGGTATTATCGTCAGATCGCTCACGGAAGGTCGGATGTGCACTTCCTGAGTTAGGAGATCGGATTGTCAACTTCTACACCACTGCTCGAGTCACTCAGCCGGGAGGCGGGCTCCCTCCTTGCACACTGAAGCGAGTCCTGGTGGATGGTGGATCGGTCTTAAATATGATGCCATTGTCTCTGGCGCGGCGAATGGCCTTGACCTTGGTGCCTCAGAAGGAAATAGTCATGAAAACGGCAGGCTCTACTTTCCACGAGATCAAGTACTATGTGAACCTTACAGTGACTGTGGCAGGTGTCACTGCGACCATCCGCTGTTATTGCTTGCCCGAGACAGGTGGGAGTTCGTCCTACACCCTGCTTCTGGGCCGGAGATGGATGAAGCAGGTACAAGCTCTTGGAGACTACAGTAATGACACATATCACATCCATGACGTGGCGGGATATCGATACAAGCTGGAATCCTCATCGGTTTCAATCACGGACAGGAAGGACATTCCTCGGCTCTGCACTGTCGTCCAGGACTCGGGTACGGATCAATCTTCCTGGGACCAGGAATCGGCAAACGAATTGAAGATGTCTCGGAACGACCTTTGTGAGAAGCTCTATCAGAAGATCAAGGAACAGGTTACAGAGACCGAGACCGAGACGGATGAAGACGTTGATCTTACCGAGGCCTCCGACGCTGATTCTGAATCAAGCGAAACCGATGGAGCAGAATATTCGGACGAAGATTCGGGAAATGGATACCGCCACGAGGTGTCGAGCCTCCGAGTGGCGGCGAAGAAGAGGAGAGCGGCTCGATTTCAGAAGAATTAGGAGCAGTCTTTGATTGCTCAGAACTGGCTGAAGTGGGCAATTGGAGAGAAGCGCCAGTGAGGTCAAGAGTGGTGAGATTCGAAGAAGTGGAAGATAGCTATTATGGCGGGTTGAGAAAAACGGCGGTGGCGGAAGAGTCAGAGGAAGACGCGTTGGCGGTGTCGGAAGAGTACGAGGAAGAAAAAGAGGTGAAATTGGCGGAGTGCGCAGGTATGCGGGTTGACGAGCTGGACGAGGTTCTGTCGATTGAAGTTTGCGAGACGTTTGCGGAATTTGTTGTGAAAGGGCAGGATGCCGATAAGACGAAATCTGAGGATGATGAGAAGACGAAATATCAGAACACCGGAAAGACACGAGACCAAGACACCGAGACGACACGAGATCGAGACACCGAGATGATGAAAATTCGAGACGCTGACAAGAAAGCCGAAAAGAAAATTAAAAAGAAAATTAAAAAGAAAATTAAAAAGAAAATTAAAAGGAAAGAGGAGGAGCGTTGGGAAAAGGAAGGGATCGGAGTAAGGGAAACGCTGAGGACCGACGGGGACGTACTGAGGACCAACGGGGACGTTGGGCTTCAGTGGAGGGGGACGAAGGAAGGAAATGCCATGGAGCAGGGAAGTCCGGAATCAGATGGAGAATTACAAGAAGCCTTCGGAAACACGCTGGGATTTCCGACTCATCGCAGGCCGGCCGAGAGCAAGAGGGAAATGGACGAGATCAGCCCGGACGAAGAAATAAGGGAGTGGTTCAACCAAGGTGAAGGAAAGAAAATACAGGTCGGAGAGCAGCTGACAGAAGAGGAGAGGTCACGAGCGATCTGACTCCTGTATACCTGGAGGGATCGGTTCTGCAGTGATGTGAGGAAGTTGCCGGCCACAGACCTGATCGAGCACCGGATTCCAACGACGAAATGCCGCCCCGTTAGATCCAAGCCGAAGCTGTACACTCAGAAGGAAGCGGAATGGCAGAAGAAACACCTACCTGAGCTCCTGGACGCTGGAATCATTGACTGGGTCAACTCGCCATGGAGCGCCAGCTGCAAATTCCCGGTAAAGAAGAACGGAGACCTGAGGATGGTTCACATCTATTGTCCGATAAATGACGCTACGATCAAGACAAATTACCCCATGAAGAGAACGGAACCAATCATCAATGCTTTGAGTATGTCTCGGTTCAAGTTCTATTGGTGGGCGGACGGAGCAAATGGATACTGGGCGATTCTGATGTACCGACCACATGCATACAAGACGGCGTTCAGCTCGATTCTGGGACAATTTGCCTACCTGAGAATGGGACAGGGCCTGACCGGAGCTCCTCACACCTACGCGCAATTGAAGAATCTTGTGATGGGCCCGATTCCGGAGCCATTGGGAGAATGGCCGTTGTCCGGGGAAACCGAGGATTTCGCATTCATGACGTTCTTTGATGATGATATGGGCGCCACGACCTCGTTCGAGACACAGCTAGATTTCCTGCATAATCAATACTTCCCACGGATGCACTGGGCTCGGTTGGTCTTGAATCCAGTGAAGAGTCATTTCTTCATGCCAAGGATCGAGATGCTGGGCTTACAGGCGGACGGGAGAGGAGTTCGGCCGGGCAATGAGAAGCTGAAGGCGTTCTCGGAATACCTGACTCCGACGTGTGAAAAAGAACTGGATCAATTTGAGTATATGACAACTTACCTGAGAAAATTCATCCTGGGACGGGCGGATCATTTCCGGATGATGCGCAAGGCTGTGTCCAAGGTACCTGAGCTAAATCAGAAGGGACCGGATCAGAATCAGAAGGGACTGGGCCAAAAGCGTGTCAAGGTGAGAATGAGAGAGATCGGGTTCACTTGGTCTGAGGAGGCAGATCTATCATTCCGGAGTGTCAAGAAAGCTGTCCTGGAAAATGCGTGCCATGGAGGTGATCCGGCACGGCAATATCACCTTGCTTGCGATGCTTCTGGATTTGCCTACGGAGGTGTTCTCTTTCAACTTGCTGATCAGCCGGTGGGAACGGTAATGTCCTCTAAGCTTGTTGGAGCCATGAGGATAATCCAGTTCATTTTGAAGAAGTTCCTTGATGCAGAGACTCGTTACCACACCACTGAATGGGAGGCTTTGGCAATCGTCCGATGCCTGGAAGAAACCAGGTGGCTTGTCAATGAAAATCAACACCCAGTTTTGATATATACCGACCATGAGTGCTTGAAGACAGCTTTGCAGAACTCGGACAAAGGACACATTGTTGGCTGGCAGCTGAGGCTGAGCGAATATGACTTCCGGATTATCCACATCAAAGGAAAGGATAATGCGCTGGCCGACGGCATGTCAAGACTACCCAAGGAAGTAATGGAGTTCGGTCGACCTGGAAAAGAGGAGAGCGCCTTGGAGATAATGAGCGCCGATCACGCCGGAGCAAGCGCAAATCAACCGGGAACGAGCGCCGATTAGGCTGGAGCGAGCGCCGATCACGCCGGAGCAAACGCAAATCAACTGGGAGAGAGCGCCGATCAGGCTGGTGCGAGTGCCAAGCAGCCGAACAATGACAGGAGGTGGGAATATTGGTTGGAGGACGAGTGGTACGCTGGAGTGGTGTATCTAAAGCTACACGGTAAACTGCGCGAGGAAGACGCTGGAGGCGACAGCCTGGCCGTATGGCGCTGGTGGACCCGGAAGGCTGCCGCTTATCAGCTGTTGGACGGAATCAATAACCTGCCACTGTTGACCTACCAGGAACGAAATGGACGGCAATCCTGGTGTGTTCGGAAGTCGGAAGTTGACAAGGTCTTGTTCTGGGCCCATGACTGCCATGGACACTACTCTGCGGATCTGACACTGAAGCGGCTGATGGGATACTACTATTGGCCGACCCGGACGAAGGATACACACGTGTTTTGTCGCAGCTGCCAGAGTTGCCAGTTGACGGGACGCAAGCGTCCTTCTCAGGTGCCAAGACCAGTTGTCCAGCTGCAGCCATTGGACATGATCGGGATTGATGGCCTTGGTCCTATCTCGCCGGCCTCAGACGGACGTAAATACATCCTCATTGTGGTGGACTATTTCACTCGATATGCATGGGCGCAAGCGTTTCCAGCCATCAATGGATTGGTTGTTTCCGACATGATTGCAAGCATCTCCAGGACGTTTGGATTACCAAGGAGCATTTACACGGATAATGCCACTTACTTTGTCGAAGGCGTTTTTCCTGACTTCTTGACAATCCGAGGCATTCGACAGTTTCCAGCTCCGAAGACTCATCCGTCTTCCGTTGGCTTGCTAGAACGGTATGTCCAGTTGGTCCTGTATGGCATCAGGAAGATTGTGGTTGGCGGTGGCGAGATTCTACGATGGAGCGACTATCTCGAGCAGATGGTGCATTCGATAAATACCAGGGAAGTGCGCGTCCACGGATTCACTCCGGCTGAGTTGCTTCTGGGTTACAATTCAGTCCGGCATCATCACGAGTTCACGGTTCGAGATCATCAAGCCGCTCAGGACTTACAAGATCGGCAACAGTCCTGGGATCATCAGGAAGATGAGGAGTTTCTGGATCTTCAACGAGAGGTCCATTTAGCAGGCCGCGACGAGCGAATGGGAGACGCTAGACAACGATACTTGACCCATTTCACTGAGCAGCAAGGAGGTCAAGGCCGGTTCCCAGCTCCACGAGAAGGCGATCTGGTCTTACTCCGACAGGCTGCGCTCGACAATCGCTACGACAAGAAATTGGAGGCTCGTTGGGAGGGCCCGTTCCGACTGGGCAATATTGCTCATCATGGACGCAGCGGCCGACTCTACGATGTCACGACTGGGGCACTTGTCAAGACCAAGCCGTCCGGATTGAAAGATCGGGTTCACTTGGACGATTTGAGGATCTACGTTCGGAGAGCAGAAGAGGGGAGTAAGGACGGAGGAGCTGTCAGTACGATGGAGTGTGCTAGGATGTGTTGGGAAGGTGAAGGGGCCAGCGCATGGGAAAGAGTGGGATCGGGAGGAGACGTCGATCTACATGCTAAGCTTTCGGAGGAGGTGTTTCTTTGTAGAGCTGAAGGACGAGGGGGTCCTCGTCTCAGAGAAAATGGGGATAGATGAGGGGGAGTTGCACGCCAAACGGCCAAAAGGTGGAGCGGGTAGTCTGGATGGGGTTAGCGTGGGAGACTTAGGGTTAGCTAGCACGGATGGTTCTTTAGCTCGTCTCTGAGGAGGATTTGCTCCTCACCCTAGACAACATCCTGTACACGACATACTAGCAACGGGGTCACAATTCTTTTTTTCTCTACCCACCCTCTTTTCTTTCGGTGACCTGTCTCTTCATATCTCGCCCTTCCCGCATAGGTTTAGTCTTCAACAGGAAGGCCATCCGTACGTACGAGTTCAACATAAGGTTTTTCTTCCTTCTTGGCATTAGACTGCAGTTCGTCCTGCCCTCCATTATTTTTGGACTTGTCCGTCCAAGCACTGCCTCCGCACAGACTGCCAAGATTGAGTCCAGTCCAGACTGAGGCTCAGGACTGACAGACTGGACTATGTCGAACACTGCTCATCTCAGACCACTTCTTCTCCGCTTGAGGTGTGCGAGAGAGCTGGCAAGTGGCATCCAGTGTGTCTCTGTCCACTCCGAATAGCCTCGCCATTTCCGGATGAGTGAAGGTAGGATTGTGGAGAGATCATCTGTATGCTGTTTTATTCGCTTTTGCTCAGTATTACAGAGTACGTACTCATCCTCGTTGGACCACCCCTGTGGGACTCCCATCTTTGAAAATAATCGCCCACCTTCCTCCTGCTAGCCATTCTACGAACTGGACCACCCCCTCCGTACCCATCTAGCAATGCATAAAATGAAGGTGACAAAGTATAGAAGTCCCAGGCTCGCCTTCTAGTCATCTCAAAGAAAAACAAATGAAAAGGTGCGGGTGCGCATACCAAAGCCCGTAACTAGTTGATAGATATTGTGGCAGTGCACGCTGAAGCCCGCGACTGCTGAGAGGCGTGATGGAAGCAGAGGCCAAGCGCGCGGCCAGCGGTCATGGTGTTAGGCAGGGCAGAACCGGGGGACGGTGGTTGTGGGTTACAAGTATCCAAATTGAAATTTTGGTATTTGCAGAAAACCGTAGTTACCGTGACACCAATCTAACGCCTTCATTGTCACGTGACATAGTTATCCCCAATATGGCAAACAAGCGTCTCCACATCTTCCACATACTCATCAACACTTGCTCCTTCATCAACGCCCTCTCTCCACCACTCGCCCGCTCTCGCACGCTCCACAATTATAGTTGCTCTACCGCCCTAGTCATCCGGAAGGTGATGTGCACTAGCTGGAGCACCAGGCATGCAGACACAGTTGCCATGGCAGCACACGTTGGCGACGTTGCGGTCATGGTGGCGGCCTACAGACGCGGCTGTTAAGGTAACATTGTAGCGAAGCCTTCTATCATATCCGCATTTCAGGACGTTGTCGTTCCAGATGTAGTAACTCAATCTTGTTGTATTCATTATATCGAATGTACATTTATATATGCTGCTCCACATAGAGCATCCAGCGCAAGCACAAAGTGTGGCATCCATCGCCGAGTTTAACACTGTATCCATCGTCACGATGCTGCTCTTGACACGACTAGCACAGCTCTCAGTGAATCAGAAACATTGGGAAGTGGTGCAATATAACACGGCAAGTACGACAGCGAGTAAGAGGTGACCAGTATATTGGCAAGCTTCGTAACGTTGTTAGCGCAGCTCTCAGAGTGACAGGACAGTCGGAAGTTGTACAATACGACGTGGTGAGCACCACGGCGAAGATGATGTCAACGGTGAGGATGGCGATGAGGACGGCGGTAAGCACGATAGCGAGTAAGATACGACGAGTATGATGGCGACGAGAAGTATGTTGCCGAGCTTTGTGACGTGATTAGCACAGCTCTCTGTGTGTCAAAAACAGCAGTAAGTTGGCAAGTAAGACGCGATGACCACGATGTCGACGAGAAGACTGGCGGTGAAGACGCCGGTGGTGAGTACAATAGCGAGTAAGACGTGACGAGTATATTGGTGAGCCTCGTGATGCCGTTAGCGCAGCTCTCGCAGTGTCTAGAACAGCGGGAAGTTGTGCAATACGGCGTGACGAGTATGATGGTGAGTCAGGACTCAGACTCAGACGCGACGAGTATGATGGCGGAGATGGCGACAAGAAGAATATACCAAGTATGATGGAGAGTAGAATAGCGAGTAGACTACACCAGTGACAAGCAGGATGGCAGCGACCATGCTCTGGAACACTCCATCATGTCAAGGGAGCTGACGAGTGATTAGGGGCAAAGCCGTACGATTGCGTAGGTGCTAAGTAGTAGTTAATATCTTCGTGTGTTTGGACTTGCACAAGGGTAATAATGCGCGAGGTCAGCGACTCAAAGATTTACGAAATGGATGCATATATGGGTAGAGATATGTAGTATCTACGTAGATTGTTGATTCGGTGATGCTCTCTTGGCAGACATCTAGATATGTATATACATGCTTATCTCCGTCCCCCGTTGCACTGCCACCTCCGTGACGGGTTCGCACGCAGGGTCGAAACCACATCCGCATGAACTCCGCCCTCTCCGCATGGTCGCCGCCTTCTCTGTATTGATGGCGTCGTCTCATCTTGGTCTTATCTTTACACAGTGAGAACTACTCCCCCGGTCACCGAACCCGTAGTTTTTAGCCTAACGTGCCGCCTTCACACGGATTGCAGACAGGAAGCGGACTTTCAGTGCACTGACCTTCATGATCGCTCTAGGTCGCATGCGAGTAATGAACAAAAAAAAAAGCTTTTATTTCTATCGTGCTTATTATGCTATGACGACTCTGAGCCTCTACCATGTCGTGGAGACTCGCCCATCCTCTTCATGTTGGAATATAGGGATCGATAGAGACGAAGATAGTGAACTGATTGATTGATACAACGTCAAAGGAAAAACATTCTCTCTTTATACAACGCGCCTGAGGGACTCGCCAAGGGGAAAGGACGGAAGACTGTCTCCCGAGCCGGTACTCGGAGACTAAGGCTGCTGTCATCTCCGGACATGTTGCCTCTGGTCCGTCATCTCCGGACACCGTCTCCGGTCCGTCATCTCCGGACGCCCATTATTCTGACACTTCCCCTCGTACGGAAGATGCAAAGGAACGCAGGAGAGAAGGAGAAAATGAAACCGCCAGTATAGCAACAAACAGTTGCAGAGAAAAGAAACAAATACAGTGAAACCCAGTATCCTCGGATGCCTCATTAAAACTCGTAACCGTGTAAAAAAACCTCATGGGAAAACCACGGACATAGGAGAAAGAGTGCATCCACCAAAGAAAGTAAGGAGAGGGAAAGGAAACCTGCTTAACCAACTGCCACATGCTTCACCAGGAGCTTCCCCTGGATACCATGCCTATTCTCAGGCGGATCCGTAGGATGGTCTGTCAATCGTCAGCAATTGGCACGCCCAGCAGCTCAACTGAGCGCGTACGACGGCCACAACAATAGGCGCGCACTGCAGCTCCACCGAGCGTGTACGACGGCCACAACAACAGGCACGCACTGTAGCTCCACCGAGTACGTACGACGACCACAACAATAGGTGTACACAGCAGCTCCACCGAGCGCGTACGACGGCCACAACAACAGGCACACACAGCAGCTCCACCGAGCGTGTACGACGGCCACAGCAATAGGCGCGCACAGCAGCTCCACCGAGCGCGTACGACGGCCACAGCAATAGGCGTGCACAGCAGCTCCACCGAGCGCGTACAATGGCCACAACAATAGGCGCGCACAGCAGCTCCACCGAGCGCGTACAACGGCCACAGCAATAGGCGCGCACAGCAGCTCCAGCGAGCGCGTACGATGGCCACAACAATAGGCGCACACAGCAACTCCACCGAGTGCGTACGACGGCCACAACAACAGGTGCACACAGTACCTCCACCGAGTGCGTACGATGGCCACAACAATATCCGGCGTACACAGCAGCTCGGCATCACCGAGGGGTTTCAGAAGAGAAGAGAAAGCGAGGAAAAAGGCGTACCAGTAATCAGCTATAAGCCGTGAACCACGACCTCATCCGAGTAGCCCCCGTGGTTCACCCGGGCAGTCTGTGCAGAGGCTCTCTGAGGCCATCTTTCCTTCCTGAGTCTTTCTGCGTCTTGCTTCAACCGGCAGTCCGCTTCCTTGTGTCCTACTCGTGTGCAGTAAAAGCATCGTGGTCCTGAATCGCCTGGTCTTTCGTAGGGCTTCTGACCTCTGTGACCACTGACTCCCCGTCGCTTGCCGTGGTGGCGGGTCGTTGCTGCAAGTACTTGCGTGGTGGTGCTGGCGATGTTCAGGTTCGAACCGACTTTGTCGTTGTGGAGTGCCATTGAGGCTTCGGCGTCAATCAGTGTTGTGGTAACGGCATCCAGCGTAAGTTCAGCCACGGGCTTGTTCTCAATGCTGCCAGCGATGGTGGCGAATGTCTCCGGGAGCATAGAAAGGAGGTGACCAATTAGGACATTATCTGAGATACGTTCTTGGGAGCCAGCGAGCGGTTGACGAATATCCTTTAGTGTGGAGATATACGCTGAGACTGAGGTGCCCGGCTTCATTGTAGTCTTGTGAAAACGGCGAACGGTCGTAAGTCGCCCGGACAGCAAGGCTGAGGTATCGAATGCCAGACGCAGAGCAGTCCAGACGTGGTTGGG